>Ga0182030_10012533_pt1 | contig 16967 bp, 17 predicted proteins | sample 812S3MmetaG_FD_121299 | JGI IMG/M metagenome (GOLD analysis project Ga0182030, IMG submission 121299) | Permafrost microbial communities from Stordalen Mire, Sweden - 812S3M metaG (Illumina Assembly) | ecosystem: Environmental > Terrestrial > Soil > Wetlands > Permafrost | place: Sweden...
CAATCAGAGTTTGCCATGGCGTCGACCACCACAGGCCTGATGACGGTTGAGGAGTTTGCCAAACTCCCCGAAACAGCCGAGTATATCGGCGAACTACATAATGGGGAGCTGGTTAAGATGACACGGCCCGTATTCCGGCATCTTTCGATTCAACACCGTCTCCAGCGGTTTCTTGCTGCCGCGGCGGGAGATCCGGAAACGGTCTACATCGAAACGCCATTCCGCCCACTGCCTCAATACGAAGTACGCGTGGCCGATCTCGCATACGCTCCGAAGGAACGCTGGCGGGAGGTCCCCCAGGATGGCTACTTCATCGGCACACCGGAAATCGTAATCGAGATCCTTTCGCCATCCAATACGGCGGCGGAAATGCTCGCGCGCGAGCAAATTTGTCTGGAAAACGGAGCCCGCGAATTCTGGATTGTCGATGCGGACCGCAAGCTGGTGAAAATCTCAACGCCCGAAGGACGCACCACGACGTATAAGTCCGGCGCCGCGATTCCGCTGTTCTTCGCGAATGGAAAAACGCTTACTGTAGACGCGATTTTTGAATAGTGTGGGGCGGACACGCGTATTTTGCGTCCGTCCCGGACCCCCGTCCGCGCCGGACCCCCTGGTCCGGCAAGCTTACAGAATATGCAGATCCCGTCCCGTCATTTCCTTGGGTTGCGGAATTCCAAATAACCCGAGCAGTGTGGGCGCGATGTCCTGCAGCGCTCCGCCCTGCCGCAGCGGCCTGCGCGCTTCGTCGACCACGATAAAGGGCACTGGATTCGTCGTGTGATACGTATGCGGACCATGTGTCGCCGGATCGATCATCATCTCCGCATTGCCGTGATCCGCCGTGATGATCCAGCGTCCACCCTTGCGTTTCAGGGCGTCGTAAATGCGGCTGAGCCCGGCGTCCACCGCTTCCACCGCTTTTACGGTCGGTCCGAATTTACCGGAGTGGCCGACCATATCGGCGTTCGCGAAGTTCATGACGATGACATCGAACTCGCGCTTCTCGATGGCCTTCGTCACCACATCGCCGATGCCTTCGGCGCTCATCTCGGGCTTCAAATCGTAAGTCGCGACTTTGGGAGATTGCACCAATTCGCGCTCTTCTCCCGGATACGGCTTTTCCACGCCGCCGTTGAAGAAATACGTGACGTGCGCGTATTTCTCCGTCTCCGCGACACGCAGATTCGTCCATTGCATTTCGGCCATCACGTTCGCCAGAATATGCGAGGGAAGTTCGCGCGTCAGTACAAACGGAACAGGAATGGCTTTGTCGTACTGCGTCATCGTCGTGATGTGCAGCTTCATCGGCGATTCCGCCAACGCCTGCGTCATCTGCCGTCCCCGATCCGCACGATAGTTGAAAAACAAAACCGCGTCTTCGGCGCGAATCAATCCTGTGGGCTCGCCCCGGGAGTCGACCATCACAATGGGCTCGATGAATTCGTCGGTCACGCCTTTTTCGTAGGAGCGCTTCACCGCGGCCACCGCGTCCGTCGCCTTTTCGCCGATGCCGTCGGTCATCGCGGCCTTGGCGCGATCGATGCGCTCCCAGCGTTTGTCGCGATCCATGGCGTAATAGCGTCCGTTGATCGTCGCGATGCGCGGGGCGTGTTCCGGCGACCCGCCAATCCGCCGGATTTCCTTCTGCAATTGTTCGATGTAAGCCGCGCCGGTTTCCGGTCCCGTGTCGCGCCCGTCCGTGAAACAGTGGATACACACGTCGGTCACGCCTTCGCGCTTGGCCATCTCGAGCAGCGCGTAGAGATGCGTGTCCATGGAATGCACGCCGCCATCGCTGAGCAGGCCCATGATGTGAAGACGGCGACTCTTGGCATGTTTCATGGACGCCAGCAGAGTGGGATCGCGGAAAATATCGCCCGAGGCGACCATGAGATCAATGCGCGTTACGTCCATATAGACGACGCGCCCCGCGCCGATATTGAGGTGCCCCACTTCGCTGTTGCCCATCTGTCCTTCGGGCAATCCCACGGCCGGCCCCGAGGTGTAGACCAGCGTATTCGGAAAATCGCGCAGCAAACGATCGTAGGTCGGCTTGTTCGCCGCCGCAATCGCGTTTCCTTCGGCGCCGGTGGCCTTCGAAAAACCCCAGCCGTCCAGGATCGTTAAGATTACCGGACGCCCGTTCATCCCCTCGATGCTGCTGCTCATAGGAAACGCTCCGTGCAGTTGCTCAAGCTCACTGCTTGAACGCCTTTCGTCCCGCAAAGCGTGCGGCCGCGCCAAGCTCTTCCTCAATGCGCAGCAGTTGGTTATATTTCGCGATGCGATCCGTGCGGCTCGCCGAGCCCGTCTTGATTTGTCCGGCGCTGGTGGCCACGGCCAAGTCCGCGATGAACGCGTCTTCCGTTTCACCCGAACGATGCGACGTCACTGAGGTGTAGCCTGCATCGGACGCCATCTTGATCGCTTCCAGCGTTTCCGTGACTGTGCCGATCTGATTCACTTTGATCAAGATCGAGTTTGCGATGCCTCGCTCGATACCCCTCGCGAAGATCTCCGTATTCGTGACGAAAATGTCGTCTCCGATTAACTGAATTTTCTTCCCCAGCGTATCGGTCAGCAGTTTCCAGCCATCCCAATCGTTCTCGGACATGCCGTCTTCCAGGGAAATGATCGGATACTGCCGCACCCAGCCTTCCCAGAATTTCACCATCTGCTCGGAGGTGTGCTCGCTCTTGTCGGACTTTTTGAAAACGTATTTCTTCTTGTCGGAGTCGTAGAACTCGCTGGCCGCCGGATCGAGCGCGATGCCGATCTGCTCGCCCGGCGTGTATCCCGCCGCCGTGATCGCCGCGAGCACCACTTCGAGCGCCTCTTCGTTCGATTTCAAATTTGGCGCGAAGCCGCCCTCGTCGCCTACCGCCGTCGAGTAGCCGCGCTTTTTCAGCACGCCCTTCAACGTGTGGAACACTTCCGCGCCCCAACGCAGCGCTTCCGAAAATTTCTCAGCGCCATAGGGAACGATCATGAACTCCTGGGGATCCACGCTATTGTCCGCATGCGCGCCGCCATTGAGGATGTTCATCATCGGCACCGGTAGCAGGCTCGCGTTCGCGCCGCCCAGGTAGCGATACAACGGCGTGCCGTGCGACTGCGCCGCCGCCCGCGCCACGCCCATGGAGACCGCGAGAATTGCGTTTGCGCCCAGGCGCGCTTTGTTCGGCGTGCCGTCGAGCGCGATCATGTGACGGTCGATCACAATCTGCTGCTCGGCATCCATACCCGCAAGCGACGGCCCGATTTCCTGGTTGATATTCGCCGCAGCCTTGCGCGTGCCCTTGCCCAAGTAGCGCGACTTGTCGCCATCGCGCAGCTCTACGGCTTCATGCTCGCCGGTCGACGCGCCGGAGGGAACGGCGGCGCGCCCCATGCTCCCGTCGGCCAGATGAACATCGGCCTCAACCGTCGGATTCCCGCGGGAATCCAAAATCTCTCGTCCAACAATGCGTGTGATTTCCATTTGATGGCGTCCTTATATATGACCAGCTTGTTCTCAAACAGGGAGGGTTCTTTTTAGGGTACCGATTGCACGGCGCCCGGAGCAACCGTCAGGAATCCTGCGCCACGCGGAACGCCACGCTCAATCCCTTGCCCACCGGCACGACCGCACGTTCGAAATCCGTTAACTTCCCGATCGCCGCCAGATATCCCGCGATCTCTTCCGGATGCGATAGCGCGTTATCGGCCAGCAATAACGCAGCAGGCACCAGCTTGGGGAGCAAAATTGCCAGCTGCTGCGGCGCGCTGAAGCGATCCGCGTCGAAGAACACGACATCAAACGGGGCGTCTAATTCCGCCGCGAGCTTCGCGACGATCTCGGTCGCATCGCCAGTGAGAAGCTCCACGCGATCCGCCAAGCCGGCCTTTTCCAAATTTGTTTTCGCCAGCGCGGTCTTAGCGGCGTTGCGATCCAGGGAGATCACGCGTCCGCCCGGTGCAAGCGACGCCGCGAGCCAAATCGTGCTGTACCCGTTCGAGGTCCCGATTTCGAGAATTCGCTGTGCCTGGCGCGGTGCGACGAGTGCACGCACTAGCTGCGCCGTCTCCGGTTCCAGGTTGAGCATCTTGCGGGATCGATCCGTCTCCACGCGATCGTTCTGTGCGCCCCATGCCTCCAACTCATCGAGAACGGCTCGCACCTGAGGATCGATCACGTCCTAATTCACCCAAGGCCCGCGATCTGATTTCTGCTTGCGCATGTAGACTTCGAACTTCTTCTTCGCGCGATTCAATTTCCACGTTTTGTAGGTATCGCGCAGCGATCCCGTCACGCTGAAATTCACCGCGGCGCGTCCCCGGTTCTGAGTCTTACGCGTGTTGGGGAGCTTCAGGAAAACGTAGCCGAACAGCATGCCGCCCAAGTGCGCGACGTCGCTCACCGTGCTGCCGGCGTTGAACGAATTCAGGAACGCGATGGCCCCGATGATCATCACGAAGTATTTCACTTTGATTGGAATCAGGAAGCTGAATAGAATTTGCCGGTCGGGCCACAGCACCGCCCATGCCAGCAGGAGCCCATAGATCGCGCCCGAAGATCCCACCGTCGGGATGCGCGGATCGCCGAACATGTAATTGAGCAGCACCACGCACACGCCCGCTCCGGTGCCGCAAAAGAAATAGAACTGCAGGAAGCGCCGCGTTCCCCACAGCCGTTCGAGCTCCATGCCGAACATCCACAGCGCCAGCATGTTCCACAGGATGTGGCTGATCCCCGCATGCAGGAACATGTAGGTGACTATTTGCCATACGAACAGCCGTGTGACGACGTCCGCCGGGACGAGCGCACATACACGGAGCAAATCCATGAGAAGACTTCCGGGCGCGAACCGCTGCAGGAAGTATTCCAGTAGAAAAATGCCGATGTTCGCGAACAGCAGCCCCTTGATGGCCGGTGGCAATCCGCCCGAGAAGCCGAGGCTCCGCGCCCACGTTCTTGTGCTCATTCCCATCCGAGAATACCCATCAATAGTGCTCATCGTCAGGATAACATCCGCTTGCGGTCCGTCCCGCACGTCCAGAAGCGAAACGATAAACCTTTCCTTTTCATTGCGAAATTTGCCACGGATCCGAAAAATTGTAGTACTTCCACAATTTCTGGAAATGTACCGCAGTACATTTGGGGCCCATCCCGCCGTCGAAACCCCGAACTTTCATTGCAAAATCGAACCTTCCCGGATAGTATTTAAGTCAGGGAAGGTTCATCGCTTCCGTCCTTTTGAAACGCCACAAGGCGCACATGTCCAGATCCAGACAGACGATCGATCAAGTAATTTGCCCCCATTGCGGTAGGAAAGACGTCCGTTTGTCGGATGGATGGACGGCGCTTGATCATTTCGCCTTGCGCGTCGGTCTCACCGCTTTGCGCTGCCGCTGGTGTGACGCCAGGTTCTACCGGTTTATTATCCTTCCGGAACGAGTCAAGCAGAGACTCTTCAACGGAAATATGCTGCAGTTGGCGATGCGCGTTTTGTCCGGCCGTCCTCTTCCCGGCGCCCGAAGACAGATGCCCTTGCTGGCCGCGCCGTCCGACCAGGTCCGTTACGTGAACCGCGCCGCGCCGCAAATGACCGCGGTGCCAACCATGAAGCGCGCCGAGCAAACGGTCCCGCGCTCTTCCTATCGGTCCTTCGTGCAACAGCCCCCGCCGCGCAGACCGGAGACGCGGCCCGTCACGACCGTCCTGAATCCGGAGTCCGCTTCGCCTCTTCGTCAGATTTATCAGGCTTCGGCCAACCGGCAGGCCTCGGCCAATCGGCGATTGCTCGGCGACGGGCAGCGCCGCTCCGCCGGGTCTTCTCACAAGCGTCTGTTTTGTGTTTTGCTTTTGGACGACGATTCATCCGTACGCCGGTTGTTCAACAGGCTTCTCAGCAGGGAAGGCTATATGGTGGAAGAAGCGACCGACCTGGCCGCCGCCACCGCGGAACTGCGCGTCATGCTTCCCGACGTGATGGTCGTCAATCTCAGCAAGAGCCGCGACGAAGAGGCCGCTGTAAAAACGTTCCGCAAAGCCCATCCGGAATTAACGATGGTGGTGCTGTCGGAAAACGCTCCGGCGGAAGATGCCGATCCTTCCGATCACCCGCAGCGCTTGTTGTACCTGGCACGGCCCTGCCGTGTCAGCAACCTGATTGCGCTCATTGACGACGTGGCGGCGCAGGCTCCTCCGCCCAAGCCCGTCGTTCTCGCTGCCGTTTACACGGCCTAATCTCAACCGTTTGGGCCCGGCCGTCTCTTTCTTCTTTCGCCCTCATCTACACTAAAAATATATGTCCTCATCGTTGCATGCCAACCGCGCGCAAGCCAACAGCGCGCAGGCTGGCCCCGTGCAGGCCGATCTGGTCTGCTTCAATCCTTCGTGCCGCGCGTCTTATGCGATCACTGAGGTTCTCTACAACTGCGCCAAATGCGGAGGCTTGCTCGAAGCCCGCTATAGCAACTTGCATCCCGATCCTCTGGAGCTCAAGCGGCTCTTTCGCGACCGCCGCGCCAGCAACCTTCCTCTCGATGCCAGCGGCGTGTGGCGCTATCGCGAGCTCTTTCCGTTCCTCGACGACTACGCGCACGTTGTCACCTTGCGCGAAGGGCAAACGCCGCTGCTCGATGGACCCCTTGCCGCGAAGTTTGGCGGGCTCGATCGCGTTACGTTCAAGCACCAAGGCTTCAATCCCACGGGATCTTTCAAAGATAACGGCATGACATGCGGAGCCGCGCAGGCACGCCGCCTGGGCATGAAGCGCGTGGCTTGTGTTTCCACCGGGAACACTTCCGCTTCGATGGCCGCTTACGCCGCCGCCGGAGGACTCGAAGCCCTGATCTTTTTGCCGCACGGCAATATTTCCTTTGGCAAGCTCGCACAGGCCCTGGAGTATGGCGCGAAGACTCTTGAAGTGGAAGCCAACTTCGATCAGATCCTGGCGCTGGTGCGTACTCTCGCCGAAAAGCTCGGGATCTATTTGTTGAATTCCGTCAATCCCTTTCGCATCGAAGGCCAGAAGAGCATCATGTTTGAGATGCTCGATCAGCGCGACTGGCGCGTGCCGGACTGGGTCGTGCTGCCGGGCGGAAATCTCGGCAACACGTCGGCGTTCGGCAAAGCCTTGCGCGAGGCTTGGGAGATCGGTTTGATCGATCGGCTGCCGCGTCTCGCCGTGATTCAAGCGGAAGGCGCCTCGCCCTTTTACGATCTCTTCCACAGCGGCGAATTCCACACGGTCGCGAATCCGGAAACGCTGGCGACCGCGATTCGCATTGGCGATCCGGTGTCTTGGCCGAAGGCGCTACACGAAGTTCGCACCACCAACGGCGTGGTGGAAAAAGTCACGGAGCAGGAAATCGCGGACGCGAAGGCGCAGATTGGACGCGCGGGCATAGGTTGCGAACCGGCTTCGGCTGCGACGCTCGCCGGAATTCGCAAGCTCACGGCGGCGGGTGTGATCGATAAGAGCGCCGACGTTGTCGCCGTGCTGACGGGCAACGTCCTGAAAGACTCGGATTACATTTACAAGTACCACACGGACAAACTCGAAGCTCCCGGCGGCGTCAAGATCCGCTCGACGTTCGGCAACCGCCCCATTGTGGTGCCGAATGATCCGGAGCAGATCGAGAAATTATTGCGATAAGGCAACGCAGGAAGGCAAGGATGACAAGGTGGAGAAATGACACATCGGTATAATCGTCTTGTGAAGAAGCTTCTCTCGTTCGGCCTCTGTTCGCTGGCCTTGCTGCTCCTGACGTCCTGTGCGAAGGACATTCAAAATACCGAAGCCGTGCGCCAGGGCGTGCTCGACTATCTGAAGCAGCGCTCCTCGGAAATCGGCATCAACATGGATGCGATGGACGTGAAGGTCACCTCAGCGACGTTTGAGAAAGATGTCGCGCGCGCGGCCGTTTCGTTCGTGCCCAAGGGCATGCCGGGGAACGGGGGCATGGCGATGAATTACGTCCTCGATCGCAAGGGCGACAAGTGGGCGGTGCGCGGACGCCAGACCAGCCCCGCGAGCCCTCACGGGGGAGAGCTTCCGTCCGGTGCCGCGCCCTCCGGCCCGCTGCCTCCCGGCCATCCGCCGGCCGCTTCGACGGAAACCAAATGAAGACCGTCGCCGTGCTGGGGGGAGGTCCGGCGGGTTCATTCGCGGCCGAACGCCTGGCGCAGGCAGGTTTGCGCAGTCTTATCTTCGACGAAAAACTCGCCTGGGAAAAACCTTGCGGCGGCGGACTCACCTACAAGGCCTATCACGAATATCCGCATCTGATCGAGAACAACACGCCGAAGAAATTGATTTACGAGACGACGCTCGCGGCTCCCAAAGCGGGCGCCGTGAGTTTGCAGCTGGAGAATCCTCTCGTCATTTATGCCCGCAAAGATTTGAACGGGATGCTGCTCGAGCGCGCCGAAAAAGCCGGAGCGGAGATCGAACAGACGCGCGTGTTGAGCATCGAACGCAAGGTAAATGGCTGGCGCTTGCAGACGCGTTCCGGCGTGGCCGAAGCCGATTTCTGCGTGGTGGCGACGGGCGCGCGCAATCCTCTGCGCGAGGTCGGCACCGAATGGTGCGCCGCGGATACGATGAGCGCGTTAGGCTACTACGTTCCCGAAGCGCGCGAGCGCATCGACATTCAATTCCTGCCGCATCTCGAAGGCTATATATGGGTGTTTCCGCGCGCAGGGCATTTGTCGGTGGGCATCTGCGGCAAAGGACAACCCGCACAGGTACTGCGGGCGCAGCTCGAATTATATATGGATGAGCGCGGCATCTCCCGCAAGGAAGCGACTTTCTACAGCCACATGCTGCCGTCGCTGGAACGCGCGGGATGGAAGAAAAATCGCATTGCGGGAGATCGTTGGATCGCCGTCGGCGATGCGGCCGGCCTGGTCGATCCCATCACGGGCGAGGGTTTGTACTACGCCATGCGCTCGGGCGATCTGGCGAGCCGCGTGGTGTTGAACGACGCGTACGGATTTGCGGAGAAAGCAGCCGCGTATCGTTCCATGGTGGCTGAGGAATTTGCCGCGGACCTGGAATTCGCCGCGACGCTGTCGAAGCGGGTCTTCCTGGGAAATTTCATGTTCGGTTCGGTGCCCGCGCGAATGATTCAGTTCGTGCGGCGCAGTCCGAAATTCCGTGTGCTGATGCAAGATCTATTTTCCGGAACGCAGCCTTATTTGGAATTGCGGAGCCGCTTGCTGCGCAGCCTCAATGGCTCGCTGCAGGAAATCGTGATGAACTTCTTTTTGGAGCGCGTGATTCCGCAGAGCTCCCGCGCCGGTCTGTAGTCTCTTCGCGAAAACATCATGTCCGTGAAAACCTCTTCCTCCGACGCATGGTTCCAGCGGGCGCAAGTGCATATTCCCGGCGGCGTGAATTCGCCGGTTCGCGCGTTTCGCAGCGTTGGCGGAACGCCTCGCTTTATTGAGCGCGGCGAAGGCTCGCGCATTTTCGACGCCGACGGCAATTCGTATATCGACTACGTCGGCTCGTGGGGACCACTGCTGTTGGGTCATCGTCCCCAGCCTGTGATCGATGCGTTGCGCGAAGCACTCGAGTCCGGCACCAGCTTCGGCGCTCCTACAGGCCGCGAGGTGGAACTCGCCGAGTTGATCTCGCAAACCGTCCCGTCGATGGAGATGGTGCGCCTGGTCAATAGCGGCACGGAGGCGACCATGAGCGCGCTGCGTTTGGCGCGAGGTTTCACGGGCCGCGACCTGACGATCAAATTCGAAGGCTGCTATCACGGCCACGTGGATTCGCTGCTGGTGAAGGCCGGAAGCGGCATGGCGACGCTCGGGATCGCCGATACGGCGGGCGTTCCGCAAGCCTTCGCCGAGACGACCATCGCGCTGCCCTTCAATTCGATTGCCGCCGTTGAGCAAGCCTTTGCCGAACGTGGCGACAAGATCGCGGCTGTAATCGTGGAGCCGGTCGTCGGCAACATGGGCTGCGTTCCTCCCGCGCCTGGATTCCTGGAGGCCTTGCGGCATCTGTGCACGCGTTACGGAGCGTTGTTGATTTTGGATGAAGTGATGACGGGTTTCCGCGTGGCCCTGGGCGGCGCGCAGCAGCGCTTCGGAATTCAACCGGATCTCACCACGCTCGGGAAAATTATCGGCGGCGGTCTGCCTCTGGCGGCTTACGGCGGACGCCGGGACATCATGCACAAGATCGCGCCTCTCGGTCCTGTGTATCAGGCGGGGACGCTTTCCGGCAACCCGCTGGCCGTGGCCGCGGGACTTGCGACGCTGCGGCATTTGATCGCCCATCCAGAGTTGTACGATCAACTCGAGGCTCGCGGCAAGCAATTGACCGAGTGGACGCCGCCGGGTGTGACGATCAATCGCGTCGGCGCCATGTTCACGATGTTCTTCACGCCCGATCCGGTGACCGATTGGGAATCCGCGAAACAATGCGACACGGCACGCTTCGGGAGATACTTCCACTTCATGCTGGAGCGCGGGATTTACCTGGCTCCTTCGCAATTCGAGGCCGCGTTCCTATCGACGGCGCATAGCGAAGAAGATATTCGCTACACCGTGAACGCCGCGCGGGAATTCTTTGCGGCGGAATCGGCGATGGCCTAGCGGACGTCGATCTGCAAATCCACCGGAGCGCCCGCGCTGCAGCCGAGCTTTTCGGCGGCCGACGCCTGGTTCGCGGTGATTTCCAAATATCCCGAACTGCCTTCCACCACGGCGAGTTCACCCTGTTCCGCATCGGAGAACGTGAGGGCTAGCCGCCGAATCTTAACGCGTCCCACGCGCATGCTAAACGGATTCGTATTGATCGCGAAGAACTCATCGATATGGAAATTCGTGACCAGATTGCCGAATCGATCCGCTTTGAGAATCGCGCCGCGCCACGTATTTTGCGCGAGCTCTTCGGGCACGATTCCCTCGATCTGAATGTGATCGTTGATTTGTTTGCCGAACTGCGCGGGTTTTGCGCCGCGCGCGAGATGCGCGGCGGCGGGCGCGAAAATATCGCGGCCATGAAAGGTCCGGCTCACCTCTTTGAGCGCCAGCTTCGGATTGGAGATCGCGCGGACTTTGTGCGCACTTCGCGCCAGGATTATCGAAAGAACGCCATTATCGGGCGCGACGAACACTTGCCCGCCCGCTTCGGCGAGAATCGCACGGCGCTCGCTGCCCACGCCCGGATCGACCACGACGACATGAATCGTGCCTTTCGGAAAGTACGGAGCGGCTTCGGAGAGCACGAACGCGCCTTCTAATATGTTGTACGGCGTGATCTCATGCGTGATGTCCACAATGCGCGCGGAGGGCGCGAGCGAAGCAATCACACCCTTCATGGCGCCGACAAAATAGTCGGAGGTTCCGAAATCGGTGGTGAGCGCGATCAGGCGATTCGACATGTGCTGCTAAAATTGTAGAGGAATGCGCGGCTACCGCTGCTCCGCCGTTCTCCTTCGGTCTTGTCGTTTCGGCGTGAGCACAGCGGTGGATGGCATGCCGTCCACGTTCCAATATGTCTCGCTATTATTTCGACCACAACGCGACCACGCCCGTTTCGCCTGAAGTCCTTCAAGCGATGGCCCCCGCGTGGAGCGAAGTTTTCGGCAACGCTTCCAGTATTCACACGTTTGGACAGCAGGCTCGCAAGTTGTTGGACGACGCGCGCCGCGACGTGGCCGCGATGATCGGATCTTCTGCGAAAGAAGTCGTCTTCACCAGCGGAGGAACGGAATCCGACAACACGGCGATCTTCGGCTTCGGCAAGCTGGGCCACGTGATCACGACTTCCGCCGAGCACCCCGCGATCTTGCAAGCCGCCTCGCAGCTGCCCTGGGTGAGCGTGATTCCCGTGGACCGCAACGGGCTGGTGAACCTCGACGATGTTCGACGCGCGATTCGCCCCCGCACGAAATTGATCAGCGTGATGCACGTCAATAACGAACTCGGCGTGATTCAGCCGATAGCGGACATCGCGAAGATCGCGCACGACGAGGGGATTCTGTTTCATTCCGATGGCGTGCAGGCTCCGGGAAAAATTCCGATCGACGTGAAGAAGCTCGGCGTGGATTTGTATTCGATCAGCGCGCACAAAATCTATGGACCCAAGGGAGTCGGCGCGCTGTACGTTCGCAAGGATACGGAGTTGCCTCCGCTGATGTACGGCGGTCCTCACGAAAATAAACTGCGCGCGGGAACGGAGAACGTTCCGGGCGCCGTAGGATTTGGACGCGCGGCGAAGTGGATCGTCGAAAATGGCGTCGCCGAAGCCGCGCGGCTCGGCGCACTGCGGGATCGGCTGGAGCAAGGCATTCTGGATCGCGTGCCGGATGCACACGTCAATGGTGCGGGAGCTCCGCGCGTTCCGAATACGTCGAATATTCGCTTCGATGGCATCGATAGCGAGCCGCTGTTGATTGCGCTCGATCTGCGGGGCTTCGCGGTTTCGAGCGGATCTGCCTGCTCGAGTGGCGCGACGGAACCATCGCACGTACTGGCGGCCATCGGCCTGACGCGCGAGCAGGCGAAGTCGAGCATTCGCATTTCGCTCGGCCGCTCGAATACTGTAGAGCAGGTGGACGCGTTGATTGAGGCCGTGGGACATGTAGTGGCGCATCTCAGAAAGTTGGCCCCGGCGTATGCCTGATGAAAACCCCATAGCGGTTGCGATGTCGGGTGGGGTGGACAGTTCGGTCGTCGCGGGATTGCTGCATCGCGAAGGGCATCGCGTCATCGGCATGACCATGCAGTTGTGGAATCAGAAGCGTCTGCCGGAGCTTGCGCCCTCCGGTCCCACGGGACGCTGCTGTTCGCTCGACGACGTGTATGATGCGCGCCACGTCGCGCAGCACCTGGGTATTCCGTATTACGTGGTGAATTTCGAGGATCGCTTCGAGCGCGAAGTCGTAAAGCCGTTCGTCGCGGATTATCTCGCGGGACGCACGCCGATCCCGTGCACGCTGTGCAATAACTTTGTGAAGTTCGATCAATTTCTGGAAATGGCTCGCGGCGCGGGCGCGGAGATCATCGCCACGGGACATTACGCGCGCATTTCGCGGGACGCGTCCACGGGCCGTTGGCAGATGCGCACCAGCGTGGATCGCGCGAAAGATCAGACGTATTTTCTCTTCGGCCTGACGCAGGATCAGCTCGCGCATACGCGGTTTCCGCTGGGCGGTTTTGAGAAATCGCAAGTGCGCGAGTTTGCGCGCGAGCTCGGCATCCCCACGGCGGATAAGCCTGACAGCCAGGAAATCTGTTTCGTGCCCAATGGCGATTACGCCGCGTTCATCGACGGCTATTTCAAGGAACAGGGAATTCCCGCGCAAGAGATGGCCGGCGAACTCGTCACCACCGACGGTGTTGTCGTGGGAGAGCACTCCGGCGTGCATCACTTTACCGTGGGGCAGCGTCGTGGGTTAGGAGTCTCCGCGCCGGAGCCTCTCTATGTAATCGAGACGAAGCCTGCCGAAAAGCGCGTGGTGATTGGCCGCAATGACGAACTCCTGCGCGGGTCGATGAACGTCGCCGGAATCAATTGGATTTCGATCGCGCCGCCGTCCGAGCCTGTGCGCGCGCAGGTGAAGATTCGCAATCGCCACGTGGCGGCTGCGGCGACGATTGTTCCGTCGTCCGATCCAGAGCGCGTCGAAGTGCGTTTCGCTGACGCGCAGCGCGCGGTGACTCCCGGCCAGGGAGCGGTGTTTTACGATGGTGAGCTGGTGCTCGGCGGCGGGTGGATTGAGTAGGTCCCATCGGGTCAGAAGATCATCCCGGGCTCACGCCGCGGGGTTATAACCCCGTCCCGTCAGGGCGGGGATCTACGTCTTCTGCAACTTCACAAATCCGAACTGCAGGCGCTTCTCCACGCCGTCGGCGCGGTCTAAACGCACAATCACTAAATCACCAATCGAAAACTGGCGGCGGTGGCGTTTGCCGACGATCTTGCGCGTGTTCTCGTGGAATGCGAACTGATCGCCGGGCAAAGTGTCGATCGGCACCAACCCTTCTATAAAGAGCTCTTCGAGTTCCACGAAAAAGCCGAAGCGCGTTGTTGAGATGATCATCGCGGGAAATTCGTCGCCGACTTTGTCGAGCATGAACTTCACGCGCTTCCATTCCACCAGCTCGCGCTCGGCCTCCGACGCGCGGCGCTCGGTTTCGGAGGATTGATCGGCGATGGCGTGCAGATCAGCGTCGTAATTGCGGTGATCGAGATGCGCGCCCAGAAGCCGATGCACGATCAAATCCGGATAGCGGCGAATGGGCGACGTGAAGTGCGTATAACTGGTCGCGGCGAGCGCGAAGTGGCCGACGTTGTTCTCGCTATAACGCGCCTGGCGCAGCGAGCGCAGCATCAGATAGCTGAGAATGCGCTCCTCGGGTTTGCCTTCGAGCTTGGCGACCAGCTTCTGATAAGAACGTGATGTGATGTTCGGATTGTCTACCGCAATCGTCGTTTCGCCAAAACGCTTATCGCGCAAGCGTCCTTGCCCGCCGCGCGTTTCGCGAAATTTCTTCACGGGCGCGGGACCGGCGGTGAGCGAGTAGCCCAATTGCGCGGCGATATCTTCGAAATCCATCACGCGTTTGGGGTCGGGACGTTCGTGAATGCGGAAGATCGCAGGGCCGAGGGCTTCCAGGTGTGCGGCAACGGCCTCGTTCGCGGCCAGCATGAATTCTTCGATCAAGCGATGCGCGTTGTTGCGAGGGGCGCGCGTGATACCGGTCATTTCGCCGGCCTCGTCGAACTCCAGCAAAGGTTCCGGCAAATCGAAATCGATCGACCCGCGGCGCACGCGCTTGCGATTCAGGATCGCCGCCAGATCGCGCATGGCTTCAAACTCGGGCACCAAGCGCGCATAGCGTTCGCGAAGCGACGCGTCACCTTCCAGGACGCCGTGCACGGCCGTGTACGTCATGCGCTCCGCACTGCGGATCACGCCGCGCATAAATTGCTGGCCGACGATATCGCCGCGCGGGTCGATCTCCAGCAGCGCGCTCATTACCAGGCGGTCTTCGTTTGGGAGCAAGGAGCACTGGTCTGTGGAAAGCTCCACGGGCAGCATGGGCACGGCGCGATCCGGGAAGTAAACACTGGTTCCCCGTAATCGGGCTTCGCGATCGATCGGGCTGCCGGGGCGCACGTAATGGCCGACGTCGGCGATGTGCACTTCGAGCGCCCAATTGCCGTTGGGGAGCTTTTCGACGCGCACGGCGTCATCGAAATCGCGCGCGGTCTCGCCGTCGATGGTGACGATGTTGAATTGACGGAAATCGGTGCGCTCGGCGATCTCTTCGGCGGGGATGGTGTGCGAAATATTTTGCGCCTGTTCCAAAACGTCTTCGGGAAAACGGTGAGGAATGTGGTGCGAGCGGATCAGAATTTCGACGTCGATGCCGAAATCGTTGGGCTTGCCCAGGATTTCGATCACGCGTCCGATAGGACGGTCTCCGTCTTCACCGAAGTCGAGGATTTCCGCGTTGACGATCATGCCCTCTAAATCTTCAATCGAGCGTACGTTCGCAGCGCTGTTATCCATGGGTCCGCCGACGCGGTTGACGGATTTCGACGGCTTGGGGATGGCCATGTCCTCGGGGATTTCGATCCAATTGCGCAGGCGCGCGTCGTGCGGGACGACGAAAGCTCCCTTGCGGCGGATGCGAAACTCGCCGACGACGGTGGGGTGCGCGCGGCGCTTGATCTCGACGATCTTGCCTTCGGTTTTGCCGTCGCCATCGAGGCGCTGAATGCGGACGGCGACACGATCGCCGTGCATGGCGCGCTCGGCCTCTTCCCTGGCGAGAAAAATATCGCCGACCATGCCGGGCACGGGCGTGTCGGGGATCACGAAGCCGAAGCCGTCGCGATGAATGCTGACGCGACCTTCGATGAGAGGAGGGCCCCCCTTGGATTTTTTATGCGAGCCTTTGTGCGGAGGGTTATGACGAGACGGCACGAACCATTATAGTGAGACGTAGGAGTGCGGTCGGTCTCCCGCCCGCGTCACAGCATCATGAGAGTTGTCGACCCAATGGAGTATTACGAACAGCAGTCGCTCAGGCAGGAGGGCCCTTGGGATTGCGGCGTGGAGGTATTTCGCAAGCTGGCCGGCGTGAGTCGCGCCGAGCTCCTTCAGGATTTGCCGAAAGCCTCAGACGGCATCACCGTCATCGAAGCGGAGGACTAGCTCAAGTCGAAAGGTCTGATCGTCGAGCGACATGGAGGAAGCGAAGCTTACGCGATGCCGTGTGCCCATCTCATCCGGCGCCAGCCGCACCACCACTGGATTTATGAGGACAGCACGGGCATTCATGACCCCGACCCCAAGTTCGCGAGCGTGTCCCCAAAGCTGATCAAGCTGGATACGTATCGCGAAGGAAGGAAACTTACGATCTCGATCAGGCGTTGCGAACCAGTCGCAGGCGCTTTAGATCTTCCTCCGTCCACCGAGCCTGGGACTCGATGATCGACTTCAGCGTCTTGATCGTGAACGTATCGGCGGTTCCGTGGGGAGCCACCGTGACGCGGCGGCCATCGGCGTGGCTGTAACGCTGGTGCGAACCGGTTTGGCGGACGAAATAGAAGCCATCGCGCACGAGGGCGGCGATGAGCTCTCGGGCAGTGAGCGACCGCAGGGCTCGGTAATCGATACCCATTTGTTAAACGGTGACTGCGATGCGCGGCTCCTCGTCGGAGACTTCCTCAATGTCCACGGAATCGCGCGGGCCTTCGGGCAGCGGTTCGCCCTCGTCGGCAAATTCCTGAACGATGGTGCGGATCAGATCATTGATTTTGTGCAGCGCTTCTTCGCGTGTGCGGCCGGATGTCGCGCCACCGACGCTCTCCAGCGCGGGACAACAGGCGTGCCACGCGGGATTGCCCTGGGCGTCCTCATCGGGTTCCACCACGACTTTGAAGCTGTAGGTCTTCATGAGTGATCGACGACTTCAGTTTACGGGGAGTGGTCGGCGA
>Ga0182030_10012534_pt1 | contig 16966 bp, 16 predicted proteins | sample 812S3MmetaG_FD_121299 | JGI IMG/M metagenome (GOLD analysis project Ga0182030, IMG submission 121299) | Permafrost microbial communities from Stordalen Mire, Sweden - 812S3M metaG (Illumina Assembly) | ecosystem: Environmental > Terrestrial > Soil > Wetlands > Permafrost | place: Sweden...
CGGCCGACGCGACGATATTGCCGGACGCCCCCAGATTGTCGGTCGCGACGGCAAAGGCGCCGGTCAAGCTGCTGGGGGAAACATGGACTTAGCCGTCGTTCAGGGTTGTGGCCGTCAGCGTCACGACATCGGGTGTCGGCGTTGTCGATGCCGATAGCAGCAACGTGTTCAGGCCGCTCGAACTTGGGGCGGGAGATGCGTTGGTGCAGGTCATCGTGAAGGGGGCGTCGGTCGAGCCGAAGGCCGCGGTCGGTGTCACCGCGATCACGAAACTCTGCGAGGCGCCCGCGGCGATGTCGATGGGTTGATTGGCAGTTCCGGTCAGTTGGTTGGTTGCAGGATTGGTCGTTTGGTATGTGAAGCTCGCCGGCATTGTGCCGGGAAGGTCGATTTCGCAGCTGGAGCCAGTCTGGGTTCCGAAATTGACCATCGTGGCAAAAGCCGTCGCCGTCGCGCCCACCTGAACAGAACGGCTGGAGGGCAAAACGGCAGATGCGAGCGAAACCGGCTTTGCGACGCTGTCATAAAGCGCATCGACGCCGGCAATGTCGTCTGCGGTCGGTTGCTCGATGTTGCTGACAAGGGGCGCCATGAGGGCCGGAATGCTGGAATCATTCTCGTGCGCCATCCCCAGCGCGTGGCCCATTTCGTTAGCCGCGACGCGCCGGAAGTCCGTGCTGCTGTTTTGCAGCGGGCCGGTATAGACCGAAAAAGCCACGTTCGAATTGAACACCGTCGAAGCGCGGATGAATTGGTTGTTTTCATCGAAGCTGTAGGTGGTAACGGCCAGCGTTCCTGAGCCAAAAGCCATCCCGCAATCGGTCGTGCCGAAGTCGGCCCCGTTCGGCGAGGAGTCGTTGCACGGGTCGGCGTATTGGTTCAAGCCAAAGAATGTAAAGGGCGTCACCGATGTCCAATCCGCCAGGGCTTGCTGCAGGGCGGACGCCCAAATGCCGTTGTTGCCCGGAATGGCGTACGAGAATGTCGTCGTGGCATTGGCCCATGACTGCCCTTCCAGTGCATAGCCCAATGCCGTTCGTCCACTGAGCACAGCCAATAGAGCCGACACAAACACCGCCGCCGTATATGCCGACCTTGTGTGAAACCTAACGGACACTGAGCGACCTCAACTTGGCGACGAAATCCTTACGTGACAGTGCGCCGGTCAAATCGGCCCCGACTCGGACATTACGCCGACCGCATTCGCGCCGGAGGGTGAAACGGTGGCGGGGATGGCAATAGGCTGTGCGGCTTCGGCGCTGATCGCGGTGATCGGCCGATGGCTCGCCGTCATCATCTTGGCAACTCCGCACACCGGCTCCGTTTGGACCAGATAGCGACCCTAGTCCCAGCCCATCAGCGGATTTACCATCGGCTCATGCGTGGATTCGACCAGGTAGATCCCGTGCTCTCCGATATTCGGATAGCGCATCCCCGAGACTGCGAAATGCCGACCGTTCAGCGCACCGCCGAAAAAGCACAGCACGAGCGTGTTGCCGGGTTCCGTGCCGACGATCACGTCGGTAACGTTGAAGGTAAAGCAGGTGCGCGCACCCTGACCGTTCAGGCCAGGCTCGACCGCGCTCGCGGTAACAGTACCTTCGAAAATGATTTCGGCGCCTTTGACCAGATCGGACAGCGATCTCTGTTGCAATGTTGTCGCCATCGCCGCAGCTCCGAAGAATGCGCCGGTCACAAAAGCAGCACAGATTGCCAGAACAAGCCAAGCCGGCCGCGTTTCCTTTCGCGACGACAGGGGGGCGATTGTAGGGATCATGTCCTGCTGACATCCCAGCGCGGGGATTTGTGCCGTCGAGCCCCTTTGCGCCCAAACGACACCTATGGCGGACGCTTGTTATCCGAGGATGTAAATCGGTAGCTTGGCAGCGGGAAACGACTCCGCCTTCTCAATCTTGCGTCGTCCGTCTAGACTCGCCGGAAAATTGGGGAAGCTAAATGTCCACACGCATTACCAAAGCTACAATCGCCTTTGTCGCGATCATTATGGCCGGCGGCTTATCCGGCTGCATGCATGGCGGCGGCGAGACTATCCCCTTTACCGAAGCGACGGTAACAAGCCCCGACAATCACGCTTTCACCGTCAATTGGACCGCACCCGGTGCGACTTCGGTTACCGTCTATGCTGGAACCGACTCCGCCCATGTCGGGCGCGACCATCCGGTCGGTCAGGGTGGCGCGACCGGCGCCGTTGCGGTGCCGAGTCTGCCCGCCGCACCGCGCTGGTATTTCGAACTGGTTCCCGATCATGGCGGGTCGCTTACGGTTGCCGACCGCAGCCTGCATCTGGCGAGCGCCCCCAATTTTCGCGATGCCGGCGGCTACCGTACCGCCGACGGTAAATGGGTGCGGATGGGCCTGCTCTACCGGTCGGATCAGCTGGACCGGCTGACGCCGGCCGACCTCGATTCGCTTCATACCATCGGCATTCATCTGGTCTGCGACCTGCGCACGGATACTGAGCGCAAACAGGGGCAGGACCGTTTGCCGCTCGGCGCTGAACCGCTAATTGCCGATGTAGCTGGGGCAGACGGCAATTCCAGCGGAATTGCCAAACTGTTCACCAGCGGCGCGCACGCAGAAGAGGTTCTGGGTGGCGGACGCGGCGTTCAATTCATGATCGACGCCAATCGTCAGTTTGCCGGCGCGCCGTCGGCAAACGCCGCCTACCATGTGGTCTTCACGCGAATCGCCGACCCGGCGATGCAGCCGGCGACCTTTCATTGCACGGCGGGCAAGGATCGCACCGGCTGGGCAGAGGCCGTGTTCCTCGGCATCATGGGCGTGCCGCGCGACACGATTATGAACGACTATCTGCTCAGCAACGGGTATCTGGAGGCGAAGAACCAGAAAATGCTTCAGGCTTTGAAAGGTCACATCGACCCCGTATTGCTTGAGCCGCTGCTGGGTGTGCGCCCCGAATATCTCCAGGCGGGATTCGACAAGATCGACAGCACCTACGGGTCGATGGACAAATATATCCATGACGGGCTGAAGCTGGACGATGCGACGATCCAGGCACTGCGCCGCGAATTCCTGGCGGGTTAAGGCCGATGATCATTCCCAATACCACCCAGACCGCCGAAAGTGTGGCCCGCCATTACGACAATCTCGATCGTTTTTACCGAGAGATATGGGGCGAGCATGTTCATCATGGACTGTGGCGCAACGGCAGTGAAACCCCGCTTGAAGCCTGTGAAGCATTGAGCGCCGCCGTCGCCGACAAACTGCAACTGGCGCCGGGGCAGTCGGTCTGCGATGTCGGTTGCGGCTATGGCGGTACCTCGCGCCTGTTGGCCGACCGCTGGGGCTGCGAAGTGACCGGTCTGACGCTTTCGGGCGCGCAGATTGCCTATGCGGCCAGCGCCCATCCGCGCGCCAACCCGAAACTAATGCAGCAGGACTGGTTGGAAAACGATTTTCCGAATGCCGGTTTCGATGCGGTTCTGTCGATCGAAAGTTCGGAGCATATGGTCGATAAGCCCCGGTTTTTCGCCGAGGTTGCGCGCACGCTCAAACCCGGAGGCCGCTTCGCCAATTGCGTCTGGCTGTCGTCGGAAAAACCGAGCCCGGCCGCGGTCAACCATCTGCTGGAACCGATCTGCCGCGAGGGGCGCCTGCCCAGTATGGGTTCAGAAAGCGAATATCGCGCGATGATGGCCGATGCCGGCCTTAGAGTTACCAGTTTCGAGGATCTGACGCCCTATGTCTGGCGCACCTGGTGGCTGTGTCTTACCCGCGCCGCCAAGGGCATTCTAACCGAGCGTAGCTATCGCGCCTTCCTGTTGGACCCGCGCAATTCCGACCGCAGTTTTGCAATCACCCTTCTGCGTATCCTCTGGGCCTATCGCAGCGGCGCAATGCGATACGGACTGTTCGCCGCGGAAAAGGCATGACGCTCTAAAGGCCCAGCCGCTTCTCGAAAGAATCCATCTGGCGGTTGAATTCCCCCGGCAGCTTGTCGCCGAAGCGGGCGAAATGGGTGCGCACCTGGGCGAAAGTGTCCACCCATTCCTGCTCATCGATGGTGAGTAGGCCGGCCAGATCGGTCTCTGAGGTGTTCAGGCCTGCGACTTCGATGCCGTTTTCACCGATCGTCGGCACATAGCCGATCGGTGTGTCGGTTGCCTCGGCCGAGCCGCCGCAGCGTTCGAATATCCAGGCGAGCACACGCGAATTCTCCCCAAATCCCGGCCACAGGAAGTCGCCGTCCGGTCCCTTGCGGAACCAATTGACGAAGAAAATCTTAGGCGGGTTCGCACCTTTCTTTTGGCCGACCTTCAGCCAATGGGAGAAGTAATCGCCCATGTGGTAGCCGCAGAACGGCAGCATCGCCATCGGGTCGAAACGAAGTTCGCCCACGGTGCCGACGGCGGCGGCGGTCGTTTCCGAACTCATCTGAGCTGCCAGGAAAACGCCCTCGTTCCAGTTATGCGCCTCGAAAACCAGGGGCACGACCCGCGAGCGGCGGCCGCCGAATAGGAAGGCGTCGATCGGAACGCCGGCCGGGTCTTCCCATTCCGGTGCGATCGACGGGCATTGCGAGGCTGGGGTCGTGAAACGGGAATTGGGATGGGCTGCGGGTGTTCCTGCCTGCGGCGTCCAGTTGTTGCCGCGCCAATCGGTCAGACTGTCCGGCGGTGTCTTGGCCAGGCCCTCCCACCAGACATCGCCATCCGGCGTCTTGGCGACATTGGTGAAAATCGAATTGCTGCCGACGGTTGCCAGCGCGTTCGGATTGGTTTTGGCGCCTGTCCCCGGCGCGACGCCGAAAAATCCGGCTTCAGGGTTGATTGCGTAAAGGTGCCCGTCCGCGCCGTACTTCATCCAGGCAATATCGTCGCCGATGGTTTCGACCTTCCATCCCGGCAAAGTCGGGATCAGCATCGCCAGGTTGGTCTTACCGCAGGCGCTGGGAAATGCGCCGGCGACATATTTCGTGACGCCTTTGGGCGAGGTCAGTTTCAAGACCAGCATATGTTCAGCCAGCCAACCTTCGTCGCGGGCCATCACCGAGGCGATGCGCAGGGCGAGACATTTCTTGCCCAGTAGAGCATTGCCGCCATAGCCCGATCCAAAAGACCAAATCTCACGCGTTTCGGGGAAATGCACGACATAGACGTTCGCCGGGTTGCAGGGCCACGGCACATCCGCAGCGCCCTCGGCTAGCGGGGCGCCGACGGAATGCAAACAGGGAATGAACTCACCGTTCGTCCCCAACTGACCAAGCGCTGCTGCGCCCATTCTGGTCATGATCCGCATCGACACGGCGACGTAGGGAGAATCCGTCAGCTGTACGCCGATTTTTGAAATGTCGGAGCCGATGGGGCCCATCGAAAACGGGACGACATACAGCGTGCGGCCGCGCATCGAGCCGGCAAACAGACCCGACAAGGTTTCACGCATTTCAGCCGGATCGCGCCAATTGTTCGTCGGTCCCGCATCGGCCTCAGTCTGAGAGCAGATGAAGGTCCGTCCCTCGACCCGCGCGACATCGGCGGGATCTGACAGGGCGAGAAATGAGTCGGGCCGTTTGGAATCGGACAGACGTTCGAAAGTGCCGTTGTCGACCAGCAATTGGCACAGCCCGTCATATTCCTCAGCCGAACCGTCGCACCAGTGGATTCGATCAGGGTTGGTCAGTGCGGCTACGTCGTCGACCCAGGCCAATAGTTTCTTATGGTCGGTCGGCAAGGAAAAACGCTGATCCATTCCGCTATATGCTCCGTCTACATCAGAAGGCCGGCACTTGGCTTGTGTACCCAGACGTCCCGGCAGGCTGCTTTTTGATAACCAAAAACCATCCTGTCCAGCGCCACCATGAGTTATATCAACAACCGATCTCCAAGCTGCGTCGCTTTTGTGACAAGATGCCGCCGCTTCCCCAAAGCCCCCGCCTTAACCGCGGTTAGACCTTTAGAAAGTCGAACTAATATGGATATGAAGGGTGAGTTTCGCATTCCCCTCCCGCAGGCCGATGTCTGGCGTGCATTGAACGACGCTGAGATTCTGAAAGCATCGATACCCGGATGCGAAGAACTGTTTCGAGCCTCGCAGACCAGCTTTACGGGCAAGATATCGGCCGCGGTCGGCCCGGTCCGTGCCAAGTTTTCGGGCCAGGCCACTTTGTCGGATATCGATGCGCCGAACGGCTACACGCTCTCAGGCAGCGGTTCGGGCGGGGCCGCGGGCATGGTGAAGGGCGGAGCAAAGGTGCGATTGGTTCAGGAGGCCGACGCCACAGTGCTGCATTATGAGGCCCACGCGCAGGTCGCCGGAAAGCTCGCTCAGATCGGGTCGCGACTTGTCGATATGGCGGCCAAGAAGATGGCGGACGATTTTTTCGGCAATTTCGTACGCCAGTTGGAGTCGGTTGCGCCGGCGGAGAATCCGGCGGCGGCGGCGGCGACGGTTGTGGCGCCGGTCCAAGAGCGCCAGCCTGTCCCTGAAACCATTTCCCACAAGCGACTCGGTTGGCTAGTTTGGGTTTTGGTGGCGCTTGTCGTCATCCTACTGGCTGCGCGTTTTAAGGGGCTTTTCTAATGGTCGGCACTGTATCGGTCGCATTCTCCGTCAACGGCAGGGATGTCAAAGCGAAGGTCGAACCGCGCACCTTGCTCGTGACATTCCTGCGAGAAAATCTGGGGCTAACCGGCACCCATGTGGGATGTGACACCAGCCAATGCGGCGCCTGCTGTGTGCTTCTCGACGGCCGGTCGGTCAAATCCTGCACTATCCTCGCGGTTCAGGCCGATGGTGCATCGGTCACGACGATCGAGGGGCTGGGAACGCCGGAAAAACTCCACCCCATGCAGATTGCCTTCAATGAGAATCACGGGCTGCAGTGCGGATTTTGTACGCCCGGCATGATCATGAGCGCAGTCGATTTCGCGCAGGGGAACGCTGAGCCCACGCCGGATCAGGTGCGGGAATGGCTGGAGGGGAATATCTGCCGCTGTACCGGCTATCACAACATCGTCGCCTCGGTCGAAGCCGGTGCGCGCGCTATGGCAAAGGCATAAAATGTACGCGTTCGACTATCACAAACCCCATTCGCTGGCAGAGGCCGCTGCGCTGCTGGAGGCGCATCCTGAAGCCCGGCTTCTCGCGGGCGGGATGACGCTGATCCCGACATTGAAGCAACGGTTGGCGAGCCCGACCGACCTGGTCGATCTGGGCGGCTTGGCCGATCTGGTCGGCATCGTGGTGGACGCCGGCGAAATCACGATCGGTGCGATGACGACCCATGCGGCCGTCGCGCACTCAAAAGAAATCAAAGCGCGGCTGCCGGCACTGGCGGCACTGGCCGAAGGTATCGGCGATCCGCAGGTCCGGCACCGGGGCACGATCGGCGGATCGATCTCCAACGCCGATCCGGCAGCGGATTATCCGGCCGCTTTGGTCGGGTTGGGCGCGACAGTCATTACCGACAGGCGCGAGATCGCGGCCGATGATTTCTTCACGGGCATGTTCGAGACGGCGCTAGCACCCGGCGAGATCGTGCGTCAGGTGCGCTTTCCCATTCCGCTGGCCGCAGGCTATGCGAAGTTTCCCAATCCTGCTTCGCGATATGCGGTGGTCGGCGCCTTTGTTGCGCGCACTGCCGCCGGCGTCCGCGTTGCGGTGACCGGGGCCGGGCCCAGCGTCTTTCGCCTGCCCGAGATGGAGGCCGCTCTGGCATCTTCGTTCGCGCCCCAGGCGATCGCCGGAATCGATGTTCCGGAAGACGACTTGAACAGAGATCCGCATGCGACGGCCGCCTATCGCGCACATCTGGTTGGCGTGATGACCGCCCGTGCGGTTACGACAGCGTTGGAGTCTTAAGAATGGGTTTGATGTCGCAGCCGATTCGGCGGACCGAGGACAAGCGTTTCATCACCGGCCGCGGCCGCTATGTCGATGACGTGAAAATGGAAGGGGCGGCAATCGGCTATGCGCTGCGTTCGCCTTATGCCCATGCCCGGATACTCTCCATCGACACCGAAGCGGCGAAAACGATGCCCGGCGTTATCGGCATCATCGTCGGCTCGGAACTCGAGGCTGCCGGCATCGGCCATCTGGGTGCGGCCTTTCCCGCCTCGATGCTCAAGAATCGCGACGGCACGCCGCGCGTCGATGGCGACCGCGCCCTGCTGACCGTCGATTATGTCCGCTATGTCGGCGAGCCGGTCGCGTTCGTGGTGGCCGAAAGCCAGAATGCGGCAAAGGATGCGGCCGAACAGATTCTGGTCGACTACGAGGAACTGCCCGCAGTGGGGCTGATCGATGAGGCGGTTGCGCCCGGTGCGCCGCTCGTCTGGCCTCAGGCCAAGGGCAACATTGCGGTGGATTGGGAGCAGGGCGACGAGGCGGCGACCGAAACCGCCTTCGCCAAGGCGGCGCATATCACGCGGATCGACCTGGTCAACAACCGTGTCGTCGTCAATTCGATGGAGGCGCGCGGTGCGGCCGGCAGGTTCGACAAGGAAACCGGGCACTACGAGCTTTTTGTCACCAGCCAGGGCGCCCACCCAATCGCCGATACGATCGCCAAGCGCATTCTCAAAATCCCGCAGGAACGGCTGCGGGTGATCACTCCCGATGTCGGCGGCGGCTTTGGGCTGAAAATGTCGACCTTTGCGGAGTATCCGCTGGTCTTGATCGCGTCGGAGCGTTTCGGCATGCCGGTCAAATGGATGTCCGAGCGCACCGAGGCCTTCCAGTCCGACAGCCATGGCCGGGATCTGAAAAGCCACGCCGAAATGGCGTTCGACGCCGAGGGCCGGATTCTGGCCTATCGCGTCTGTACCGACTTCAATCTGGGGGCCTATGGGCTGGGCTTCGGGCCAGGCATCCAGAACATCATCCCGATGTTCGTGGTCGGCGGCGTCTATAAGGTGCCCGTGCTTCACAACTATGTCCGCGCGGTACTGACTAACACGGTGCCTGTCGAGGCCTATCGCGGCGCCGGCCGACCGGAGGCCGCCTATATCATCGAACGCATCATGGATCTGGCGGCCCGCGAGATGGGACTGGGCCAGGACGAGATTCGCCTGCGCAATTTCATCCAATCCCATGAAATGCCCTATCGCAGCTATGTCGGGGCCCTGATCGACAGCGGCGATTTCCAACGCAATCTGCACGATTGTCTGAAGCAGGCGGATTGGGCCGGATTTCCCGCCCGACGCGCCGAGTCCGAAAAGCGCGGAAAGCTGCGCGGCAGAGGCATGGCCTATTACATAGAAAAGACAGCCGGCGGAGCCAGCGCCGTAGACATCTCCTTCACCGAGGCGGGACGAGTCGAAGTGGGTGTCGGAACCTCGGCCCACGGACAGGGGCACGAAACGACCTTTGCCGCCATCGTCGCCGATAAGCTGGGCGTACCATTCGAGTCCATCGATCTGATCCAGGGCGATAGCATCCGCGCGCCGCATGGCGGGGGCACGGGCGGCTCTCGGTGTCCCTGTGGAACAGCGGGAACGGCATATTGAAGGCTGCGGACGCCGTGATCGACAAGGGCCGGGAAGTGGCTGCCGCATTGCTGGACACGAGCATCGATCAGGTGACCTTTGACGACGGCGCGTTCCGCGCCCAGAGCAGCAATCGATTCCTGCCCTTGCTCGAGGTCGCCGAGGCGGCGCGCAGCGGCACGAAGCTGCCGGCCGAACTGAACGAGCGGCTGGAAAAGGGTCTAAACTCATCCGGCACGCATGACGAAAAGGGCGATACTTTCCCCAACGGCTGTCATATCTGCGAAATCGAAATCGACCCCGAAACTGGGAAGGTCGCTGTTATTTCCTATGACGTAGTCGATGATTTCGGGTTCGTGCTGAATCCGCTGATCGTCGCCGGCCAGGTGCACGGCGGCGTGGCGCAGGGTATCGGTCAGGCGCTGATGGAAAACTGTCTCTACGAGCCTGGGACTGCTCAGCTGTTGAGCGGTTCATTCATGGATTACACGATGCCCCGGGCGGATGACCTGCCATCGTTTGGCTTCACCTATAACGAAATTCTGTGCACGACCAATCCGCTGGGCATCAAGGGCTGCGGCGAGGCCGGAACGGTCGGTGCCGCGCCGGCCGTCATGAACGCGGTATTGGATGCGTTGTGGGACAAGGGTGTGCGCGAAGTCGATATGCCGATGACCGCTCTGCGTGTTTGGGAGACGCTGCAGCGCGCTATGGGCGGCTAATTACCGAACAAAGACTTGACGGCTTCGGGCTCCACGTCGCGGGAACCCTCATCGGGGTCGGCCAGCCGTACCAACCCGTCGCCCGATTCGGTTATCGTCTCACCGGTCAGTTTGGTGATGCCGAACAGATCCGTGTAGTCCCAAAGGTCCCAGCCGATACCGTTGGCTTCGAGCGCCTTTCGGGTGTCGGAAATCCATTGATAGCGCGACCCGGGATCGATGAATCTGCGCGCCACGCCGAATTCGGTGCAGATGACACGCTGATGGTTGGCGGCGGCCCAGTCCGCAGCGACCTTGATCCGCGCCGCGATATGGGCCGCATCCCAGTTGGCCATTGTATACTCGGTTTGCGCCCTTTTAGCTTCGACGATGTCGGCGGCATCGGGGGCGTAGTTCGCTGTCGCACTCACCGTCTGCGAAGGGTAGGGAAGATTGCGGAAGTAGCGCAGGGAGCGGCCCCAAACCAACGGCACTTTCATTCCCTGATGGGTGATGATGTAGGGCTCGTAGAAATGGAAGGCATATAGGACGTTGTCGTCGGCCAGCTGCACGAAGTCGTCGAACCCGTCCAAGGTCGCACTTTTCGGAAGGTCGACAATGATCACATTTTTCGGAGTTACTTGGCGGATTGCGGAAAGGATATCGCCAATAAGTATCCGATACTGGCTGCCGGCGGTCTTAAAGCGCGGTTCGTTCAACAGCTCGAAGACGATCGTAGTTGTCGAATAGGGTTTGAAATGCTCTGCGATGTGCTGCCAAAGCGCGATCAACCCGGTTTCCGCGCGCGCGTCCTGCTCGATAACGCCCATGAAAGAGTCGCTGGGTTGTACGTCCAGGATGACCGAAAGCCCCCTGTCGCGCGCCATGTTTACAGCGCTGTCCAGGCTCGAAAAATCGAACAATACCCGTCCGGTCTCGGCGTCCGACAATGAGAAACCCAATGATTCTGGGTTGATCGGAATGCGGACATGGTCGAATCCCGCAGCCTTTATCGCGTCGAAATCATGGGCCACCAGAGTTTCGCGCTGGGTGTCGGAGAACCAGTTCGAGAGATTGATTCCGTGTTTCAGATTCGGCGGGGAAAAGTCGGCAGCAAGGACCTGGGGCGCCGTCGTGGCGAAGGTCAGGAGAAATCCGAAAATCGCGCTCCAGCGGACGAAAGTCCCGCTCATTTCCGTCGGTGCGCGAAAGGACAGCATATTTCGGCAAATCTCCCTTGAAGCCCCCATCATTACAGAAAATTTGCGGTTGGACCACACGAGACAGCGCCCTGTTCGGAGTAATCTGACGGCCGTGAAGGCGGCTAAAGAAGGAACATCCCCCTGGAATTCCTCAGTCTTGGCGGGGAGGTGCGCGTCGGATCGGCCGGGCGATCCGACGCCGCACGATCACCAAGCAAATCAAGCTCGCGCTCATCAGCGAAAAGCTGCCTGGTTCCGGAACAACGGCAGTTCCTGAGCTGACGCTTATGTTGCTGTTATAGGCGACCGCTTGGTTGTAAGTCTCAAAACCAGCTCCGGTTCCGGCAGCTTCGGAGAATGTAATCTTGGAGAATGTGCCCGCAGTATCGAAGAAATTTACATAGGCGAACAGCTCCCCGGCGTCGTTATCGTAGTAGGTCGGGTTACCGCAATAGGCGTTGGCTGCGTGACCCCCGGAGCAATTACCGAGATCCGTGATCAACTGAGCGGACGTGAATGTGTAAATAAGGTTGCCGTTGGCATCGTAGAACTGCATTTGATTCCCGGCATCTAGTGCCGAGATCCAGACGCCGAAATAATTGACCCCGCCGCCGGTCGCAGTATTGGTCAGCGTCAACGAATAGCTGGGTGGAGTGGTATAGCCCGAAAACCTCAGGATAAAGACCGGTGCCGCCTGCGCCGCCATACTCGTCCGCGCTGTATAGATCAAAGGCTGTGTATTGGCCCGTATAGGGTGTGGCGACACCCGTTCCGCTGCTGAAGTTCGATGTATAGCCTGTAGCCGCCTCAGTCTGGGTAACGGAATCGAACGTCTCATATCCCACGGTGCAGCCGGGAGTGGATCCGCAGATGCTCGCTGACTGGGGCGTTTCGACGCCTGCCGCCTCATAGGTGACGACGATCGGGTCGGCTTGGGCTGCTACCGCCCCGATGAGCAGCAGCAATACCGCAGCAACAAGCGCCAGTGCTTGGTTTCCGTAAGACATTGAAGGCTCCGCGGCAGAGATAACCGAGCAGGCAACCCGCTCGCTTCATCACTGTGCACAAACTGTGCAAACCTTCACTGTCATCGATATCAATAGGTTATGTCGGATCAGCACCGAGCGTATTTTGCATTTTGCGTCGGACTTCCGTTCAGCCAGACGCATTTCGCGAATGCCGCCGTGCTAGGATTTGGCGCTGTCCCCCGCCCAGTCCGGTTGCGGGATGGTTCGGTAGGCCTCGCGCAACGCACCCGACCAGCGCTCGCGCAGCATCTTGAAATAGCCGTCGGATTCGGTGATGCGGCGTTTGAGTTCGATCTCGAGCGAATCCCGCCGATAGACCAACAGATCGATCGGCAGGCCGACCGACAGGTTGCTGCGCAGTGTCGAGTCCATCGACACCAGGGCTAGCTTTACCCCGTCGTAGAGTTCGGTCTCATAGCGCGCGGTACGGTCGAGAATCGGCTTGCCGTATTTATGTTCGCCGATCTGCAGATAGGGCGTGTCCTGCGTCGCCTCGATGAAATTGCCGGCGGAATAAATCTCAAACAAGGACAGCTTGCCCTTCTTGATCTGTCCTCCCAGCAGGAACGACACATCGAACGAGACATGGTGGTCTTCCATCGACTTTCCGTCGATCTGATAGACCCGGCGAATCGCTTCGCCGACCAGTTCCGCCGCCCGGAACATCGATTTGACCGATGCCAGTGTTTGGACCCTGCCGTCGATTTCGATGCCTTCGTTCAGCAGATTGACCACGGCCTGGGTCGCGGCGAGGTTGCCTGCACCGAGCAGGACGATGACGCGGTCGCCCTTCTTTTCGAAGACATGCATCTTCGAAAAGGTGGAGATATTATCCACCCCGGCATTGGTCCGCGTGTCGGATAGCAGGACGAGCCCATCCTTGAGATCGAGTCCGACGCAGTAGGTCATTGAATTTACTTTCGGTCCGGTTAGGTCGCGGTGTTGGGCGTTAGCTGCCCTTATTCGCCGGCTTCAGACCGTCCAGCCACATGAGTACGGCCTGCCCGGTCTGCGCCAGCGCGCTACCATGGCCCATTTCATGGATATCGAAAACGGCCTGCTGCGCGGCATATTGGCCTTGTATGTCGAGCGTCTGGTTGACCGCGCGCTTGGCCATCGCCAGCGCGAAGGGATGCATCTGAGCGATCTCATTCGCCAGCGCCATAGCCGCCTCTTCGAGCTGGTCCAGCGGCACCACGCGGTTGACCATGCCGAGTTGTCTTGCCTCCTCAGCGGTGATCGACTTGGCGGTGAACAGCAGTTCCTTCGCCTTGCGCGCCCCGAATTCCCAGGTGTGGCCGTGATATTCCACACCGGCGATGCCCATGCGCACCACAGGGTCGCTGAATTTTGCGTTGTCGGCGGCGACGATCAGATCGCAGGGCCACGCCAGCATCAGGCCGGCCGCGATACAGGCGCCCTGGACCGCCGCAATCGAAGGTTTGGGCACGTCGCGCCATTTGCGGCAATAGCCCAGGTAATATTTCCCTTCCCAGGTGTGCAGCCCGTAAAGCCCGGTCTCGTGCACATCGCCCAGCACCTCGGCGACTTTCGCTTCATAGGTGTCGTCTTGGGCGATATCATGACCGGCGGAAAAATGCGGGCCGTTGGCCTTCAGCACGATGACCCGGACATTCTTGTCCTCAGCCGCCATGTCCCAGGCTTGATCCAATTCCATCAGCAGCTGCTTGTTCTGTGCATTACGCTGCTTGGGTCGGTTCAGCGTGATGACCGCGACCCGGTCGCGTACTTCGTACAGAATATAGTCCATCGGCTTCATATCGTCGGGCATGGCTGCTGCTCTCAGTTGGTAGGGCGCTTTTCGATGCTGTTCTTAACAGGCAACTTGCGTGCGTCGAACAGGTTGGCGGACATCCAGCCGCCGTCGACCAGCAAAGTGTGCCCCGTAGTATAGGCAGACATATCCGATGCAAGGAACAGCACGGCCTTGCCGATATCGTCGGTCGTGCCCGACCGTGCCATGGGAACCAGGCTCGCTTTCATCGCGTCGCGATGGCCCTGCGTGTCGGGCAGGCGCGGTGTGGCGATGCTGCCCGGCGCCACGGCGTTGACGCGGATAGCGTGCTCCGCCCATTCGGTCGCCATCGTCTGGGTCAGCTGGATCAGTCCGGCTTTGGCGGCCCCGTAGGACGCGTGGAAGGGCGCGGACTGGATGCCGTCGGTCGAGGCGATGCACACGATCGCTCCGCCGGTGCCGCGCGCGATCATGGACCGGGCGACCAATCGGGCGGCGACGAAGAAATAGCGCAGGTTGCGCCGATGGTCCTTGTCCCAATCCTCGGGCGACATATCGACGATGGGGGCGAACAGCGCCTGGCCGACGATCGAGACCATCACGTCCAGCCCGCCCAATTGCCGTTCCGCCTCGGCCACGGCATGGGCCGCGCCGGCGTCGTCCAGCATGTCGGCGACGATCGCGATGCCCTTTCGGCCGATGCTGCGCACCACGCCGGCCACGCGCTCGGCGCGGTCGCGTTCGACATCGACCACGACGACGTCGCATCCGGCCTCGGCCAACAGCCGGGATGAACTTTCGCCCATCCCTTGTCCCCCGCCGATTACCAGCGCTTTTTTGCCTTCCAGCCCGAACAGATCCAATGCGGCCATGGTTATTTCCCTAAGTGGCGGTCGAAGAATTTGACGATGACGTTGAGCGCGTCGGCCGCTTCCGGCAGGTCGGGCGCGAACATGAAGCCGTGCCACAGCCCTTCGGCGACATAGATTTCCGCGGGCGCGCCGGCTTTTAGCAACTGCGTGTGGGTAAAGAGCGCCGAAGATAGCGCCATGTCGCGCGAGGCGGTCATGATCAGCGTTGGCGGGAATTTTGCCAATACATCCAGCGAATAGGCCGGCGAGACTAGCGGGTCCATCGCGTCGGTGCCGGTGAAATAGCCCCCGGGTTCCTGCCCACCGGCGCCCGGCTTCATCGGCCGGGGCGGCATCTGCGCGTAGGCGAAAGGCGGTGCGATATAGGCGGCGTCGCCCGAGATGCCACGCACGCCGCCGGCGCAGAAGATGCCGATCGCGCCTGGGTTGGGCAGCTTTTCCTTCTGGAACCAGGCCATAGCCTCGGCGGTCAGAGACCCGCCGGCGGAGCAGCCGTAGATGCCGATATTCTTCGGTTTGTAATGTTTCAGCAGTTCCTTGTAGACGGCGGCAACGTCCTCACTGGCGGCGGGAAATTTGAATTCCGGCCCCTCGCGGTAATCCAGACTGATGACCTTGATCTTGCCGAGCGCCGCAACGGGAATGGATTCGACCAGGCTTTCGGTGCGTGCCCCGTTATAGAACGCGCCGCCATGCACATTGATCAGGATGCGGTTCTTGTTCTCAGGCGCGACTCCGCCCTTGGGCGTCACTACATCGGCATAGACGCCGGCGATGGTCTGCGACCCCAGATCGACCGCATATTTTTCCTTATCGCGGGCGATCATTGGCGCATAGACGTCCCGGTTCAACGCCTCGCGGCCCCTCTGGTAATCCTCCAGCGGCGCGTTGGCCCCCGGGATCGGCGGATAGGGATGGGTCATGATGTCGTGCAGCGTGGCCTTGGCCTCGGGGCTGATAAAGCCCGAGGCCGGGACCGCGATCGGCGGGATGTGGATCGTATCGTCGGCGTCGACGATGATCTTCGGTCGTTCCGGTGCTGCCGCCTGTTGCGCGGGCGCCACCGCCTGATTTGCACAGCCGGCCAGAAGAATGAGACCCAGGCTCGCGATCAGGCACATCGGTGATGTGACCATCTTCCGTTCCTCCCCGAATTTTTTGGGGCCGGCTCTCGCGCCGGTCCGGCCGCAACCCTATGATGGGGACAATGGCGCGTCAAAGCTTTAGGACGCGCCTATTCCGAATATGGCAGGGCAGGCTTTGCGGCACAAAATCGTTTTTCTCGACCGCGCGACATTGGGCGTTCCATTGCGCAGGCCCGAAATCCCGCACGACTACCTGGAATATGACGCGACCACAGCCGCCCAAGCCGCCGAACGCCTGGGCGACGCGACCATCGCGATCATCAACAAAGTGCCGCTCAGCGCCGACACGTTGGCAAAGCTTCCCGATCTGCGGCTGATCGCATTGGCCGCCACCGGCAGCGATTGTGTCGACAAGGAATATTGCCGGGCGCACGGCATCACCGTGTGCAATATCCGCGACTATGCGACCGACAGCGTGCCGGAGCATGTGCTGACGCTGATCTTCGCACTGCGCCGCAATCTGATCGCCTATGACCGCGATATTCGCCGGGGCAAGTGGCAGACGATTAACCAATTCTGCTATTTCGACCATCCGATCCGCGACATCGCGGGATCTACGCTCGGCATCGTGGGTTATGGCGTGCTGGGCAAGGCCCTGGCGGTTCGGGCCAGTGCCTTGGGCATGACAGTGATCGCCACCGGCAGCGCTCCGGGCGATGGGCTGGTCGATTTGGAAACGCTGCTGAAATCCAGCGACATCGTCTCGCTTCACTGTCCGCTGACCGAGCGAACCCGAAAGCTGATCGGCGCCGACCAGCTGAGGCTGATGAAGCCGGACGCGATTTTGATCAATAC
>Ga0182030_10012535_pt1 | contig 16965 bp, 13 predicted proteins | sample 812S3MmetaG_FD_121299 | JGI IMG/M metagenome (GOLD analysis project Ga0182030, IMG submission 121299) | Permafrost microbial communities from Stordalen Mire, Sweden - 812S3M metaG (Illumina Assembly) | ecosystem: Environmental > Terrestrial > Soil > Wetlands > Permafrost | place: Sweden...
CACTGTGCGGCGCTTCGACAGTGCGTGGATACGGATGAATGTCCGCGCAACAGCATTACCAGCTTGTCGATCCATTGGCTGTAGCGAAATCGCAGACCGCCGGCGGCATCGCCGACGCGCATCAGCAGCAAGCCTCGCGCCGGTAGGGCGGCGCGCACTCGCTTGAGAACCTGAAGCTGTTCGTCCTTCCTCATGTAGTGCAGCACATCGAGGATTACCACGGCATCGGTGGTTCCAAATGCGGCGCTGCGAATGTCGCCCTGCGATATGTCGCACGCCGGGCCAAGGGCAGCGCGCGCACGCTGCACATCACGAACCATCAATTCGATGCCGCGAGTCGAACTGGGGCTCGGTGCCGGCGGCCAGCCTTGGGGCCAAGCGCCATTTTCGTAGCAGAGCAGGGCGGCGCGCAGCCAAGATGCCAGCAGCCCCTGACCGCAGCCCAAATCCAGAATGTGTCCGCGCCCCAGCAACAATCCGCGTTCAAGCATGGCGCGGAACACCGGGTCGCCGCGCAACTTGCCGCGGGCAAAATTGTAGGCAAATAGTCCGGCACTGCGGTATGGCTCGCTAGCCCGGTCGATCAGGGATGGATGCACGCGCGTCAGTTTGCGGCGCCGAGATCTCGGATTTCGACCCGGCGATTACTCGGATCCTCGGGCCGATCGGGCGCGAGCAATTTTTCCGATCCGTAGCCCACCGTCCTCAAACGGTTGGCATCCATGCCTTTGGTCACCAAAAAACGCTTCACCGCTTCCGCCCTGCGCAAGGACAGCTGCTTGTTGTATTGCGCGCTGCCTTTGGCATCCGTATGGCCGGCGACCTCGAATTTATCTTTTCCCAGGGAGGACGACGTGAGGGCCAATTTGAGCTGCTTGAGCTGCCCGGATGCCTGCGGCATCAGGGCGCTGGAGTTGTGCTCGAAGGGAATGTTGAGATTGACCGATTGCCCCGATTCGCTTGCCTGGCGCCGTGCGAGGCCGCGCGGCGTGAAACTCCGCGTCACCGGCGCTTGCAATGCCTGCTGAATCTGTTGGTTCGACAGTACGTTTTTTTGATCTTCATCCGACGGGCCGGCCGGGGCCGGCGTCGCCCCGGCTACCGCGAGAACCCCCACGCAGGATAGCGAAACGATCAGGCGCCTCATTTGATTTGCTCCAGTCCAGCCGTGCGCCTGGCCTCATTGTATTTGTCTTTTTCAACTGCAAGGGCCCGCTCCAAGTCGCGCTTGGACGATGCGGGCGAACTGGTCTGCACGGCGACCAACGCGTCAAAATAGCCGGCGCGCGCATGTTCCAACGCGCCGGCCAAATCCGCTGAGTCCGGTTCGATCTTGATGTCGTTTAAGCTTGCGGACTTGGAAATGAGTCCGGTGGCTGCATTGCCGACCGCCGAGGCGACCAAGTCGCTATTGCCGCCGACCAAGTCCGCCAGCGCCACCTGCGCCTTCTTCTCTGACTCCGTCTCCGTGACGGCCACCTCGATCGTTACCGGCATGAATTCCAGGGGCGCGCGCGGTAAATCCTGGTACTCGGCACGACGCGCATCCAATTCGGCCGACTGCGACTGGTTCTGTACGGCAATGCGCGTGCGTTCCTGCTTCAAGCCGTCCACCAGGTCGGGACCGGCCTTGGCAATTCGTTGATCCAATCCTGCAAGCTGACGCTGGTTGCGGGTGAGCGCGCGCTGCAGCGCCTCGATCTCGCCGGCCACCTGCTGGTGAATTTTGGTCTTCTCGTCAAAATTACGCCGCGCTTCGATTGAAAGGGGCGGCACGCGCAGCCACGGCGCCGAATCGCCTCCCGAACCGTGCGACCGCGAACCAGCCGTGACCGTGCCGATATTCACCCACGCGCTCGATAAGACTTCCTGCTGATCCGTCGTGCCGGGATCGGAAATCTTCAGCGTATAGAGCGTGGTGCGCGAGGCGCCTGATTTGTCGGTCGTCAGCAGAGTATCGATTCGGTAGCCGGCGTCTTTTAAGCGATAGGCTGTCCCATCCGTCGAGAACTCAAAGCGTGCTTCGTAGACGGCGCGAGCCTTGCCGTCGACGCAAATGTTCGCCCGCCTGAGTTGGTTCTCGATCGAGTCATCGGTTCTGGATGTCTTCCATTCGCTTTGCGGCTGCCCGACGCTGTCTTTGGCGAGGATCTTGGGCAAGTAAGCGGCAGTGCACTCGGCAGCATCGGTTTTGAAATTGGCCGCCACGATCGTCATGCAGCCCAACCTGGCGTTGATTTCGAGCGCGGGGACCGGCTCGAACTCGGCCCGATAAAGATTCATGTGCCTCGTGGCCGCATAGCGTGTGTCTTTGCGGGCAACGCCCGCCTTGTAGCGATTGGCGGACGATTGTATTTCGTGATTGATGAACAGCTCGGCGAGTTTGCCGACCACGAGGCCCAGCAGCGGCAGAAACTTCGCGGACGCCTGATCCGATCCGTCCTTAGGCGGCGCCGCCGGCAGAAAGAACGGCTCGTCCGCGATGACGCAGGCGTCGTTGACGTAGGCCCGCACGGCGACGCTGTCCTTCTCCTTCGCGGCAAATGCCGGCTGCATTTGCAGCAGCGAAAGACACGCAACAAAAGCCAGCAAACTATTGAATCGTGTGTTCATTTTGAGATACCGCTCTTTGGCTGAGCGAGCGTCGGCAGCAGTCCGTCGAGGCGCGTCAAGATCAGCTGCCACTGCTGTTTTTGCGAAGGATCCGTGAGCGCGGAGATATTGGCAAGCACGTGCTGCCGCGCCAATTCTCCAAATCGCTTTAGCATCACTCCGGCTTCCAGCATATCATCGCCTTTGCACGCGTCGGCATTGAACCACCATACGGTGAGGGTACCACCGGCCTTCCGATTGCTCATCCCGCAGCGCTGCGGCGGAGGGTCGCCGCGCCAAAGCAGTCTAAAAATATCGTAAATGGCGCCTGCGTTGGCGGCAAAGTAAGAATGGCCCAATGCGTCGGCCGGCACCGAGGACATATCGATGGAATCGAGGCCGGCCAGTTTGACGATCACGTCGCCCGCCGTTCCCGCCCGCGGCGCGCCATGGAAGAACTGCGAACTGCGAAGCGCGTAATCGTTATCCGACGCGTACAACGTGACTCGTTCGGCCGCTCCCGTCAACGACTGGATCGCGTCGGTAAAATAGTCCCGATCCACATCGGGCGCCGTAAATACGATCTGACCGAATATGTGCTGCCGATTCTCCGGGGCTCGTTTGGCGAGATAGGTCTGCAGCGCTTCGATCAATGCGCGATTCCCCATGCTGTGGGCAATCAAGTGAACTCGCTGCGCGCCGGATTGCGCGACGATGGTCTCGAGAAAATCGGCCATTCTTCGGCCGCTGATGCCCACGGCCGCCTCGTCAATGGCGTAAGCGGTTGTACTGCCCTGCGAGGGCCAGCTGTACATCATGGGCGTGCCGTCAAAATCCAAATCGTAGGCCATTTGCGCGGTACGCCGTGCCGCGTCTTCAAAAGTGTTGTTGAATCCGTGAACGAAGATGAATACATCCTTAAAGCGCGAATCGCTGATTTGCTGATGCAGCGCGCGGACAAATTCTTCCTTTTCGAGGGGAACGACTTTGTCGAGCAGCACGTACTGGGCGCGCATGGTTGCTTGATCCGCCGCAAAAGTGTATTCGACCCAGCGCGGCTGCGTCTCGAGCTGAGCTTCTTGATGAATTCTGGGAATCGTGACATCGAGGTAGCCGTACTGCAGATCGCCCCGCACCTTGCCGTAATAGCCGGCAGGTTTCACGTCCCCGGACGGTGCGCGGTTGGTGCCATAAAACACGCGGACGGTCGCGAACCCCTGGCTGTTTTGCGTGTAGCGCCGATTCTTGCCGGCGATGTCCGCCGGGCGGGGCAGGGAGCCGCGGTCGGCGACTGGAGGAGGCTGTATTTGCGCATCAACGCGAGCGATGCCGTCTGTGTTATTCGTGATCTGGTACAGATTGCGCAGCCGACCCAAGCTCGCCAACACATTTCCATGGCGCGCACCGTATGCCACCCGTTCGATGCCCACGATGCGCAGCAACAGCGTTTCGCCATCCGAATAGCGCTTATCCTTGACGCTTAAGTCCGCCAAGGCGGTCAGCGTCGGAACCAGATCCGGGTGATCGGGCCCCAACGCCGCTTCCTGTAGCTTCAACGCTCGGGTGTAGTACCCGTCGGCCTGCTCGTCACGGCCGGTTTGGGCCGCGTAATCCGCTACGCTCAGCAGCAGTTCAATCAGCGCTTGATGATCGCCGTCGGACTCGGTCAGCCCGATGGCCTCTTTCCCGTAAGCCAGTGCCCGGGGCGTCTCATTGGCGGCCTTGGCGTTTTCAAAATTTCGGTACGCGCGCAATTGGTCCGCTGATTGCGCGATCGCGCCGCAAGGCGCGATCGCGAGCGCCGCGGCGCACAGCATGGCGGTAGTACGCATTGTCGCAACCCGCTCCCGAGTCAGGGCTTGAGCTGTGTGCGGATTTCGCCGCCCTTGTGCTCCGCGCTATGTACATTGACGTATAGATTTCCGTCTTTAAAGCTCTTGTACTGATCGTCAGTCAGCTTGGAGCCTTCCGGTACGGACCACGTATTCTCCGCCGTCTTGTTCAGGGTGATGATCGGCGGCCCGTTCTTCCCCGGCTCGGCCAGATGGATATGGGCCACGGTGCCTTCGATCCCGGATGTCTTGATGCTGCCGGCCACCGACTTGTCATTCTTGATGACGATCGTTCCCACGCCGGTTGCCGTGGATGCCACCGGCGGTACTTCTTGGTTGCCGGTCAATTTGACCGCAATATCGGCTGCATACGCCGCCGAAAGACCGCCGGCAGCCAAACCCGCCGCAAGGGCAATCGCAGTGATTCGAAAAGTTTGCGTCAATCTCATTGCAGTCTCCCCGTGAGTTTATGAACAAACTGAATCTTACTCTCTCAGGCCAGCGGCAGATGATGCGGCCGCACCAGCATGTGCCAATCTTGATGTTCTTCGAGGATTAATTCGATTGCCGCCTGGATCGAGCTTTTGATCGGTCCGGGCTGCGGCGACGCGTCTGGCCGGCCGCTTGTCGCGCGAATGTCGCCGATGGCCTGTTGCAATTCCACCGCAAGGCGCTCCGAGGTCGTGCCCAGCCGATAAGACTCGGATTGGGCAAGGGCGCCGTGCAGCGAAGCCCCGAGCGCCGGGAAGAATGTCGTGATCACCGACAGCCACACGGTGTGCAGCACCAGATGCAGCAACGCGCCGAGAGCCGTTAGCCCAAACAGTCCGATGTTCACGGAGTGGACCCGATGCAGCAGAGCATGCTGTCTGATGGCAACTCGATGATGATAGTGGGTCTGCGCCTCGAGAACGCCCATCGTCCAAAGCGCGTACGTCGAGATGAACTTAGGATCTGACCAGGCGCCATCGAGCAGGGTTCGCGCCAAGGGCTCGTTCTTCGCGCATATCGCTTCAAGATCGTCGCCGCTTCGCAGGTGATTGCCCGGATCGAATACGCGCATATACCAGTTTGCCGATGTCTCTGCCTGAGCGAAGTCGAGCAGCGGGGCAACGAGCGGCAGATACCAAATCAATTCGGCGGTGGTTCGGGCGCGCAACCACTGTCCCTGCCAATCTCGCCTATGGCCAAACCAATAAATGGTGCTCACGGTGCCGATGATGAGCACCTCACCCACCGCCCACAGACCCACGACCGGATGCTGCAGGTGACGCCGGTCATCCCACCCGAGCGCGAGCGGCAGCACAGCGAAGAGCACGGCGACCGCACTCAAAAGATATATGGCCCAGAAACCGCTGCGATAACGATGGCCATAGTGCAGGGCTCGCGCATCAAACATGAGGTGGGCCGGCGCAAGAGCCTCAATGAGCGGCAACAATCGCGCGGGGGGACTTACGGGCTGCGGCGCCGGCGGAACCTGCAGTCGAGTGCCGATCAGCAGCGTACGTTGAATTAGCTCGTGGAACGCCATGCTGCTTTCTCTTCTTCTTAATCTCAACTCACGATTTCGTATGTCGTCGCGAAGATGTCGTGCGCGACGATGCCGAGACTGCCGTCGCCATAGTCCACCAGCCAGTCGCCTGCATGGCCGCTGAGCGCTGAGACCCCGTCTGCGAGCTGCACGTCGAAGGGCTCCTGCAATTGCAGTGCCAGAATATGGTACGGCAGACTCATGTAGCGGCCGGACTCGCCCGCGGCGGTCGGCGGTATAGGCCGGTATTTGTTCGTAAATTTGGCGTGCGACACCCGCCAATGGTGACCGCCGTTACCCGTCAGGATCGCATCCCCCGGATGGGCGTGAACCGCACCTTCGGGCGTACGCACGATGCAGGCAATGTCTGTGAAGCGAACCTCCACCTCGCGTTCGAGTTTTCGTGCCTCGACATGCTGCGGATGGCTGAAAACCTCCGCGGAAAATCCGCTCTTTCCGCTGCAGCGAAATTTCAACGCATTGCATCCTTTGTTATTCTGCTGGACCCTGGAATCATACACAACGCGGCAGCCGACGGTTGGAATCGAATCGCACCGCCGCGGGCCGTGTACAATGCCAAGAAACTCGGCCATGGGATGGGATGATGGCCTCCGCAAAAAATGCCACGCCGCGCCGTGTTGCGGCACTGCTGCTGTGCCTATTGGTCTCGAGCGCTGCCGCGGCACGCAATGTGGCCCTGCTCGTGGCCGTGGGGCAGTTTCGCGACCCGTCGTTAAAATCCTTCGAGTTGCGCGGACCTGCAATCGATATCGATGCCGTGCAGCAGACGCTGGGGCAATGGGGATTTGCACAGGGCGACGTGATCGCCTTGCGCGATCAGGAGGCCACGCATGATCGCATCCTCGCCGAGATTTCGGCGTTGGAGAAGCGCACGTCGAATGGCGACACGGTGCTGATTTATTTCAGCGGCCACGGAACCAGCGCTAACGCCGACGAAAACAGTTTCGACTTGCCTTACGCCACCGGCGCCTGGGTGCCCTACGATCTTGATTACAGCTCATTGCCCGCGGCCAAGCGCACGTTGGTCGTGGGACGGCGTGACCTCGTGCCTCGGCTGAAGCGTCTCGATGAGGGCGGCCGCTGGGTTGTGGTCGTATCGGACAGCTGTTATTCGGGCCAGGTGGTCCGGTCATTTGGCCAGAAATTCAGCCATACGCGCTTCCTGCCCATGAACTCGCGCGATCTCGGCGTGGCGCATGTTTCCGCTCCCATCGGCGCGCGGCCGCAACCGCCGCCCTATCCATACCAGCATGTGGTGCTGCTGTCCGGCGCCAGCGATAGTGAGACCGGCGCAGACATCTCGACGCCGCAGGCGCTGCAGCAGGCACCGACCCTGGACGGGAAGTTCCACGGTGCCTTCACGGACGCGTTCCTGCGGCTGCTCAAAGGGCAATTGCTCCCCGGCGCATTCAACTATGCGCAGGCACGCGATGCCATGAATTCGTTCCTCGAGCACCGCAATTTTGCGCAGCATCCTCAGTTGCTGCCAGCCATCGGCGAAGATCCGCAAGATGTCGGCTCGAATTCGTTTCTGGGAATGAATTCGATCGCGCTGCCGACCTTTGAGACGGCCGCCGTTGCGCCCGCTCCTTCGCGAGACGTGGTCAAGGTCCGCCTGGAGAGGGTCTCCGCGCCGCTGCGCGACAAAATTACGGCCATCGTCGGGGTTTCCGTGGTCGAATCAGGAGGCGACTTGGGCGTGCGCCAAACCGGCGACCAAGTGCAGCTGATGGGGCCGGCGGGTGATCCGGTTGTCACCACCACCGCAACCGATCCGAATCTCATCAGGCGCATCGCCGCGCAAGCGTGGCTCAACCGGACGTTGCCGGTAGGCAGCGACAAGCTCGGATTGCGCGCCGATACCGCTCCAGGCAGCCGCGGTAACACCTACGTGCAATGCGAGACCTTCGTCTTCGAGGTCCGGCTGCAGAAGCCGGCGTTCGTGATGCTGCTGGATCTAGACAGTCAAGGCTATTTGACCGTGCTCTACCCGGCGGGTCCTCTGGAGCGGCGCTTGGTTCCGAGCGGCGTCGCCACGGCGATTCCGGGCGCCGATCCGAAGGAGCACATCGTGGTGACGCCTCCCTTCGGCACCGATCTGGTAACGGTCATGGCATTTGAAAAGCAGCCTGCGTTTTTCGTTGACCTAACCGGCGCTCAGCGCTTCGCCACCGACGCAAATCGCGCCGACGCGCTTGCGAAAGGCCTGGCGAGCACCGCCGGCGCAGTCAGCGTGCGGCAAATTACCGTGAATACCTATCCCGGCAAGACCAATGGGTCTTGCGCTCCCTGATGAACCATGGGCATAACCGACTGGCTGCTTAAGCCGCTGGGTTGGCTGTTCGCGCGGCACCCCACCTGGCGGGACGCGTTCGGCCGCCTGCTGCTGTGGATCGGTCGCCCCTATTACTGGGTACTGGCGGCACTGTTCGCCTTGTTCGGCGGGTGGAATCTGTTGGGGCACCCGTTCGATAATCAGTTGGCGCACGATAGCTTTGACCTGTTGATGCGCCAGCGCCCCATTGCCTATCCGGCCGATCCAGATGTGGTCATCTTGGACATCGATGAAGCCAGTTTGGCGGCGATGCGCTCGCAATATGGCCGTTGGCCCTGGCCGCGGGAAGTTCTGGGCCGCGTAGCGGCCAAATTGGAGGCCGGCGGCGTTCGGGCCGTCGTATTCGATATTTTGTTTTCGGACGAAGACGTCGCCAACCCGGCCAGCGAGGCGGCATTCGATCGGTACGTGCTCTCGAGCAGCAAGTCCTTTTTTCCCGCCGTGAGGCTCAATCCGGTAGACGATGGCGCGAGTCAGATCACCTTATCGATGCTCAATTTCGCCCAGCTTGACCGCGACGTTCCCGCCGCCGAAGCAAATGGCCGGCGCACGATTGCCCTGATGACTCCGTATTTTAAAAGTATCTATGACAGCGCTCGGGTCGGCACGAACAATATCTATCCCGATACGGACAATGTGGTGCGGTGGTATGACAGCTTTGAGACCGCTGCGGGTTATCGAATCCCTTCGTTGCCGTACCGCGTGGCGCAAGTCCTAGGCTGGCCGCTGCCGCACCGAGCACACAACCTGATCAATTGGCCGAAGGGCCTGGCGCCATACCGCACGATCGGATTTGCCCAGGTGCTCGAAGCGGCGCGCACCAACGACAGCGCTTTTTTCGCTCAGCTGTCGGGCAAGATTGTGGTGATTGGTTCGACCGCGCCCGACCTCAATGACATCAAGGCAACGCCGATGAATTCCCGCTACCCGGGAATCGATGTGCTTGCCACCGTTGTCGATAACATCAAGAACAACCGATTCCTGCGGCCCTTGAGCCCGGGCTGGATCTGGGGCTTGGAGCTTTTGATGCTGGCGGCCTCTGCGCAGCTCTTTACGCGCACCAATCAAGCCCTCACGGTTGCAAAATACTTTTTTATCGTGCCGGGAGTGTTGTTGGCTATTTCGCTGCTGTCGGTCAGCGTCAGCGACTTGCTGGTCGACTTGAGCGTACCCGCGGCGGTGGTGCTCGGGTACTTTACCTTTGCCAAGCTCTTCGACACCAATGTGCGCGGCTTTATCGCGGGCACCGGCCCTTTCGCGGCCACGGCTCAAGAAGCCGCGGGCAAATTGCAGATAGCATGTCTGCCTACGTCGGTGATCCGCACGCAGGTGCTCGGGCTGTTGGAGAAACGCGGATCGCCGGTCAAGCTTTGGGAGCCCGAATCCGCAGGGCTTGGCAAGATCTGGGCCGCTCAAGGCTGGGTGCTGTGGCGCTGGTTCCTTCCCTCGGACGCCACACCCGCCGCTGACCTTGATATAAAGTGGCTGGACGTGCCGATCGAAGGGCAGGAAGGTTTCTTTTCGCTGGCGGCGGCAATAGCCAAGGCGGCGGCAACCGCCGCACGGGAGATAAAATGAACAGGCCTCGACTGGATGCATTAATTCGCACGGCGGCGTTCATGGCCGTGTCGAGCGCCGCCTTCGCGCAGCAGCAACAGCAGCAAGCCGATTCTTCGCAGGTGCAGCAATCGCCATTGTCGCTGTTGCGCAGCGGCCGAGATGCCGGGAACAATAATCAGATCCTGACGACCGGCATTCGCACCGTACAGCCGGATGTAAATTACGCTCAGCCGCTTCCCTCGAATCACGCCTTGATCATCACGGTGTCTGAATATCAAAAGAGTCCGCTTCCGGGGGTGTTGACCGACCGCAAGCTCGGCATCGAGTTGGCGCAACGCTTCGGGGTGCCGCCGCAAAACATCGTCGAACTCTCCGAGCAGCAGGTGACTCGCGAGGGCCTAAAGCAAGCCTTTGCCAACATGAATCAAGCCATGATGCCGGGCGACAAGCTTTACGTGTACTTCTCGGGTCATGGCGCCAGGTTTTTCAGCAAAGCCACCGGGCAATGCACGGAGAGCTTGGTCATGCAGGATATGCATGTCGTCACCAATACCGAATTTGCGAACATGATCAAGCCCTTGAGCGCCAAGGCGGATAAGACCATCGTCATGCTCGATTCCTGCCATTCAGGCGGGGTCGCACAGGCCGCCGGCTCGCGCTCTCTCGCCGCGCAATATCGTCCGAAGTTCAGTCCGGAAGCCTCGAGCCCGCAGTGTTCTTTGGCCGTGAATCTCGGCAGCTTTTCTGAAGCGCGCGGCGTGGATTTCCATGCCACCGACCACAACATGGTGATACTCGCGGCCGCAAGGAACAATGAGGTGGCCTGGGACACCTCTAAGGGCGGCGCCATGACCTACAATTTCCAGCAATGCCTCGCGGGCGGTGCCGTCGATACGGATCATAGCGGCGCGCTTTCAATGCAGGAACTGACGGCCTGTGTTCAAGCGCGGCTGGATAAGACCCAGGAAGACTCGGCTCGACAGCACGCCACATTGGCCGGCAATTCCGCCCTGGTGCCTGCATTTACCGATTCGCCGTCTAGCACGCCGCCGTCGCCCGCAGACGACGCGGAGTCCGCGGGCGGCAATCCGGCACCCGCCGCCAACGCTGCGGCGCCCGCGATCAGTAATGCCGCGCCCGCGATCAGTAATGCCGCGCCCGCGGCCAACACTGCGGCGCCGGCTGTGATCGATACGCTGGGAACGTTGAACGACATCTACAATCAGCGTGACGATCGTTGGCGGGTGCAAACGATTCTGGCATCGCCCGTCTTGAAGATCGGCAGCAATCTCTCCATGTCGATTCGCTCGCAGCGTGACGGCTTCGTGTACGTATTTTATCGGGGCACGCAAGCCGACAGCTTTTATCTGCTGTTTCCGAACAGTCTTGATTCCGCAAACGCAATCAAGGCGAATCAAGATCTGCAGTTGCCGCGCCGGGATTGGAGCGTCACGGCGCTGGGCCCGAAGGGGACGGATCACTTGATGGTGATGGTGGCCGACACGCCGCGGGAGTTCTCTGCTCTGGCGCTACCCGCCGACTACGTCAGCAAATCCGGTCCATTCGAGAAGTTTCAGCCCACCCCGCAGGCGATCGCGCGAATTGGGCAGATCGCAACCTTGTCCGCGGCGGTGGCGAAGAAGGAATGTCAAAGCAATGATGCCAATCGCGACCTCGGCGTGGCTCGCCGTTGTTCTAATGTCTTCGGAGCCAGCCTCGTGACCGTCGAGGAAACCGACTGAATTCAATCCTTGCCGATCTCGATCGACCAGTCGGGGCCCGATTCAATTTTGTGAAGAGCCGCGTAGCTCCCTTGATTGAGCGCCACCGCGAGATTTAGCAGGCTGTTGACGTATACCAGGGGCTTCCCTACGGATACCTCACCGAAGGTGCGCCGGTAGGGCGCGAGCGTCTCGTCAACCAGTTTATCGTTATGATAGATGCGCACGCGCAGCGGCGTGCCCAACGCAATGTGCAATTCATCGAATAGCGGTTTCGGGATATTCGTCCACACATTGCCGTATTGCACATCCAGCACCGGAATGATTCCCGACACCTTGGCGTCCTTGCGTTGCGGCTTTCTGTACGCAAGGGTAATCAGCCTCTCTGGGGGCAGCGAGGGACCCACCTGCTCGAAAGTGATCACGCCGGCCGCGAGTCTCGCGCCCGTATATCCGAATACATCGCGGCCGTGAAAAGTGTGCGAATCTCCGGAATCCGGGCGGCGATTGACCCGTTCATCAATTTCTCGCAACCCCTCGATGCCATCGCGTTCCGCGACCAATGACAATAGGCCATTGTTGGGACCCACGAACAGATTACCCGTGCGGGTCTTCAACACGACCGATAAGCGTAGGGTTCCCACACCGGGATCCACGACGGCAACGAACACCGTGCCTTCGGGCCAAAATTGCTCGGTTTGGTATAGACGGTATGCGCCCTCGAAAATGCTCGGATTCTCGTGACTCAAGTCGGAAATCAGCAAGTCCTGCGACACGCTGTACGCGACACCCTTCATCGCGGACACCGCGCCATCCTGAGTTCCAAAGTCCGTCAACAACACCAGGGGAGTTCGTGCCTGCGCGAGCGCGGAGAGAAGCGCGAACAATAGCGGCAAGATCCGCATCGACCGCGAACTTGCGCGGCCAACGGGACCGCCGCAACTCACTTTTTCTGTTCTTCCAGAGGATAGGTACGCGCCGGCTCCGCGGTAGGCGCCAGGGCCGCCGGCTGTCCTCCGGTCGCGGGCACATCCGCCTGCGGTACGGGTGAGGCTCGCACCGCCGTGCCCGTTGCTTGAGCCAGCCGTTCGAGGAAACGTTGCGCAGTGGCCGGAGGCGCCGGCGCTTGTCCCGAGAAAATCTCCGAGGCCGTAACGCCGCTTCTGCGATACAGGGATGCGTTCGCCGACCGGTCAATGGAAATGACGCTGCCGTCCAGGGCAATGCCGCCGAATAGCCCGCGGGTGCGCGCATAGGAATAAATCTCTGCATTGAAACTCATGTCGGTAGCGGCAGAACCCTGCCGCCCTACCGGTCCTGTCGCAACTGAAACGTCAGCACCCAGCGTGAGCTTGCCCCCGGCAATGCCTTCGATACCGGTCTTGGTGGTGAAGACCAATATGATGTCGGAGGATTGCGCGCCGGCTTGGAATCCCCAGCTGCCGCCGGTCAATGAAACAAAAACAGGATTGCTCCAGGGGCTGGTCAGCTTCTCCCGCACCGACAACACGCCGTTGCCATGCCGCCCACCGAAGATAAATGCAACCTTGGTGACGTCGGGTATCACCGCAATTCCGTAGGCATGCGCCAGCAGTGTGTCCGGCAGCCGCACGTCCGGCATGGCCTTGAGCTCTTCCAACACTTCGGTGGCGGTGAGTAAGCGGCCCTCTTCGCGCGCGCCCGCCTGCGCAATATTTACAATTGCAGCTGCGAATATCGCCGCTAATAGCGCGGTAATCGGTTTTTTTCGGTTTGGCATCAAGGAGCCCTCCAATGTTGCGGGCAGTTTACCGCAAGACCGAAGCATCCTTCAGTTCGATGAAAGAATCTTCACCGCTTCGGCATCGCGGTGATGCGCTCGGTAGTATTCGGCCAGCCGCGAGGTCGCCAGCACGACTTCGGGATGTAGCGGCCCCAACGTCGCCAACAGCTGCTTTTGAGCCGCAACGAGTTTCGGTTCGCCCTCATCCGTCTTATTTTCCGCAATCAACAACCAGCCCAGGCTCGCTTCGGTGCGGGCCGTTCGCCAGTTGCCGGCACCCGCCAAACTCAAATCAAGATCCAATGCGGCGCGAATCTCGATCTCAGCCGACGCGAATTGTCCGCGCCGCAACAGCGCTTCGCCGATCAGGTGTCGCGTCGCGGCTACATATAGATGGCGGGCCGGCAAAGACTGTTCGTATATGACGAGCGCTCGACGTGCGTTGCTCTCGGCTGCCGTCAAGTTGCCGTCCATGAGATACAGATTGGCGAGCGCATCCAGATAGTAGCCGACCTGGTAGTGAGCAGGCCCCAGACGCGTGGTGATGATTTTCAGCGCGTCCTCGGTCAAGGCCATCGCGCGGTCTGGCTTGCCCTCGCGTTGGTAAATCGTACCCAAATTGGCTTCGATAGACGCCACCCGCTGATTGTCCACGCCGAAATCGCCGCGCTCGATCTGCAGGGCCTCATCGAGTATCTGTTCTGCTTCGGCGTATTTTCCGCGCTCCGTCAGTATGTAACCCAACCCCTCCAGAGCCGATGCATAGTCCGGATAGTTGTGGCTGACGGTGGATCGCAGCAGATTCAGTCCTTCGCGCTGGTACCCCTCGGCGATCATAAAATCGCCCGACCATATTGCGGGGGCCGCGAGCGCGATCAACGTCGAGGCAATCGCCAGATGCTGATCCCCGGGAACGGTTCGATATATGGCCAGGGCTTGAGTGAAGAGCTTGCTGGCGCGCTCCGGATCGCTTTTTGCATTGAGCAAGAAGTGGCCGTATTGAAACAAGAGATCGGCTGTTTCGGCCGAAGCCGCGGCGTCGCCGTCCTGCGACAGGGAGAGCGCTTGTTGGATATTCGCTTCCGCCCCGACGAAGCGTCCCGCGTCGGTTTGCGCCTGCGCCAAGTTGGCCAGCGCGGCAGCAAGATTGCGATTGTCGACCGGGCGCGCCTCGCGGCGAATGCTAACGGACTGTTCGAACAACGGAATGGCCGTTTCGCTCAGTCCTTGCCGCCGGTCGGCGAGTCCAATGCTCTCGAGAAGCTGAGCGCGCACCTCAGGCTGTAAAGTTGAGTTGGCTTTGATTTTTTCGGCGCCTTGAGCCAGCAAGTCTTTGGCGGTGTCTTCGCGGCCTTGCGCGTTGAACGGATCGGCGCGCGAGAACACATCGACCATGAATGCCGACACCTGCTGCGCCCGGTCGCGCTCCTGCGCCGTGGCATCGCGGGCAATTCCAATGCGGTGATTCTGCCAGAGCGTCACGCCGGCGATGATTGTCAGGCCGACGATCAAGGAAGCGGTCGCCACGACGGCGAGCAGATTGCGCCGCAGGAACTTGGCGGCGTTGTAGCGCCAATCGCCTTGGCGCGCGCGGACCGGCAGCCCTGATAGATGCCTTCGCAGATCATCGGCCAGCGCTTCGACGGACGCGTAGCGCCTGTCCGGTTCCTTGCGCATCGCCATGGCGACGATTGCGTCCAAATCCCCGCTCAAGCGGGCACGCAGACGTTGCGGAGACAGCCCGCGGCGATCCGAGATGCGGCTGCGATCACTGTCGCTTTCGCCTTTCAATTTGGAGACCACCATTTGACTCGGACGCGTCGGATCGTCCATGCAGATGGCCCGCTCGAGCTGCAGTTGGCTATAGCTCAGCAAGCGATACGGTGAACGGCCCGTCAATAACAGATAAAGCAGCACGCCGAGGGCGTAGGTGTCTGTCGCGGTGGTGATCGGGCGGCCAAGCACCTGCTCCGGCGCCGCATTTTCGGGTGTGAGGATCCGTTCTTGCAGGCGGGTCACCGGCAGCGTGTGCGAAAGACTCTCCGGTGCCAGCAGCTTTGCAATCCCGAAATCAAGCAGCTTGGGCGCGCCTTCCGCAGTGACGAAGATATTTGAAGCCTTGATGTCCCGATGGACCACCAGGTTGCGGTGGGCATAGTGCACGGCGCCGCAGACCGCAATGAAAAGTTCGATGCGTTCGCGGATGAACAGCGTTCGGCTATCGCAGTAAACATCGATGGATTCGCCGTCGACGAATTCCATGACGAGGTAGGGAGTGCCATCCTCGAGGTCGCCGCTGTCTATCAAGCGCGCGATGGAAGGATTATCAAGCGTCGCAAGGATGTGACGTTCACTGTGCAGTCTGCTGCGTAAGCGAGGATGCACCGTCGCATGCTGCAGGACCTTGATTGCAACGATCTGATGATATTGCGAGTCATCGCGCTCGCCCCGGTAAACCGTGCTCATGCCGCCATAGCCCAAGATCGATACCACTCGATAGGGGCCGACGCGAGTTCCGATCAGGCGATCGCGATGATCATCGAGCAGCGACTCGGCAGCCGCACCCACGGCGTTCAGGAGCGGGTCTTCGCGAGCCCCATCCAAGGTTAGAAGCGACTGAACCGAGACGCGCAGGTCGGAGTCGTTGCCGCAGCTCTTATCCAAGTGCGCAATGCGTGCCGCGACGTCCATGTCCACCAACTGTTCGAACAAGGATTGAATTTGCTGCCAACGCGCCCGCGGGATCATGATCCGGTGCCGCCGATTTCGCTCAGCAGCCAAGCTCTGGCGAGGCGTATATCGCGGTGCACCGTGGCCGCGGACGCACCCACGGCAGCCGCTATTTCGTCGTACGTCATGCCGCCAAAATAGTGCAGTTCGATGACTTGAGCCAGCCGCGGCTCGAGCTGCAGCAGACTCTCCAGCGCATCGTCGAGCGCCACGACATCGACTTCGATCGAAGGCGATGCATGGCCCGATTCATTGACGGACAGATCGCGAATGCCGGCGTTGCGCTTGAGCCGCGAGCGCGACTTAGCGTGATCCACCAGCACGCGGCGCATCAGCCGCGACGCCAGTGCGAAAAAGTGTCCACGGTCTTGGAGATCGACATTCGCCTGGATTAAGCGAAGAAACGCTTCATGCACGACCGCAGTGGCTTGCAGGGTGTGGCTGCCGCGTTCCGCGCGCATATAACCCCGCGCCAATCGGCGCAGTTCGTCGTATACCAGGGGGGTCAGGCGCTCCAGTGCTTGAGGGTGGCCGGAGCGCCATTCGGTCAACAGCTGCGTGAAATTGGCTGGGACCTGCATCGTCATTTGTTCACAACCGCCGAAGACTCTCTTGGGGTCCTGTCAGGCTTTCCCCTAAGCATACATTGCTATGCAATGTGAGGGGAATCACGACCGCTTGTCGCTTAAGTAAACAAGCCACAGTCGTGGCTTCTGATCCAGTGTCTTTGTCAATTTTTCAATTCGGAGCATTCATTATGAAGGTAAGTCTAATCGCTTTGGTCGCGGGCTGTGCAGTCGCCAGTTCCGCTTTTGCCGCTTTCGATATTCCGCCGACGCTGCCGCCGCACGCAGTGGTACTGGATATTCCGCCGACGCTGC
>Ga0182030_10012538_pt1 | contig 16963 bp, 10 predicted proteins | sample 812S3MmetaG_FD_121299 | JGI IMG/M metagenome (GOLD analysis project Ga0182030, IMG submission 121299) | Permafrost microbial communities from Stordalen Mire, Sweden - 812S3M metaG (Illumina Assembly) | ecosystem: Environmental > Terrestrial > Soil > Wetlands > Permafrost | place: Sweden...
GGTCCGGAGCGAAGCGTAGGGGTGAGGGGTACTAACAAGCAGTATTTTACCCCTCACCCGGCCTTCGGCGGACCTCTCCCACAAGGGGAGAGGTGATTCTAAGCGGCTAAATAGAGTGTATTGAAATGATCTCAAGATATTCATTCGAGGAATAAAAATGACCATTAAAACCCTAGACCAGCGTTTGTCTTATATCGACCACTTGCGTGGTTTTATCTTTATTCTCATGGCTGTGGATCATGGTCTTCATGCTTATGCTTACAACTGGAAAGCATTCTGGTTCTTCCGGGATTATGAAGGCAGTACTATCTTTGATGCCTTCTACCTGCACGACCAGGTTATTATCATGCCGATGCTGTTCTTTATTTTCGGTATGTTTGTGATTCCATCGTTACTGCGACGGGGATTGCCAGGGTACCTGAAGGAACGGTTTTTCCGTCTTGGTATCATCTACATCATTGGCGTGCCCCTGTTTGTGCCGATGTTATCCTATCCCCGTTACGAAACTTTTGAAGAGCCTGGCATCAGTTATTTTGCTTATCTGCGGGATGTGTTCTTTGCGGATTTTCCCCATATTCCGCAAGCGGGGCCCTATTGGGTGGTGCATGCGTTGTTGGGCTTTACATTAATCTTGTTGCTGGTGTATTACATCCTGCCGCCGGTGTATCGAGCGATCACGTGGTTCTTCCGTTGGTGCGTCAGCCGGCCATTGGCGGGTTATGTCATCTTTGGTCTCATTAGCTCGGTCATTCTGTTTGTCTCAGATATCATCTGGGGTGCGCCTTGGTGGATTAACTTTGGCTGGCTCTTTTCCTTGCAGGCCTCCAAGATGGTTTTGGTCCTCACCTACTTCTTTGCAGGCTCCGCCCTCATGTATTCAGGCGTCTTGCGCGATGAGGAGCTGATGAACAAGTTTGCTAACCATTGGCAGCGATTGCTGGCGCTCTATGCCCTGTTGGCCATTTGCTATATGTACTACTCGGTCGCCCATTTCGATGATGCATTTAATGAAATCACCCGCCGTTTTGCCATGAGCCATGGGGGATGGTGGCAGGCCAGTAACGACATCTGGCCCATATTCACGGAATTTGGTCCACCAATCCTTAAGCGAACGATTTTGCATGGTTTCCTGTGTATGACGCAGGTTTTGTTGCTTTTGGCTTTGTTCAAGAAATTCTTTGACAAGCCGACACCTATGTGGACCTCGTTGGCAAGGAACGGTTTTGGTATTTTCATCATCCACGACCCAATCGTTGTGTGGATGCAGTATTACCTGATTAATGTCCATTTGCCACTTTTCATCAAATTTGTCTTGTGTGCAATAATTCCTATTGCACTGGCATGGGTCATTAGTGCTAAAATACTACTTAAGATACCGATCGTTGAACGGATATTAAGTCCAAAACCGAAAGAGGTCGCATGAGATGTTGCTGGTTAATTATAGGCACCTTGCTTAGCTTTGCTGAAGAGGCCCAGTCTACAGTCGTTTTTCGCGAGCTTGATAATGACCTTTTACCAGTGAATCGCGTTCTTGCACTTCCCGTGGAGCCAACTGTCACGACGATGAAGCGGGTTCCGTCTGTGGAGAACCTGCCTGCAAAATGTTGGGGTGACATATTTTACGAGAGGCACCACTCTGGCCCCCAGCATTTTTTGATTTGCGCGCATAACAATCATCTTTTTGAAACCTACCTGGCAGCATTACCCAAGTTGTTGAGCCATAATAGCCATTGCAGAATAACCATTTTGGCTCCCGAAGAAGAACATAGGTCACTGCGCGCGCAGGTCAAGGCCTTTATCCAAACAAATGTGAAACCAACATATGACACACGAGATTTACACTTCTTGGATGTGAAATCAGCAGATGGCACTCATTTTCTGGATAAACCAAAGAGTAAAGCTTTAAGCAGGTATGTGTCAGATTCCGCCTTGGGGGGAAAAGGACAGCACGATCCGAAGACCAGCAATTCACCATATGGGGACAAATACACCTGCATCATACTTACTTCCCTGCCGGAGAATTTTGGGGCCGTCACGCGATGGATTCATAACAGCAGGGCCATGCTTTACGTTCCCTATATCATACCCGAATCGAACAAGGGCGACGATAAGAAAATCAAGTATACAATGCACAATCCGGATACCATTAAGGAAAAACTACACAAAGTTGGCTTCAGGACCCATGAAGTCTTAACAGCTGACACGATGGTTTGCGCAGCTACCTCTGATCACACAAGCTTTCCAAAAGATTATTTAAGTCCGGGCTACAACCCTGAAAAAGTCACGACACCTAAGATAGCTCGGGGTGTCCGTGATGAGGGACAATGCGAAGGGTGTAGGGAACACGGCGAGTAAGTTTAACCCCTCACCATAATGGTGTATAGAATAGAATGGGATAGAATAGAACAAGCCCCAAGCAGACGTCATCCTGAACGGACGACCGCGCAGCGGGCGGTAGTGAAGGATCCAGTCAGACATGCGTCGCGTAGCGACTCTGTTTATAAATATACCCAACATACAACTGAAACAACCAGCTGTCTAAATTACCTTAAAATGGGACCATCCACAGCAGAGTCGCTTCGCGACGCATTTATAACTGGATCCTTCTCTCCCGCCCGCTTCGCAGTCGTCCGTTCAGGATGACGGGGGACGGGGGTATTTTTCCTTGCTAGCTATCCTCACTTGAGTTCAACTTAGTATGCCCATTACCCACTTGTTTTACATAAGAGCCATAAGTTGAAACTCTAAAGATCGTTAATCGGAATTAAATCCTCAAAGGCACATTCGTTCAGGAAATTCTCGTATATCAATCCACACATGCGTTCGTTCTGCAGCGCCAGCATGACGGCTGCGCCTGTAATAATATTGTCATGAACTCCCGATGCGTCCAGTTCAGGCAGAGATGCCTCTAGCGTGCCATCTTCCCTCAGGATGATAGCGGCGTCATAGGGCCCCAAATGGAGCGACTTCGGAATTTTGTGTATCATTTCTTACGTCTTCCCAGCTCGAGTAATTTTCAATGACCGCCATGCCTATACGCCCCACCGGGAGCATCATCGGTTATGATGGCCCTTTAGAAAAACCTCCGTTTTTCTTGAATCTACTATGGTAATAACGTAAACCTTTTACGCGGCCTTATTTGCTTTTATTTTTTCCGCGTCTAAGTCCAATGCCTGCAACAGCTCACGCAACTCTCGTGGGCTCATGCCGGTTTCCATTTGATCGAGGGGCTCTCCCGCGATTAAACGGCGAATAATATCGACTCCCTGTTGTGACACACGAACACCATTGAAATGATACTTCATAAATGCTTCGTAAGTATAGGGGGTCCATTTTTTTAAAACTTCGACCATGGCCAAAGCATATACCTGGATTTCGTATTGAGCGTGACTGTCCGCACGCAAACTCAAGAAATGCAACAGGTTGTGTAGATCGATCTTCCAGTAGAATTCCGTATAAAAATTCACGGGCAGGTTCATGCGCGCCAACTCACGGGCCAAAGATGGCTTGGACTCGTCGAGGATGATGCCCTCCTCGTCCGTGTTAATCATTTCACGGTAGTTATCATAAGCTTGCACCGCATCGGTTTTTAACATGTCCAGAATCTTCGCCGCCTCCTCGGGCGCCAAAATCTGATCGCGACCCTGACGATTTGAGCTGGATTGTTGTGCTAAAACACTGGGGTGAGGAAGATAGAATTCATCTTGCACAATAGAATAACGAGCAGAATACTCGTTCACATTGGCTGTCCGGTGCCGCAGCCACTGACGGGCCACGAATATGGGAGTCTTGATGTGGAATTTAATCTCACACATCTCAAAAGGCGTCGTGTGACGGTGCCGCAGCAAATAGTTGATGAGGCCCCTGTCCTCGTTAATCTTTTTAGTTCCTTTGCCGTAGGAAACGCGGGCGGCCTGGACGATAGCACTATCGTCACCCATATAATCGATGACCCGGACGAAACCGTGGTCCAGCAAAGGGATGGGCTCAAACAGAATTTCCTCAAGCGCCGGCACGGTCGCTCGTTTTGTCTGATAGGTCTCAGCCATTTGTTGGGAAATTTCAGCCTTTTGCTGGTCGTTCATTGCCATCGATAACTCCGTTTATATTTTATTTAAAATAACTACTTGCTTCTAAAAGGGTGAAAGGACGTAAACAGTCTCCAGCTGCCTCCACTGGATGCGCAGGGGTCCAGCGCAAAATGCGTCGCGCAGCGACTCCTACTCAATTCGGAGCTGCTACGCAGCACATTATTAGGGCTGGCCCCCTGCGCATCCAGGGGAGGCAGCTAGTGACAAACGTCACTTCCCCACCCTTTGAGTCAATTCTCACACTTACCGTCATTCAAGCACAGCTGGACAACAATTCCAACTAGTTTTATATATATAGATGGGGGCGCTAGTTATCTCGTTTTTTTGCTAATCTTTTCTGACTCTTCCCTTGCAATTTCTTAAGAAAACATTATATAATATATATGTCAGGAAACTGACTATGGCGATAAACGTCTTATGGAATAGGCGATGTGGACCCGGGGGCGGTACCCGGCGCCTCCACCAAAAATGGTCACGATGTGACCCTTTCTGTGGGGGCGAAATAGGATCGACACGCGTAATAAAGATATGATTTTTGCTCGGTAGGCACCACCGTTATCGGACCATTGTTATAAGTGCAAACTTTAACTTTAAAAACTTGGCTATGGGTCAGGATAATTTCGCTACTGCAGCTGCAGCCGCTTAATTGTTAGACTAAGCCAGCGGTCGGGGGCGCCGGGCAACAGAAAGCCCCCACTTATTTATGTGCCTGCCCAAGGGGAAGTTAATAACGCCCGAGTGGGCGGCACTGTTATATGCGAACTAAAGAGTGAGGGTTAGCTGTGGACAGCTTGGATTACGATCAACTGATACAAGAAGCACTTCGCGATGTGGTGCGCAAGACTTTACAGACGGTCTCGAAAAAGGGGCTGCCTGGCAATCATCATTTCTATATTACATTCCGAACCGATCGCAACGATGTTGTTATGCCAGAATACTTGCGTGACCAACATCCTGATGAAGTGACCGTTGTTCTACAGCACCAATTTTGGGACCTGAACATCGATAACGCCTCCTTCAGCGTGACGCTCAGCTTTAATGGCCATCATGAAAGACTGGTGATCCCTTACGGTGCGCTGGTCAGCTTTATGGATCCATCGGTTAAGTTTGGCCTGCAATTCACACCAGAAGAGCCCGCGGCAGGCAAGCCAACGCCTCCTCACAATGGTGATGACGACAATGCTCACCTGAAGCAGCCAGGCGTAAAGACAGACAACATTGTGACGCTTGCTTCCTTCCGGAACGATAAAAAGAAGAAGTAAGGTATAATTCAAATAAGCAGCCGGCGGTTTAAAATCGCCGGCTGTTTTATTTTGGGTGTTATACACCACCGCACTGGGTTGCCCCGAAGCTGCGCTTCTTCTGATGACCAAAAGGCTCAAGGGGTAGTGATCGCCACCAGCTGCCTCCCCTGCGAAAGCAGGGGGCCAGCGCAAAATGCGTCGCGTAGCGACTCTGTGCTTCTATATAGAGCTGCTTCGCAGCGCATGTTAAGAGCTGGACCCCTGCTTTCGCAGGGGAGGCAGCTGGTGGCGATTACTACCCCAACAACCTACCGGTCATTTTGTAAAATCGACCCCTACAGGGGTTGTCGGTTACTCGCAATGACAGGCTGGAGGAATTTGGCTAGCCTTGCTACTTCTGCTGGGCAAACTACCTATAAACTATACCCACCATTGATATAATGGATGAGATCATTAATTTCCTGCACGTGAGATCTGTGTTGAGTACTGAGCCATTTGGTAAGATCGCCTACGGAGATCATACCCATCAGCACCGAGTCTTCCATTATGGGCAGGTGCCGGATCCGCTTTTCCGTCATAATGGACATGGCTTCTTCGATGGTTGTATCTGGATCCACGCAGATAACGTCTCGATTCATAACTTCGGAAACTTTGGTTTTTTCTGGATCCAGCTTTTGGGCGACAATCTTCATCAAAACATCACGCTCAGAGAATATTCCTACAATGCGGCCTTCCTCCATGATCAGCAAGCAACCAATGCGAGACTCTTTCATCAATACGACACAGTCATAAACGGTATCCGTAGGCTTACCCGTGACAATGTGGAATCCCTTGCCTTTTAGTAACTCACCTAAAACAGTGTGAATCATAGTTATCTCCCAGAACCCTTATACTATAATTGTAATGCGGAGAGATTAAGAAAGGGTAAAACTGTTGTTTTACCGATATTTTCGGTCACCACCGCCATCACTTCTCAGTATTTTTTACGGTTGCACAGCGTCACACCATTGAGTAAGGTTACCTCGTTAAACAGATAACCGATGGGAGTTCCTCATGTTAAGAAAGACATCAAATCTATTGGCCAGTTGGTATTTACCGGCCGCAAAAACCGTAAAGATCGCTGCCCTGACTGGGCTTGTGCTTGCTTCCCTACCAGAAGCAAATGCATGCAGGCTGCTGCGTGCTGAGGGCGCCGCCGTGGCGCGCACTTCCGCCTTTACGGGGACGACAACCCATGTTGCAAGACCTACAACACTTGCACAGGCTCGGACCTATGCTACCGGTAGAACAATGCTTAACAGAAACTGGACTACGGTACTAAAAGCCACACTTGCCACCAGCACCATGGCTGGGATGGCAGCTTTAACCGAAGCAGATAAGGGACCCGCTAACGAACTGCCATTTCTCTCGGCTGCACAAGCCGAACTTTTAAAGACAGCACAAATTATCGGAGAAGATAAATTTTTCTCCGAAGACGTCATAAAGCTGATGGAGAAGCAAAAAAGAACTTTTGTCTGTCATTTGTTGGCAGATAAGCGCCCACTCATGCTAAGCAGATTCGAAGTGCCCAAAACCAACGAGGCAGATCGGGGCTTCAGGCACTTCTCTTTCTATCCCCGCACGGGGGACTTCCGAGTTATCAATGAGATATTGATTGTAGGACAAGAGGGCCATTCCGGCTATACGCACAACGGTCCTTACGTCGACGTTTGGGTACAGCTGAACACAAAAAATTGGAATGAATTTCAAAAAGCTTCATTTGAACGTTTCTACCCTTATAATCCGCTTAGAAAACAAGGCGACATGAGCGAGATGGCCTATATGGATGGACAAGATTTAGCCATCATGCAGCTTTTTCTAAGCCAAGATCCTGACATGGTCTACATTAAGCTAGCTTATAACCCCTTATTTTATAAGGAGAAGAACTGCATTGCTAACTTTGCACTTTTCGGGGCACTGAGTGAGGATGCTGCCAGACTACTCATGGCACAAATAGCTTTTGAGGCAGACCTAGCAAGAGGAAAACGCGCCCGCGCGGAGGAACTACAGGTTGCACTTTTGGAACTCACAAGTTCCCTAAGATCCAGGAAGTAAAATACACACATCCGCAACGCCGGGGATAACTTTCCCCGGCCACGGGTAACCCCTGATGGGCCTTGTAGGCATCATCCCTTCTACTGACGCTATAAATAACCGATTTTCTTGACATTTTTGCATAAACACACCATATGAAGACAGAGGCTTGATTAGTCTTTTGTTGGGGAATTTGTGTTGAGACTGTTTAAGAGTGTGCTGTTGGCATTTTTCGTTTGTACCGGGGTGTATGGCTCTGGGCCTGTTGAGGACGTCCTGGAAACCTTTGGGGAATTCAAAGATCTCCACAAGCCTTTCGTCGACCCTCGTTTTCATCAATACTCGCCAGTTCACGGGCCCTTGGACTTGGTGTTGATCGAGAGCCTCTTGTTCAGTGGACACACTGGTCTGCACAACATAGGCCTACCTCGACCCCAGCGACGTAAAGTGGATGAGGTATCCTGTCCGCCCGATTCGTTTCCACAAGATGCAGCTGCTGCAATTATAGAGCGCCTTTTCCCTTCCTTTATCGGCTTTCTGGCCAACGCAAATATGGATGATGATATTCACAAATGGCTGAGGCCTGTCAATCTTGCGCTGATATTTAATGCTATAGAGTCTCCTGACTTTTTTAAGATGACCAAGGCAGAGGCGGGACTTATCTTGGCGGAGGCCATGCAGCCACAATTGTTCCAGCAAGCCCGCGCTTATAAGAAGAAAAATCCAAAAGGCACAAGACAGTTTCCAATCAAATCCCTGCCCTTTGCAGAGTTATTGTTTGAAGGCTTCAGCGAAAACCTGGGAGATAAAGCAACAGCTAATGGCTACCCTCCCCATGTGGTTGAACGCACGCTGTTGACCTTTGTGTGGGAAAAGAAAAAGTTGAAAAATGATCTGAGGCCATTTTACGAGGCTTTGAGCGGCGATATTATTGATAAGAAAAAAGTTGCCGAAATCATATGGCAAGGCGAAGGAAGCTGTTTCACAGCAGCAGACTACTGGGCCGCGAGGAAATCTAGAGATAAGGATAATCTCGAAACACGCGCCCTACTAAAATTAGGCTACTCTGTGTTTGAAGATAGATTCCCACCCATTATCCAATATGGCGTAGCGAAAATTGAGATTGATGGCCAGAATTTTTTCTACTCAGACTGTGGAAACAACTCTTTGCGCAATTTCTTTATGCAGATGCTCTATAACTTTGACCTCCAAAGATATGAATGGGAACGACTGGAAAGACTGAAAGCCAAAGGCTTTAAAGTAAATGAAAAGTTCATTAATTATTTCAGGAACATTTGCAAGAAACCCGCGCAAGCCAATAAGCCTTGGGCTAGAAACGAGTGGGGTAAGGTGCTGTATAACCTGAACGAGGGGATCCTGGATGAAGAGGATAAGGTGAAGTTTTATCATCCGACAGTTGAGAATGGCACCTTCGGTATTTGTGCAGGGTTGCCGAATATGTTGAAGGTGATAAAGCTGTTACTGGGTGATCCTAGGTGGAACAAGGCTAGCCACGTATACCGAAGCCCCACAAACAGAAAATTGACCCGACTATGTAAAATCTTCGATCCTCAAGGAAAATGGGATTGGGAGATACCCCTTAAGCCTGAGGAAAGAACGGGCGGATTTGCTGACATTGTTAATCATACCATCCTTGACGAAAATGATGTCAGGCTCGTGTTCAGTAAGGAAGGGATTAAAATATTTGAATGGCATATGCAACCCTTGCATTATGACTTTGTTAGTAGTAGCAGGTCTAAGTCTATACCATACCATCCTCCAGGTGCTGTCGACAAACTGAAGGCTGAATCTTCGGTGGCGTGGCCGGCTGACGTGACAGAGGCGTCATTTCCAGAATTGTTATTCAATTGCTACCTGGACAGCATAAGTGGTAAAATTCGTGCATTGTATAGAATACTCCAATTTAAGCAGACGTTTCGCAAGTCAACTTATGACTACTTAATCACTAAATGGATCGAACCAACGGGGAAATACTTTGCGGGCTGGACGGACTTTCATACGAATTCCAGTCTTCTTGAGGTACTTCATCAGTTTGCAGACAAAAGCGACGTATGCGAACGCGTGCTCAAATTGAAAGCGCCTCGGTTAAGGGCGCATATGCTTAAAGAGTATGCTGAATATTGCGTGGAACTTGAGAAAGATATAGTCGTGCTCACTAAAAGGCGGGTAGGTTCAGAACGAAAACACAACTATATTTCGTTTTTTGATAAAGAAACGGGCGGGATGCGTTGCGATGTAGATCAGCCTGAAAGCATGGGGTGGATAATCCATATGTCTCATATGAATCGAACCCATGTGGTACTTACTTTGAAGGAATACGAAGATAATACAGCTATACATATGCTCAACAGAGATACGATTAATAACGCGAAAATATACAGACCTATTCGTCCCATTGACTTTTCCAGTGGCTACAAAATTGAATCTGACTTTCGGGACAACCAAACCATTTACAGTATCTATAATAGTCGTGAAGCCGCTCTTCTCTCAGGCAATGGCCGTATCCTTTCAAAACCGAAAATGGTTGGTGATATTTTGTTCTACCAGCCTGATACATCCTCTTTCAGCGCTATTGATCTTCCCAATAGGAAAGCCCTTTACCTCATTAATATAAGCAACGAATCGAATACCATTCCCCTTATTATGACCGATGGAAGCGAAACCTGTGTTCTATTGAGATTGGGCAACGGTTTCAGTTGCGTAGATTATAACCCGGTGACTCGTGCGGTGACGGAGTCCGAGATCCTTGTGGTCGAGAAGTCCTATCAATACGATTTTGCCTTTGATGCAAAAAGAAAACGTTTATGGGGCGTAAATGTCGATCAGACTGTGAAATGCTGGGATCTTCAATCTGCGAGTGAAATATTCAAATACTCACTCGGGCCAATGCCTGCGGGTATCAGCTCCATGAGAAAGATTTATGGGATTGGCCCAGACGGAGCGCCAATTATTGGGGAGAAAATACCTGGTCTTTTGGCGATTTTTAGCTCCAATTTACCCATACCACGCCATCACATCGACCATACTTAATGCCCTCACGTGCTGAACGACGTTACCGTTCTGATCCTTGATTAGGAAAGTCTTATAACCGGCTTCGGGCGGTAGGTTAGTGGCATTTGTGCTGATGGTGTTCATCACCAAATCACAAGACCCGTCCGAGCAGGTTCTTTCATTGGCGTACTCTTGGATGGAGATTCCATCACACGATTGGCTGGCCTTTTTGTGGGCATTCATTTTTATATTCCATATCTTGTAGGCGTGAGCTGACCCTTTCAAGCTCGAAAAACCATGGCAAATAGCCAGACTCGTCCAATAGGCTCTCAAGGGTTAATGGAATCATTATGCATAGAACATCAATTTACCGCATCCGTAAAAAATACGGGGACTGGTGAGCTTTCTGGGGATGAGGAAAACGACGATTAAGAAAGCAACTTCGAATAAATCGATTGCTTGAAAGCCGCCAGCAGATCAATTTTGGAATACAGATTCAACTTGGCTTTGACGTTCATTAGGTGAGACTCAACGGTGCGGGGAGAGATGCCTAGCTTGTAGGCGATCAGTTTAGCGCTTAGTCCTTCAGACAGGGCCTGCAGGCATTCGAATTCGCTTTGGTACAAATAGACGGTTTCGCCGTTGGCCTGGAAAGGATACTTATTGACTTGGAGCAGCTCTTGTAGATGGCCATCACCCTGTCCATCGAAGACAGAAAAGTCCAGGGAACGATTTTCATGATATATGGCTAGTTTCTGTTTATCGTCGGTTGAGACGATGTCGCCGGCTTTCTCTATGAATGAGATGATAAATTTGTCGATAAGGTGCTGCTCGTTGCTATAGAACTGATTGATTGCAGCGTTATTCCTGTCCGTTGAAAAATGCCAGGCCTCGATCAATTGATCATGGCGTACAAAAACACTCAAGCCATGGGCATAATTGTTGCCTCCCATAAATTCCAGTAAGTCATTGTCTTTCTGGGAATCCCAAGACAAGACACGTTTTGAATTTTTTGGTAAGGTCAGTATATCAAAAAATACATGCCTATCCAGATTTTGACGTAAGTATTTTTCTACCAAATTACAATCTAGTGATAAGGTCAGATACCTAGTGCCTGGGATAAATTTGGTATAGGAAAGATGGGTAAGTCCGGCATAAGAAAACAAAGGCTCAGCAATAGACTTAAGCGCAGGCGCAACGCTCTTGTTGTACTCCAACGCCGCCTTGTTGATCCTATCAATTTCCGATGAACTCATACCATATTCCTATATCGCAATGTGGTTTTTAACCTTATTAGAGAATTACACTATTTGCACAACACACACCTAAGCCCCAAGAGATAGTACGAACTTCCAGCTTGCTTCCCCTGCGAAAGCAGGGGTCCAGCCCTTATAATGCGCTGCGAAGCAGCACCGTAAAGATTTACAGAGTCGCTTCGCGACGCATTTTGCGCTGGACCCCTGCTTTCGCAGGGGAAGCAAGCTGGGGGCTCGTGCGATCCTTGAACCATTTAGTGAGTGATTACTCTCATCATAATCAACTCCCACACCTACTACTCCAATAGGGGCGATTGCTGATTCTGTCAAGCAAAAATGACTGATGGTGTGAAGATTCAATAAAAAGCTAGACTTTTATTGAGAAAATTCATATTATCATTGACTTAACGCGAAGGTAGACAGTAATGCTTATTTTAAAAAGAATATTCAGCTTGGTACTAATTATGGAGCTCCTGCTCCAGCCTATTTTGGGGATGCAGGTGCGCGCATCTGACCCTGTTTTCAAGCAAGAGGGCGATTTTAAATACTATGAGGTTAAGAGGCCCTCCGACGCGTTGAGTTTGGACTTGCCTGAGGATGCTCTTTACGGCACTGACCTGGATCTAACCTTGATGCAATGCCATCCCAACCAAAGGCAGAAGTATGTGCAATCACCCTACCCTATGGATGATAAATACCTAAGCTGGATAACTCAATCAACACGCAAATGGATGGTTATTACGGCCCGTTATGGGGTCTACCATCAGGAAACTCTTGAACAGCTGCAATCCCTCGGCGTTCACTTGAATGCTTTCGATGGCATGCTAAAACCTGACGAAAAGACATTCTTGGATGAAAGCCGCTTCATTTTCAACAACGTTGTCTTTGCCACGGAAGAAAAAGACCATGTTCTTCACAAAGGTATTTGTCTTAAAAACCTTCTTGATAGGGCCAAGGACGCTGGATTTGCCCTGCCCGACCACTTCGTGTTCTTTGACGACAACCTGGATGAGTTGCGCAAGATGTCGCAAGTACTTAACCACAAAAAGCTCACGCTGATTCATGTCAATAATAATGCTATTTTGAGGGGCTACCCCCAAGCTAATCACAGCTTTCCGCAAACTATTTTTGATCTACGTTATGTTAAGACATTTGATGACGGAAGAGTCGGCGCCGTACTTCTTGAGGATATTGATGAACGCAAATTCGCGCTCAAACCCCTGGGACGATCTCACGAGCTTTTTTGCGAGCTGACCTATCGCGCTATGGGCGAGCCAGCGCCGGATTTAGCCCTTTATTGGCATCTACCTTATGAAATTAGGGATGAATACTCTCTGGCCGACGGCCCATTTCGTTTAGCCGAATATATTGAAGCAGCGCCCCTTCAAGACCGGAACGAAATGATTAAGCAATCAGGGCCGAGACTGGCCCTTGACGCATTCTTGGCCAATTTTGACTCCGTCACCAGTTTCATGGAAGATGGCAAAGAAATATTTGATAACCAAATTCTAGGCCTAGACGGCCTGGTCCATCCTGTGGATATGGGGGCAGGTGGAATTTATGTCCATGAAGGTGTGTTGCGACTTAACGATTACCCTCTTCACAGCACGATAAAGGGATACTGTGATACAACTAAGTTCTCTTCCGCCGAGATGTACAAAGGCGCGACGGAGTCGATTATCTCGACTAAATTACGTGAACTATATGACAACAGGCACCTCATTTTTGGCGCTTTTCAGACCGCAAGAACCCTGGCGGGAATGGATTATGAGGACGAGCTTCATCACTTCCTGACCGAACGCTTTCGAGATATCCAACATATTTTACAACTGGCAGAACCCCATGATATTTGGCAAGGCAGAAGTCTTTCCCAAATGGACTTTTCCGGTGCGGGCATTTACCTCATATCAGGAAACAATGTACTACTGGGCGTGCGCAAAAACGGTGATCTACTGGGTAACTTAGGCGGGCTTAGCGATGAATATCATCAATATGCCCATTTTACCGCAGCTCAAGAAGTCCATGAAGAAACGGCTGGGGGTATATGTGTTGATCCGGTCAAACTATTAAACTGCCCAAGATTTAATGACTATACACATAAGCCCTTTAACGATTGTGCTTGGGATGAGTTATTCCGCTACACCATCTTTTTCTATCCCATGGAGCCATTTGACCTACAGGAACTTAATGCCAGGCTTGCGGCTGCATCCCGCGAAGAGGAACAAGAAATTACTCAATTACTGCTGGTGCCGCTGACTGATCTTATCCACATTGGGGCTAGCGAAACCATCCCGGGCTGGAAAGGTCTTAGGATGTTTGAACCTTTTTTAAGAAGCTTAAGAATCATGGTACGTGAAGGTCTGATGGAACAGCTATTGGACTTCGACAATCCATTGTCCGTTGATTGCGTACAACTGCACAAGAATTTTTCCGAGCCAAGAATTTATAAAAGGCCTTTAAACAGCCCTTCACAGCCCCAATTAATTCCCAACAGACTCCAGGAGCTTGGCGATTTTGTTGGCGACGGACTGAAGGTTGAGGAAGCAAAACCTGCCGAAGAGTCGATGTTAACTCCAGCAAGACAAACGTCTTCAGTCCATGTGCTCAATCACCTGACCGGCGACCTATTGCCGCTCGAGAGTCGCATTTTCATGGCTGTGAACGTCAAAAGTAAACCGCTGCAACTTGAAGATAACAATTCCCTAGATATCACCATGGTCCTGAAAGAAAAAAGCTATATCAAATTTCTCACCAAAGTCGTAGAGGAAGAATCGCTGCACCCTCATGATCATTTCATGTATCACGGCACGACGGGTAGGGTAGGTTTTCAGTGGCTCGCTATGACAACGCTCAACCGAATCCAGGGACTTAGCTCTCTCCGCCTTCGCGCTGTGGAGGTACAGGCTGACGACCATCGGCATGCTCACCAATTTGCCAGTCATATGGTTAAATCTGGAATCCATGAGGATCATTACAGCCCAGGACACCAGGAAAGCTGGATGGCGGTGGCCCTGTCGCTTTTTCATTGCCCCACCATCCTTACCAGCTCGCCCATTGAATTCTGTTACACAGGGAGCAGCCGCACCTCGTTGGGTGATAGCATGACAATCCTGGAGAGAATGTATGGTCATTTGCAAGTGACGGACACGGCACGAGATATGCTCTTAGCAGGATACGATCGTGTATATCGCAAGTTTTTCGATGGCAAAGCGGGGAAAGGCTGCATGCTGCAATTGTGGACTGATCCGGAATCCATTGATCAAAAACTATATCTAACCGGGGACCTCGGCGTGGCGGCTGTGACCGATGATGATCAAGTGCCTCGTGCCTCTGAATTTCTCAAGGGCATGCGAGAAGACATCGGCAGCCTTCCTAAGCTCAAGTGCACTATTGATGGCGAAACCCACCATTACGATGCTGTTGAATTACGGGGACAGCTTCTGGCAACGCCTGCAGGACTGGCGAATGTGGGATATAAGTTTCACTTTTGGCAGGACCTAAATTTTGAAGCACTCTCCAAAGACCTCGGCAATCTGATCCGGATGCATCTATTTGTTATCCTGCCAAAGTTGGTTTCCTCTCCTGTGATTTACAAGGAACCCGCACCACTCGCCCTAGAGGTTCAGAGAAGGTTTCAGATAAAGCGCCGTGATCTTGAACCCCTAGACCAAGCTGAGGCCGCGGCAAGTGCCCTCATGGACCATGACTTAAGAAAACTATATGACATCTGCGCGGCCACCAAAGATCTGTACAGAGCTAAGTTTTATCAACCCTCTCACAAGAAATATATGACCCTAATGGAGTACGCAAGAGAAGAGGATAAGACAAAACCGCAAGGCAAATATGCCGAGATCCTGTTGCCATTTATCAACTACTTCTATAGCCTTTCGGTCACTGACCGGAAGAATTTCGATGAAAGTGTGGATGCGGGCGTGCCGCAATTGCTGCCCTATCAAAAAATCCTACTACTGCCCTTAGCCGAGGACGCGCTACCTTACGCCAAAGCATGCCTGCGACCTTATCAGAATGCAGACACGATCAACAGGATTATAATGGGAATCACCCGGCTGACAGCAGTGCCTCTGGACCTTGTTTGTCAAGTGGTTGGGCTTTGCGAAGAAGACCTGCAAAATGAATTGGATAATTCTATTTTAACGCTTGTCGAGGAAATAGATCGCAATCAGCCATACATAGACATCCTTCAGATCAGAAACATAGTCAAACTCTCAGAGCCCATAAGGATTTGGCACCCACAGGCTCTGGTAAGTATGATTTTATCGGATAGCGCAACGGCTAAGCCATTTGCAGATGTTTGGGAGCAATTCCTGATATCTAGAGCCGACATAAGACCCGATGGCGTTTTGCTCACGAGAACCATCTGTATGCAAGTATTACCTACATACTTTGCCGAGGTCATATGGATTGCGCATCAATTGGGGCAAGCCTATGAGAGATTGCATGACTTATTCTACAAGGTGGTCATGAGACCTCAGGTTTTGAATCTTGTGAATTTGGATAAGCTAAGGAACCTATTTGAGATTACTCGTATGCTCGATCTGGATGGCCCGAAGCTTTATATAGAAGCGACATTATTGCATGCGTGTCTTCTAGAAATTCTCATGGAAACCTCCACCCATGAAGAGGTCGTATCAAGGAGAGAGCGTTTATTACAACTTTTGCGAACCATACGCTTGGACCATAAAAAGATCCCCATATTGATCATGGGCGGCCTGTTAGATCTCAATCAAGGTTATTGTCACGAAGGCACCACCGCCAGATTGGTCCACTCACTTATGGTGAATTTACCCCCTGCCGATCTTACAACGGGTGCAGTCACTATTCTATTCCAAGCGCTAAAGGACCTGGACCATAAAGACTGGCCAGACTTTGACGAGATTTTAATGCGGCCAGAGGGACTTTGGAATTTAATTTTAAATTGCTTTTTGCGCCTTCCTGAGATCAATGACATACACCAGTTTCCCGATATAGAGGCCATAGAACACTACCACACCGAGAAAGTGTACTGTTATGAAGACTACATAAGAATTTTTAGGGCTTTGGCTTGGGGAGCAAGCAGACATCATTTGACACTTGCTGATTTTCGCGCCATTGCTTCTTTACAATTTGATAAGGCAAAGATTCCGGTGCCTCAAAAGATGCATGGACGCGCTGCGTTAAAACTTGCAGATGACCAAACACGTGAATTTGTTGCCTTATTAGAGACGCTGTTCCAACACCACCCCCCTCATTCCGCCGAGGATATACAGGCGGTTCTATCGGCAACTAC
>Ga0182030_10012539_pt1 | contig 16963 bp, 11 predicted proteins | sample 812S3MmetaG_FD_121299 | JGI IMG/M metagenome (GOLD analysis project Ga0182030, IMG submission 121299) | Permafrost microbial communities from Stordalen Mire, Sweden - 812S3M metaG (Illumina Assembly) | ecosystem: Environmental > Terrestrial > Soil > Wetlands > Permafrost | place: Sweden...
CTCTACGTTGCGTGCACGCGCGCCCGAGACCTGCTGGTGTTTCCTCATTATTTGGGTAAGTTGGGTCATGGGTGGCACAAGCAAGTGGACTTGTCTCTGCACGATTTGCCTAAGTATCCGAATCTGGACCTCACCGAAGGAGAGCGCAAGCCAACAGCACCACCGCTGAATGAACAGACGCCAGAGGTCTTCCGCCAAGAGGCGTTGAGGCTTTTAGAACAAACGAGGAATATCCGGTGGCTGCAGCCGAGCGCAGTCGAAATCGAGGAGATCCCGCTACCAGGGCCGCCGAAAGACGAATTCGCGGAGCCCATTCCTGATGTTCGTGGCAGCGCCGCGCGTGGGAGGGTACTGCACAAGTTGATGGAGGAGATCCTTTTGGGCGGGACGCGGGATGACGAAGTTGGTCTACAGACCCGAGCCGCCGAACTGCTACGGCACCTTGGAGAGAATGATCATCCTGACCCATCGAAGGGTCCATCGTCTCAGGAAATCGCTTCCACAATCGGCCGTACCCTTCAATTACCAATCGTGGCGCAATATCGTCAGGTGCTGCAACCGGAATTTGGAGTGTTTCAGCTTAGGTCGACCGAAAGGAACGAAACCGTTTGCACGGCTGGTATCGTCGATGCCATTGCCTACAACTTTCAAGGGGCTCCGGAACTCGTATTCGATTGGAAGAGCGATGTGGCGCCAACACCAGATGCCCGCCAACGCCACGCATCTCAAGTTCGGGAATATCTGGATTGCACTGAAGCGGCACGCGGATTTGTTGTATACATGACGATTGGTGAACTACATGAAGTCGCGAAGGGCTCATTCCCGGAGCCGCCCATTCTTTAGGTCGATTTGCGCGACGAGGGCCTTGTATACGAGGGAGCACGGTACGGAGAGAACTGACGAGAATTGATACGAATCTGATTTGGTAGCCCGCGGCGATCGGAGTTCATCGTCAAGACGCCGGATATGACCCGAATGAGCAGCGACGCTTCCGGGAAGATACAGTTAACTTCCATTCGATAATTATTGACTTCCATAAGCTGTTTTTGGTAAAAAATCAGCATGCGAGGAGCCACTCTTGAGATAACCACGCCTGCGGTTCAAGCAAACGATCCTTCAGAATCGTTTTCCTACGTATTTTCAGCTCTGAAAGGTATCCAGGCGGGACGTGACTACTACGTTGCAATGTGCCCTTTGAAGCTCATTCCTAAGATCTTCCTTTTCGACGAAGATGAGCTACCGGCGGAGTTGCGGGCACAAAGAGCGATTAATCGCTCTCGAGTTCCGGAAATCTCGCGATATCTGATCGAGAATCCTCGCGAATACGTTTTTTCCTCGATTACCGCTTCGATGGACGGAGATGTGCGATTCGTGCCTTTTGAGAACAGCAATTCGCTTCTGGGCAAGCTCGTCGTCCCGATGACGGCGAAATTCATCATCAACGACGGCCAGCATCGACGGGCCGCCATCGAAGATGCAATTAAAGAAAGGCCGGAGCTTGCCGACGAAACGATTTCTGTCGTCTTTTTTTTGGACAGTGGGCTTAAGAGAAGTCAGCAGATGTTTGCGGACCTGAACAAACACGCCATAAGGCCAACGAAATCTATCGGAATACTTTACGATCTTCGAGATCCACTGTCGCAGCTTGCGACAAAGATTTCTGGCGCGGTGCCATGGTTTAAGGGTCTGACCGAAACAGAGAAAACGACAATCTCAAATCGTTCACTGAAATTGTTCACGCTGAGCAGCATTTATCAAGGAACGATGGCGCTCATCAACAAACCGAAGAGAAGCCGGGTCACTCAAGCCGAGGAGGCACTAGCTATAGATTTCTGGACGGAGGTGGGCCGGCATGTCCGTGAGTGGCAGCTGGCTCTCGATCGTAAAGTCACTTCGGCCGAGCTACGGCGGGAATTCATACATTCCCATGGACTTGCACTTCATGCACTTGGAATTGCTGGCGCAGCACTTTTCGCGGCTGAGCCTAAGAAATGGAAAGACCGGCTCAAGGGCTTGGACTCACTGGACTGGTCTCGTTCTAACTCCAAAGTCTGGGAAGGGAGAGCGCTAATCGGGGGGCGTGTCAGCAAAGCCCGTACCAATGTTGTCCTGACCGGCGCTGTTCTCAAGCGATCTCTGAAGCTACCGCTATCGGCAGAGGAACAACAACTTGAACGTTCCCTTAGCAAAGGAAAAAGATTGTGAATGAATTGGTGACGGTTACAGCAAGCCTTGAGCGGGATCGACTTGAGAAGCGATATTCCGAAATCAGACAGGTCTATCTCTCTGACTCGCGACCGTGGGTGATCGGCTACAGCGGCGGCAAGGACTCCACTACGGCCTTGCAGCTAATTTGGTATGCGCTCGCGCCACTGAAGGCGGACCAGCTGAAGAAGCCCGTTTTTGTGATTTCTTCGGATACGCTCGTGGAGACTCCCAAGATCGTCGACTACATCGATAAGTCGTTGGAGCGGATTAATGCCGCGGGAAGGCGTTTAAAACTGCCGTTCTCTGCCCATAAGGTGAGCCCCGAGATTGACGACTCATTTTGGGTAAATTTGATTGGCAGGGGCTACCCCGCTCCTTCGAATAAATTCAGGTGGTGCACGGAACGCTTGAAGATCGATCCGGCAAATAAGTTCATACGTGAAAAAGTTGCGGAACATGGCGAGGTCGTTGTCATTTTGGGAGTTCGCACATCTGAGAGCGCCACCCGCGCTCAGGTGATGAGCCTTCATAAGATCGCTAACAGTGCATTATCACGACATACGACTCTACCGAATGCGTACGTTTACACGCCAATTGAAGACTTCACTTTGAACGAGGTGTGGACCTACCTTTTGCAAGTCAAGTCTCCTTGGGGGAATGAGAACCGAGACCTGGTTACGATGTATCGGAACGCTCAAGCCGGCGAGTGCCCGCTCGTGGTTGACAAAACCACGCCTTCTTGTGGCAACAGTCGATTTGGTTGTTGGGTGTGCACTGTCGTCACAAGGGACTCGTCGATGGAGGCGATGATTGAAAATGGGGAGGCGTGGATGGAGCCGCTGCTCGACTTCCGAAATCGGTTGGCAGAAACGCAAGATCCCTCGATAAAGCGTCAAGTACGCCAATTTAAGCGGCGCAACGGAAAGGTCACCTTCACGGCGGATGGGAAGGTGATTCCTGGGCCATACACGCCCGATTTTCGGAAGCAGCTATTACGGGAGCTGCTGACGGTTCAGAGGCAAGTCATTGCATCCGGTGAATTGGATGAATTGATCTCTAAACAGGAATTGGAGGAGATTAGGCGTATCTGGCGCAGCGAAGAACAGGACTGGGAGGACTCAGTTCCCAAGATTTTCAGAGAGGCGATGAGTTATGACCTTTCGTGGACTGCGGACGAAACTCCAGTGTTTGGGGAAGAGGATCGTAAGACCTTGGATTTGATCTGCGCTCAGGTCGGTGTACCGGGAGCCATGGTTGCGAAGTTGCTCGATGTTGAGAAGGACTTCCATGCGATGAGTCGTCGTTCGGCTGTCCATCAAAGGATTGCGGCGGTGTTGGAAGAGGACTGGAGAACAAAAGACCAGATCGCATCGACAGAAACCGGTGATATCGATGATCCTGAGTAGCATAACGCTAACCGATTTTGGCACGTTTGGGGGGGAACAACGTATCTTGCTACGCCCCAAGCCAAACAAACCAATTGTCTTGTTTGGCGGAAAGAATGGTGTCGGGAAAACGACACTTCTTGAAGCGATCCGGCTGGCCTTCTACGGCCAACACTGGAATGGGTCAAAACTGTCGAAGGAACAATATTCGAAGTACTTAGAGGGACGGATACACCGGAATCCAACCGCTCTCATTCAGGCTAATTCTGCAAGTGTGGGCCTTGAGTTCGATTTCGCCGATAAAGAAGGGACTCACTCTTACAAAGTCGTCCGTGGATGGGAGCGAAAATCAAGCGGTCGGACCGAGGAGTGTCTGCTCATCGAACGTGATGGCAAAGCGCTTGACGAAGTAACCGCGGAGTATTGGCCGGAATTTGTTCGGGACCTGCTTCCTCTGGGAATCTCACAACTCTTCTTTTTTGACGGCGAACGCATACAGCAACTGGCCGAAGACGGTTCGGACCAGCAGACGCTGTCTGAAGCGATCAAACTTTTATTGGGCGTAGACTTGATCGAGCGCCTTAATTCCGACCTCAGCCTCTATGTCTCACGAGCGGTTGCTGACACCAAGCGAAGTGGTGAAGGTAATAGCGAATTCCATGATGCTCAACAGCAAGTCGAGACTCTCAGTGCGGAGATATTGGAGTTGACGGTCAAAGCCGAGGGTGTCCAGAAGACGCTCGATGGTATCAAAGGCGACGTCTCGTCGCTGGAGCAACAGTTGTCTTCATCGGGCGCCTCATTCGCTCACAATCGTGATCGACTGCTGGCCGAACAACATCGTGTTCGTGCCGAGCTGGTTCAAACAGAGGATGCAACGCGCGAGCTGTGTGCTGGGCTGCTCCCCTTCGTCCTCTTGCCAGATTTGTGTGGCGAGCTCAGAAATCAGTTCAGGCAAGAGAGTGAATTTGAAGAGATCGCAGCCGCTCAAAAGGTATTGGCGAAGGTAAAAGGGCAGATCGCGACTGCGATTAACACATTTGAAGTAGATGGAAAGAAGATGCCTTCAGCGGTTCGATCGCGCATCGTAGATGCGCTCTTGAAGATCCTCGACGGCTCAGTCGCGCCAGACGCTATGCCGCGCATGCACGATCTTTCGGGCGCTGAGAGACGGAGACTTCAGAGTTGGCTCGACGACGGAATCGGCCAGGTGGCACAGACGACTACACGATACGCGCGCGGTCTTGAGGGTCTCCACCGGCAGCTAACTTCCATTGAAACGCAGCTCAGAAAAATTCCTGCTGAAGATCAGATTCGCCCTGTAATTGAAGATCTGAAAGGCAAGTACCAGCGGCTGGCAGCGTCACAGCAAGAACTAGCGAGTGCTCAGGAAGAGATTAATCAGCGAAGAAACAAGATGGCAGATGCGAAGAGGAAATACGATAAGGCCGCTGACGGTTTATCTCGCCGCGCTGCGAGTGAGAGCAGGTTACATATGGTTCCAAAGGTCAGAAGTGCGTTGGAGGAGTTCAAGTCACTTTTGATCCTCAGAAAAGTGCGCGAACTCGAAGTGTCGGTAACCACGTCTTTCAATCTGCTCTGCCGCAAGAAGGACAACATGAGGCAGATATCGATCGACCCGAACACGTTTGCCGTCACGGTCATCGATCGGGACGGGCATCCGATTCCAAAGGCTCAGTTGTCAGCCGGAGAGAAGCAGGTGTACGCAATTTCCATGCTGTGGGCTCTGGCGAAGACCTCGCGTCGGCCATTGCCCGTCATCATTGACACTCCCTTGGCTAGATTGGACAGAGACCACAGACAACTGTTAGCCGAGAACTATTTCCCGCATGCTAGTCATCAAGTGCTGATGCTTTCGACCGACACCGAAGTGGACGAGTCATATTTCGAGAATATCTCGCCCAGTATTAGCCATGCCTACCTCTTGGAGTTTTCTCCTGGGGAGCGTTTCACCAGCGTTAAATCAGGCTACTTTTGGAGGAGCAGGGATGAAGCTTACCAAGTTGCGGGTGACTAAAGAAGCGTCCTCTAGGCTCCGATTCTTGGCGGGTAAGACTGGACTGACCCCGAATCTCCTGTGCCGAATAGGATTTTGCCTGTCTCTTGCCGAACCTCCGATCCCCAATCCTGGCGACTATCCCGAAGAGGAGCGTGAATTCAACCGCTATACCCTGTTGGGTGAATTTGATCCCCTTTTCGTGGCACTTCTTAGGCAAAGATGCTTCCGAGACGGCATCGAGGATCCGGCAGCTCTGCCTCTTTATTTTCGGGCTCACATCAATCGGGGAGTAACTCTTTTGCAGCAACGCACACGAAGCATCTCCGATATCGCGAACCTGGCCGCGAAGTCGAAATGGGGTGATGATCTTGAAAAGGGATGAATTCAGTAGAAATACAGTTTAGGCACGAGACCGATTTGATCATGGCTCCCCTGTCTGATTGTGTTGTGTTTGAACGCCACAGGAGAATGTCGGTGTCTGAGGTCCAGGAACAATGCATCGAAGCGGTGCAACATCTTAACGTTTGGCGTAGGCGCGGGGAACGGGCTCCGCACAAGCCGCTGCTGGTTCTATTCGCACTATCCCGGGCCATGCGAAGCTCCGAGCGGCTGATCCCATTTAAAGAGTTATCGGATCCATTTAAGGATCTACTTCTTGGTTTCGGAATTGACAGGGCCAGCGCACACCCAGAGTACCCATTTTGGCGTTTGGAAACTAATATTTGGGAGGTTGTACCACGTTCTGAACTACGGTTGCGCAAGAGTAATTCAGATCCGCCTCACAAGGAGCTGTTAAGGGTTAACGCCCAGGGTGGATTTCTAGAGCCGATCTGGAGCGAGTTGCAGGCAGATCCAAAGTTTGCTTGCAGGATCGGTTGTGTCGTTCTCCACAGCTATTTCCCTGGAGTTCTCCATTCCAATTTGTGCAGCGCCGTGGGATTGGATATACCTTCGGGCTGGACATGGCCGGAATCGATGCCCTGCCGTGCAACACAATAGCGATCGCTTTGAAGAAGTGGAAGACTGTCGAACAATAGGCCCGAACTCACGCCTTGGAACCAGAATTAGGACTTGCCTTGTAGACGTATAGCAGATGCTTGGCACGAGATCCCTCAACGTAGAGCGCTTTAGCTTGGTCTTCTGGGGACAGGTTCCTCCCTGACACTAGTAACACGACGTCGGCTTCCAACCCCTTGAAGATTTCGATAGTAGCGTAGTGGATCTGCTTCGCATGCGGATCGTAACGCCCGTACGCGCTGACTAGTGGGTACCCGGCAATCGCTTTTGTATCGCGTAGGCAAGAGTCTTCTTTTGAAGAACGTAGCAGAATTACAATCGACCCCGGCTTGATCTTTTCGTTTCCTGTCATGTACTTGATATCCCGCACGATCTGAGTCTGTTCATCCACGTCATTCTGTACACTTCGTTGAATGACTGGGACTCCCGCCGGAGATTTCTCAAAGCACGTCATCTGGACGGGATAAGCCCGCGTCAGAAAATCGACAATCGCCCGCGTATTTCGGCAGTTCTTGCTCAAGACTTTCTTGGCGGCTGGTGGCGAGCACGGGAAGTGCTTCCAATGCCCAAAGATGTCCTGGTGTTCGTCAAGAAAGACACAGAACCGAGAGTCGGGACCGGGTTTCAATAGTGTCTGCAAGTACTCATACCATTCGGGCTTGAAGTCTTGGCCTTCATCAACGATGATCGCGTCAAATTTGGGTTGTTTCTTCTCGTCGATATCCAGGAGCTTGGAGGGAAGGATGAGATGCCAGAACTGATCGTCTTTTTCAGTCTGAGCTTCCCACCATGCTGGGTCTGCCGCTTCGACCAACCGCTTAGCGAAGCTTGAGAACGTGCTAACGGAAACCAGAGATCTTTTATCAAAGGCCGACCTAACCTTTGTTGCAATGCCCTTGTTATAGAAAAGCAGTAGGACCGATCGACCGTCGGCTTCCAGTCGTTTTGCAAACTCTTGTGCTAGCACGGTCTTGCCAGTCCCCGCAGACCCATGCACAATCATCCGGGAGTTAATTTCGAGGTCTGCGAGGGTTTCGCATTGTTCCTGCGTAACTTGGATCAGCTGTTCGGCCTCGCGAGCAATTCTGACCCCCAGAATCTCTACAAACCCAATACTTCGCGTCATCCGCTCTATAAAAACACGCACCTCCTTTGGCGTCATGCCTTTTCGTTTGAACGTGGATCGAATGTCGCCTTCCAGCCGCACAACTTCGGACACGATTTGTGACAAGTGCGACTCGTCGATAATGCGCCCGATTGGAACCCCTGTTGGAGCTCCGGAATCAACAAGGCTACATTGAGGAAAACACAGGGCCCAGTCCACGTTGGCAGATTGCACTTCTTGAGACAATTCACGAATTAGACAATGCGTTGCGGCTGACGCTTGGCGGTCTGGCCCCTTGTCCAACACCTTGCCGTTTTGCAGCCACTGATCTTGCTCTCCATCGTAATAGAGAACACCGCCCTTTACTTCTAAGCAGATTATGACGTCGCGTTGGTTAAAAATGACAAAATCGATTTCACACTCCGGCTTACCAAACAAGCCTCCTTTGAACCGTTTCGAGTAGAAGACGACGTGGGAATCAGGCAGCGCGCGAAGGCTCTCGTATACCACGAACTCCGGGTTGCCCTGATCACGCGCACCGGGAAACAAACTTGGATACATTCGTGCCATTCTCTGAATTATTCTCCTTGCCAGTAGATGACCTGGGAGTAATTGGGGCGATCCCAGGTGATCTTTGGAAAAAAGTGCTGGAGCCAATTGTAGAAAATCCGTGTGTTCTCTTTGATCTCCCACCGATATGGCAAGGGGACATCCTCGCACTTTTCGTGAATCCAATCATTTACCGCACCGAATCGTAGGCTCTTCTCAGTCTTCAAGACCGCTACAAACTCGACCACGAACGGTGTGAGGCGAAATGACTCGCCTAACTGGTTGTCGAAATCGGATCGGTTGAGCCCAGGAGGGATGCCAAACGTTATCAAATCGTGCGCAGCCCTGCGTACGACTTCTGGCGAGAAGTCGTTTCGGCCTGGAGAGAAGTAGTAGGCGGCAAGAGCGACAGGAGATTCCATTGCTGGCAACGATGAGATGGTGTACGTCTTTGAAACAGAGCCCAAATCTAGTGGAGGGCCTGCTGCCGGCGAGGCCTTGAGAGAGCTATCGACATAGCGCTTGTAGCGCTGATAGAGGTCTGCGTCAACTTGACGGCTACTGTTGATCAATTGAAAAATCTTTGACCAGTCTTGTCCCGCTAGCTGCACAAACGTGCCCGCCTCTATGTTTGCGTTCTCGCTGTATCCAAGTCCCCTCAGGGTCAGATTCCCGGAAGTGTTGAACGCCAAATTGCTTTCGAATACAAAGAGCTTCAGATGAATATCCGGATTAACGTAGAGGGCTATTCCTTTTGCTGCAAGATAGGGGAATATAGCGACATCACTCACGCCGCTTCTGAGGTCCTCTGGTCTCCATCTGGCAATCACCTTAAGCCCTCGATCACAGCCAGCAGATTCAATAAATCGCTCCAGGGCCTCCAAGCCAATAAAGGGTGAGATCAGCAACAGAAGCGAATCACCACTTTTGCAATGCGCCGCGATTGGCTCATGCAAAGGACTCCAGATAAGGTTTGTGTTCATTTCAGTCAAAGTATTTGGGCTCTCCTACCGATTCCCAGGCAAACGCTTGGTCAGACGTAAGAGTCGCTCGTCGACCAACCGTTTAATCTCACGGATACTGTCAATCTCTCCCTGCTTTCCTCGAAAGGCAGTCAGTTGCAGACTTTTGAGCTGCCTTTTTATCTCATCCAGCTGGTCTAGAAGCTCCCTTTGCCCCTCCCGACTCTTTATACGGTCAAGAACGACTCCAATTGGCTGTTCGTTGAGCTCGATAAGGCCTACCTCGTTTTCCGTACCCTTCCGATAAACTGCGGCGAAGTCTCTGAAATCTTTAGGATTGTTGATCGGCCTCTTTGACCGAATACACAGTCGGTCAAATCTGGCGAGTCCGCGATTAGAAAACTGCAGTTTGTCCGAATTCACAGCGAAATATTGTTCGCTCAAGTTGCGGTCGGTTACAGCCATGTCAATCAAAGTGAAGTGATGGGGCAAGACACCATACTCCTGCTCCTGAAGCTGCTCATAAATACGATAAACGATCAGCTCTTTGCGCACGGCACGTACCGCCATGTTGAAAAAGCCCGCAACCTCGCGGGCGCATTCAACGACGTAGCAGAATTCCGAATTCTTCGTGTGTTTCTGCAGTTCACGGAGATAGCTCTTGTAGATATAGTGCGCACGTTCGAGTGCACCCCATGCAAGACGGCCGGTGATGTGGATTGTGCCTAACAAAATGTCGATAACGGCTTCTTCAGTGAATTCGCGGTTTGGCTTGAAGATGAATTCTTTGACTTGCAGCTTGAGGAGGGTACTTTTAACCACAGCCTTCAAAGCATTCGGCTCATTAAGCAAGTGTTTGATGGCCGTTGTGCGCCGATTTCCTTCGAGCACCAGATATTGTGTCGATCGAGGCATCCTTTTGACGATCATGTCATCGCCCTTGCTAATGAAACCAGAGGCCCTGATCCCGCGAATGAGGTCGGCGATATGGTATTCCTGCTTGTTGATTACCGAGAGAATGTAGGCTTGATTTGTGGTTGACGTCAGATCGTGGTTGTTAAACTTCCGATCTGTTTTCACGTCCAATACAATGCGTGGATTATGTGGGTCTAGAAGTAGCTGGGTTGGGCGAACGGTTAGAGGCTTGAGTTCGTAGTGCCTTGAAATCGATGAAATGTCCATACGTGTCGACGGAAATAGCTCAGCGCTGGCAAATGATGCATTCCGGTCATACGTTCATGATTTTGCGGAGGGGTTCCAACGTATTCTTGAGTTCATCTTTGTGACCACGGTCGGCGCCTTCGCCCGAATACTGTTCCATCGGCATTTCTGCCGCCTGTTTGTCGAGCAACTTTCCAACGGCATCGGCCCACCTGGTGCGATTCTCGAAGTTCGTGAAGTCGTCTACCGCATGGTCAACCGTCATCTCCAGATCCTCTTCATTCTCAACTCTCTGTATTAGGTCTATGGCGTACGACTTGACGGCTGGGTGAGCCGCTCCCTGCATCTTGTCAACCAACTTCGCAAACAGGTTGAAATGCCGAGGCTCTGGAAGAATTTTTTTCTTGCCATTGGTCGTACGTTCCGGATTCTTTGAGTCGCGAGTGGCAAATTGACACAACGTGTTAAGTTTGGTCAGAGACTGTTCGTCAAGTTCAAAGGTGTCGGCGTCAACTGTGAGATAGCTCGCTCTCAAGCGTTTGTTTTTGATACCTGTCTCGATCAACGAGAAGTGTTCATCTCTAATGTCAGGAAAGCGCTCTCTGAGCTGCAAATAAACCACGTACGTCCTGAGCGCCCCGGTCACATCCCCTGTCTGAATGCACAGGCGATCAGCGACGGCCCTCGCCTTTGTGTTCTCGAACTTAAATTCATCCTTCTTTGGCTTTTCTTCCATATATTCCGAGTAGATATTGAAGGCACTCGGTAAGGGATCCCAAGGAAGAAGAGATCCGTGGTGGCGGATGCCTAGCAGGATCGCAACTTTCTTTTGAATTTGATCCTTCGAGAGCCCCTGTGTATCCAAGAGCATGGCTCTGACTTTGCGGAACGAGGGTAGATGTGCCTTGATCTCGTTTTGGGCAGAAGGCTTGTCGAGCGGGGGGCTCTTCTTTTCATAATCATCGAGAATGCTCTTTACCGTAGCGACGCGTCTGTTCCCCTCAAGTACGAGATACTTCTTCGTTTTACCGACTTGGCGAATGACAATTCGGTCGATGCCGACATATCCGATCCTGCGCATGGAGGCGTAGAGATCACTGATATTCGTTACATCGGAATCGGGGTCATCTGCCGGCGCAGCTTTCTTGAACCGCTGAAGTGTTCTTTCCTGCTTCTCCTCAATCTGATCGTCAGGAACCTCAGCAGGCTGTTCGAGATTGCTGATGAAGCGCGGATTGTTTGGGTCGAGCAGTAGATCGCCTATTTCAACGTCGATTTCCTGGAGCATGGCACTAATCTCCTCAGTGCAGATCTCTTTTGTCCAATTCTGTGATCATTTTCACTAGACGGGCTGTAGTTTCCTTGGCCTTGTTTGTACTGAAATCGTCGCCGAGAGATACGGTTCTCAAAATTGAAGTAATTTGGAAGAGCCACTTGCTCCATGTCAGTTTGAAGAGCTCCATGGCACGCGCTGCCCAGACATCACTCGGATGTTGTTTCTCTTCCTCCACTAGCTTCAGGTTCGCATCGCGCTTCTCCAAATTGTCATCTGAGAGAATTTTGTCGAGATACCGCCATTCTTGCGGATTATGCAGCGGAGCGTGTTCGCGGTTACGTACATTGAAATGACATAGATTATTCATGCGTAGAACACCCTCGTCCGACAGGAGAAAGGTACTCGGACTCTGACCTATGTATTTCCCAAGCTTCTTGCGAGGGCTGAGTAAAGGTTCCGCGCAGATCGAATAGTGGCGGTCCTCTATCCCGCCAGGACTGTCCTTAACTTCCGGTGCCTTCCCCACTTGAGACATCACTCTGTAAACGCGGAGGCGGTCCTGGACCTCTTCAAGCTGTATGCTGAGCGTATCTGCTACCTCTTGCCCGATGTTTTCATGCCACTCGAAGGTGTCTGCCGTTTGGTGAGCCGCCTCCAAATAGCGAGTAAAGATGTTGTGAGCTTGGGCGAAAGGAGTCCACTTCTTTAGCGAACCATGATGGCGAACTCCGAGAAGGTATGTTATTTTCTTTTGCAATTCTTCCGCCGAGCCGGAGTCGAGGACCTCCATTACCTCGATGGTTTCCAGGGAGACTTTCAGCGAGGTGTCCGAGGAGGGATCTTTCATTAGTTTCCTGATGGCAGCTACGCGTCGATTTCCTTCAAGCACGACGTAATATTTGTCATGTTCGGCTAGTTTACGAACGAAAATATAGTCGACCGGGAGCCAGCCATTCTGCCTAATTGAATTGGCAAGTTCTTCAATCTTGTAGTAGTCCTTGTCCTCTGGAAACAATTTTCCCACCGTAATCTGTGCGAGATCCTGCTCCAAAAAATGCTGCTCCGCGATTTGATCTTCCTTCCTCGTTATAAACCGAGGATTGTTTGCGTCGAGGACTAGGCGATCGTATTTCACGGAAAGTGGTTTTAGCTTCGGCGCGAGATGTTCCGGCATTGTCACATCCTCATGATAACGGCAGGTTGTATGGGTCGTCTGTCCTAGCAATCAAAATCAGACTGTCGGCGTGCGCCAACTCAATGGGGATCACTGATTTCCCCAATAGATTGTGGACATCCGACCTGTGGTCTTGGCTACCTTTCTCGATCCGCATTGTGCGAAGTTGTTCGACAATAGAATTGATTCGCTCGAATTCGAACGACGTGACGATGCACCCCACAGACGATATCAAAGGCAGCGGGAGGCGGAGCAGACGGGAGCCTTCGTCGAAATCCCTGCAACGAATCAGTTCAAGAATGTCATCCCGGTTTACCATGTCAGAAACAAAGGCCAGTATTTCCTCAGGGACATTCGGCTGGCGGTAGTGAAATGCCGCAAAAGTGATCCAGGGATATCCATCCGCAATGAACTTGGGCTGACTAGCGGCCGCCGGAACGGCATGAGTCATGGCTTCGTATACCCACCTGCGCTCTTTTTCGGTTGGCAAGAGTGAAAAAGCGCTGCTCCCGGTCATCTGGAGTGCGGCATCACAGACAACTCCACGCTCTACAAATTGTGTCATTCTTTCGGACAGAAAGTTGAAAACATTCGAAACCTTTAGGCGATTGTCGTTTGTAATCACTATAGGGAAGTGAACATAGTGCCCTGGGGAGAGATATCTGCGGAATAGAAGGAAGGAGTACCGCTGCTCGGATTGGTACGCTGGTGTGTGGCGCTGCTCAACCGGGACCGCATATTCGTCATAAAAAGCGCCGACCTCTTTTGCGAACTCCGCTGGGGTGCCATACTCGCGATCGATGACGGCTGGTTCTAGAGAATCCGAGATGTCTGAGAAGAGCCATCTATTGTCGATGCGGTATCGAATATTTGGCAAGCGATCTTCGACCTCGACGCAGAATGCTTTTTTCAGTGGGTTTTCGGAGTCGTGGCGAATTGCTCTACCCATTGCTTGCATGTAGTACAGCTTTGACTGACTGGGAGTGGCCATCACCACGGTATTAACGGAAGGATCGTCGTACCCCTCGCTGAGCACCATTACATTTATTAAAATCGAGCGTTTATAAAGCTTTTCTTCTTTAACAAAGGTATCCCTATCTTGATTGCGGCTGTTCGTCGCCCCAGTAATGTACGAAATTGATTCATACTTCGTCTTGAGGGGAGATTCAAGAAGCTGATTGTAAAGAGACTTCACGTGATTAACCGTACCAACGTATATGATCGCTTTCTTGTAATCGTCGGTATGGCCGAGAAGTTCGTCGACTATCTTTTTGTTGCGTGCTTCCGTGTTCAGTTGTTCGAGGGATTCTTCCTCACTTATGTCATGAAAATCGAACGTGCCACCCTCAACCTTACGTACCTCTGGCTTCAGGACGATCCCTTTTTTCACCAAATCGGGAAAGCCAATCGAGAACGATTCGCGATCGAATTCAAGTGGTTCGCCATCATGACGCGACGGGGTGGCAGTGAGCCCCAGAATTCCGAGCTCAGGCTGAGCAAATATCGGTCGATAGCTAATGTTTTTTAGTGCAGCGTGGTGAGCTTCGTCGATGACAACTAGCTTAATGTTTTTGTTCTTTGTGATGTGCTCTTTCGCATCGCCGATCATCAACAAGTCGACATTTGATGCGAAACTTTCCAATTTCGGATAACGGTCGGGGAAGCTCTTGAACGTGTCCATCGCTTGAACAATGAGTTCAGTTCGGTGAGCTGTCCAAAGGACTCTGTCTTGGGCGGGGTTCAATACACCCTGTTCAAACAGACGGTTGACTGACTTAACCGCGGTGAATGTCTTGCCTCCTCCGGTAGGAATTACGAGGAGAAAACGACCTACGGGTCGATCCGTAAAATCCGCAACGATATTAGAGACGGCTTGCTCCTGAAACTGATCGTAGCGTTCTTGAAGGCTTGATAGGCTCATTCTCAACCTTATCTTGAGAAAAACGAGTGTACTCTTATCCCGACACCGATGAGAAGTTGCGGCCAGACTTCCTGTGGGAAATTCTCCAGAAGGCGAAACGTCTCTTGGTGGAAATCTGATTTTTCGTAAAATAATTCCATTGCTTGTTACGTCGGATCAGTTCAGTCATAAGACTAGTTTTATCATATAGTTACATCGTATTGCATTGAGGTTAATAACGCCTCCCGGCCTCATGCCAAAGGGACATGTCTGCATCCAGAATATTCGTTAAATAATTGCCAATTTCAGATTCCTAGCCCAATTCCATGGGCGATGGATGAAGCTTGATTGATTTCCAGAGCGGATGTTTTGGAGACGTCAGCTCCGAGCTGGGGGCCGAGCTTTGCCATGTCATCGGTAAATAGCGTGGCCTCATGGCTGGCGCGGGAGATTGAGACGTAGCCGAAGCGGGAGTTGAGCAGGTCCGGGTGGACTCTAGTGTCCGCGTGAACGAGAACGCGTTGGGCGGTGAGGCCCTGGGAGCTGTGACTGGTGACCGCATACCCATGGTCGAGATGACGATGCTCGCCAACGTTAAATTCGATCTGGCGGTAGTTGTCGAGGTGGACGGATAGGCCGCCATCGGGATGGATCGACTCGATGGTAGCGAGGTCGCGATTGGCAACGCCGAGCGATTTGTCGGGCGCGGTGAATTGAATGCGATCGCCAACGGAGAACTCCCGTTCGATCTCGCGATAAACGCTGACGCCTGTGAGACGGCGGGGATCGTAGGTGACAAGTTCTTGGTTCGGTTTCTTGACCGTGAGTAGGTTTGTCGCTGGGTCGATGGCGACGACCGATGCATAGGCGGTGGCTTCAATTCCAACGGCCTTGCTGCCGCGTGCGTAGCGTACTACGTCGTCGATGTCGTAGTGGCTTGCCCATGATCGTTCGGCTCCGGTCATGTCCTGACGCTGAACCAGGACACGAAACGAATGATCTTCCGGCGCAAGGCTTCCATTGGCCTTAAACTCCTGGCGAACAGCGACGTTCAGCTCGCGGCGGGAAGCATTGTCTGGTGAGACGATGAGAGTGTTCTCGGGCGATTCGACGTAGATCTTGGCGATAGCGCGGATACGCTCTTCTCGGTCGGGAATTTCCTTCACCCGGCCCTGCTGTTGGAGTGCGTCGAGCGCAGCGGAGATTTGGCCCGTCGCCAGCATTTCCACGGCGGATTTCAGAGCCGGGTCTCGCTGGCGAACGATCTCATCGAGCTTGGCCGTGCGCATTCCAGCTTCCTGCAATTGCTCGAAGGGGCGGCCCGCTTCGACGCCTTGATGCTGGCGGCTGTCGCCGACCAGAAGCACGCGGTCATCGGTCCCAAGCCGCGAAAGGAACTCGCGGATCTGGTTTGTGCTGGCTAGGCTTGATTCATCGACAAGGTAGAAGTGCTTTCGCTCAGGCAGGTCTGGATTCGCACTGCGAGCGAGGAAGCGTTGGAGAGTTCCGGCTTCGATACCTGCTTCATTCAGTTGGCGCGCGGCGCGAGAGGTCGGGGCGAAGCCTTCGACCTGATAGCCCTGCGATTCCGCCGCGCTGCGGATGACGGTGAGCGTGGTGGTCTTGCCCGCGCCGGCAAAACCTTGGACTCCTTGGATGCGGTCGGGCGCGCTGAGCACATCTTCGACCACGGTCTTTTGCGCGTGGTTGAGATATACAAGCCGGTCGGCAACAGCGATGGCCTGCGGGCGCGAAAGAACTGGCTCAACCTGATTTTTCCCCTCGCGCATCCGATGAAGAATTTCCTGTTCGGCGGCGATGGTCTTGGCGGTGGTGAACTGACGGCCCGGAACGCCCTGGTGCCGCTCGACAATTTGGAATTCCCCGGACGCCAATCGGGCGTCAAGATGGGCGCAAACCTGTGCATGGGTGATGTCGCCCATACCGCGCCGGAGTCCGTCGCGGATCAGGGCACGTTCATCGACAACCGCCTCGCGCTCGAAGTTCTTGTCGCGTGAAAAAGTGAGCGATTCGCGGACACGGTCCACTGAGTTTACGGGCTTGTCTTGATGTTGTGAACGTTCCTGGGCGGCACGGACAACTGCTTCGGCCTGGTATCCGAAGTCGGCGGCTAGCTTGCGGTGCGCGGCCATTACCTCTCCCGGCGAATGGATTTCCTTACGGTCGCGGGTCGAGTGCGCGGCGA
>Ga0182030_10012540_pt1 | contig 16962 bp, 13 predicted proteins | sample 812S3MmetaG_FD_121299 | JGI IMG/M metagenome (GOLD analysis project Ga0182030, IMG submission 121299) | Permafrost microbial communities from Stordalen Mire, Sweden - 812S3M metaG (Illumina Assembly) | ecosystem: Environmental > Terrestrial > Soil > Wetlands > Permafrost | place: Sweden...
ACAGGCAGTATGCCGGCCGACTGCGCCACGTCCACCACGCTGTAGATGTCGCGTTCCCGGCATAGCGCGGCGATATCGGCCACCGGCGCTACAACCCCGGTATTCGAATGCACGTGAGTCACCAATGCCGCGGCGACCTCGGGAGTCAGGGCGCCGCTCCAGGTCCCGAAGCTCGAGGGGTCCTGCGCTCGTGGAATCAGACGGGTTTCGTAGCCGATTTCCCGAGCCTGCTGCAGTACAAAGGCCATGGAAGGGAAGGAATCCTCGGCCGCCAGCAGAACCGTTCGTCCGGGCCGTCTGGGCAGCGCCGGCAATAGTTTGGCGAGGCCGGAGGATAAATTCGCCTGCGGACAGTAAGCCGCTGCGTCCCCGCCGAAAAGCGCCGCCAGCGATTTCCTAAATTCATCAACCGACGATAGCCAGGCCGGCCAGGCATCACCGCCCTGCAGTTGCCATGGCTTCAAATAATGCTGTTGGATGGCCGCAGCGGCGCGTGTCGGCAAGCAACCTACGGAATGCGCCAGGACGTATGGTCCCGGGCCCGGCACGTGAAATTCGTCTCGATGCATATGGGTGGCAAGCGCTGAGCAATGGATCGTCTATCGACACGTGCGCGCTACAATAGCGTTCTTCGGCAAGTTCATTGTTCCAACGGGGGTTTGATTTGGCCTCGAGTGCTGGAACAATGGACTCATGAACGCGCAAATGGAGGAACACTCATGGACAAGATGGATTTCAAGCTGCTTCGCCAGATGGAACTGGACGGCCGGCAGTCATTCGCGGCGCTGGGCAGTCGCGTGGGGCTGTCCAAGACGCCCTGTTGGCGGCGGATACAACAGTTGGAGACCGACGGCGTAATCCGCAGCTACCGTGCTCAGATAGACCCGGCAAAGCTCGGCCTCACGCTGTATGCGTTCGTTTACGCAACCATCCATGCCTCGAAATACGCAGAATTCGAATCCGCCGTGTCGCGTCATCGGTCGATCTTGCAGTGCTTCTCGACCGCGGGTGAATCCGACTACATCATGAGCGTCCTGGTGCGCGACGTCACGGCGCTCGACACGCTGCTTCGGGATGAAATCGCGCACCTGCCGGGGGTGGAGCGCACGGTGACGACCGTCTGCATGAAAACCATCAAGGAACACGCCTTGATCGTGAACTGCGTGTAGGCGTCGAATCAGGTCGCAGCGATCATGACAATACACTCCGGCGACGACTCGGTCGACGACCCGGTTTCGGCGCTTTTCGAGAAGGCCGCGGCGGCCTACGCGGATCGGGACTTCCTGCACGTTCCCTGGGAGGCGTGCCGTGACTACTCGCCGATTGCCGTCACCGTCACCTATTCGGACGCTCGCGTCCGGGTGGCAGGCCTGGCCGCTCGCTTTCGTGCGGCCGGATACGGTGCCGGCCATCGGATCGCGGTCGCGCTCGACAACCGGCCGGAATTCTTTCTGCATTTTTTGGCCCTGAACTCGCTTGGCGCGAGCATCGTTCCGCTGAATGCCGCGATGAGTATGGCCGAGTTGGCCTATGTCCTCGAACACTCGGATGCTTCCCTGGCCGTGACCCATCGCGGCCATGAGGCACACCTGAAGGCCGCGCTTACGAATAACATCGCACTGTGGATTGCCGGGGAGGAGGGCGATCGAGTTCCCCCTCGCACCGCTGCGACCGCCGCGCCGGTCGCAAGTTCCGGCGAGGCGGCGCTTCTGTACACCTCCGGCAGCACCGGCACGCCGAAGGGCTGCGTTCTCTCGAATGAGTACTTCATGGAGGTCGGGCGCCTCTACACGGGGCTCGGCGGCTATTGCCGCTTCGGGATCGGCGACCGGCTCGCGACGCCGCTTCCGGTGACGCACATGAATGCGCTCGCCGTGTCGTTCATGGCGATGCTCATGACCGGCGGCTGCCTGGTGCAGCTCGATCGATTCCATCCGTCGACCTGGTGGCAATCGCTTCGCGACGCCCGCGCCACGGCCTTTCACTATCTCGGGGTCATGCCCGCGATGTTGCTCAAAGCCCAGCCGTCGCCCTCCGATGATTTCCGCGGTGTGTTGCGCTTCGGCTTCGGCGCCGGGGTCGACCCGCGCCACCATGCAGCCTTCGAGACGCGATTCGGCGTGCCGTTGATCGAGGCCTGGGCGATGACCGAAACCGGGGCAGGCGCCTGGATCACCGCCAACCGCGAGCCGCGGCATGTCGGGCAGCGCTGCTTCGGAAAAGCGCCGCCGGGACTCGCCTATCGCATCGTGGACGATGCGCAGAACGACACCGAGCGGGGCGTTGCGGGCGAGCTGTGGGTACGGCGCGAAGGTGAAGCGCCGCGGCGCGGATTTTTTTCCGGATACTACAAGGACGAGGCAGCGACGCGCCAGGCCTGGGCGGGCGGCTGGTTCAAAACGGGAGACCTGGTGCGGCAAGGCGACGACGGCGCCTTTTTCTTCGTCGACCGTTCGAAGAACATCATCCGACGCAGCGGCGAGAACATCGCGGCCGTGGAGGTCGAAAGCGCGCTCCAGGCGCATCCCGACGTACTCGCATCCGCCGTCTGCCCGGTGCCGGACGAGCTCCGCGGCGAAGAGGTGTTCGCGTTCGTGGTGCTGCGTCCGGGCCGCTCGGGCTCGCTGGAAAGCGCAACCCGTCTGCAGGCTCATTGTCGTCAGGCGCTCGCCTATTACAAGTCGCCGGGATTCATCGGTTTTTGCGCGGCCTTGCCGCAGACCGCATCGCAGAAGCTGGCGCGGGCGGAGATCAAGAAACTGGGTGCGGGCGCCGTGGCGAGCGGCGAGGCCTTCGATCTGCGTCAGCTCAAGCAGCGCGCGGCCCGGGGAGCCGAATCCTGAGCATTGGCATGCCCCGATAGTTTAGGATTAAACTGTCTCCCGTGGTCCAGTCTCGGGAAAATTCAGCGGTCTCAGGCGTCGGCGCGCGAGACTATCGCGATTTGGCGCTCGTCGCGCCGGTGACGGTCCCGTACGTCCGCTATTCCATCCGCAACGCACACTGGTTTGTCGCGCAGGCTCTCTCCCGCCTGTTGAAGGCCTCCAAGCTCGACAAGTCCGACATCGACGGCCTGAGCGTCGGCAGCTTCACGCTGGCTCCGGACACTGCGATCGGGCTCACCCAGCATCTCGGGCTCACGGTACGCTGGCTCGACCATGTTCCTCTCGGCGGCGCGTGCGGCGTTGTGGCGCTGCGGCGGGCGTTGCGCGCCGTGCAGGCAGGAGACGCCGACGTGGTCGCCTGCATCGGTGCCGACACGAACCACGTAGATTCCTTCCGCGAAAGCCTGGGCAGCTTCAGCGTATTTGCGCGCGATGCCGTGTTTCCCTATGGCTCGGGCGGTCCCAATGCCAGCTTCGCCTTTCTCACCTCGTACTACATGCGCACTTTCGGCGCCACGCGCGAGGACTTCGGCAAGCTCTGCGTCGCGCAACGCGACAACGCCCTCGGCTATCGGCACGCCCTGTTCAAAAAGCCCCTCACGCTCGATGAGTATCTCGATGCCCGGCCGATCGCCGATCCGATCCGCCTGTTCGATTGCGTCATGCCGTGTGCCGGCGCGGAGGCGTTTCTGGTCATGACGCGGCAGCGGGCCCAGGCGCTCGGCCTGCCGTACGTGAGCGTCCGCTCGACCTGCGAGCGCCATAATGCGTTTCCCGACGACCCGATCCAGATGCGTGGCGGCTGGGTGCTCGACCGGGATCGTCTCTACGGGGCCGCCGGCGTGGAACCGTCCGACATCGACTTCGTCCAGACCTATGACGACTATCCGGTCATGTCCGTCATTCAGCTCGAAGATCTTGGCTTCTGCGAGAAGGGCGAGGGTGCCGAGTTCGTTCGCCGCCACACGTTCACGACCGACGGTTCGTTCCCCATCAACACGAGCGGCGGACAGCTCTCCGTAGGCCAGGCGGGCTGCGCGGCGGGGTTCCTCGGACTGGTCGAATCCATTCGTCAGCTCACCGGCCAGAACCTCGCGCGCAGCGTCCCCGAGGCGCGCCTCGGCATGGCGGTGGGCTTCGGCATGATCACCTACGATCGCGGACTCTGTTCGGGAGCCGCCATCTTGAGCGGTGGCCAGGCATGATTCCGCCTCTGACCCGACCGAAGCGCAAGAATCCCATGCTGCGGACCCGGCAGGCCCTTCTGCCGCCGCGGGCTCGTTCACGCGCGGCGCTTGGGTTGACCGCGGCGGCCGCGCTCGGCCGATTCGAGCTGCAGGTCTGCTCGGATTGCGATGCTGTCCAGTATCCGCCGCGGGAGGCTTGCCACCGCTGCCTGTCGGATCGATTGCGCTGGCGGGGACAAACCGGCCTGGGAGAGCTCCTGTCGACGACGACGGTGCATCACAGCCACGATCCGTTCTTCCGGGAACGAGTGCCGTGGAAGCTCGGCATGGTGCGGCTCGATGTGGGACCCACCCTGGTCGTCCATCTGCACAGCGGTTGCGCGCCGCCCCCGAGTCGCGTGCGAGTCGACGCTCGTCTCGATAAGTCGGGCCAGGGCGTACTCCTGGCGTTTCCCATTGATGAGGTACCCAATATGGCAGACGATCGCCAGCTCCGTGAAATGACCTGCGATCCGAAATTTCGCAAAGTGTTGGTGACCGACGGCAAAACCAGCGTCGGCCAGGCCGTCGCGCGCGCCGTCATCGACGCCGGGGCAGACCTCGTGTGGGTCGGATACGCCGAGCCTTGGAAACTGGTTCCCGGTCTTGCGGAGCTCGGGGCCCTGCCGCAGGTGACGCTCCTGCCGTTGGACCTCAGCGATTCGCGATCGGTGAAGCAAACGGCCGCCGAAATCGGCGGCAAGGTCGATATTCTCATCAATACCGCCGAAGTCCATCGCACCGAAGGCATCGCTTCGCGCAACGGCGTGGAAACCGCGCGGTCCGAGATGGACGTCAACTACTTTGGGCTCCTGCGCCTCGCGCAGGAATTCGGACCCGCGATGCGATCGCGAGGGGCGGACGGCCAGTCGAGCGCCACCGCCTGGGTCAATCTGCTGTCCATCTATGCGCTTTGCAACTATCCTGCACATGGCACCTTCTCCGCCTCCAAGGCGGCCGCTTTGTCCCTCTCGCAATGCCTGCGTGCCGAGATGCGGCAGGGCGGCGTGCGGGTCATCAACGTGTTCCCAGGCCCGATCGATGACGAGTGGAATCAGGCACTGCCGCCGCCGAAGCTCTCGGCGGGGAGCCTGGCGAAAGCCGTGATCAAGGCGCTCAAGGACGGCGTCGAGGATGTGTACCCCGGCGACGTCGCCCAGGAGTGGCTGGCGCGCTGGCAAGACAGCCCGAAAGTCCTCGAGCGCGAAGTGAGTCTGTGAGCAGGAGCAAGTCCACATGGTCGCAAGTACGCTGATCTCACTGGCCGCCGATCTCGCATCGCGACGCATCCGCGTCGTCGATCTGACGCAGACCCTCGCGCCGGAGTTCCCGCCGATCGTGCTGCCGCCGGAGTTCGGGCAGTGCCTGCCGTTTCGCATCGAGGAGGTCTCGCGCTACGACGAGCGTGGGCCGGCCTGGTACTGGAATAATTTCTCCTGCGGCGAGCACACCGGCACGCATTTCGATGCACCGGTTCACTGGGTGTCCGGCCGCGACCTGCCCAACAATGCGACGGACACGATACCGGTGCAGGAGCTCGTCGGTGCGGCATGCGTGATCGACTGTTCGCAGGAAGTCTCGGCCGATCCGGACTTCCTGCTCACCACCGATCATGTGCTCCGCTGGGAGTCCGTGCACGGCCGTATCGCGCCGAGAGCCTGGGTGCTCATGCGCACGGACTGGTCGAAGCGCACCGATCCCGTCGCCTACCAGAACTACGACGCGACCGGCCAGCATACGCCCGGCCCTGCCGCGGAAGTGGTGCGATTCCTGATCGAGGAGCGGGACGTCGTGGGATTCGGCTCCGAGGCGATCGGGACGGATGCCGGACAGGGGTATCATCTGAAGCCTCCGTACCCGTGTCACTACTACATGCACGGCGCGGGTCGCTACGGGCTGCAATGCCTGGCCAATCTCGACCTGCTTCCCCCGACCGGCGCGGTGATTTTTTGCGCCCCTCTCAAGATCAGGAATGGCTCCGGAAGTCCGATTCGAGCGCTCGCGCTCGTGCCGGCGTAGGCTGCAATCATGGCTGAACGGTCGTTTGCACAGGAGGTCGGGAAACTGCGCATCGGCGAGGGTGAGGAGTTCCGGGGTGAAGGAATTCTCGCCGTCACCAAGGCGCTGCTGCAGTCCGGCGTGGGTTACGTGGGCGGCTACCAGGGAGCCCCCATCTCGCACCTGATGGACGTGCTGTCGGATGCCCAGGGAGTGCTCGCGGAGCTCGGCGTGCATTTCGAGGCGAGCGCCTCCGAGGCGGCGGCGGCGGCGATGCTCGCGGCCTCCGTGAATTATCCGATCCGCGGCGCCGTGACGTGGAAGTCGACCGTCGGTACGAACGTGGCGTCCGATGCGCTCGCGAACGTCGCCTCGGGAGGCGTCACGGGCGGTGCGCTGATCATCATCGGCGAGGACTACGGGGAAGGCTCCTCGATCATGCAGGAGCGGTCGCATGCGTTCGCGATGAAATCGCAAGTTTGGCTGCTCGACCCGCGCCCGAACCTTAAGAGCATCGTCGAGATGGTCGAGCAGGGCTTCGGGCTCTCCGAGGCGTCGAATACGCCGGTCATGCTGGAGCTGCGGATCCGCGCGTGCCACGTATACGGCCGCTTCACCGCCAAGAGCAATCGCCCGCCCGCGTTCTCCGTGCGGGACGCTCTCGACAGTCCCGTTCGCGACGTATCGCGCATCGTCCTGCCGCCGGCGAGCTTCCTGCACGAGCAGGAGAAGATCGAGAAGCGCTGGCCGGCCGCGCTCGCGTACATCCGCGAGCATCGCCTGAACGAATTCATGGGCGGCTCGAGCGGCGACGTGGGCATCATCCTCCAAGGGGGGCTCTACAACACGCTGCTGCGCGCGCTTGAGCGCGCGGGACTCGCGGACTCGTTTGGCGCGACTCAGCTGCCGCTCTATGTGCTCAACGTCACCTATCCGCTGCTCGATGAGGAAATCGTCCGCTTCTGCGCCGGCAAGCAGGCGATCCTGATCGTCGAGGAAGGCCAGCCCGAATTCATCGAGCAGAGTCTGCACATGATCCTGCGCAAGGCGGACCTGCAGACGAAAGTCATCGGCAAGGGCATCCTGCCGCGCGCCGGTGAGTACACCGGCCAGGTGCTGCAGCGCGCCGTCGAGTCGTTCCTGCAGAGGCATGCCCCGGACATGCTCGCCGCGGCCGGGTGGCAGTCGGCGCGGTCAGCCGCCCGCGCGCCATCCAAGGAGGTCCAGGCGCTCGCGAGCCTGTTACCGGCACGCCCCGCGGGGTTCTGCACGGGCTGCCCGGAACGGCCGATTTTCACGGCGATGAAACTGCTGCAGAGGGAGCTCGGTCCGCTGCACATCAGCTGCGACATCGGCTGCCACTTGTTCTCGATATTGCCGCCCTTCAATCTCGGCAACACCACCATGGGGTACGGGCTGGGGGCGGCCGGCGCGGCGGCGTTCGATTCGCGCAGCGGCAAGCGCGCCCTCTCGGTCATGGGCGATGGCGGCTTCTGGCACAACGGGCTCACCTCGGGCGTCGGCAACGCCGTGTTCAATGAATCCGACAACGTCCTGCTCATCGTCGATAACGGCTATTCGGCTGCGACCGGGGGCCAGGACATTCTCTCCTCGAGGGCCGACAATCGCTCGAAGAGCACCAAGCATCCGATTGCGGCGGCGGTGCGGGGCGTCGGAGTGAAGTGGCTGCGGGTGATCGACTCCACCTACGATCTCACCCGCATGCGCGCTACGCTGCGGGAGGCAATGACCACGCCGGACAAGGGCCCCAAGGTCATCGTCGCCGCATCCGAGTGCATGCTGAACCGCCAGCGGCGCGAGCGTCCGCTGCAGAATCGCGCGATAGCGGGCGGAGACCGGGTGGTGAGAACTCGGTTCGGTGTGGACGCGGACACCTGCACCGGCGACCATTCCTGCATCCGCCTGTCCGGGTGCCCCTCCCTCAGCATCCGCCCGAACCCGGATCCCCTCAGGCAGGACCCGATCGCACACGTCGACAATTCCTGCGTGGGATGCGGTCTGTGCGGTGAGGTTGCCCACGCGGCGGTGCTGTGTCCGTCATTCTATCGGGCGGAGCTCCTGTTCAATCCGACCCGATGGGACAGGTTGCTCGCATCGATACGCGGCTCGATCATCGGTTGGCTGCAACGACTCGCGGACGCGCGGCGGGCCGGCCGTGAATACTGAGCCGGCGAGCCCGAGCACCCATCGGGCGCAACGCCCGCTCTCCCTGGCCATTGCCGCATTGGGCGGGCAGGGCGGCGGGGTTCTCGCCGATTGGATCGTGGAGATCGCTGAGAGTCACGGTTGGATCGTCCAGCTGACTTCCGTCCCGGGAGTCGCGCAGCGGACCGGAACCACGGTGTACTACCTCGAAATGTGCCCGTCACCGGGCGAAGGAACGGCCGATCCGGTCCTCGCGTTGATGCCGGTGCCGGGTGACGTGGACGTGGTCGTCGCAGCCGAGTTGATGGAGGCGGGCCGGGCGGTGGTGAGAGGATTGGTGACACCCGATCGGACCACCCTGGTTGCATCCAGCCACCGCGTGTATGGCATTACCGAGAAATCAGCACTCGGCGATGGCATTGCCGATGCCAACGCGGTGCTGGCCGCGTTGCGCAGCGAAGCGCGACACCTCATCTCCTTCGACATGGAGGCCATCGCAACCGACACCGGCAGCGTCATCAGCTCGGTGCTGCTCGGTGCGCTCGCCGCCTCGAGCGCGCTGCCCTTTCCGCGCGAACTGTACGAGCACGCGATACGCAAGGGCGGAGTGGCGGTGCAGGCCAATCTTGCCGGATTCGCCGCGGGCTTTGCGCAGTCCTTGAAGGATGCGCCCGTTGCGGGTGTCATCCCGCCCGGCGCGCCGCCCAGGAGCGAGGCCGGCAAGCGGCTCGATGCCCAGGCTCGTGCGGCATTCCCTGCGCACCTGCACGGCCTCGTGGCCGAAGGTATCCGCCGGCTGATGGACTATCAAGACAGCGCCTACGCGGAGCTCTATCTCGGCCGCCTGATGCGTGTGCTCGAGCGCGACGCGGCCGCCGGCGGCATCGCGCGCGGATTCCAGCTGAGCGCCTCCATCGCGCGCTATCTGGCCTTGTGGATGTCCTATGAAGATACCATACGCGTTGCCGATTTGAAGACCCGCAGCTCGCGCGTCGCGCGATTTCGCGGCGAAGTACGCGCAGCGCCCGGCCAGATCGTCCACGTCAGCGAATTCATGCATCCCCGATTTCAGGAGTTTTGCGAAACGATGCCCGCGACGCTGGGCCTCTGGCTTAGCCGGAGCACCACGGCGGCACGCGTGTCGGCGCCGCTGTTTCGCCGCGGCCGCCAGGTGTCCACCGGCAAGATCGGCGGGTTCATCGCGCTTTATCTGCTGGCCGGCCTGCGTCGCTGGCGGCACGCTACGCTGCGCTATCGAGTCGAGCAAGCGCGTATCGACGCGTGGCTTGAGCGGATACTGCAAACGACGGGTGCATACGATCTGGCCGTCGAGATCGCCGAGTGTCAGCGGCTGGTGAAGGGATATGGCGATACTCACGAGCGTGGACTGCGGCATTTCGATCGCATCATGCAATTCATCGATCGAGCAGCAGCACGCGCCGAGCTCGCCGCGCAGGTGCGCAGGCTCCGCTCGGCGGCGCTTGCCGACGAGGATGGCCGTGAGTTCGATACCGCGCTCAAGGAGCTCGCCGCGGTCTAGCCGGGCCGGATGGCCCGACTCAGATCGGATGCGCCTCGATGGAGCCTCGCAGCCGGGCCAACAGACGCATCAGCTCCTCGGCCTGCCCCGCGGACAGGTCCGAGAACATCGACTCCATCCAGCGCTCGTTGGCGGCCGCCATTTTCGCGAACGAATCGCGTCCCTTGCGCGTCAGCCGCACGCTCGCGTAGCGGCGGTCGGAGCGGTCCACGGTGCGGGTGATCAGGCCGTCCTCGATCAGCCGCGACACGACGCCCGTGACGTTGCCGTTCGAGACCATCAGAAACTCGGAAAGCGCCGACATCTTCAGGCCATGGGGATGGCGCTCGAGGGCCGCCAGCACATCGAAGCGCGGCAGCGTCGTGTCGAAATCCGCATCGAGGCGGCCCCGAAGCCGCTTCTCCACGATCAGCGTGCAGCTCAAGAGCTTCAGCCACAGCCGCAGCGATTGCTTCGACTGCGGGGCCCCCCCGAACCGGTCGGAGTACGACAACTTTTCCGCGTTGGCCATGAATCACCTCCCCAGCGCAATACCCGCCGGATCCCATGCTAATGCTTGACACTTAAAATATCCATTCCATACTAGACTCCGGTGGGAGGGCGTACATCCATGAAGCGCATCGTCTGTCTCGGCGGCGGCCCCGCGGGACTCTATTCAGCGATCCTGTTCAAGAAGGCTCTCCCGAACGCCAGGGTCGAGGTCTACGAGCGCAACCGGCCGGACGACACCTTCGGCTGGGGGGTCGTGTTCTCCGACAAGACCATGGCCGGGTTCCGCGAGGCGGACACGCCGACTCACGACGCCATCGTCGGCGGCTTCCATCACTGGGATGACGTCGATGTGCATTTTCGCGGGCAGCGGGTGCGCAGCGGCGGTCACGGGTTCTGCGGCATCGCCAGAAAGCGCCTTTTGAACGTATTTCAGGATCGCGCGGCGGCGCTCGGCGTCGAGCAGAACTTCCAGCACGAGATCGGCGCTTCGATGGAGGACCTGTCGGACGCCGATCTGATCGTCGCCGCGGACGGCGTGAACAGTCAGCAGCGCTCGCTCCATGCGGACTGGTTCAAACCACACATCGACGTGCGCAAGTGCCGCTTCATCTGGCTCGGTACGGAGCAGAAGTTTGCGGCCTTCACCTTCGCCTTCGAACGCACCGAGCACGGCTGGTTTCAGATCCATGCGTATCAGTTCAGCTCGGATCTCTCCACCGTGATCGTCGAGACGCGCGAGGAAACCTGGAAGGCGCACGGACTCGACAAGCTCGGAACCGAGGCCTCGATCGCTTTCTGCGAGGAGCTCTTTCGCCAGTTTCTGGGCGGCCACCGTCTCATGAGCAATGCGCGCCATCTGCGTGGCTCGGCGTGGCTCAACTTCAACCGCGTGCTCTGCGAGCGATGGCATCACGGCAAGCTCGTGCTGATCGGCGATGCCGCGCACACCGCGCACTTCGGCATCGGATCGGGAACCAAGCTCGCCATGGAGGATGCGCTCTCGCTCGTATCCCGGGTGGCCTCGGCGAGCGATGTCGGCGCCGGGCTCGAGCGCTACCGCGCGGAGCGCCATCTCGAGGCGCTCAAGCTTCAGAGCGCGGCGCGCAACCGCATGGAATGGTTCGAGAACGTCGAGCGCTACACCCACCTCGAGCCGCAGCAGTTCACCTACAGTCTGCTCACCGCGAGCCAGCGCATCGGTCATGCGAACCTCAAGTTGCGCGATCCCGGCTACGTCGATGCCATGGAAGCCGAGCTCGCGCGCCGCTGCGGCCTCACCGAAGCGAGACCGCCCATGTTCCTGCCGCTGCGGCTCGGCTCGATGGAGCTCGTGAACCGGGTGGTGGTGTCGCCGATGGCGCAATACTCTGCGCGCGAGGGGCTCCCAGACGACTGGCATCTGATGCACTACGGCGCCCGCGCCGTGGGCGGGGCGGGCTTGATCGTCACGGAAATGACCTGCATCGCGCCCGACGCGCGCATCACGCCGGGATGCACGGGGCTCTGGAGCGGGGAACAGCGCGACGCCTGGAAGCGCATCGTCGATTTCGTGCACCAGCGATCCCCCGCGAAGATCGCGCTGCAGCTCGGACACGCCGGCCGCAAGGGCTCGACGCAGCTTGGGTGGCAGGCCATGGACCACCCGCTCCCCGGGAACAACTGGCCTCTCGTGTCGGCTTCGCCGATACCCTATCTCGCCGGCGCGAGCCAGACGCCGCGCGAGATGAACGAGGCGGACCGGCTGCGTGTGCGCGGGGAGTTCGTACACGCGGCTCGGCTCGGCTCCGAGGCCGGATTCGACATGCTGGAGCTGCACATGGCCCACGGCTATCTGCTGGCGAGTTTCCTGTCGCCGCTCACCAACATGCGGCGCGATGAGTATGGGGGAACGGTCGCCAACCGGCTGCGTTTCCCGCTCGAAGTCATCGAGGCGGTGCGCGCGGTGTGGCCGGCCGACAGGCCTGTCTCGGTGCGCATCTCCGCGCGCGATTGGGCACCCGGTGGCCTCGAGGAGGCGGATGTCATGGCCATCGCCGGAGCGCTCAAGGACGCCGGGGTGGCCTTGATCAGCGTCTCCACCGGACAGACCGTCGCGGAGCAGCAGCCGGTGTACGGCCGCATGTGGCAGACGCCCTATGCCGACATGATTCGAAACGGTGTGGGCATCCCGACCCTTGCCGTCGGCAATATCTTCGAGGCCGATCATGTGAACACGATCGTCGGGGCGGGACGCGCGGATCTTTGCGCGATCGCACGCCCGCACCTCGCCGATCCGGCGTGGACCCTGCACGCGGCCGCGAGCCAGCGCTACTCGCCGCAGTGGTGGCCGGAGCCGTACCTCCCGGGTAAGAGTCAGCTCGAGCACCATCTCGAGCGCGCCGCGGTTGCCGTGGGTGCCGTTTGATGGCCGTCCTGCCCCTTGCCGGCAGACACGCCTTGGTGACGGGCGCCGGCCGCGGCATCGGCGCGGCGATCGCCGCGCGCCTGGCCGGCGAAGGAGCGAGGGTGACGCTGGTGTCGCGCACCCGGAGCCAGCTCGAGGCGACCGCCGCGCGGCTCGGTGAGGCGGCACAATGCGTGTGCGCCGACGTCGCCGACTCGCAGTCGGTTCTCGGCGCCTTCGAGCAGGCGGTGCGCGCGTTCGGAGCGGTCGACATCCTGATCAACAATGCCGGCCAGGCGCAAAGCGGCCCGCTGCATCGCGGCCCCGAGGCGCTCTGGCACACCATGCTCGCCGTGAACCTGACCGGCACGTACCACTGCGTGCGCGCCGCGCTGCCCGCGATGTTCGAGCGCAAGTTCGGACGCATCGTGAACGTCGCGAGCACCGCCGGGCTTCGCGGCTACCCCTACGTCGCGGCGTACTGCGCCTCGAAACACGGCGTCATCGGCCTGACCCGGGCGCTCGCCCTCGAGGTCGCGGAGCGCCACGTCACCGTGAATGCCGTCTGTCCCGGTTACACCGACACCGGCATCGTGGCCGATGCCGTCGCCAACATCCAGAAACTCACCGGACGGAGTTCCGAACAGGCGCGCGCCGCATTGACGAAAACCAATCCCCAGGGCCGTCTGGTCCAGCCCGAGGAGGTCGCAAATGCGGTCGCCTGGCTGTGCGTTCCCGGCAGCGAATCCATCAACGGTCAAAGCATCGCCGTCGCCGGCGGCGAGGTGATGTAGCTCATGGGGCCCGAACAGGAGCGAGCGACACTCGCGGAGACAGCATGACCAGCATTTCCCCGTCGACGCATGCCGCGCGGCATTTCGGATGGCGCGTCCAAGACCGTATCGGCTTCGTCGAGCTCAACCGTCCCGAGCGCAAGAATCCGCTCACGTTCGAATCCTATGCGGAACTTCGCGATCTGTTCCGTGCCCTCGTCTATGAGCGCGAGGTTCGCGCCGTGGTGTTCTCGGGTGCGGGCGGCAATTTCTGCTCGGGAGGGGATGTGCACGAGATCATCGGCCCGCTGACGCGGATGTCCGTGCCGGAGCTGCTCGATTTCACGCGCATGACGGGAGATCTGGTGCGGGCGATCCGCGCCTGCCCGCAAATCGTGATCGCGGCGGTCGACGGGGTCTGTGCGGGAGCGGGCGCGATCATCGCCATGGTCTCGGACATCCGCTTGGCGACGAACGCGGCGCGCACCGCGTTTCTGTTCACGCGGGTGGGACTCGCCGGCTGCGACATGGGCGCCTGCGCCATCCTGCCGCGCCTGATCGGTCAGGGACGCGCGGCGGAACTGCTGATCACCGGCCGATCCATGAGTGCGGAGGAGGGGCTGGCGTGGGGCTTTTTCAGCCGCATTGTGGATGCGGATCGGCTGATGGAGGAGGCGCGATCGCTCGCCGCGCAGTGCGCGGGAGGTCCGACGTTCGCGCACGCCATGACCAAAACCATGCTCAATCAGGAATGGAGCATGAGCCTCGATCAGGCGATCGAGGCGGAGGCACAGGCGCAGGCGCTCTGCATGCAGACGGAGGACTTCGATCGTGCGTTCCAGGCATTTGCGGCGCGCGGCAAGCCGGAGTTCGTCGGGCGATGAACGCGGGCGCGGTCCCCGGCGGTACTTCGCGCGCTGCGCCCGAGCGGCGCTACCAGACGGATCTCATGATGCTGCCGTTCTTCGAGGCGCCGCATCGGGCGCTCGTCGCCGAGACCAATGCCTGGGCGGCGCAGGCACTTGCAGGGGCCGCGCACGAGGAGGGCAGGGATGCGGTCGATGCGCGCTGCCGCCAGATCGTCGCAAGTCTCGGCGCAGCGGGGCTGACGCGCTACTGCGTGCGGCGCGAGTTCGGCGGGGCGCTTCCGGACTTCGACGCGCGCGCCATCTGCCTGATCCGCGAGACGCTGGCGTATCACGACGGATTGGCCGATTTCGCCTTCGCCATGCAGGGCCTTGGGAGCGGAGCCATCAGCCTCGCCGGCGCGCCCGGACTGCAGGCGAGATATTTGCCGCGCATCGCCCGGGGCGAGGCGATCGCTGCATTCGCCCTGTCCGAGCCCGATGCGGGGTCGGATGTCGCGGCCATGACCTGCCGTGCGGTGCGCGACGGCGAGGACTACGTGCTGGACGGCGGCAAGACCTGGATCTCGAACGGCGGAATCGCGGATTTTTACTGCGTGTTCGCCCGCACCCAAGCCGGACAGATTCGCGCCGACGGCAGCACCGCCGCGCAAGGCATCAGCGCATTCGTCGTCGAGGCGTCCGACGCGGGACTTCACATCGTGCGCCGCATCGATGTCAATGCGCCGCACCCCCTGGCGCAGCTCGAGTTCCGCGGCTGCCGGATTCCCGCGGTGCGGCTCATTGGAGCGGAGGGTGAGGGGTTTAAAATCGCCATGCGCACGCTCGACGTGTTCCGCGCCTCCGTGGCGGCGGCGGCACTCGGCCTCGCGCGCCGGGCTCTCGAGGAAGCGGCAGCCCATGCGGCGCAGCGCCGCATGTTCGGCAAGGTTCTTGCGGACTTTCAGCTCACCCAGGCCGCTCTGGCCGACATGGCGACGGCCATCGACGCCGCGGAACTCCTGACCTACCGGGCTGCGTGGCTGCGCGACAACGCAAAACCGGTGACCCTCGCCGCCGCCATGGCGAAGATGGCGGCCACCGAGTCCGCTCAATCGGTGATCGACCGCGCGCTGCAGATGTTCGGCGGCCGAGGTGTCGAGCGCGGCGAGATCGTCGAGCGGCTTTACCGCGAGATCCGCAGTCTTCGCATCTACGAAGGCGCGACCGAGGTACAGAAGCTCATCATAGGGCGGGAGGTGCTGCGTTGAGCCACAGGATATTGCAGCCGGCCGAGTGGGCGAGGGCGAAGGGCTATTCGAACGGCATCGCCGCGCGCGGCACGCAGGTTTTCATCGCGGGCCAGATCGGCTGGGATGCGCAGCAGCGCTTTGCCCATGAGCGGCTCGCTCCCCAGGTGGGCGTCGCGCTCGCCAACGTCGTGCGTGTGCTGGCCGAAGCCGGGGGGCGGCCCGAGCACATCGTCAGGCTCACCTGGTTCATCACCAGCCGGCGCGAATACCTCGACGAGCTGGTCGAGATCGGCTCGGCGTATCGCGCCGTGATGGGCCGGCACTTTCCGGTCATGTCGGTGGTCGAGGTGTCGGGGCTGATGGAGGCGCAGGCGAAGGTCGAGATCGAGGCCACCGCCGTGCTCCCCGATCCCTAGCGGCGCGGCGAGGAGGATCGACATGTCGATGTGGAGGCCGCCGGAACGCATACGCCACGATGCCGTCGGCGGCCATTGGCCGAGCGCCGGGGAAGCCGAGCAAGCGCGGCTATTTCAATCCGTGCGCGTTGGCGGCCTCGTGCTCAGGCAGCGCACCTGGGTGCCCGCCATGGTCCCGTGGCGGGCCACCGAGGACGGGCTGGTCACTCCGCAGGTGCTCGACTGGTACGAGCGCTTCGCCCGCGGCCGGCCGGGCGCCATCGTGGTCGAGGCCACGGGAATCCGGGAGGTGGCGAGCGGGCCGCTGCTGCGCATCGGCGATGATCGGTTCGTCGCGGGGCTGTCCCGTCTGGTCGAGACGGTGCGGCGCGCGAGCGCCGGCGAGACGCGCCTCCTCATTCAGCTCATCGATTTTCTGTCGGTGCGCCGGCGTCCCGATCCGCGGAAGTTTTTCGAGCGATTTCTGACGATCACGGCGGATCATCGCCGCGCGCTCGGCATGCCGGAAGCGCCCGATGGAGAGATTCGAGCGCGGCTCGCCTCGCTCACCGACGATGAGCTTCGCACGGTCTTGAGCGCGCGCGACAGGGAAGCGCTGTCCATGGGGGCGCGCGAGCGCATCACGGACCTCGAGCTGCCGCACATCGCCTCTCTGCCGCAGACCCTGCCGCCGCTGTTTGCCGCCGCGGCCGTGCGCGCCCGCGAGGCGGGCTTCGACGGGGTGGAGCTGCACTACGCGCATGCCTACACGCTCTCCTCGTTCCTGTCGGCGACCAACACCCGGACGGACGGCTACGGCGGCACGCGCCTGCAGCGCGCGCGGCTGCCGCTCGAAGTATTGGCGGCCGTGCGGCACGCGGCCGGCTCCGGTTTCACGATCGGTGCGCGCATCCTGGCCGAGGAATGCATCGTCGGCGGCTCGGACGTCTCTGACGCCCAGTTCTTCGCCACCGAGCTTGCGGCGGCCGGGATCGATTTCATCTCG
>Ga0182030_10012541_pt1 | contig 16962 bp, 19 predicted proteins | sample 812S3MmetaG_FD_121299 | JGI IMG/M metagenome (GOLD analysis project Ga0182030, IMG submission 121299) | Permafrost microbial communities from Stordalen Mire, Sweden - 812S3M metaG (Illumina Assembly) | ecosystem: Environmental > Terrestrial > Soil > Wetlands > Permafrost | place: Sweden...
ATTACACAGACCTTTCTAATCGGGCTAGCTTACTATAGCGTCGCCCACTATGTCCCTTTCACTACGACCTTTGTCTTCGTACGGTACAGCGTACCGACAAGATCAAAGTTGAATTTCGTGAGTACCTTTCTCATCACTGTTAGTCTATCGCCGACCACACCAATCCTGGATTGGAAGTACAATTCCTGCTTACTGATCTGTCATTCTTCCTCTTTCTTTTATCTCCCATGAATTCCATCATCTCCATCGTATCATCAACAACACCTACCACTGCACTCGACTTCCCCACCTTCTCAAATATAAACACTGGCAAGCCTGATCCCACTACCTCCACCAGAGAGGCCGTCAGCACTGTTTAAAAAGGAGTTCCTCTGCTTGTCTCGCATCTCTACAACGAAAGGTAAGCACTACTTAACTGAGCGAGGACCTTCGATGTGCAACGAGTAAAAGAGACCCCGAATTCGTCGCATGTTGAAGACCCTCGCTTAGCTTATGTATTCTTCTTTGTGAAAAGGGAGCTTCGATTCCTATCGAGGTTTCTCACTTTGCTGTTGTGTGCTCACCTGTTTTAATGAAAGAGTCTAGAGTTTGAGAGTATCTCAACTGACGAAGAAGGTCGTCCAAGCAGACTAGGAAGTTAGCTTTGCAGCCTGCTTCTTGGCAGGCCTCTGCGCATTGAACATACTTCGTGGATAATACCGCTACCGTCTCTTCTCTCCGTTGTACCTTAGACTAACAGCCGATGGTAGTTCCCAAAATGCTCGTCTGTTTCAAGATCGTACTGGCCTTAATAGAAGAAATAGGCACCATTCTCACCTGATATAGTGCAATTTCTGAGCAGCGACGATGGTTTGGAGAAATGGAGGAGGGGAAAGGCTAATGTTAATCGTATTAATTTCTGTGAGTTGTCAAAATTGCAATGATCCAAACGCAGGTGCTGATAAGGTGTGTAGTGGAGAAAATGATCAGACGGGCATCTGATCCCATGTGGCTTCCGCAACCATAGCTCCTTAACTGCAGCTTTTACATTAGTTAATTGAAGTATCCCGCTGTCAAATGCAGCTACAAATATATCTATACTATATTCCGAAACATTAACTCACAGACCAAGTTCATCAATCATCGGCCTGTCTTCGTCAAGTTGTCAATTTCAGATATTAATGTCGACAATTCTCCATCTGTCTTAATCCTCTCCCGACTCATAAATACCGTTGCTCGGTAGATTTAGTGGACAGTCCCTGGATACAGCACGTTCAGCGGTATATGATATGAAAATTAGCGATAGTGAAACACTTAGGTAACTGCGTCGGAAGGACAAGCTGGAATGGGAAGCTGAAATGAAATTTAGGCTTTGAACTCCACACCATAGGTACTTTCATTAATTGTTTTTGCACACTCTGTCATCAACACTTACTAGTAAGCCAGACTCTAGTCTCTTTGTTTCATAAGATTTTATGGGTTGGAATGTGTTATCTATCTTGGTGCTTCTTGTGAGAGCGCTTTCTTTGAGATCAGTGCTCAGGGCAAGGGAATAGCCGCGTTACATGCGACAAAGAGCTGACAATGACCTAGTCCGGCCTACTACCTACGCAGAATTCTCCCCACATACTAGAATGGCAATACATATTTCTTGACGAATCGCTACACTAAATTGGTTTTATCCATCAAACGATGGACATCATGGGAGTGACTTGGACAGCGACAGCATATTTTGAACAGCCTGGAGGAAGAAGGCACCAAATCTGAACCATCTTCTCCGATCTCATCTGAAAGCACAACATCCATCAAGCCCTGAGTTTTACAATCGACCAAGCCTAGCTCTGTCAACCCGAGATCTGGAACCCCAACGAGTCCCACGAAGCTCGCAATCATGAAAGGTGCATGAATTTTGCCGCCCAAGATATTACGGACAGCATCGTCACACACAAGAGAATCGTCTCTGACTTTCTCCCAACCTTCACTAGACATACAACCAGCAACATCTAGTTTAACAGCACCGACCATGTCACCATTTAAGACTGCAACGAAGCCTCCACCTAGATGTTGAATTGCTTTGACAGCATACGCTATCTCTTCATCTGAGGTACCAATGACTACCAGATTTTGATTTTCGCAGTTTGTAGTGCAAGCAATGGCTCCTCGTTTAAGGCCAAAGCCACGGACAAATGCAATACCACAGTTTCGAGTATAATGATGTCGGTCGATCACAACTACTTTCAAGATATCCCGCTCAAGGTCACACTTAAGGTAGCCTGAAATCGATACCTGTAACTTGGCATGGAAAGCACGCTTAAAATAGCCATCGTACATCTCGACGGCTTGAACCCAAGCATTATTCCTTCCTTGTAAGGGCTTCACGTGAAAGGCAGATGGGTCCAGAAAGTCCGGGTGGATGTGTATGGTGTTTCTCGTGAATTCCGGAACCTTATCGGTGTTTGCAAATAATGCTTCGTTATTCTCGGCCACGAGTTTACCATTTACAATAACTGCGGATGGACTAGAGTCATTAGAAAATATTCTTCGAATTCGATAGAATACATACCGCACTTCCTCCAGGTTACTCAGGATCAGAAGATCAGCCAACTTTCCAGGAGTCACACTTCCTATGAGATGATCGAGCCGATAGTACACTGCAGGGTTGAGAGTCGCCATGCGATACGCCTTAACTGGCTCAACTCTAAGACGTATTGCTACCCGGACATGGTGGTCAATGTGGCCCTCAGAGTCCAGATCCTCTGCTAACTTGTCGTCCGCGCAGAACGAGATATGTCCCAAACCGTCCTTCAAAGCTGGAATATCACTGAAGACACTGCTGATGTTGGAATTCATGCTCCCACTCATCTGGCATCAAGTCAGTCAATTATTTGATTCCATGACTTCTCCATGTGAATACTCACGACGTTAAGCATCATTCCGAGTCTCAGTCTTTCGATCACATCTTCCGGCTGATGAGCATTATGATCATCTCCAATTCCACCCGCAGCGTACGCCCACAAAGGTTCGTTCTTGAGTAGCGCTGTATGACCTGTGATACGCTTTCCAGAGTGCAGGGCGGCGCTTTGCTTTTGAGCGGAAGCAAGATCCAGTGAGAATGGGTTAGATTCGCCTAGTGTCGCTGCGTTGGGTTGCGACACTCTTTCACAAATCTCCTGGGTGGAGACCGAGGTGCCACCAAGCTCAATCTCAGGGCCATTTCCAGGGACTTTATGTGATATTTGGCGGAAGATTCGAAGTGGCGTCGAGGTAGTTCCTGATCATGTTGGTAACGCTTGAAGCTGAAAAGAGAAAGCACCTACCCATGAAGTCCATGCCCTTTCCGCCTAGTACCTGCGTCATAATTTGATCAATTGCAATTTCTAATAATCAGAAATCATTCTTACATTTGCGATGCAATTCGCGTCGGCCAGAATGGTAGTTGTACCCCTTGGAACGCTCAAGCGAGCCAACTCCCCTGGAACTAACTTGGTATACTCGACATGTATATGTGCGTCAATAAAACCTGGAGATATATACTTCCTAGTGGCATGGATCTCTTCTGGAGCAGTAGGGAAGAAATTCCAGGGTGTTATCGCGGCGATATGACGGCCAGCGATGACCACATCACGGGGGAGAAGCTCTCCTGTGTGCAGGGACAAGATAGTACCTCCACGAATAATGAGAGACGGCCGCTCTGATCCTAGCGCAACCAATCGTAAGTGCATAAGCTCATCGGCGGTAATGGAGAGGTGAGCCCCAGTCGATCCGGAAGGATGGATTGGTGGCGGTCCCGAGTCCATGTTTCGTGAATTTATGCAGCGAAAGATTGTTATTGAAAACTGAATTTGTGAACCCGAAAGTTATCGGTTCGATGTATTATGAGATAATTTTCTAGGCCTACGAAAGTTTGTAAGGTCTCAGCAATCTATATCCCACTCTTGTTCCTATTGACCATGTCGTGATATGGCCAGAACATTTCGAACAGTCTCGCAAGGGCTTCCATCTCCACATTATCTATACAATCGTCCCTGCTTCTCGGAGCCCACCGACGGAAATCATTGTCCTTAGTATCTGTCGGGTCAAAAATGGGGAGAACGAGTCCGTGCAATATCCACTTTCGACGTCGCCTAGACAAAGAGTTGTGGATCACAAGATAAGACAGCTGGAGAGAAAGATAGGGTCTTTCTTGCCGGATCTTACAAAATGGAGCTGTCAGACGCGGACGATTCCATAAGTTAGAGTTCACCCCAGACCTTTCTTCTCTAGTTATCAATCATGTCTGAAGATTTCAAAGATAAAGAATGGGTGGATACCTCAATAGAGCCCGTGGAAGTTGGAGCAAGAGTGTTTGATGATGAAAATTCATCACTATGGCGGAGAATTAAAGGGAGTCTGACGTTACAGGTAAACGAAAGCCGAATGGGAGGTGGTAAATGGTCGAACGGAGATCTCGACCCGGTCGAATCTGAATACCAGACTTGGCGAACGTACAACTGTAAGTCTTTTCTCTAAGCCCGAAACATGAAATGGCTAAGTAATCCATCAAAAAGTCGTCATGTACTGGATCTCAGACGCCTTTGCGGTTTCTAATTGGAGAATCGGAAGTTCCTTGATAGCGATTGGTCTCTCGTGGAAACTTGCTTTGGTTGCGGTAGTCATTGGGAACTTTATCACTGCACTTGTGGTCACCTTCAATGTGAGTCGCACCTCCCTGACCAAAACTTATACTGAGCCATTCAAAGGGTTTGATCGGAGCTAGACTTCACATTCCCTTCACGATACAAGCGAGAAGCGCCTTTGGGTTCTATTTCGCATATGTTGTGATCGTGTTCCGGGTCATCATCTCGCTGTTCTGGTATGGAATTGGGACATATACTGGCGCTGAGTGTGTCCGTAAGTGATATTCATATCTTAGTAGAAGGAAAGTGGAACTGACGGGACCGAGAAACCATGATTTACGCAATCTGGCCTCGATTCAGAAACATTCCGAACAAACTTCCCGAATCCGCAAACATAAACACCGGTTTCATGATCTGCTACTTTATCTACTGGGTCATTTGTTTACCATTCCATTATATTCCACCTCACCAGGTCCGTTGGTTCTTCACCTTTAAGAGTGTAGTCACTCCCATCGCCGGATTTGCAATTATTGGGTGGATTGTCTCAAGAACAGGTATGTCTTACCATCAGTCTCGAATGAATGGCTGACAGAAACAGGAGGAGGAAGTGCTATCTTCTCACAAGGAAATGAAGTTCACGGTTCGTCTCTGGGATGGGCCATGATGAATGGAGTATATGCCATGATAGGAAACTTCGCCACAATTGGTGTCAATATGTGAGCTTCATCCTGAATGAGATCTAATCTAGCACTAACGTTCCTTCTAGGAATGACTTTGCTCGTTATTCCAAGAAGCCAAACAGTCCATATGTTCAGCTTATCGTCATTCCAATCGTCTTCGTTATCATGATGCTTTTTGGCATTATTGGTGCTAATGGTTCGAAGATTCTGTTCGGTGAGCTGCTGTGGGATCCTCTTCTCATTGTAGATAATTGGACTTCGAAGGTTTTTCTCATACCCTCTGATGCAGCTTCCTGGCTAATACCAATCTTTAGGGAGGTAGAGCTGCTGCGTTTTTCTGCGGCACTGCTTTCTTGATCGCGTCCATCGGTGTGAACATCTCCGCAAACTCAATTTCAGTAGCCACCGATCTATCTGCTCTGCTCCCAAAGGTTCATTTTCCAATCCCTCGTTTAATCCACTTCTAATATTTCAAAAGTACATCAACATTCGCCGCGGCCAATTCCTCTGCGCTCTCCTCGGAGCGTGGGCCATGACACCGTGGAACATTCTCGTTTCCGCCGGTTCTCTCATCGATTTCATGTCCGGGTATACGATCTGGCTTGCGCCTATCTCAGCGATCCTAATCGTCGACTACTGGATTGTTCATAAGCAAGTCGTTTCTGTGCCAGATATGTATATACCCCATGGTATTTATGCGTTTAATAAATGGGGCACGAACTGGAGAGCGGTAGTAGCTTTTGTGGTGGGTTTTGCACCTTTGTTGCCGGGTTTTGCTAAATCGGTGAGTTTTTTGAGATATTGGGGCGAGAATGAGGGACTGATGTAATGATAGGTTAATGCAAAACTGAATGTTGGGCAGGGGCTGACGGACTTTTATTACTTGGGGTGGTTTTATGGGTTCTTTGTTGCGGCTGGGTTGCATATACTTCTGAGTAGAATGTTCCCGGCAAGAGAAACTTTGTTGCATAGAAGAGAGGTTTGAGGAGGGTCAGGAAATATAAATAACTGCGGAATTGGGGACGAGGCCTGATAAGGCAAGTTAATGCCACACCGCATAAGAAAGTGACACGTATATTGAAGCCATAGACGAGAAAGAAGGATAATTTAGTGGGTGATATATTTAAGTTGCTATAATTGCGGAAGCTTATTGGGCCTCACTACGATCTCTGCCAACATCATTGCGAGGCACTGGTTCTAGCTGCTTAGAGTGAGTCTGCTTAATATTAAGATCTATGGGTAGAGAATAGGAAGACAGTGTCGATTGTTTGACATTAAGTAGCGAATTTTTTTCCCGTTTGAGGTTTTTCTCTTGCCGTGATGGAATTTCATAAAACAGCACGGCGAGAGCTTCTAACTTCATTACGGACAAGTTTGCCTTATCGAGAAGTATTACCGTCTAAATAAAGAGGTGTCTCGGCTCTCCGGGAGAACACTTTAGAGATTTGAACGGTAATCAATTTCTATCTGAATTTCATTCATTCAGGCATCATGCCCGCCCTACGAAACTTATCGAACGCCTTATACCAACTCTGACAAGGATCAACCTCCTCAGTAAAACCCATGCTCCTCGCTCTATCCAAGCAAAAATGCCTGTCGAAATCCAAATATAATCCATAAGAATCCAAAAAATCACCTCGGAACACTACACTCTTCTTCCCTGTCTTGGCATTTAGAACATTCTTATTCTTTTGCACATATTCTCCTGGCAATAGAATTCCCTTCTTAGCTGTTGGGCTAACACCCTGAAGTCCAAAATACTTGCAAATGGCAGGCCAGTGCTCTTTCATCGACGAAGGATTGGCTTGATCCGCTATATTGAATATTTTCCCGCCGCCGCATTTAGAAGGGTGAAGGGAAGCGTAAATGGCGAATTTGGCGATGATTTCAGAGGACGCGTCGTTGAAGAGTGAGACGTAGGCTTTCTCGCTGCCTGGAAAAGGGACCTCCGCTCCTTTACCTTCTACAAGGGCATATGTAGAGAGGTAATTTGCCCAGTGAGCTGCCAGACTAAAAGTGCTACCGTTCGGCGCGAACCCAACCTAAAATTTCAGAATGCGGAAAGGATTAACAGCGAGGAAAGTACTCACTATGGCATCTGGACAGACTTCACACCATGTCCAATTATGCCCTTTGCTTGCTTCGGTGAGAAGTTCTCGAAGAGCACGATAGCAGAGCTGGGAATTCCACGGCTCTGGTAGGGGACCCATGTCTTCCTTGAACGGAGCTTTGAACGCACCACCTGGGATCTGGATTCCATATGCCTAATGTATTGTCAATAGCTTATTTCTTCTCATGAGACTTGATGGTTAGGACAGACCTTGGCACCTCCTGGGAAAACGACAAATTTCAGATTGGGAGACAGAACGTTCAGAGCGCCAATGACACGTTCAAGCATGCCTCGATTGATCTTGACCTCGAGATCCGGATCAAATTCTTGCTTATATGCTAGAATATAGTTGAATACCTGTATAAAAGAGCTGAGCTTGATTCATACCAAAGAAATATACGTGAGTGACATCCGCAACGTCCCCCACCTTTCCTTTTAGCACATGTGTAAATTCTTCAATGGTGCCTTCCGTGAGGTTCACACCCGATATAAAATTCAGCTCTGGGCTCAAAGAAATAGAAGGCCAATATGAATCGGCAAGATTAAGTGGACGATTGACCAGGGCTGTGACTTTGGAGAATGTCCCTTCGACCGGGTATTTCGAGAGAAGTTGATTCACAACGCCCCATCCTGCTAAACCGGAGGCGCCAAAAACGAGAGCATGAAGCTTTTTGGGGGATTCAGAGGAAGTCATAATATTATGAGCATATACATCCTTTGAGAAATACTTTTGAAATAAAAATAGATAAAGCCAGCGGCAGATCGCCCACTATATATCCCCTCGCTAATTTAAGGGGGCGGGGTAGGTGCGTGAGGGGCTAACTCCACTAACTCCACTAACTCCACAAGTTTGAGATGGCGCAAAATGACTCATTATGAGCACTGGGCAGGGAAACACAACTCCCCCATCATCAACTGAATAACACGAACTATCTACTATCAAATATATTCATAGTCGAACTAAAATCTTGCTGCGCCGTGTTCCCCAATCCTTTTGACACCCCTTGCGCCAGCAAAATGGCACGGTGATCAAGACGAAAATCGCTATCAACGGCGTGGCCAACAATTTCCCCAAACACACAGCCCAGAAAATCAAGAACCTGGCCCGAGGTAGACAGGGTTTGAGAGATAGATCAGTGATCTCTTGATGATGTAGCCGTCGAGACCGATCCTAGAAAGTGTCATATATGTCCACAAAGCGGCTGTGGTGAGGATCAACAAAGCGTCAAAGAGCTCGAGAGATATTGCGACTTTGGGGTAGAATGAGCGGTAGAATATAGTGGGTAGAATGATGAATGCTGCTAGAACAATTGAAAGATTAGGAATGCGCCGGAGGCCTTGGTCATAGCGGCTTGACAGGAGATTATGCCGTTGGTGAAGAGTTTGTCTTCGGAAAGCAGCACTTCCCAATTAGCCATCTGAGTGTCGTTGGCGAGGTCCTTTCACAGAGCTACCGTTGAGATTTTACGCCAAACTTTTGCAACCTTAAAACTTCATTAAGCAAAAGAAACTTCCAAGGTTCAAGGGAGAACATTTATTGATGTTTCCTATCATTCATTAGTGCCTACACATGCGGATTAGGCGCCAAGGAGCTCCAATGCTCAGGGAAATTTACATTGAAATTCCCTCATTCCGACTTGAACTCTGAATGTCTCAAAAGGGGTGGGCCGGGCATTCAGAGCTCACTCCAACTCCTAACCACCACCTCCATCAACAGGATGGGGTTGTAAGAACGACGATCCTGACCACCCATTCACCGTCACATACTCATCTGCAGGTGTACTTCCCAACAAAGTCTCATAGTGCACCATATCCTGGCACTCGGGTAATTGAGTTCCACCGGCACAAGCAGCCACTAGTTCTCCAACAGCCTTGCCCTCGAAGTAGGCCCCGTGCAAGTAACCATAGAACTCAGCACTGGTCGCCTCCCCAGCAAAGAATAGTCGCTGCACATTCGCACGTAAGTTCTGGTGTCCCTCGAGTGAGAAGCCAGGAGGCCAGTTGGAATACGATCCATACGCCCAAGGGGTATTACTCCATCGCGGATACATAAAGGCGATAGGATCGGGGATTGTAGCATTGGGGAACATCTCCTGAAAATCTCTTTGTCAATTTTTATTTCTTCTCATCGTAGGTTTTGAGATGACTTGCCGCTAAAACTTCCAAAACTTCCGCTTTTGTAATATCATCATCCTGATTATCAACAACGTAAGATTGCTCCGTAACGACAGTCCCGAAAAAGATGCCACTTCCGGGGATGTAATTTGGATGATCAAGATTTTGCCATGCAGTATAATAACCTCGTCTCTTCGACGCATAGATGAAATTCTCTGTATCCTGCGGCCAAAATATTTGATCTGGTGGGAACTGCAAGAAGATTTTTGTATACGTTCCAATTTGCATGGTGTTGATAGCGATATTCTTCCAGTCTGGGAGAGGTGGTTCGAAGGTCACTGCATCGGATTGGAGAACTCCAACGGAAAACGTGGTGATTGCATAGTCGGCCTTCACGCAACTTCCATCGCTGTTGGTGATTGTGACTCCGGTGTCATTGTAGGTGATGTTGGTGACAATTGTGTTGAGAAGCAGGCGGGGATCATTATTAGTCAGGAATTCGGAGGCTTGGCCGTGGAGGAAGGTGTTGTATCCTCGCTGGTCGATGGAAAATTGGTTGAGTTCAGAGAAGCCGTAGAATGTTGAGTTCTAGTTTAAGCATTAGTTTTCAATTGATGAGAGTCGTCCCACGTGACCAGGGTGACCGTTCGAAAGGAGGAAAACCTACGAAGTTCGCAGTTGTGAATCGCTGCGAAGACACATCTGGAGTTTGCGCATACTCATAATCCATCTCGTACCACTGGGAATTTTGTGTTAGTCTCTGCGACATCAGAAAATAAATTGAAAGAGCAACAAATTATGACGATCGTCCTGTGTCTCCTAGCAGTCTCACCACGGTTATACAACCTTCTACAATTTAAATGAAAGGAAATTAATGATCAAGTAAACTTACCTCAACCGCCATTGCCTGTGGATCTCTATTCGGCTTCCAGCCTGCAATGTTGAGAGCAGATCGAAAATCTCGATCCTGTGAGTTCATCAAGAGACCAGTACCAGCATCCTCCTCTGCAAAAGAGTATGCGTCATCCCAAGCATCAAATTTCGCTGTATAATCAACCTCTCCAGTCTCATCATATGTGAGTAATGACGAAAGGTTGGTAAAGGTATTCTTTATACCATATTTCTGAACCTGCAAGACGTCAATATGCGCTGTTTTCACTTCCCTTGAAATTACATGCTAGACTCCATATGGGATTTTCTGGTCCGCCATCGGTCACTATTCCTTGGATCCAGTTCGCGCCAATCTCTACAGTATATGGATTCCCATTCGCATCTTGTCCAAACTTCTTGGGTCTGCATCGCCCTCCAATAGCATTATTGTACTCCAGAATGAGAAAATTCGTAACAGAATGGTTGCTTAATGCTTGCTAAGGACTATTCAGCCTTGCAATTACCCAATAGATAGATGCTTCTTACAGCAGCAGTAATTCCAGCAACTCCTGCGCCAAGAATGGCAACTTTTGTATGCTTGCACTGTCTATCAGGCGCGCTGCTAGCAGTTGGAATTGCAGTTGGATCTGTAATGCATTCGGTCGTCGTGAAGGAATTGGTGACGGTGGTTGTGGCCACTGTATTGGGATCTGGTGCTCGTTTCCCTTGAAGTTCATGCCGAAATCTTCGATGGCCTTTGAAACCGTGGGGTTTGGCTTGCATGCCCTGGAGAAGAAGAGCGACGCAGGCAAAAATTATAACTAGACGAGAGATCATTGCGGCCATGATTTATCGCCCCCGTTCCTTTCAAGGTCTGAAGCTGCAAGAATGAAAAGACTTCTTCGCTTTTGGGTACCTCATCACCATTATACAAAGACATGAGCGACTATGGCCACCTCGACGCGAACACTAATTGACCGTACATGCGGAACGATGTAAGGAATGATTGTGTCACCTGCAAAGTTTTGGCGTTTCACTTATGGAAATTGATCACCTCCCATTCTAAGCACCTAAAGTGCGCCTCACTAAACTAGTGCTAGCTGCCCACATAAGATGAAGTGATCATAAACGATAGATCTGATAGATCGCGCAGATTTGTATCTTTCCAAGACTTTAGACTTATAGTCGGCTCCTCAGATTGCCACTCCGATTCAGCTTCAAGTGATGCGCTGGCCGGGTTGGGCGGCGTATTGCTCCTTCTCCTCGGGCGGCATGGTTAATTTCCGATTGATGACAACCGATGTGCAACGCAATACTAACATTCCTTGGATTGAGCAAAGATCTCCAATGTGCCAGAGTTCACACGCCCCAGAATTCCATATTTGTGCGCAGATGCATTTGTTGCTTAAACATCTTAAGAGTTGAGTAGCAGTCGATGTTGATTAAGAGATGACAATGATCCAAGATTCTCTAGAACATTGGGATGAGAAAACTGAGCGTATAATTCTAGAACACAGAATTCATCGAGGGGGAAGGCATTTCTTCGACTCTAGCTGACATGATAGTGGATGATGACCTTGCCCAAAGCATAAGTCACTCCGTACGATGTTGAATATCTGATATTAGACACTGCTTCTTTCCAATGTCTGACCAAAGACCCTCCCTTCGGCAAATGCCCATCCTCGATTGCGAGTGAAGCTACTAGGCTACTGAATGGCACTACCATAAACGCGGCTACTAAGAGCAAGACGAACGAGAAGACGAACGAGAAGACGAACGAGAAGATGAAGAATAAAAGAAGAAAGGAGAAATCTCCACCAACTTCGCAATCTTGAACTTTGATTTCAGTCCGAATTATCGGGATATGGGTCTTCATCATTGCCGAAGAAAGGCACACGGTTATATTTCCATCACCCGACGACCCAAACCGCAAATCCTAAGCTTCCCGTCCTCAAAACCCGGGACCGCATCACCACTCATCCGATAACTTCCTACTATTCATCTCATGCATAACCGAAGCCGCGGGACAGCGCTGATCGATATCGGCGTTATGGCTTGAATGTCGCCATCAGAAGAAGGGAAGGGATTGAGAGATCATCATGGTTCAGCTCCCCGCATCGGCCATCCTCCCCGCGACCTCATAGTATGCAATGTAACATGTTTCTGTCATGTCGCACCTTCGCGGCGTAGGATAAGAAGATGCTCAAGACCCAAAGTATTACATCGGTTGGATAAATCCTTGAATATCGGACTATTGTCCTAAGGAGGTAGTTGGGCACGAAAACCCCTTTAGGAAGCTATTGAGGAAAGTGCAGATTTCAACATCAACATAAGGGTGTGGTGTAAATGTGAAAGCTTTGCATGCAGTATATATTCTGCACCGTGATAATGCACGTCGGCAATGTGGGTCAAAGTGCGGTAAAGTGTGCTTATAAACGAGCCTGCAGGTGCTACCCGAGCCCCCATTCGCTAAGATTGGGAGGCGCGGTACTTTAAGTATCGAAAGAGGCGCAGAACCCTATTAAAAGAGGCACAGCAAAAGAAGGTTACACGAAGTAAACCCGAGGTTAGAGACACAGGTGGTACTTTGAGAGGCACAGTAAAAGAGGCACGTAGACGCTAGCCGAGGCGCAGAAGGGCAGAGACTTTCGAAAGAGGCACGGTCAATGAAACGGAAAGGACGGCGGCACTTGTGATTTCAATTGAAACAATGTTTCGAGCACGTGTTTATAATGTTTCTGATCACATGAAACTTTGGACAAAGTGGGTATTAAAAACTTCCTCAGATTGCACCTGATATTATACTCTGTAATTGCTCGCCATTACCCCCATCGCTCCCGTCAAAACCCCGTCTCCAAGAAATCCACCCCCCCTGACTCCCAACATACAAAGCCAAAGTCAACGCAATCTAAGTTAGACATTCCACTCCCCTACAACTCATTCGCCATCGGCTTCCTCGCCCACCCACTAACAGTCCTCCATCCAGCACCGCACGCTCTTCCCTCCTCCACAATATCCTGTACCCCGTCCAATCTACCCTCCTCACCAACAGTCTGCACCTTACACCTCAACAACCACTTCTCCCACGCCCATCCACCAACCAACCCACAGACACTCGCTACCGCCTCTGTGCTCCCACTAACCATAGCTTCCAACTCCAATTTCTTCTCTACTCCCATACTATCTCTATTTATCACCTTATCCGCAACCTTGGTTCCCATAGGCAAGAAAGTCCACGCACGCTTAATTCCCACATACCCGTTTTTCTTGAGGCGGGACATCCAGGCCTTGGTGGGAACGGGGTCATAACCGAGAGTTTTGAGGTTGAATCCGAATTCGACGCTCTTGGCGAGGCCAAGTGGCCCAGCGTTCACGATATCGGAATCCATGATCGAGAACTCGAGGTATCCACCTGGCTTGAGCACACGCATGCACTCGGTAAGACACGCATCCCATTCATCTTCTCCGTTCTCTCCCTTTTCTTTCAAAATAGTGTAGATCTCACGTGCGGACACGAGATCGAATTGGTTGTCTCTGAAAGGAAGTTTGGTGAGGCGTTCGACAGCCACTTGGCGGTGGTTCTTTGGGCCTCGGATGTTGGAGTTGGAGAGTTGGCGGAGGGCTTTGGTAGTTACGGTGTAGACCTTGGTGTTTGGGTAGGTGGCAGCGCAGTGCCATGCCCAATCACAGGTAGCTTGACCACCGAGATCTAAGATGCGTGCACGATCACGCGGGGTGCCGTCCATTTTTGGTCCCATGGATGATAGACGAGCGAGGCGTTTGGCAACGGGAGCGGCGATGAGGCGGCCTCCGTTGAGAAGCTTGACGGCCATGATGTTCCAGCTTGCGGGTGCAATTTGCTGAAGTGCTTCGGCTTCGCGGTCGCGTTTGAGCTTCTGAGGATCCTCGGCGGTCGTTTCATCACCGCGGGCGACGTTGGCTGACATGCGGCGCTTGGGGCTCATTGGGACGACGCTGAGCTGGTATTTACTGAGAAGTTGGGCGCGGTGAAGAGCTGGGAATGAAACGCGTTGAGATTGAATAGCTTCAAATCTTGGAATGCGGTGGATGAAGGTATCTTGATAGCGGGATTTAGAGATCAATTGTTGGAAGGCGCGATAGTATGCGGATTCTTGGTTGAGGTTCATGGGTTGGGGCTCTGCAGAATCATCATCTTCCTTTACTTCAGCAATTTCGGAGAAGCGGACAGTTTTGCGTTTTGGGCAGTCTTGAGCGTCTTCCTTCTGTTCCTTGACGCTTGCAACGCGCTTCAGCAATGCTGCTTCATCGTCGCGGGCTTCGATGGGATTGATGAGCTCAGCAAGGAAGTCGCTTTGGGCTGCTAACCACATTCCGGTACGGTCAAGGTTGGCAACTGCTACATCTTCCATCTTGCGAGCGTAGCCAGGTTCGTAGTCTCTGAGCATCTCATCGGCGACGATCTCATCTTCGATGACTGTTCGAGGAGATGCAAGTCCGTTGATCGTCTCATCAGAAATCTCACGAAGAAGTTCGGGGCGAGAGGCTTCGGCGAGTAATTGAGCAGTAAGTGGTCTGGCTGTAGGAATTCCTTCAGACATCGTCTCAGACATCTCAGGAACTTCGATGATTTGCTCAATTGTCTTATTGTTGGCAGTCCATGGTGTCTTGTAGAAATTCTCAGCAGTGGTTGAGGTAGGTGGGGCAGCAGATTCTGGTGTAACTGGGACGAGATGCCATGTATGTCTTGAGCCTGGGGACAATGCGGAAAAGAAGCCGCCAGGTGATGGGATCTCGAGTTTGGTGAGGGCATTAAGTGATCGTTGTTGGGTTGGAGTTAGGATGATTGAATTAGCTCGGTGGATGTTGGTATTGATCGGAGGTGGGCTCTGCTGCATTTCTCTCATGGGAGATGAATCGCGGGAGGAAACTTCAATGACTTGTTCGACGTGGTCGTCATATTCGTATTGACCCGAGAGTGCTCGCAGAGTAGCCATAGCCTCCGGTTGTAGTTGTACCCCACCACCCCATTCCCCTTCATCTTCACTGGTGTTTCCGAGGTTTGGTGTAGGTGGTGCAGAAATAGCGGCCAACTCTTCCGAGTTGAGACTGCCATCAAGGGAAGGAGGGGAGGAGCTTGAGGGCGCCTCCTGGGATTGTAGGTAAGAGAAGAGCGCTGGTGACATTGGTACTTTCGGAGGAGGTGTGGGTGGAACTGGAGAGGAGAGTTGCTTGAAAGGCTCCAATCCAGGCCATGGGTCTCCGCCAGAGGGAATGTGGAGTTTGGTCAACGATTCCCTGCTGGCTGTGGATCCATTGGAGGATCGTCGAGATTTGTGCGATTGTCGGACACTGTTTCTGCGATAAACAGAGGTCCTCTTTCGTGAATCCTCATCGGAAGATGCGTCGTACAAATCATCAAAATCCGTAGCGTCGGTCATGAAGCTCTGTCTTGTCCACGGCGCGGACGAGGGAGCAACACTGTCGGTATCTGACGATGAGGTTGAAGGACAAATGGGAGCGGACATGAAGTGATTGCCTCGAGGTGTAGGGAAATGGTCGCTTAGTGGGGACAGGTAAGATGCTGCCATTTTGGGAGATCTATCTTGGGGAGATCTATTCCGACCCCTGCCGTTTTCTTTTTTTAAGCCTAAGAATGAGCCTCGATTCGATTCCTCATCAACTTCCATTATTGTATTAAGTGACGGTCGTCGTCTGGGAGCCTGCCCCGACGACGACGCCGGTCGATATGTCGTAGCGGGCAAGTAATCTAAAGAACCCATTTTGTCGATTCCAGGAATTCTGGGCTGTTATCCCTGGTCGACTTGAATAAACGTGACCGTTCCTAGACGATCCAGCGTCTTTTTTCGTAAATGAAATAATTATAAAGATAGTATGCTTCGATCAACGAAGACTTTAGACAGGCGATAACAGCAGAACAACAGAACAACAGAACGACAGAATGAGATGACGAGAAAGAAGTAACTTAGTCTTGTTTGCCGGGCCTCTTCATGTTTATACAGACCACCCAAGATTTGCGTGCGGCAAGAGACCAAGGCACAGCGCTAAACTCACGCATAGGATGGGATGATCGGTCACAATCTGGGCTTGGAGTATCGATGTCCCTGCAGGTGCTGCTTGGACGCGCCAGTCGAGCATTCTTTGTGGGTGGGCGGAAGATGCTCGGAAGAGTGAGGAGAAGAAGGTTCACCAAAAGCCGACACCGTAGTGTCCTGTACGTGAGCGAATGAGAACGACTCGTCAAAACATTCGACCAACAGGATAATCTCGTAGGCAAAATTAGAAGGCGCAGCAGCGATGGCGCGCGCGAGGGGTGGTTGGAACATAGGATGATTGGCGCCTGCGTAGGGTGCTATCAGCGAATGAGGGGCACGACACCCACACCTCGCGAAGACTCGGCGCTTAATCCTGCTTCGCAGTTTGAACACGACATCAATGGGCTTGTGCCACTGGATAAACCGAATTTTAACGGTTCGATAGAGGCTCACTAGCCCTGCACCATTGAAGAATCAGCTGTGGCCGAATTCGTGCTCTGTTCCGAAGTGCTCACCAAGGATTGCCTGCATGTGGATGAATGCTGCGCCTCGAAATA
>Ga0182030_10012542_pt1 | contig 16961 bp, 11 predicted proteins | sample 812S3MmetaG_FD_121299 | JGI IMG/M metagenome (GOLD analysis project Ga0182030, IMG submission 121299) | Permafrost microbial communities from Stordalen Mire, Sweden - 812S3M metaG (Illumina Assembly) | ecosystem: Environmental > Terrestrial > Soil > Wetlands > Permafrost | place: Sweden...
CAGACACTGCAGCGTCGCGAGACCCGGGCCGCGCCGCAGGCGCAATGCCAACCAGCTTCCCATCGCCATGCCCGCCATGAAGCTCGCCGTTACCAGCGCGAGTTGCTGGTACACGTACCCGTAGACCGCCTGGAATCCCAGTAGCAGCAGAATCTCCAGCCCGATCATCGTGAAGCCCATGCTGGCCACGCACGTCCCGGCCGTCGCCCGGCGGAGGTAGCCTGCCGCGCTCAGCCCCGCGGCGACCAGCAGCGTGATGCCGGCGAGCAACCAAAAGCTGGTGGCCGCCGCAGCCTCGAACAGGCGCAGGTAGACGGAATGAAACCGCGAGCCCCACAGCGCGACGTCGAAAAAGTAGGCGATCGGCGCGAAGTCGTGGTTGATCGGTGTGCCCGGCCGTGCCTCAAGCTGCGATGCGAGATCGGCCCGGCGGTCCGGGCTCAACTGGAATGGGAGATAATACTCCCGCACATATTTGGTCTGCAGATGCCGCGCCTGCAGTCGCGCGATCAGCGCCTGCGGGTCCACGGTGAGCGCGCCCGGCGTCTGCGTCGCGAAGAAGTGAACGCTTGGGCCCGGCACCGCAACAACATCGGGGAAAACTGCGCCCAGCGTCGCTTTTATGCACCGCAGGAAGGCGGCCAGTTCAGGGCTGATGTAGTCTTCGGCGGCCGTCAACTGGAACGACAGGACGCCGCCTGGATTCAGCCGGCTCGCGGCCTCGCGGAAAAACTCCTCGGTGTAGAAGCGGTTCAACTGGGCGCTTTGCGGATCGGCCAGATTCACGATAATCACGTCGTACGTCAGGCCGCTGCTCCTCAGAAACAGTCGGCCGTCCGTGGGGTGGATGCGAATGCGCGCGTCGCCGGCGATGGTCTGCCACTCTTTGGGAAAGTGCACGCGCGCGAGTTCCAGAATGGCCGGATCGAGTTCCACATAGTCGGCCCGCTCCAGCGTGGGATGCTGAAACGCCTGTGCCAACGAACCGTTGATGCCACCACCGATCAACAGCAGGCTGCGCGGCGACGCGTGTTCGAGCAGCGCGTAGTGCACCGCCTCCTCCGCCGCGGCCGCGTCGGGGACATTGAAGGACGGAAGCCCGTTCTCATACAGCGTTTGCGTCTCTTCCGTTTTCACCACCACCAGGTTGCCGTAGCGCGAATTGCGAACCGCCACCACTTGGAAACCCTGCCACAGCCGATCGAGCGATCTCGTCTCCAGTAAGGAGAACAGCGGGTAGGCCGCCAGCGGCAGTAGAATCAGGCCGGCCGCCACCGCGGGCCGTCGGAACCAGCCCGGCCTTAGGAGCAATCCCGCTCCCATCAGATTGAGCCAGGCCACCAGGAACGCCACCTGCATCGAGCTGGCTGGCCCCAGAAAAATGAGCGTGGCGCAGAGGCCGCCCAGGCCCGCGCCCAGCGTCTCCAGCAGGTAAACCGATCCTGCCGCGTGCGCCGTCTCTCCCGCCGTCGCTGACGCGTACAATCGCACGCCGCTGGAAAATAGCGCTCCGCACAGCACGCAAATCACGCTCAGTGTGAACAACGCAGTCAGCAGTACCGCGCCTGGCCCGAGGATCTCGCCCGGGCTGGCGTGAAATGCGATTCTGCTCGCACGCGCGCACGCAATCGACAGCGGCAGCGCGCCCGCGATTAGAACCTGTAGCACGGCCATCTGCTTCGCCGCATCGGTTTTTCGCGGCGCCAGCGCGCTGCCCGCGGCCGTCCAGAATAGCCACGCGGCCAGCATCAGGCCGAGTGAAATCTCGTTGCCCGAGGAGACCACGATCAGCTCGCGCATCAGCACGATCTGCGCGATCACGGCCGTAAAACCGATCAGAACCAGCGATTGCCTCACATCAACACGATTAGACTGGTAGCGGGCGCGAGTCAAACGCCCCGCCGCTTATGGACCTCGATTTGGCTCAACCTGAACGGCGTGCCGCGCTCCTGCGGCTCCTGCGCGCCGGCGGTCTCGGCGCCGCCGCGGTGGGCGCGGGACTGTGGTTGAGCGCGCGCAGCCGGCGTCCTCAGCAGGCCGCCGTGGCCATGGCGCAACGCAATCTCTCCGTCGCCGCCGACCCGCAGTGGCCCGCGATGGTCGTGGCGCAAGGCGCCGATCCAGCCGCGCTGGTTCGCGTGGCCGTGGAGCGAATCGGCGGCATGCGGCGCTTCGTTTCGCGCGGCGACGTGGTCGTCATCAAGCCCAACATCGCCTGGGATCGCACTCCGGAACAGGCCGCCACCACCAACCCGGAGGTCGTAGCAGCGCTCGTCCGGCTATGCCTGGACGCAGGCGCCAGGAAGGCGATCGTCACCGACGTCAGCGTCAACGACGCGCGCAGCGCCTTCGAGCGCAGCGGGATCGCCGCGGCCGCGCGCTCAGCCGGCGCGGAACTCGTATTGCCGGAGGCGCGCCTGTTCCGCGACGTGGACCTGCGCGGCGAGGTCCTGGGCGTGTGGCCCGTGCTGGAGCCGTTTCTCACGGCCGACAAAGTGATCAACGTGCCCATCGCCAAGCATCACAGCCTGACCGGCGCGACCCTGGGCGTGAAAAACTGGTATGGCATTCTCGGCGGCCAGCGGCAGCGGCTCCATCAGCGGATTAACGAAAGCCTTGCTGACCTCCTGGCGTTCCTCCGCCCCACTCTGACTATTCTCGACGCCTACCGCGTGCTCATGCGCAACGGTCCGACCGGCGGCAGCCTCAACGATGTGTCGCTCAAAGAAACTGTGATCGCCAGCACGGACCCCGTTGCCGTGGACGCTTACGCCGCACAAGCCTGGTGGGGCCTGGACGAGCGCACACTCGTCTACCTCCGTCTGGCCGCGGAGCGAAACCTCGGCACGACTCGATTCGATTCCCTGCGCGTAGATTCGGTGCGCCTGTAACTTGCCCCCGCGCGCGCGTGGTACTCAGTTGCAGAAGTTGGCGCATGAAACCACTTGCTTGCGCACTCGGTTCCGCAACGCCTTCCGAGCCGCGTGTTTCAGAGCCGCGACCGTAAGGAAGCGGATATTTCTGTATTTGCTGCTGAGCTGTATCCCCCGTTTCTGAGCGCGATCGTAAGCCAGTCGGTCCGCACCCGCTGCGTGCCTTTGTCGCATCATCGTTGGTTGGCCTGACGCCGCAGCTCCGCCGGGACACGCTCGGTATCGTGCTTCAGAATCTGTATGGAGAATACCAGCGGCAGCGACACCGGGTTATAGCACGTCTTCGCATCGCAGGCCTGGTAGCGAAAGACGCCTTCGAGCGTCAATACGCCCGACGGGGAAGTCACTTCGCGCAACAGCTTGTCGCTCGGGATCGTGACCTCGCGCACTAGGCGCAGCTTTTTCTCGTAGACCGGAACGGTTTCGCCGATGGCCTTCAGATGGAGCATCCTTGGCGCGGGCCACGTGACCTCGGTGAACAGTCGCCCCGGTAAGCGGGCCTGCTCGGGCCCGCGCGCCGTCGGGACCTCGCCTTCCGGCTTGTCCGCGGCAGTCAGCATCTCCCAATCCACCGGCTTGTATCCGCGCACTCCGGGCGCGTAAACGTGCATCCCGGGTTTCAGCTCGATGTTCAGGACCAACGCGATCTTCTGCCCGCCCCGCGCGGCGTTCGCGCTGCTTGCCGCGGTCAGCCGCAGGTGCTTTGTTTGCTGAAGGCCCGGCCCGGCCGACGGATTCGCGCCAAACCGCCGCGCCAGAATGTCGGACGCCGTGACGCGCTCCGTGTAGTCCTCCTCGAAGTACTTCGCGGTCACCGCACCCGTGGCATCCAGGACGTATGTGCCGGGGTTCGGCACGCCATAGACGAAGGAATCCCGCGGCGCATTCTCGTTGAGAATGCCGAAGGCGCGGATCACCTGCGAGTCTTTGTCCGAGAGCAGTGGAAACGCGATCCCGCGCCGCGTCGCGAAGTCCCTGAGCACCTCGACGCTGTCGTAGCTGATGGCCGCAACATTCAGCCCGCGCTTCCTGAATTCCTCCTGATGCGCCTGCAGCTCCACGAGCTGCGCTTTGCAGAAGGGTCACCAGTCGGCCGAGCGGTAGAACACCAGCACCAGCCCGCTCGGCCCTGTCAGATCGGCGAACGTGCGGCTCTGGCCGGTCTGATCGGGCAACGAAAAGTCCGGGACCTTCGCGCCCGTGGCCGGTCCCGTCGCGATTGCCGCAACCAAGCACACCGCGCTGGCGAGTACCACCCCTCAATTCTATGCCGCGAATCTGCCGGCGGCCTTCCACCGCGCGAGCCCGTCCGGCTACCCCCTGGCTGACTCCCGGTCGCCATCCCAATCTTGAATCGCCTGTGATAGAGTGCCCCCGGGACTCATGATGCAAACGATCAGAGATCTGCCGGATGTCGAGTACGAAAAATTCTGGCGGCGGCTGCAGCAGATCGGCCTGAACGCCTACGAGGCGCGCTCCTATCTTGTGCTCGTCGGCCACCCGCGCTTCAAGGCCCTCGAACTCGCCGCCCGCGCGCAAGTCCCCCGCCAGAAAATCTACGAGGTCCTCGACAGTCTGGTGGAAAAGGGCTTCGCGCAGGTCGTGCAGGAGAAGACTAAACTCTTCAGCGCCGTGGAGCCCGCGCTCGCCATCCCGGCCTACCTGCAGCGGCAGAAGGAAGATCAGGAACGCTTGCTCAACGAGCAGAAGCGCCATGCCCAGAGCCTCGTGCAGGACCTGCGCAGCGCCTACGCCGAAGGGCAGGTCGGTCGCGGAACGCTCGATTATCTGCGCATTGTCAACGATCCCGCCCAGATCGCCGTGCATTACCGCTCGATGCTCGGCGCGGTGGAGCGCGAGTTCCTCGAATTCTCGCGTCCGCCCTACGCCGTGGACCCGCTCGATGAGCAACTGGTGAAGCAGGCCGCCGCGCGCGGCGTCGCCTGCCGTATTCTGCTCGAGCCCGAGGCGCTCGACGAGGAGCACCGGCAGCGTCTGGATGAGTACGCCACCTTCGGCGTGCAGGTGCGTCTCATCTCGAATCTGCCCATGAAAATGGCCACTTTCGACGGCGCCCAAGGCCTCATCGCCTTGCTCGATCCCGTCATCACGCGCCCCACATGGACGTCCATCGTTTTCGACCATTCCGGTATGGGCGAGGCCATGCAGGGCCTGTTCGAACAGTGGTGGCGCAAGGCCGAGGCGCGCCCTTTCACCGACTGACGGTCGTCCGGATCACACAATCGCGCGTTTGCAGCCAATACCCCGAAGCGCGTTACTCGTCATCGACGCGCAGACGGGAATCGGCTACAGTCCGCAGCTGTGGGTTCTCGAAGTGGATGCCTACCGTGACCCGTCGCCGGCGCCCGTCTCCTGCCGGCTGAGCACCTGCCGCACGGCGTAAATGCGCCGGCCTTGGCTTTCGAAATACGTGCGCATCATCATCTCGCCCAGCAGCCCCGTGGTGAACATCGGCATGCCCAGTCCGAGCAGGATGCCGCCCGTAAACAGCAGCGGACCATGCTGCGTGACGATCTGCTCGCCGAGGATTTTCTTCACCACCAGGAACGTCAGAATTCCGCCGCCCGCCAGCAAACTCACCAGCCCGATGCGCCCGAAAAAGTGCATCGGCCGCGTCAGGTAGCGCAGCAGGAAGCGGATCGTCAGAATGTCGAAGAAGACGTTGAACGTCCGCCCGATGCCATAGTGCGACGCTCCGCCCTCGCGCGGCGGATTGGAAATCGGCACCTCGGCGATGCGCGCGCCGTAGTAGCTTGCCAGCGCCGGGATGAAGCGGTGCAGCTCCCCGTACAGGTTGACTTCCTTCAGGATCTCCGCGCGGTAGGCCTTGTACGTTGTGCCGAAATCGTGCAGCTCGACGCCCGACACTTTCGACATCATCCAGTTGGCGATGCGCGACGGGATCTTGCGCAGCACCATGTTGTCGTTGCGCTCCTTGCGCCACCCGCTGGCGATGTCGTACCCTTCTTCGAGTTTGTGTACCAGCGCCGGCAGGTCCGCCGGGTCGTGCTGCAGGTCGCCGTCCATCGCCACGATGATTTCGCCGCGCGCTTCGTCGAAGCCCGCCGCGAGCGCCGCCGTCTGCCCGAAATTCCGCCGCAGCCGGATCACCTTCAGCCGCTTGTCGGTCTCCACCAGGTTGGCCAGCAGATCGAAGCTGCGGTCGCTCGAGGCATCGTCCACGAAGATGATTTCGTAGCGCTGGCCGAGCTTCCCGAGCACCTCCGTCAGACGGTCGTACAGGCGCAGAATCGCCCGCTCCTCGTTATGAATCGGGATCACGACGGACAGCATGCGGCTAACCCCATGATAACGCGAAACCTACTGATGCCAAAGGAGAAAAGCCTCCGTGAAATGGCCTTATGGGGGTCGGTTTTGTTAAAATCAAAAGTAGTTCGCAATGTCGATTCCCCAAGATCCTCAGAACCCCCAGGGGCCTCCGCCCGCGCCGCCTGGAGGCACGCAGCTCCCGCTCGGCGACCGCCGCAATATCTCCCCGGTCAATATCGAAGAGGAGATGCGGCGCTCGTATCTCGACTACGCCATGTCGGTGATCATCGGGCGCGCTCTGCCCGACGTCCGTGATGGCCTGAAACCCGTCCATCGCCGCATCCTTTACGGTATGAGCGAGATGGGCCTGACCTTCAACCGCCCCACCCGCAAGTGCGCCAAAATCGTCGGCGAGGTTCTCGGCAAATACCATCCCCATGGCGACACCGCCGTCTATGACGCCCTGGTCCGCATGGCCCAGGATTTTTCGATGCGCTACCCCCTCGTCGACGGCCAGGGCAACTTCGGTTCGGTCGACGCCGACCCGCCCGCGGCCATGCGTTACACCGAGGCGCGCCTTTCCAAGATCGCCGCGATGCTGCTCGAGGATATCGACAAGGACACTGTCGAGTTCCGCGCCAACTACGACGACAGCGAACACGAGCCCGAGGTCCTGCCCACGCGCGTGCCCAACCTCCTGGTCAACGGCAGCGAGGGCATCGCCGTCGGCATGGCCACGCGCATCCCGCCGCACAACCTCACCGAAATCGTTAACGCCACCATCGCCCTGGTCCAGAACCCTTCGCTGTCCCTCGAGCGCATCATCACGCAGTTTGTCCCCGGCCCCGATTTCCCTACCGGTGGAATTCTGCTCGGCCGCCAGGGCATCTTCGACTACTTCACGCGCGGTCGCGGCAGTCTCAAAATTCGCGCCAAGGTGGCTACCGAGAAGCTCGGCAAGGACCGCGAATCCATCGTCATCACCGAGATTCCTTATCAGGTGAACAAGGCTCGCCTGGTCGAGCAGGTCGCCACGCTGGTTAACGACAAAAAAATCGACGGCATCAGCGACATCCGCGACGAAAGCGATCGCGACGGTCTGCGCGTGGTCATTGAACTCAAGCGTGGCGAGCAGCCCGAAATCGTCCTCAACAACCTGTATAAGCAGACGCAGATGCAGGTCAACTTCGCCGTCATCATGCTGTCGATCGTCAACGGCCAGCCTCGCGAAATGGGGCTGATCGACTGCATCAAGCGCTTCATCGACCACCGCGTCGAAGTCGTCCGCCGGCGCACCGAGTTCCTGCTCCGCAAAGCCCGCGAACGCGAGCACATCCTGCTCGGTTTCCAGAAGGCGCTTCAGAATCTCGACGCCGTCATCGAAACCGTCCGCGCCTCCCGCAATCCCAAGGAAGCGCGCGAGGCCCTCATGGGCGCCGCCTCGTTTCCGGATAACCCGCGCCTCACCGCCGTCATCGCCAAGTGGGCGCCCGCGCTTCAGTTCAACGGCCAGCCGCTCTCGCGCTTCGACTTCAGCGAGCGCCAGGCCCAGGCCATTATCGAGATGCAGCTCCAGCGCCTCACCGGCATGGAGCAGCAGAAAATCCTCGACGAGCTCGCCGAAATCGAGCGCCTCATCGCCGGCTATCTCGAAATCCTCACGAGCGACGTGAAGCTCCGCGCCATCATCGTCGCCGAGCTCAAGGAAGTGCAGAAAAACTTCGGCGACGCGCGCCGTACGCAGATCGTCGACGACGAGGGCGAGATCAATATCGAAGACCTCATCAAGATGGAGGACGTCGTCGTCACCGTCACCCGCGGCGGCTACCTCAAGCGCACCGCGCTAGATACCTATCGCCGCCAGTCCCGCGGTGGCAAGGGCCGCATTGGCATGACCACCCGCAGCGAGGACGTCGTCGAGCACCTTCTCAGCGCTTCCACCCACTCCTACCTGCTCATCTTCACCAACAAAGGCCGCCTCTATTGGTTGAAGGTCTACAACATTCCCGACGCCGGTTCGGCCAGTAAGGGCAAGAACATCAGCCAGCTCATCTCGCTCCAGGAAGACGAAACCATCAAGGCCTTCCTCCCCGTCAAGGAGTTCACGCCCGATCAGTTCGTCGTCATGGCCACCAAGCTCGGCGTCATCAAGAAGTGCGAGCTCGCCGAGTTCGACAATCCGCTCTCGCGCGGCATCATCGCCATCGGCCTGAAGACCGACGACGACGAGCTCATCTCGGCCAAGCTGAGCACCGGCGCGGATCTGGTCTTCATCGCCACCCGCAACGGCATGGCCATCAAGTTCCCCGAGGGCGACGTCCGCGCCATGGGCCGGCCCGCCGCCGGCGTCAATTAGATGCGGCTCGCCCCCGACGACTCCATCGTCGCCATGGAGGTCGTCACCGAGGATAGCCTGATCCTCTCCATCGCCGAAAACGGCATGGGCAAGCGCACCCCCGCCGGTCACTACCGCCTGCAGACCCGCGCCGGTAAGGGTGTCATCAATATGAAGGTCAATAAACGCACCGGCCCCGTCGTCAACGTGCTCGAGGTCAAGGACGATACCGACGTCGTCGTCATCACCCGCAACGGCCAGATCATCCGCACCGAAGCCGCGCTCATCCGCAAGACCGGCCGCTCCGCCCAGGGCGTCAAACTCGTCACCCTCGAGCCCGGCGATGTCATCGCCGCCGCCTGCAGCGTCCAGGAAGCCGAAGTCGAGGGCGAGGACAACGGCGATCCCCAGACCGACTTGCCCCTGGTCTGAAGCCGCACCCGCCGCCCCGTCGGTTGCCGAGCGCCGCCGCGCGCCCAGCCCGGCCACAGTTAGCCGGGAGCTAGAGTTTGTGGGACGTGCCCTGCGCCGCGTCGCACAGTGCGACCCATCCCGGGTCGTGAATACGATTCGCGTCCCTTTGCAGTCGGCCTATCTACTTTGCCGGTCTGCCGTGATCCAGACACAGAGCCACCAGATCGGAGACATTCGCCTCGCCCACGCACATGACCGTGTCGGCGCCGCCCCAATAGATTTTCACCGTTCCATCGGACTCCGCCACCGCGCCACAAGTGAACACGACATTGTGGACATAGCCCGTAATCTCCCAGGGATCTTCCGGCTGCAGTATCCACGAGTCGCCCACGCCGATCACCTTCGCCGGGTTCTGCAGGTCATGCAACGCGACCCCCAGCCGGTACACCGATCCCGCCATCGTTTGGAAAACGCCGTGATAGATCGAAAGCCATCCTTTGTCCGTCTTGATCGGCGGCGCGCCCGGACCGATCTTCATTTCATCCCAGTGATAAGGTTCAGGCCTCATGATAAGTTGGGATTCGCCCCAGAACCGTAAGTCCGGAGAATAGGAAATCCAGATAGACCAAGGAGCGATTTCCGAATGCGGACGGTCCAGCCGGGCATAGAGTCCATTAAACTTTTCGGGAAAGATTACTACATTCCGATAGTCCGCCTCCGTGATGAGCGAGATCCTTTCCACCTGGCGGAAGTCTTTCGTTTTTGCCAGAGCGATCCGCACGCCATTACGCGAGTAAGCGCTATAGGTGATGAGATACTCGCCTTCCAGAAACGTAACTCGCGGATCCTCGACGCCAAACTCTTCATAGTCCGCAAATGGGCTGTCGCGCGCGGAAGTCAGAAAGGGCTCTGGATCGGCGGTGAACTGGAACCCGTCGTGGCTGCGCGCCAGACCGATGATCGACCGTCCCGTGCGCAGATGGGAACGGAATAGCATGACATACTCGTCTCCGTGCTTCACCACCGCCGCGTTGTGAACGGTCTCCACCGGGTAGGGAATCGCGGCCTTGGTAAGAATAGGATTGCCGCTATATCTTCTGACGATGTCCGGCTTCATGATCGCCCTCTTTCTTCCAGATCGAAAATCGTCTCGTAAACTCGCTCGTAGGACTCCACCATCGCTTCGATGGAGAACAGTTGCTCGACACGACGTCGGCAGGTTTTGCTTTTGATCGCCGGGAGATGCTGCAGGCGCTCTACGGCTTCCTGGGCATTGTTGACCAGGAAGCCCGTTTGACCGTCCTCGATCACCTCGCGGCAGGAGCCGAGGTCCATCGCGATCACCGGAACGCCGGCGGCATTGGCTTCTGCCAGGACCAGCCCGAACCGCTCGGGGATGGTATTCAGATGCAACAAAGCTAAAGCCTGCGCGAACAACTCGTTCTTACCGTGCACGTCCACCGGCCCGATGTAGCGGATCTTCTGATCAAGGTGCGGCTCCACCTGTTCCCGGAAGTATGTCTGATCCTGGATGATGCCCGCGATAAGCAGCGGCAACCCGCTGAGGTGCGCAACCTCAATCGCCAGATGGACACCCTTGTCCGGGTGAATGCGGCCGAGAAAAACCAGTTGATCGCCGCCGCGCTCCTGAAGCGGGTACAACGATAGGTCGATCCCATTATAGACCGTCGCCAGGTAATTCAACCCCGGCGCGCGATCGGAGTTGCTGATGGAGACGAAATATTTATCCCGATACTTCTCGTAGACGGGCATGATGCGGGGCGATGAGAATCCGTGGATCGTAGTAAGGACCGGCGTCTTCACCAGCCGACTAAAGCATAAGGCCATGAAATCGTAATTGCTGTGAATAAGGTCAAACTCGGCAGCGTGCTCGAACACTTCGGAGATATGAAGGTATTCGGCAACTTTAGGATCGATGGCGGGATCCTCTTCATAGCCCCGATCGATTACGGCATGCAGGTGTGCGCGAGTTATAGAATCCGCGGTAGCGAACAGCGTCACGTCCCAACCGCGTGCGACCAATCCTTCGGTGATATTGCCCGCGACCGTCTCCCATGCGCCATATTGCCTGGGAGGTGTGCGCCAGGCTACGGGCGACAGGACAGCCACTCTCTTGTTGCGGATAGTCATGTTGGTCAAAGGTCAACCTACTCCATGGCGGCCAGCACCTCGGCCACCGGGACAGTGGCGAAGCCCGTGGCATGATCGGCTAGACCATAAGGAATAATCAATTCGCCGTTCTGAAGCAGAGCGCCGCAGGTGTAAACGACGTTAGGTACATAGCCTTCACGCTCGTTCTGGTTCGGTTGGAGCAAAGGTTCCCTCAGGCGGCCGATGACCTTGGACGGATCATCGCGATCCAGCAGAAAAGCGCCGATGCAGTATTTCCGCAGAGGGCCGACGCCATGGCTCAGAACCAGCCATCCGGCATCCGTCTCGAGCGGCGATCCACAGTTGCCCATTTGAACCAGTTCCCATGGGAAAGCAGGCTTGATCAGCACTTTGCTCTCATTCCAGAAGTGAATGTTGTCCGAAAACATCAGGCCGATGTTTTCGTTGTCCTGGCGCGAAAGCATGACATACAGGCCGCCGATTTTCCTGGGGAACAGGGCCATCCCCTTGCTCGCGGCGGCCGGACCGTTCAAGGTTCTGAATCGAAACAGGAGGAAGTCCGAAGTCTCCACTAGTTCCGGAACCGCGATCCGGCCATCGTAGGCCGTAAACGTCGCGTAGTAGACATAGGTGCCGTCATCGTTCTTGAAACAAACGAAGCGGGCGTCCTCGATGCCATTGCGTTGGGAGGGCGTTGCCGGGAAGAGAATGCGTTCGGAAATCATCTGTTCCGGCCGGAACTGAACTTCATAGTTAGACCGCGCCAGCACCCAGATTCCCTGAGAGGCGTGTTGATCCTCCTCCATCATTCCATCCGGCAGCCGGAATTGTTCGGTCTGGAGACTGGCGCGAAGCTCGTCCAGTGAAAACGAATCACCGAGTTTGTTCATAACCCGGCGCGTAAATTCGCCTGCCAATCCCAGTTCTGAGAGTTTGCGCCCGAACAGTCCCTTCTCATACTGTGGGTTTGGGATCTGGCTCGGCTCGGTGAGGAAGTTGCCGGGCTTGTCTACTTCGATGCGCTGATCGGAATGAATGACGCCGGTTCGGAATGTAATCGAGGAAATGTGTCCTTCCCCAGTGGCGCGCAAACTGAGAATAAACCGCAGCGCGCCGGACGGCAGACCAGTTTGGTCAGGATGCGGAACGATCGATGGATTGAACAGCGCGGCGGATTCCAGCGAGTATTCAGCCAGGAAATAGGATCCAATCAAGAGTCGTCTTTGTTCGGATAATTCCCCGTTTGTAGCGGCTAACTCACGCACCTGTTCGAATCGTTCAAGAAACAGAGTACGGATCTGCTGGTGCCGCCCTGAAAACTCAGCCGAGACCGCGTTCAGAAGCGGGCCAACTCCGTCCTCCGGGATCGCCCTAATCCTGGCGATGATCATAGCGATCCGTTCGGGATTGCCCGGACTGAAAGGCCGCAGCAGGACGCGCGACTGGTCGGGCTCGAGGATCGTGGGCGTGCGTTTGAGGTGGATTGACATACGTTACTCCGCTCCACGCAATCAGACACGAATTGGAGGCCACTCCGCGATCGCGCTCGGCGCTCTGAAACTAGTCAGTGCGTTTTGTGCCAATCTCATCTCCGCCAAAGAGAGCAAAAAAGCCAAGGTTGATTCCGCACCCTGGTTCCCGTTGACTCTATCGACATGCAACCCATCGCGGCACCCTCCTGTCTGGGGAGAGTAAAGTTCGCGCCCCAGATCGTTCCATCCTATGAACCAGTCAAAGGCACGCTGCGCCTGTTCGTACCACCACGAGTCGGCTGTGGCGCGATAAGCCTCCAGACACGCCGAGACCGCTGCTTGCGCCTCGATCGGTTGCTGATCGAAATTGGCACGCACGCCGCCACGTCGGTAGAAGCCGTTGTTGCCGATGGGACGAAAGTGACCCTTCTCCGAAATTTGCAGTTCCGTCAGCCAGCGCAGCGCCTGCAGACCCCGATCGAGCACCGCTTGTTGTCCAGTCGCTTGTCCGCTCACAATCAAGGCCTGCGCGAGCTTCGCGTTATCATACGTTAGTTCCTCTTCGAACCATGGCCAATCCGGATGCGCACTTGCTTCGAAATGCTCCATAAGCCGGCTGGTCAATGTCTCCCTAGTCTGCTTGACCAGGCTGTCACCTTCCAACCGGCGTAGATACTCATGAATGCCGATCAGGCCAAACGCCCACGACCGCGGCGAAGTGAACCCCGTCAGCGCGGGCAAAGCCAGCGCGAACAATTGTCCCGCCATCATCTGGAAACTCCGATACGGCGAACGCCCGACCCCTATGCCCAGCGCCCACAGCGCCCTGCCTTGGCAGTCCTCGGATCCCTGTTCGTCCAGCCAACGCCGGTCGAAACTCAGGTAATTGTGGAATCGTTGCGCTTTAACGTCGAAAGCGTGATATAGAAATGCCGCGGAGGTCGTGGCCAGAGTTCGCACTCGCTCCGGATCGTCGCGTAATTCACCCAGCAATACCGCCAGGATGAAAGCGCGAGCATTATCGTCGGTGCAATAGCCTTCGGAAAAATTCGGAACACTGAATACAGCGTGTTGGAAGACTCCGGTGGAATCGGTCATCCGCGAGAGATGGCTCAGCTTCATCAGCGGCAGTTCCCGCGGCTTTTGGTCGAGCGTCTTAGTGGCAAGGAATGTCCGTGAGTGTGCCGTTACCTCCAGCCGGGAACATTCGAAGGCGCGCATATAGAGTTGCGCCGTGTTGTTCCAAACCATTTCGCGACCCATCTTGTAAGCGTTCTTGCGTATTGCATGGCGGCGGGTATCATCCCGCAGCAGTTCGATTACTTCGCGCGCTATTGCCGGTGAGTCGGCGAACGGTACCAAGACACCACGGTCTTCCGCCAGCAATTCCGCGGCGTGCCAATAGGGTGTGGAGACTACTGCTTTCCCGGCGCCGAAGGCGTAAGCCAGCGTGCCCGACGTGATCTGCGCTTCGTTCAGGTAGGGCGTTATGTATAGGTCCGCCGCACCTATGAACTCCTTAAGGTTTTCCAGCTCCACGAATCGGTTGTAAAAGATAATATTCTTGTCGACCTTGTTCTTCTTAGCGAGAATCTCGAGGCTGAGCCGGTAAGCTTCACCGTGTTCGCGCAATTCGTTCGGATGGGTGGCGCCGAGGACAATATAGACTACCTCGGGATACTCCGCCAGAATTTGCGGCAAGGCATTGATCACATATTCGATGCCCTTGTTCGGCGAGAGCAGGCCGAAGGTGAGCAACACCACCTTCCCTTCCACCCCAAACTGGTCCTTGAAATAGGTCGGATCCACGAAACCCACGTCGGGAATGCCGTGCGGGATGAGATCGATCTTGGCCGGAGGCGCCTGGTAAATCTCCTGTAACATCCGCCGTCCGCGTTCGGCCATGATTACCAGCCGCGTCGACAGTGAGATTAACCCCTCCATCACGCGCCGTTGGTCTGCTTTCGGCTCAGCCAGAACCGTATGCAGCGTCGTGACAACGGGCATTCTCAGTTCGCGGAGCAGCGCCAGAATGTGCCCCCCGGCGGCCCCGCCGTAAATGCCGTACTCGTGCTGCAAACAGACAATGTCCACATTGCTGATGTTGAGAAAATCTGCGGCCCGTAGATAGGAAGACAGGTCCTGCTCCTCAATCTCGAAGCGAACCACTTCCGGGTACTCGTAGCCACCCGCAATGTCGTTGACCGCCACGGCCAGACACTGGCTTTGGGGATATGCGCCTGCGACGGCGGCAAGCAGGTCGGACGTGAAAGTAGCAATGCCACACTTGCGCGGCAGATGGTCGCCGACAAAAGCTATCTTGCGGACTCTGGAGATTTCTTTCATATGTCAATTCCTATGCCGCCTGCGGCCGTATCGCTGGATCAGTCGAATATCTTCGCTTGCAGTGCGAAAGGCTCGGTCGGGGTCGCTTCGGCCCGCGCCGGCGGAGTGGAAAGCGCCAAAATGATCGGTCGCCCAGTATGCGACGCCACTTCCTTTACGATACCTCCTGCTGTTGCGCGATCCAGCGGCATCCTCGGAATCGCGGAATTCTGCCGGGTCGGACCAGGGCCGGATCCGTCCTGGCTGCGGGACCATGCCGGCCCCGTGATCCCGCCCCAGTCCAATCGCTTCAGCGATAATGGAGTTGGTGCTACTCGTGCACTGACGACCATGTCGCCCACAGCCCCCCGCGGGGTCGCGAGGAACAGGAAAGGGCACGTATGAACAAGCGATTGCTGAAGCGCCACAAGCGCCAGGTGGCGCGCGCGCATGACCGCGTTAAACTCTCCGAGCCGGACGTGAGAACCACCGAACAGATCCAGGCCGACCGCGAGGCCAGTCGCCCGGCCGGCGGTTGGCGCGGCGGCTCCAGCGCGGGTTATTCCGGGCCGTCAGTCCGCAATTCGGCCGGCCCCGCCACCGGCAGCCAGGCCAAAGGCGATGGCTAGCCCATGCTGAACATCGTCACCAGGCTCTTCTCCAAGTCCTGCCCCTATTGCCGCTCCATCGAGTTCCGCGGCGTGGGCGTTCGCAATTTTATGGAGGAAACTTTCTTCTGGCTCCTCCATCCCTACCGCTGCTCTTTTTGCGGCCACCACTTTTTCCTCTTCCGCTGGATGGCTCCTGTCGCCGGAACCGCCTGAGCCCAAACCCGCGCCGACCGCGGTGTCCGCTGTGTTTAGGCGTGTCGAACTCGTCCCAGTGAAAATCGATTTCGCTTAGTCCTCAGCTGCAGAAGTTGGCGCATCAATCCGCTCGCGTGCGCAGTTCAGCGACGTTTCTGAAGCGTGCCGATCTCGTCCCAGTGAAAATCGATTTCGCATAGTCCTAAGCTGCAGAAGCTGGTGCATCAATCCGCTCGCGTGCGCAGTTCAGTGACGTTTCTGAAGCGTGCCGATCTCGTCCCAGTGAAAATCGATTTGCACAGTCCTAAGCTGCAGAAGTTGGTGCATCAATCCGCTCGCTTGCGCGCGCATTTCCGTAACGTTTCTGAGCCGCGACAGTCGGGGAGCGGTTCTTGTGCAACTATCTTCGCGCTGTTTCTGCGCCGCGATTGTGCGGGAGCCACTACCGGAACTTCTGCTACTAGGCCAGCTTCAGAGTTCTCGTGAACCGAGGTGGGGCAGACGTCCACGTCTGCGGCCGGACCTCCAGGTCCGGCCAGGGCGCGACCTGGAGGTCGTGCGCAGGTCTGGAGACCTGCCCCACCAGAAGCGACGGTCTACACTAGCTCTGAAACTGGTCTAGTGTCATGTCTCGCAGATTCTTTGACAATCACCAGCCATTCACCGTGGCGCAGGCACGTGGCGCAGGCACTCGTGCCTGCCGCGTCGACACTCGTGTCGACGCCTGGCCGGCGTTGTCAATTCTCATCTGAGACACTACACCAGGCACTCGCGCCGATTCTTTGGGGATGCACTAAAAAGGGGTTGGAGGCGCGGGCCGGAGTTGAACCGGCGCATAAAGGTTTTGCAGACCTCTGCCTTACCACTTGGCTACCGCGCCACTTTGGTGCAGTTTAGCATATTGGATTCGCGAATTGAAACCCGTTCCATCTCGCGAAAACCGCGAACTGACGCCTCTGCTCTCAGGCGCGCACAACTCTCCCGATCCACCTTCTGTCTCCACTGCGCAGCCCGGCCTCCTTTCACCGCAAGCCCCTCGAGCGCGGGGGACACCGAGGCTCACTCGTCTTCGAGCACGACCACTAAGCCTTCTGCCGAGGGCGACACCAAGGTGTCCGCCGCGGACGCCGCAGGTGTGTCCCCGCGCTCCCGCCGCGCCGCCAAGCCACGTCTCTCTCCCATGGCGCGCACAACTTTCTCGATCCACACTCTGTGTCCTCTGCCCCGCATGGACTTCAGCCGTCTGTCATCC
>Ga0182030_10012544_pt1 | contig 16960 bp, 16 predicted proteins | sample 812S3MmetaG_FD_121299 | JGI IMG/M metagenome (GOLD analysis project Ga0182030, IMG submission 121299) | Permafrost microbial communities from Stordalen Mire, Sweden - 812S3M metaG (Illumina Assembly) | ecosystem: Environmental > Terrestrial > Soil > Wetlands > Permafrost | place: Sweden...
ATGGCATTGGCGAGCGCTGCGGCAATGCCAATCTCGTTTCGATCATTCCGACGCTCAAGCTCAAGCCGGAATTTTCCGGCCAGTTTGAGATCGGCGTGTCGGACGCGCAACTGAAAATGCTCGCGCATGTCTCGCATGAACTCGATGAGCGGCTCAATCGTTCGTCCAACCGGCATGCGGCTTATGTTGGCGAAAGCGCCTTTGCCACTAAGGCCGGTATTCATGCCTCGGCCATCGCTAAGGATCCCGCGACTTATGAGCACACGGCGCCGGAAGCCGTCGGCAATAAGCGCAAAGTGCTGGTATCGGAGCAGGCCGGCAAATCCAATGTGCTGGCGGAGTTGGAGCGCATCGGCATTGCCGCGGATAAGGACGATCCGCGCATCGCCAGGCTGTTGGAGATCGTCAAGGAGCGCGAGACCATCGGCTATGCCTATGAGGCGGCGGATGCGTCTTTCGAACTGCTGGCGCGGCGCATCTTCGGCAAAGTGCCGAATTATTTCGACGTCACCCAATTCGACGTCAATGTCGAGCAGCGCAACAACGCCAAGGGCGAGCGCGTCACCGTCACGCTTGCGGTGGTGAAGCTCAAGGTCGGCGACGACAACATGATTTCGGCGGCGGAAGGCAACGGCCCGGTCAACGCACTCGATCTCGCGCTGCGCAAGGACCTCGGCAAGTACCAGAAATTTATCGACGGCTTGACACTCATCGATTACCGCGTGCGCATCCTCAATGGCGGCACCGAGGCCGTGACGCGCGTGCTGATCGAGAGCGAGGACGAGAACGGCGATCATTGGACCACGATCGGCGTCTCGGCCAATATTATCGATGCCTCGTTCCAGGCGTTGATGGATTCCATTGTCTACAAGCTGGTGAGATCCGGCGCACCGGCGTAAGGCAGCCGTCATGATCGATCATGTCTCCGTTGCGGTGTGCGATCTCGATGCAGCCGCGCGATTCTATCAAGCCGTGCTCGGCACGCTCGGCTTTACACAATTGGAAACGCGGCCGGCGATGGTCGGCTTCGGCAAGAGATATCCGGAGTTCTGGATCAATCTGCGCACGGACGCCGCGCCTGTACCGCTGGGCAGCGGTGCGCACATATGTTTTCGTGCCCGCTCGAACGAACTGGTGGATGCCTTTCATGCGGCTGCGTTGAACAGTGGTGGCAGCAGCGACGGCGCGCCGGGCCTGCGCCCGCATCACGGCGACGGCTACTATGCCGCCTTCATCCGCGATCTCGACGGCAACCGCATCGAGGCGGTGACGTTCGTCAACAACTAAAGCTGGCTGGGCTGGGCCGCCGTCATCTTCTTGGCGGCTTCCGGCACCGCGTCCGCCGCCTTTTGCAGCATCGGCAGAATATCCGCGACATTGTCAGCGACCAAAAGATCGAAGTTGAGATCGCCGCGAATGAACTCGGTCTTACGCATGTGGTCGAGCAAGGCGCAGAGCGGTTCCCAGAACTTGTTGATGTTGGCGAGCATGATCGGCTTCTTGTGGCGGCCAAGTTGCGCCCAGGTCATCTGCTCGACGATCTCTTCCAGTGTGCCGACGCCACCCGGCATGGCCACAAAGGCGTCCGCCAGCTCGAACATTTTGCGTTTGCGCTCGTGCATGTCCTTGGTGACGATGAGGTCGTGCCGGCGGCGCAGCGCGTGCTCGCGTTGCATCAGGAATTCGGGAATAATGCCGGTTACCGCGCCGTCGCCATCGCGGACCGCCTTGGATACGGTGCCCATCATGCCGAGGTCGCCCCCGCCATAGACCAGGGCGACGCCGTTCTTTGCCATAATTGCCCCGAAAGCGGCGCCAGCTTCGACAAAGGCCGGGTCGGTACCGGGCCCCGAGCCGCAATAGACGCAGATTGTTCGGATTTTGCTCATTTTTTCCATCTGTTCATGACCGAAGTGCATGTGTCCGGTCAAGCCGCCAAATTACCGGCGCCGGGGTGATTGTCGCGAAGAATCCGCCTATATGGGGCCTGAATGAGCGACCATCACCACCGAGCGTCCGAAAATACGCCGAACGTTTCCGCCGACAGCGGCTCGCTGTTTGGCACCGTCATTCATTTATGGCCGTATATTTGGCCGTCGGATCGACGCGATTTGAAAGCGCGCATCATCGGCGCCATGTTCCTGCTGTTGGCCGCTAAACTCGCCACCGTTGCGGTTCCTTTCACCTATAAATGGGCCACCGATGCGCTGACCGGGCACGGTAGCGCGCCGGTTGCCGGTTCAAATTGGGCCGTATGGGTGTTTGCTGCGCCGATCGCCATGACAATTGCCTATGGCGGCATGCGCATCGTGATGGCGGCGCTCACCCAATTGCGCGACGGGCTATTCGCTAAAGTGGCGATGAATGCCGTGCGCCGGCTCGCTTATCGCACCTTCGTCCACATGCACGAACTCTCGCTACGCTTCCATCTCGAGCGCAAGACCGGCGGACTGACGCGTGTGCTCGAGCGCGGCCGTAACGCCATCGAAACCATCGTGCGCATGGTGATCTTGCAGCTCTCACCCACCATCGTTGAACTGGCGCTTATCGTCGGCGTGTTGATGTGGAAGTTTGACTGGCGTTACGTGGTGGTGATCCTTTTCACCGTGACCGTCTATATGACCTACACCTACCACGCCACCGAATGGCGCATTAACATTCGCCGCCGCATGAACGAAAGCGACACCGACGCAAACGTCAAGGCGATCGATTCGCTGCTCAATTACGAGACGGTGAAATATTTCAGCGCCGAGGAACGCGAAGCCCAACGCTACGACAAGTCGATGGCGCGCTATGAGCACGCCAGCGTCATGGCCTATACCTCGCTTGCCATTCTCAATGCCGGGCAGGCGGTGATTTTCACCTTCGGACTCGGCGCGGCCATGGTGATGTGCGCCTATGAAGTGAAGGCCGGCACCAAAACCGTCGGAGATTTCGTGCTGGTCAACGCCATGATGATCCAGCTCTATCAGCCGCTCAACTTCATGGGCATGGTCTATCGCGAAATCAAGCAGGCGGTGACCGATATTGAACTGATGTTCTCGATACTGGCGCGTCCGGCCGAAATCGTGGACGTGGATGGTGCTTTGCCGCTCAATGTGAGCAGCGGCAATGTCCGATTCGAGAATGTAGTGTTCTCTTACGAGCCCATACGGCGCATCCTTAAAGGTATCAGCTTCGAGGTGCCGGCCGGCAAGACGGTGGCGGTGGTTGGCCCGTCCGGCGCCGGCAAGTCGACGATCTCGCGTTTGCTTTTCCGATTCTATGATTTGTCGGGCGGGCGTATTCTGATCGACGGCCAAGATATCGCCCGCGTGACGCAAAAATCGCTGCGCAAGGCCATCGGCATGGTGCCGCAGGATACCGTGCTGTTCAACGACACCATTCGCTACAACATCCGCTATGGCCGCTGGGAAGCGAGTGACGCCGAAGTCGAGCATGCCGCCTCTTTGGCGCAGATCGACAGCCTCATTCGCCTGGCGCCCAAGGGCTACGAGACCGAAGTTGGAGAGCGCGGCCTGAAATTGTCGGGCGGCGAGAAGCAGCGCGTCGCCATTGCGCGCACTATTCTGAAGGCGCCGCCGATCCTGGTGCTCGATGAAGCGACTTCGGCGCTCGATAGCCATACCGAAAAAGAAATTCAAGACGCGCTCGAGCGCGTGTCGAAAGGGCGTACTACGTTGGTAATCGCGCATCGGCTGTCGACCATCGTCGGCGCCGATGAGATTATCGTGCTCGACCAGGGCGAAATCGTCGAACGCGGCACCCATTTTGCGCTTTTGGCGCAAAAGGGGCTTTATGAAAGCATGTGGAACCGGCAGCGCGAAGCCGAGGAGGCGCGCGAAAGGCTTGCGCGTGCCGGCGAGGACGAAGCCGCGCCCAACCGAAACCCGCCACCAGTGGTGGACGCCATTACAGAAGCCGCCACGCAATTGGAAGCGCCCGCCGACGCGGCGGAGTAAGATAAGTCCATGTCGATTTATGATTCGATTCGCCAGCAGATGGTGCCGATTACTCCGGAAGGCTACCCCTTCATCGGCGCCTTCGCCTTTGTCAGTCTCATCCTGTTCTGGCTGTGGACGCCTCTCGGCTGGCTCGGAACCATCCTGACGCTGTGGTGCCTTTATTTTTTCCGCGACCCGCCGCGCGTGACCCCGGTGCGCGAAGGCCTGGTGGTGTCGCCTGCTGACGGGCGCATCAGCCAGATCACCACCGCGCCGCCGCCGCACGAACTTGGTCTTGGCGACAAGCCGTTGCCGCGCATTTCGATTTTCATGAGCGTATTTGATTGCCATGTGAACCGCAGCCCGGTCTCCGGCCGCATCGAGAAGATCGTCTATCAGCCGGGCAAATTCTTCAACGCCGACCTCGACAAGGCCAGCGCCGACAACGAACGCAATTCGGTCGTGATTGCCACCGCCGGGACGCGGATCGCGGTGGTGCAGATCGCGGGGCTGATCGCGCGACGCATCGTCTGCTTCGTCAAGGAAACGCAGCCGCTCGGCGCCGGCGAACGCTTCGGCATGATCCGCTTCGGCTCGCGGCTCGACGTCTATCTACCCGAAGGCACGCCGCCGCTAGTCGCGGTCGGGCAGACCTCGCTTGCCGGCGAAACCGTCCTGGCGGATCTGGCCGCTCAGGATGCCGGACGCGAGTTTCGCGGCGGTTAGATCGTTAACGAAGCCGCGCAAAGGGTTCCGCGCTGCGTGGCGCGTTGGACCGCAATCGTCTATATTAAGGCCATGGTCTTTCCACCGTTCGATCCCGCTCCGCCGCCGCGCCGCCGCCGTTTCAAGGCGATCCCGGTGCGCACGCTATTGCCCAATCTGATCACCTTGCTAGCGCTTTGTGCGGGGCTGACCGCGATCCGTTTGGCAGTCGAGAGCAAGCTCGACCTTGCTTTGGCCGCGATCGTGTTCGCTGCGCTGCTCGATGGCATCGATGGGCGCGTCGCGCGTATGCTAAAAGGCACCTCACGCTTCGGCGCCGAACTCGACAGCCTAGCTGACTTTGTCAATTTCGGCGTGGCGCCGGCGCTGATTCTGTATTTCTGGGGCCTGCACGAACTCAAATCCGCTGGCTGGATTGCGGCGCTGGTGTTTGCGATTTGCGCCGCTTTGCGACTCGCTCGTTTCAATGTGATGATCGATGATCCCAACAAACCGGTCTGGGCGGGACACTTCTTCACCGGCATTCCGGCGCCGGCCGGCGCCATGACCGTCATGTTGCCGATCTATCTTTATTTCCTTGGCGTCTCCAACGGGCTCGTCACGGTGTGGGTTACTTTCTTCTACACTTTGGCAATCGCGCTATTGATGGTTTCGCGCTTGCCGGTGTTTTCCGGCAAACGCGTAGGCAAGCGCGTGCCACCGGAAATGGTGCTGCCGGTCTTCGTCGTGGTGGTGTTGTTTTTTGCGCTATTGATCAGCTATCCCTGGGAAGTGCTCACCGTTGGAGCGGTGGCTTATCTGGTTCTGCTGCCGCTGAGCGTGCTGTCCTATCGCGAGTATCAACGCAAGGACGCGGTAGCGTTGGCTGCCGCCGCCGCGACCGCCGCGGAACCTGCCGGCAATACCCCGCACTCGCCCGATCAAGCCGGCGTCGAACGCGACGGCGATCAAAATCGCCCCGCGCGGTTGAACTGAATCCGGAATGGCGCGCGCCTCCAGTATAATTGGCGCGGGCCATCGTCACGGGCAGCCATCGGTCGATACCGTGATACTGGATTACGCCCAACGCAATGCGCAAAAAGCGAATGTCGCCAGCGTCAAAGGCGGCACCATCGAAATCGACTTACATCAGCCGATGCGTCTGCGCACCGACGATCTGCTTGTGCTTGAGGATGGCAGTCTGGTAGAAGTGGTGGCAGCGCCAGAAGCCTTGATCGAGGCGCGCGCGGTCGATATCGCGCGCCTGTCGCGTCTCGCTTGGCATCTCGGCGACCGGCATGTGCCGATTCAAGTGCTGCCCAACCGAATCCGCGCCTTGCGCGAGCCTGCGATCGAAGCGCTGCTGGTGTCGCTCGGCGCGAAAATCACGATAATCGAAGCACCGTTCGAACCGGAAGGTGGGGCCTATGCGTCATCGCATGGGCACGATCACGGTCATGACCACGAGCATCATGATCACGCGCACGGCCATCATCACGATCACTAGGGCATCAAACCCTGGGTCCCGAACGGGTAGCCCGGCATGAGTTGATAGGGATGCTTCCAGCCCGGCAGCGCCTTCACGCGATCGAGCCATGGCCCGATCGCAGGATGATCCTTGACGATGTCGAAACCGAATTCATCTGCCGGATAATATAAATAGCCAGTCATCGAAATGTCCGCGATGGTCGGCTTGTCGCCGACCAGGAACGGCGCCTTCTCCAGCCGTTTGTTGACGATCGCAAGCGCCGCGTCGAATCGCCCTTTCATGAACGACATCACTGCCGGGTCGCCGGGTTTAGGCGCAAAATTCCTCAAGAAGCGATAGGGCCCGAGAAAGCCATTGACCTTCTGATTGTCAAAGATGATCCAGCGCAGCGCTTCCAGCCGCTCGTCTTCGCCTTGCGGTTTGAATTTTCCGGTAAGATCGGACAGGTAAGTCAGGATCACGCCCGACTGGCTGAGTTTCTTGTTGCCGTGCACCAGTACGGGCGCTTCACCCATCTCGTTGACACTTTCGCGGAATTCCGGCGTGCGCTGCGGCGCCTTGCCGAAAAAGTCGTACCAGACCGGCTCCCAATCGGCGCCGATCAAATTGAGCATCAGGGCGGCGCGGTAGGCATTGCCGGATTGAGCGAAGCAATAAAGCTGAAACTCGGTCATGAACGGTCCTAGTTGACAGGAGCGGCAAGCGTCGGCTGGCGCGCCAGCGTAATCGGTGTGCCGGCCGTAGAGGCGCCTTCGAAACGGCCGCCGGCAAGCGTCAAGGTCGCTAGTGGATTGTTCTCATCGTCGATTATCGTCAGCGCCCCTTGTTCGAGCGCCCAGCTACTGCTGCGATAGAATTTTTCCGGGCAGCCACCGTCCGGCGATACTTTTCCCTCGCGGGCGCCCGCTGGGCCGGTGAAATTCATGCCGCAGACCGGTGCATTTGGCGCGGCCAGCATCCAGCGGCCCGCCATGTTGTCCGTAGGCGGTGCCACATTGGCGGGTTGACCCCCGAATGGATTGCCGGCGCAACCCGCGAGCATGATCGCGGCGAAAGCACCCCCGGCGACGCTGGCCCTCGTCATTCCCCTTGGCATCGCTACTTCATGGTCGGGATCACGAATTCGGCGCCTTCCTTGGTGCCGGTCGGCCAGCGCTGGGTCACGGTCTTGGTCTTGGTGTAGAAACGGATCGAATCCGGCCCGTGCTGGTTGAGATCGCCGAATCCGGAACGCTTCCAGCCGCCGAAGGTGTGATAGGCGAGCGGCACCGGAATGGCGAAGTTGACGCCCACCATGCCGACTTGCACGCGATTGACAAAATCGCGCGCGGTATCGCCGTCGCGGGTAAAAATGGCGACGCCATTGCCGTAGTCATGCTCGGACGGCAGCCGGACGGCTTCGTCATAGTCCTTGGCGCGCACCACCGACAGCACGGGGCCAAAGATTTCTTCCTTGTAGATGCGCATATTCGGTTTCACGTGGTCGAACAGGCAGCCGCCGATGAAGTTGCCGTTCTCGTAACCCTGCATTTTGAAGCCGCGCCCGTCGACCACGAGCTTGGCGCCTTCCTGGACGCCGATATCGACATAATCGCGAACTTTGTTGAGCAGCGTCTTGGTCACCATCGGGCCGTAATCCGCCTGCGGGTCGGTCGAAGGCCCGATCTTGAGGCTCTCCACACGCGGGATCAGTTTCTCGACCAAAATATCTGCGGTCTTTTTGCCGACGGGCACCGCCACCGAAATCGCCATGCATCGCTCACCCGCCGAGCCATAGCCGGCGCCGATGAGCGCATCGACCGCCTGGTCCATATCGGCGTCGGGCATCACGATCATGTGGTTCTTGGCGCCGCCGAAACATTGCACGCGCTTTCCATGCGCGGTGCCGGTCGCGTAAATATACTGCGCGATATCCGACGAGCCGACAAAGCCGATGGCTTTGACGCGTGCGTCGGTGAGCAGCGTATCGACCGCGATCTTGTCGCCATTGACCACATTGAGAATGCCTTCCGGCAGGCCCGCCTCAAGGAAGAGTTCGGCGATCCGCATCGGCACGGACGGATCGCGCTCCGACGGCTTGAGAATGAAGGCATTGCCGCAGGCGATCGCTGGCGCGCATTTCCAAAGCGGAATCATCGCCGGGAAATTAAAAGGTGTGATGCCGGCGACAACGCCGAGCGGTTGGCGCACCGAATAGAGATCGGTGCCGGGGCCGGCGCTTTCGGTGTATTCGCCTTTCAGCAAATGCGGAATGCCGCAGGCGAATTCCACCACTTCGAGGCCGCGTTGAATGTCGCCTTTGGCGTCGGGAAAGGTCTTGCCGTGCTCTGAAGACAAAAGCCTGGCGAGGTCGTCATATTCCTTCGCCACCAGTTCCAGGAATTTGAACATCACGCGGGCACGGCGTTGCGGGTTGGTGGCGGCCCAGGCCGGCTGGGCGGCCTCGGCGTTGGCGATTGCCGCCTCGACCTCGCCTTTGGAGGCCAGCGGCACCTTGGCCTGCACCTCGCCGGTATTGGGATTGAATACGTCGCCTTGCCGCCCGGAGGTGCCTTTGACGGTCTTGCCGCCAATGAAATGGCCGATATCACGCATAGCTCGGTCTCCTCCGATTTTAAGGGCCCCGGGCAGGACCCGGGCATTATGGGCCCATTTGCCGCGATTTTTGCAGTTTTTGGTCGCCCGGTCACTGGTTTGGCGGCCTGTTCCAGGACGTTTTTCTTTCACCAACGGTTAGCCTTTACCGGCTCTTAACAGCGCGCGTCTACGGTTAGTTACGTAGCGCCGGGATCGGCCGACTTCGTTGCGTTTGGGTGGGGTAGAGTTATGGATATTGCTACGAGCCTTGGCCTTATGGCCGGCATCGGCGTCGTCGGCCTTGTGATCATGATGGGCGGCGACTTGCACATGTTCGTCAGCGAACATGCCTTCATCGTGATTTTCGGCGGGTCCTTCGCCGCCACTTTGATCCGCTTTCCCCTATCTTCGTTTGTTCACGGCGTGCCGCTCGGCGCCAAATTCGCCTTTACGCTTCGCCGCACGACCCAGCGCGAACTGGTCGATGAACTCGCCGCGCTTGCCGAAGTTGCCCGCAAGTCGGGGCCCATTGGACTCGAAAAGGTCGAGATCGACGACCCCTTCCTCGCCAAGGGAATCCGCTTCGTCGCCGACGGCTACGACACCAGCTTCATCCGCGACAATCTCGAGCGCGACCGCGACAACTTCCTCACCCATCTAGACGAGGGCCAGAAGATCTATCGCGCCGTCGGCGACTGCGCGCCGGCTTTCGGCATGATCGGCACCTTGATCGGCATGGTGCAGATGTTCGCCAACATGACAGACCCATCCAAGCTCGGTCCGTTCATGGCGGGTGCGTTGCTGGCGACGTTTTATGGCGCCGCTTTGGCCAATATGTTCTGTCTGCCGATCGCCGACAAACTGCACCTCAAATTGGTCGACGAGGAAATCAACCGCACACTTATCATCGACGGAATCCTGATGATCCGTGAGGCAAAAAGCCCGACCTTGGTGCGCGAGATGCTGCTCGCTTATCTGCCTGAGAAGCACCGTCACCCCGAAGTTGAAGACGAAGCTGAATTGGCACCGGCCTAGCGCGGGCAGATAATCTCATGGCACGGCGGAAAGAAGCGCATGGCGGCGGTCACGGCTGGTTCGTGACATTCGCGGACCTGATGGGACTCCTCGTCAGCTTCTTCGTGATGCTCGTTGCCTTTTCGACCCAAGATCAGGTCAAGCTGCAGGTCGTCGCCGGCTCGATGCGCGAAGCCTTCGGCGTACAAGACAAAGTGCGCTATTCCGGCATTATCGAAATGTTGGGTCTGCCGACAAGGCCCAAGCTCAAGAGCGCCGCCAATATCGATCCTTCGGAAGCCTCTGCGACGCCGGCGCCCGACGAAGCCGATCATCAGCGCGCTTACGGTGCGCGATTCAAGGAAGACCGCAAATTCGCGCTCGCCTCCGCCTCGCTGCGGCAAGCCTTGCAGGAAATGCCGGAAATCACCGAAGCCTCGAAGCACATCATGCTCGAGGAGACCAAGCAGGGCCTCAATATCGAGATCGTCGATCAGGATGGCCGCTCGATGTTTGCGGACGGTGCCAAGGAACCTTACGAGCGCACCAGACAGTTGATCCAGAAAATTGCGCCGGCGCTCAAGGCGATGCCATACCGCATCTCCATTACCGGCCACTCCGCCACCAGCAAGACGCCGGACAAGCCGGGCTATGGAGCGTGGGAACTTTCCGCCGACCGCGCCAATGCGGTGCGCCAGATTCTGGCCAGCGAAGGTGTTCCGAGCAGCCACATCTTTATGGTGGCCGGCAAGGCCGATACCGATCCGCTGTTCCCCGATAACCCGTCGATGTCGCCCAACCGCCGGGTAACCATTACCCTGATGCGGGAAGAACCCCCGATACCGGCCGATTTCAGCCCGTAACGGCTTCGTCCCGGTATTATTTGCCATCCCGCGGTGGTCCGGCAGGTCCTTATTTCCGCATAGCTGGCGTTGGCGGATTACCCAAAATCGCTATGCAGAGCTGGCGTTGCGGCGTTATAAGCCGCCTCCCGTTGTTCTTGCATTGCGATAAATCCAGGCCGCCCCTTCATGTCCCTTAGCAAAGCCGCTGATATAGGCGGCTCGAATTCGGTCCATAATGGCGGCGGTGCGCCTTCAAAGACCAGTTTCTGGGCGCTGACCATCGGCAGCATCGGCGTCGTCTACGGCGATATTGGCACCAGCCCGCTCTATGCGTTGCGCGAGTCGGTGCTGGCCGCCGTAGGTCCCGGCAATCCGGTGAGCGAGATAGTGGTACTCGGCATCCTGTCGCTGATTATTTGGTCGCTGCTGCTGGTGGTGACCGCGAAATACGTACTGATCCTGTTGCGCGCCGACAATCACGGCGAAGGCGGCACACTGGCGCTGATGGCGCTGGCCTCACGCGCAATCGGCCGGGGCACCGGCATCGTGATCCTGCTCGGCATTGTCAGCGGTGCGCTGTTTTACGGCGACGCCATTATCACGCCGGCGCTTTCGGTGCTGTCGGCGATCGAAGGTTTGAAAACCGTGACGCCGGCCTTCGATGCCTATGTAGTGCCCATCACCGTCGTAATCCTGATTACGCTGTTCGCGGCGCAGTCGCGCGGAACCGCAAAGGTCGCGGCGCTTTTCGGTCCGCTGACGCTGGTGTGGTTTGGCGCCATTGCGGTCGCCGGCCTGTGGCATATCGGTCAAAATTGGAACGTGCTGTATTCGTTCAATCCCTATTATGGCGTGCACTTCTTGCTCCACCACGGCATCATCGGATTTTACACGCTCGGCGCCGTGTTCCTGGTGGTGACCGGCTCGGAAGCGCTTTACGCCGATCTCGGTCACTTCGGCCGCGGCCCGATCCGCTTTGCCTGGCTGGTGGTGGTGCTGCCGGCGCTTACGATCAACTATCTCGGGCAGGGCGCCTTGGTGCTGGCCGATGCAAAAGCGATCGAGAATCCGTTCTTCCTGCTTTACCCGGACTGGGCACTCCTGCCGATGGTGCTGCTTGCCACCGCCGCAACCGTCATCGCCAGCCAGGCGGTGATCACCGGCGCCTATTCGATCACGCAACAGGCGATCCAACTCGGGCTGTTGCCGCGCCTGGAAATCCGCCATACTTCGGAAGCCTTGTTCGGGCAAATTTACATGCCGCGCGTCAACACGCTGCTGATGATCGGCGTGTTGCTGCTGGTGGCATTGTTCCGCTCGTCGAGCGCGCTCGCCTCGGCCTATGGCATCGCGGTAACCGGCACCATGGTGGTTACCGCCATGATGGCGATCGTCGTGATCCGGCATGTCTGGGGCTGGTCGTTGCTTGCGGCGCTGGCGCTGATGCTGCCGTTCTTGTTCATCGACCTGACGTTTCTGACCGCGAATCTACTTAAGATCGTAGAAGGCGGCTGGATGCCGCTGGCGCTCGGCGCCGTGGTGATGACAATAATGTATACTTGGCGGCGCGGCAGCCGCTTGCTGGTGCAGAAGACCCGCAAGTCGGAGACGCCGCTCGATTTCCTGGTATCCCGTCTGGAAAAGAAACCGCCGATACGCGTGCCCGGCACGGCTGTATTCCTCACCAGCGATCCGGATTTCGCGCCGACCGCCCTGATGCACAGTCTCAAGCATTATAAAGTTCTGCACGAAAAGAACGTCATTCTCACTGTCGAGACCGCCGATACCCCCAGGGTCGATCCGGCCGAGCGCGTGCGGATCGAGCCCGTCGGGCAAACTTTTTCGCGGGTGCGCCTGCGCTTCGGCTTCATGGAAACGCCGAATATTCCGAATGCCTTGGCGATCGCGCGCAAGCTCGGCTGGCAGTTCGACATCATGTCGACGTCGTTCTTTCTCTCACGCCGCACGCTCAAGCCGGCCGCCCATTCCGGCATGCCGCGATGGCAGGATCGGTTGTTTATCGCGCTCACTCGCTGGGCCAACGACGCCACTGACTACTACAAGATTCCCACCGGTCGGGTGGTGGAAGTCGGCACGCAAGTGACCGTCTGATTATTGGTGCAGGCGACTTCGATTCCGGCTAAAACACGGGCTTGGCGAAGTGGAGTTGCGTTATGGCCGACGAAATGCCGCGTGCGGGCGAGGTGCAGAATCTGACTCCCGACGATGTCGCGCGTGGGGTTGCCGACGGGCGCATGCTGCTGGTCGACGTGCGTGAACCCAACGAAACCGCGGTGGAAGCCTATCCAGACGCGGTGCTCGTGCCGCTCTCGATGTTCGACCCGAACGCCATTCCCGATCCGCAGGGCAAGCAGGTGGTGTTCGCCTGCCGTTCCGGCAAGCGGTCGGTCACCGCTTCGCTCGCGGCGCAAGATCAGGGCTTTCCCTACACGTCGCATCTTGCCGGCGGCATGCTGGCCTGGAAGGCGGCCGGGCTGCCGACGAAAACCTAAAGCGGGCTCTTACGGTCTTCCGGCCGCCAGCGCCGGTGCAGCCATAGCCATTGCTCGGGATGTTCGCGGATCCAGCCTTCGATCACCGTGGTGATAACCTGCGTGGTACCGGCGATATCGACCTTGCCCGCGGCGTCGCGCCCCGGCTGGATTTCGTCGCTTAATTCGGCGCGTAAGCGGTGGCCGGGCAGGCGGACAATACGGGCGCCGCGAATTGGGCAGTCGAAATGCTGCGCGAGTCGCGCCAGCAAAGGGTTTGCCATGGTGCGGCGGCCGAAAAACGTCACCTCAACACCGCGCACGTAATATTGATCCACCAGCATGCCGACATGCGCGCCGCGCTCGAGCGCCTCGGCGATCTTCAAAGGCGCGCCCAAATCGGTCGCAATCATTTCACCCATATTGGCCGCACGCGTCTCGCGCAGCCAGCGGTCGATGGCCGCGATGTTCGGCTTGCGATAGAGCACCGCGCTGTCGAGCTTATAGGTGGCGGCGGCGATCGCCGGCAATTCCCAGTTCGCCAGATGGGCCGCAAAAATCAGCGCGGGCTTGCCGTCATCGAGTAGTTGTACGAAGCGCGCAATATTTTCAGAACTGATTTCGATGCGGCCGGTCTTGTCCGGCCGCTCATAATCGTAATCCCACAGCCGGTCGAGTTCGGCGAATTCGGCGCCCATGCGTCCGAGATTGTCCCAAACCCCGCGCAGAATAGTGTCGATTTCGGTCGCCGATTTTTCCGGGAAAGCGGCGGTGAGATTGTCGCGGCCGATTTTATTTTCCGGCAGCCAAGGTCCGACCGTGCGCATCACAAAGGCGCAGCCATCCGCCAGCCGATCGGGCGGAAAGAGCCGCAGGACCTTGAGCAGTCCGACCGCGAGCGCGCCAACGAGCGCATCGCCGGCGTGTTTAGCGCCACGGCGCAGGCGTAAGGCGAACGGCGCCATTAGAAGTTTACAATCACTTTGCCGAACACCTGGCGGCTTTCGATCCGCGCTAGACCCTGTTCGAATTCCGCCAGCGGAAACTCGCTGTCGATAATCGGCGTCATGCCGGCGGCGATCTTGGCAATGCTGTCTCGGATATTGCGGATCGAGGCCCCGAACGAGCCGAAGATTTTGTATTGCTGCTGGAACAACTGCATCAGATTGATGGTGACATTGGGGCCCGCGGTCGAGCCGCAAGTCACGAGCCGTCCGCCGCGCTTGAGGCAGAACAGCGAAGCATTGAAGCCTTCGCCCCCAACATGCTCGAACACGACGTCAACGCCTTTCTTGGCGGTCAGCTTGCGCACGACACCCTCGAAACGCTCGGTCTTGTAATTGATCACATGATCGGCGCCCAAGGCCTTGGCTTTGGCAGCCTTGGCGTCATCGCCGACCGTGGTGATAACCGTGCAACCAATCGCTTTCGCCATTTTGATGGCGACCGAGCCGATGCCGGAGCCGCCGGCGTGTACCAGAATGGTCTCGCCGGCTTTGAGCTTGGCGTTATCGAACAGCATGTGCTCGGTGGTGCCGAAGGCGATGGGTGCGCAAGCAGCGTCACGCAGGCTCACGCCGGCGGGCACCGGAATGACCAGCCGGGCGGGCAGGTTGATCAAGTCGCGCGCAAAGCCATCGATGTGGAAGCCCATGATGCCGCCAACGTTTTCGCATAGGTTATCGCGGCCCTCGCGGCAGGCGGCGCAATGCCCACAGGTCATGGCGCCATACATCACTACCTTGTCGCCAGTTTTGAAATTGCTGACGCCGGCGCCCAGACTGGCGATTTCGCCGGACGCCTCGGCGCCGACCACCAATGGCAGCTTGCGCTTGGCGAAAGCCATGCCGCGAAAGCCCCACAAGTCCAGATGATTAAGCGCTACCGCCTTGACGCGAACCTGCACTTCGCCTTCGCCGGGCGGCGGCGGGTCCGGCACTTCGGCCAGGACAAGCTTGCGGTCGGCGATGAGTTGCAATGCTCGCATGGGGTGGCGGTCTCTAGTTTGAATTGGCGTTGGATCTAATCCGCGGAAAACCGGCTTCCTGACCCTTTAAACCGGCTCCAGCCCCATCACGAGCGAAACATTCTGCCCGCCGAAGCCGAACGAATTCGAAATGGCATGCGCCATGCGGGCGTCGCGCGCCTTATGCGGCACGACATCGAGCGGAATTCCCGGATCTGGAATGTCGTAATTGATGGTGGGCGGAATGCGCTGGTTCCCGAGCGTCATCAAGGTGAACACGGCTTCGACCGCGCCGGCCGCCGACAGCGTGTGGCCGATCATGGATTTGTTGGACGAGATCGGCACGCTCTTCATGCGCTCGCCGAACACCGCGGACACGCCGAGATATTCCATCTTGTCGTTTTCGGGCGTGCTGGTGCCGTGCGCATTGACGTAATCGATATCTTCCGGCGCAAGCCCGGCGTCCTTGATGCCATTGGCGATGCAGCCGATGATCGGCTTGCCGTCGGGACTTGATCGCGTCCGATGGAAGGCATCCGCCATTTCGCCGCAGCCCTCCAGCACACCGAGAATTCGTGCGCCGCGGGCCGTTGCCGCCTCATAGCTCTCCAGCACCAAAGCGCCGGCGCCTTCCGCCATGACAAAGCCGTCGCGGTTTTTGGCGAAAGGCCTTGCCGCCTTGTGCGGCGCGTCGTTGCTGGTGGTCAAGGCCGACAGCAGCGAGAAGCGGATCACCGCCTCGGGATTGATCGACCCGTCGGTGCCGATGCATAGCGCGGCGTCGGTCTCGCCGCGCCGGATCGCCTCGACGCCGAGCTGGATCGCACTGGCGCCGGAGGCGCAGGCGGTCGATAGCGAAATCGGCGAGCCTTGTGTGCCGAATTTTTCGGCCAGATGGTCGGCTACCGAACTCAACAAAAAGCGTTCGTGATAGGCCGGAAATTGATCGCTCACCCGCAGCAAGTCGGCATAGGTGACTTTGTCGTTGGAGCCGGACTTCGCGCCGACTTGCAGACGCTGTGGCCATTCCAGCTCGATCGGCGGCACGGCCAGAAACAAAGGTCCTGGAAATTGTCCGCGCGAGCCGATGCCGGATTCGGTGATGGCCTCTTCGGCGGCAAGATCGGCGAAACACTCCGTCAGCGCGGCGGCGCTGGATTGCGGCGGCAGAAAGTCGATGGTTCCCGCGATCTTGGTCTTGAGGCCGTCGGTCGGGAAGCGCGTAATGGCGCGAATGCCGGATTCTCCCGCCGTCAGCTTGGCCCAGTTATCGGTCTTGCCGGCGCCGAGCGAGGTGATGACGCCAAGTCCGGTCACGACGACGACAGGGCGGCCCAATTTGTCTTTCATTGTTGACATAGGTGTTCTCCCTCAGCCGGCGCGCTCGACCAGCGCTAGGCCTTCGCCCCGCCAGTGACCGACGCTAGTCACCAGAACCTGATTCAACGGCCCGCTCGTTGGGCGCTCTAAACCGCTCGAGTCGGCGGGCGGAAACAGACTACCATGCCCGAGCGCGACCGTGGCCAGCGCCACATTCATGAGAAATGTTGGCTCCATGCCATGTCCGACATAGGAACCGGCGGCACGAACCGCAATGCCGTCATGACTTTCGAGAAATTTGCGCTCGTCGGCCGTGGCCGGGCTTGCGCCACTGGCGCCGGACAGCACCGCGACGCCAGTGTTCTTCACTTTGTCCTTAAGTCTGTCCCACAGGCGCGTGAGCGAAGCGGTCAAGTCGCCCGGTTTGCGGTTGGAACGGTCGGAGAGCACGGCCGTGAGCCGCGCCAAGGGCTTGGCGCCGCGTTTCTCGGCGTGGTCGCGCGCTTCGAGTACAAGGAATGCCCCGAGAGAGCCTAGCGCAAAGCCGCCTTTGCCGCCGCGCTCCCATACCGGCGCATAATGATCCTTTAGGCAGAAGCTGCCGAAAT
>Ga0182030_10012546_pt1 | contig 16959 bp, 20 predicted proteins | sample 812S3MmetaG_FD_121299 | JGI IMG/M metagenome (GOLD analysis project Ga0182030, IMG submission 121299) | Permafrost microbial communities from Stordalen Mire, Sweden - 812S3M metaG (Illumina Assembly) | ecosystem: Environmental > Terrestrial > Soil > Wetlands > Permafrost | place: Sweden...
GCCTGGTGCGGGTGCTTGTCGTCGCGGTAAACCTTGAGCTTTGTGGCCATGGCACGACCGAGCTTGGACTTGGGCAGCATGCCTTCAATGGCATCCTGCACAATCAGCTCGGGCTTACGGGCCAGGCGCTTGGTGAATTCTTCTTCCCGTAATCCGCCCGGGAATCCGGTGTAATGACGATAGACCTTGGCGTTGGCCTTCAGCCCGGTGAGCTTCACCTTGCTGGCGTTGATGACCACGACATGATCGCCGGTATCAAGAAACGGCGTGTAGCGTGGGTTATCTTTGCCGCTGAGGATGCGTGCGACGCGCGTAGACAGACGTCCGAGCGTCTGCCCATCGGCATCGACGACGTACCACTTGCGCGCAATCTCCCCCTTGGGGAAATAGGTTGACATTCCAAACTCTCCCAGATGTAAAAACGACTTATGAGAAGACCATCCCGGCCTTACTCCGCCTGATTACGGCAGGCACCGCTACGCACCCCAACAAATTTCCGTCGAGGAGTTGAAGCCCAAGACTTTGGTCTGGGAACTTCTGCACGTTGGTGCGGGACAAAACCGTCAGCAGAACCGCTTTGCAAATCCCGGCCGGTGAGGCCGAAAAGACTTGCTGCGACGAGTACCGTCAGGCGGGCAACCGCAGGACAACCGAAAGACTAAACGGTAATGCATACCAGAGTTGACTGTCAACGCCGGCAGGCACGCGAGTATCCAGAAGGCGTTCACACGCCCTCCTTCAAACCAGTTCCCAATCCCACGCAGTATATCACAGAGAGTAGACGAGGCGCTGGGGAGTGAAATCGGGGCGGTTTCCAAATGAGGCTTTCCGAATGATGCAGGCAGGCAATCGCGGCTGCGGCAGTTTGCCTCCGGGTCGTAGAATGGAGCCATGCTGATACTTGCCTCCCAATCGCCGCGGCGGGCTGAACTGCTGCGCAATGCAGGGATTCCGTTTGAGGTTCGTCCGGCTGAGGTGGACGAGAGAATGCGCCCGGGCGAAGAGCCGTTGGAATATGTGCGGCGTTTGGCGCAGGAGAAGGCACTGGCAGTGCTGGCCAGCGCGCCGCGCGATGCGCTGGTGCTGGGCGCCGACACGACCGTGGTGGTGGATGGAGAGAGCCTGGGCAAACCAGCCGACGAGGCAGAGGCTAGGCGGATGCTGGAGCGGCTCAGCGGGCGCGCGCATGAGGTGATCACCGGAGTGTGCCTGGCGTGGCTCAACCGGCAGGGCGCGGCAATGACCGAGGTGGAGTGCGAGGTGACGAAGGTGGAATTCGCGGCGATGAGCGGCGGGGAGATTGCGGCCTATGCGGCCTCCGGCGAGCCGATGGATAAAGCCGGCGCCTATGCCATCCAGGGTAAAGCTTCGCGATGGATTCCACGAATCAGCGGATGTTACTTCAACGTCGTGGGACTACCGGTTGCACGGGTGTGCGCAATGCTGGAGCGGGCGCGAGGGACGGAACGATTGACTTGTGCGGAGTAGAGCTGGAATGGAGCGGAGAGCGCGAAAAGCGCCTCTATCGCGGAGGCGCTTCGCCAAAAGGCGATGATGCCTGATTCCGATGCCGAACTACTTTTTGTCCGGGTCGGGAGGGGTGTGATCGTCCTTAACGGCGCTCTTGAAGTTCCTGATGCCTTCGCCGAGGCCCTTGCCAAGCTGAGAGATCTTCGACGGGCCAAAGATGATGAGGGCGATCACCAGGACGACGAGCAGTTCCGGGAGACCAACTTTTCCACCGAACATTTTGTTTTCTCCATTCGCTCAGACCGTTCGTGGCATTGGAACGGATGGTTCCGCCCGCAGGCTGTGCATTCACGAACAAGTGTAGGCTACGGGTGGGCGGCGCGTCAAAGGTTGAAAGGCCCTAGGCATCGCCTAGGTTTGTGATCAGTTCCGCCAGCAGAGCACTACGGCGGGGCATCTGTCGGGCGACGACGAACTCATTGGAAGCATGGGCTCCGTCACCCACCGCGCCGAGCCCGTCGAGGGTAGGAATTCCGAGAGCAGCGGTGAGGTTGCCGTCCGAGGCTCCGCCCACTGCGGCTTCCGCAAGCTGGAAGCCGAGTCCTTCGGCAGCCTGAGCAGCCATCCGGTAGAGGCGCGCAGTCTGCGCCGAGCGCTCGAAGGGACCACGCTCAACGCCTCCGAGAAGCTCCAGCCGGCAGCGCCGGTCGTGCGGGCGCAGCTTGCGGAGTTCAGCATCCACCCGCGCGGCCTGCGATGCAGTGAGGAACCGGACATCCACCACAACTTCGGCGGAATCGGCCACCACGTTTGATCGTGTGCCTCCCGAGATAAGACCGGGATTGATAGTGAGCCCCTTTTCGGGCCGGGAGAGGGCGCTGATCGACAGAACCTGGTGCGCTGCTTCCACAATGGCCGAAGCTCCACGCTCAAAGTCGAGTCCGGCGTGCGCCGCCACGCCATGCACCTGAAGCGTGTAGCGGGCAACACCCTTGCGCGAGCTCTTGCAGGCGCCGATCACACCCGCCGCCGGTTCCAGCACCAGCACGGCGCCGGCGGCACGGGCCAAGCGCTCGGTAAGGGAACGGGAGGCGGGACTGCCGATCTCTTCGTCGGGCACCAGCAGCAGCGTGAGCGCGCAGGGCAAAGGCCCGCGGGCGAACAAGGCTCGAAGGGCAAAGAGAGCCTGGACGATTCCGCCCTTCATGTCGAAGACGCCCGGCCCGCAGAGACGTCCACCGCGCTCGCGCCAAGGCATAGTTGATAACGTGCCCAGAGGATAGACCGTATCGGTATGCCCAAGCAGCAGCAGGCGCGGCGAGCGGCGCGGGCCGGTGAAGTCGATCTGGAGCGCGGGACCATAATACGCCGGGCCGTGGCCACGCAGATTGTGCTGGCGAATGCGCGGGGAAAGCGGGGCGAAGTCCGAGGCGATGAGCGAGACCAGAGAGGCGATGGCATCAGGCGAGCCGGAGGGCGACTCCTGCTCGACGTAGCGGCGGAGGGTTGAGACCATCTCGGGAAGCTGCGCGTTGAGAACGCGGAGGAGCGGAGATTGAGAGCGTGTGGGCATAGGCATTCGGCGCAGTCCATTATCTTACCCTCAAGCCGGGTTTGTTTTCAGAAATGCAGGAGATTACTGCCAGGCGGTGCTTAATCCACGCCGATGCTCCATTTTTTCTTGACATACTACCGTATTTCCGCAATCATCGAATCATGTCTTCCGCCTCGATCAACAAGAAAGCCGGGAATGTCGTAAAGTACGCCGATATGTTCGCCGCCATGGGCACCGAAGCGCGGCTTCGAATCATGCAATTGCTGCTATCCGCGCATCCGGAGGGATTGGTCGTGGGCGAAATCCAGAGCGAGCTGGAGATTCCGAACTCGACGCTTTCGCATCATTTGGAAAAGCTGAAGAGCGAAGAGCTGGTGAGCGTGCGGCGCGAAAGCACGTTCCTCCGCTACACGGCGAATACAGAATCGTTACAGGAACTGCTGCAATTCCTCTACGCCGAATGCTGTACCCGCAACAAGGCAGTCAAACGGAAAAAGATCGTCCGGCTTTGCAAATAGGAGAGGTCATACCATGAGCGATACCAGCATCAAGGATGTAGTGAAAGAGAAGTACGGGCAGGCTGCTCTGCGCGTGATGAGCGGCGGAAGTTGCGGCTGCGGTGCGAGCGCAGCTAACGGCGGTTGTGACCCGATCACCTCCAATCTGTACGACGCATTGCAGACCGGGCAGGTGCCGGAAGAGGCGCTGCTGGCTTCGCTGGGTTGCGGAAATCCCACGGCGCTGGCGAAGCTTAGCGAAGGCGAGGTGGTGCTGGACCTGGGATCGGGCGGCGGCATCGACGTGCTGCTTTCGGCAAGGCGGGTTGGGGCGACGGGCAAGGCATACGGCCTTGACATGACCGACGAGATGCTGGCACTGGCCAATGAGAACAAGCGCAAGGCGGGCGTGGAGAATGTTGAATTTCTCAAGGGCGAGATCGAGCATATACCGCTGCCGGACAATTCGGTGGACGTGATCATCTCGAATTGCGTGATCAATCTTTCGGCGGACAAAGACCGGGTGCTGCGCGAGGCCTTTCGCGTGCTGAAACCGGGCGGCCGCTTGGCGGTTTCCGACGTTGTAACGCGGGGAGAAATCGCGCCGGAGATTCGTCGGAATGTGATGCTGTGGGTGGGTTGCGTGGCAGGGGCGCTGGGGGATGACGAATATCGCAGCAAACTTACAGCCGCTGGATTTGAACAGATTGAGATCGAGCCGACGCGGGTCTATCGCGTGGAAGATGCGCGTGAGTTTCTTTCGGCGGAGGGCATCGACGTGGACGCGATTGCGCCAGAGGTGGACGGCAAGTTCATGAGCGCGTTTGTGCGGGCGATTAAACCGGCAAAGAACGGAGCAAAGCAGTGCTGCGCTCCAGGCTGTTGCAGCTAGAGGAGACGAAATGGCCAGACACTACAACGTTCTGTTTTTATGCACTGGGAATTCGGCGCGCTCGATCATGGCGGAGGCGATTCTGAACGTCAAGGGCAAACCAAACTTCACGGCGTACAGCGCTGGCAGTCATCCGACGGGAGCGGTACGGCCGGAGGCCTTGCGGCAGCTTGAGTTGACGAAGATACCGACACAGGGATTGCGCAGCAAGTCATGGGATGAATTCGCGCGGCCGGATGCGCCTAAGCTCGACTTCATCCTGACGGTTTGCGATAACGCCGCAAAGGAGACCTGTCCGATATGGCAGGGTCACCCCACGAGCGCACACTGGGGCGTGCCGGACCCGGCAGCCGTGCAGGGCAGCGAGACGGAGGTCGAGCGCGCGTTTCGCGAGACACTCTTTATGCTCAGTCGCAGAATCGACCTTTTTCTCTCGTTGCCGTTGGAAAAGCTGGACAACCTGGCAATCAAGCATGAGTTGGACGGCATCGGTAAGACGAAGGACGCCAGCGGCGATGGGGACACAGTAGCAAAGTCACCTGCGCCGACAAAAGGATGATGGCGGGCGAACCGAACGAAACGCATCAGCAAGAGAAGGAGTACTAAAGGTGGCTAACTCAGAGTCTCGCCGTTTGGGATTCATCGACCGTTATCTTACGGCGTGGATTTTTGCAGCGATGGTGTTCGGCGTGGTGTCGGGTTGGCTTGTGCCGGGAATCGTTCCGTTCCTGAATCGGCTCAGCGTAGGCACGACTTCCATTCCCATCGCCATCGGGCTCATCGTCATGATGTACCCGCCATTCACCAAGGTGCGCTTTGAAGAGTTGCACCTGGTTTTCCGCGACAAGGCCATCCTGCTGCTTTCGCTGGTGCAGAACTGGGTCATCGGACCGGTCCTGATGTTCGTGCTGGCAATTGTGTTTCTGCGCGGGTACCCGGAATACATGGCGGGAGTGATCTTGATCGGACTGGCCCGGTGCATTGCGATGGTCATTGTCTGGAACGAACTGGCCAAGGGCGACACGCAATACGCCGCCGGGCTGGTTGCCTTCAACTCGCTGTTCCAGGTCTTCTTTTATTCGGTCTACGCCTGGATCTTCCTCACGGTTCTTCCTGCCAAACTCGGGTTGCACAGCACGATCGTAAACATTTCAATCGCGGAAATCGCGAAGAGTGTCTTCATCTATCTCGGCATCCCGTTCCTCGCGGGATTGGCAACGCGCACCGTGCTGCTTCGCGTCAAGAGCCGTGAATGGTATGACCGCGTTTTTGTGCCGAGGGTCAGCCCCCTGACACTGATCGCCCTGCTGTTCACAATCGTCGTGATGTTTTCGCTCAAAGGCGCCTACATCGTTCGTCTGCCTCTGGATGTCGTTCGAATCGCCGTGCCGCTGCTGATTTACTTCGTGATCATGTTCCTGATTTCGTTCTTTATGGGAGCAAAACTTGGGGCCGGATACGGGAAGACCACTACGCTGGCGTTTACGGCAGCGTCAAACAACTTCGAGCTTGCCATTGCAGTTGCGGTTTCGGTCTTCGGCATTAACTCCGGGGCAGCATTCGCAGCCGTGATCGGGCCGCTGGTCGAAGTGCCGGTGATGATCGCGCTGGTGAATGTCGCCTTCTACTTCCAGCGCAAGTACTTTGACCCGGCGGCGGAAGCTGCATGAGAGCTTTGAAGACCCGGCGGCGGTGCAGGGTTCGGAAGAGGAACGGCTCGCAGCATTCCGGCGGGTGCGCGATCAAATGCGTGTGTATCTCGCCGGGTATGCACGGAAGCAGGAAAGCTTGGTCAATGAATCGCCTCACTGCCGCCGATAGTCTTGAGCATTTGCCGGCCGGCGCGAGTGATATTCTGTAGCGTTGCAGCTCTCCGGTTGAGGTGAATCGTGCCGTCTCCAATCATCGTGGTGCATGGTGGCGCGTGGGCCATTCCGGACGAGGCCTGCGAGGCGCATCAGCAAGGCGTCGAACGGGCTGCCGCCGCCGGTTGGCGGGTGCTGGAGCGCGGCGCTTCGTCGCTGGACGCGGTGGAAGAGGCGGTCGCCACGCTGGAGGACGATGAAGCCTTTGACGCCGGACGTGGAGCGGTTCTCAATCGCGATGGCCGGGTACAACTGGACGCGTTCATCATGGACGGCGCAAGCCTCAAGGCCGGAGGCGTAGGGTGCGTCGAGCGGCTGCTGAATCCGGTACGCGCGGCTCGCGCGGTACTCGAAAAGAGTCCCCACATTTACTTTGTCGCCGAGGGCGCCGAGCGCTTTGCCAGCGAACATGGCATTCAGCTCATCGACAATAGCGAACTGATTCTGCCGCGTGAGATCGAGCGCTGGAAGAACGCCGCCGAGCAACGCTACCTCAAGGTTCCTCCCGAGTTCCGCGACAAGATGGATTCGCATGACGACTCGCATGACACGGTGGGCGCAGTTGCGCTCGACCGCCAGGGCAACATTGCGGCCGCGACTTCCACGGGTGGCACGCTGAACAAAGCGCCGGGACGCGTCGGTGACTCGTCGCTGATTGGCTGCGGCTGCTACGCGGATAACGAAACGGCTGCCGCTTCCACCACCGGCTGGGGCGAACCGATGATGAAGCTGGTGCTGGCCAAGTGGGCCACCGACCACGTGACCGCCGAGGTGGGAGCAGAGCAGGTTGCGCCGGCGGCAATCCACTACCTATATCGGCGCCTCAACGGCCATGGCGGAATCATTCTCCTCGACCGCGAAGGCCGGGTTGGCATTGCACACAACACGCCTCGCATGGCCTGGAGCTGGCAGAGTCAGTCAGGCAGCCAAAGCGGTCTGCGCTTTCCGGTGGAGTAGTTTTGCTTAGAGCATTCCTGTATTGATGTGTCCTCCCGTCCGACCTTAGCCGCGCAAAAGCAGCGCGCCGAAGGTGGGGCACCCGCCATGCCCTTTCAAAACCGGGTTATGAAACAGTTTCTAGAGGCCGAGCAGCGAGTTGCAGATCGCAGCTTGCGCGAGGCATCCAATTTCTTTAGCTTGGTAGCCATGCGAGTGTTTGCCGCCATGCTCCTGTTCACCGCCAGCCTTTTTGCCGCGGCGCCGCCGTGGACGCCAGCCAACTTTCACGGCCTGAGCGTGGGCCGGGCTCATCGCGACGAGGCAGTGCGCGTGCTGGGTGCGCCGGACGCCGCCAATCACACACGCGAGGGCGAGGAACTTCTTTACAAGGCGCGGGGCAGCCACAACGGAGACCTCACGGTGCGCCTCGACCGCTCCGGCGTTGTCACTGAAATTCAAGAGTCGTTCCCGGTCGCCATCCCGCGGACCATCCTGTACAAAGAGTTTGGCAAAGATGCGCTGACCGCGCACTACTCCCGCGCCAAGTGTGCCGCGAATGCGCTCTATCGCGATCCGCGCGGAGCCATCGAGCTCACGCTCTATCCTTCGCGCGGAATCGTTCTTTGGCCCGACCAGTTCGGGTACGACTTTGCCGCCATTCTCTATGTAGCGCAGCAGCCGGGAGCGGCGCTAGAGCCAAGCTGCGTCACGCGGCGTTGAACTTTGTTGCCCTGCGAGCGGCGTAGACTAGAGGTGGTCTATGGCGTCTGAAGGGCTTTGCCTCAGCGGCTAAAGCCGCGTGAAACGAGCTTTTTTCGGCACGACTGAAGTCGTGCCCTTTCAAAACCAATTCATGCGGCATGGCTGAGGCCGTGCCCTTTCAAAACCGGATTATGAAACAGCTTCTGGACTGTTTGCGGAGGTGCATCTTGCGGATACGCATTTTTCTTTCTCTCGGATTGCTGCTGTGTGCTTTCGGATGCAAGCCGCAAAAGCCGGCAACGGCGGAGCGCCGCTTTCCCATCGAGGGACGGGTGGTTGCCACCGATCCCGCCGCGCACACCATTACGCTGGACCATCACGAGATTGTTGGATACATGAAGGGCATGACCATGGCCTTCCCGGTGCGCGATGCCTGGGTCTTCAACGTCGTGCATCCCGGCGACACGGTTCAGGCAACGCTGGTTGTCTCCGATGACGATTATCTGGAAAACATCTCGGTGACCCAGGCTCGCGGCGGCGCCGATCTCTCGACGACTTCGCCGACGCACCTTCCGCAGAAGGGCGAGGATGTTTCCGACTTTCACTTCGTGAACCAGGAGGGACGCGCGATTCACCTGGCACAGTTTCATGGAGAGCCGCTGCTGATCACGTTTATCTATACCCGTTGTCCGCTGCCGGATTACTGCGTCCGCATGAGCAATAACTTTGCCGAGGTTGCGCAGATTCTTAAGAAGAGCAACTCCGCAGCCTTCGCCAAACTGCAAATGCTCTCGATCAGCATCGATCCCGACTTCGACGATCCGGTGGTTCTGCGCGGCTACGGCAAAGGCTACGCGGGAGGCGTGGACCCGGAGCTGAAACATTGGAGCCTCGCTACCGGCAAGGCCGCCGAGATCCGCAAAGCCGCCGAGTACTTCGGCCTCTCCTACGAGAAGCAAAACGGGCAGATCATCCATGACCTGCGCACCGCACTGGTGGACGCGAATGGCAAGATCGCCGACTTCTACAGCGGCAACCAGTGGAAACCCGCCGATGTGGCGACGCAGATCGAGGAGTTGCAGAAGTAGCGGCTGCACGAACGGTACGCAGCGGCGCTCAATAACGGCGCGCGCGGCCTGACCGGGGCGTTCGCAAATAATTTGCGGCTCTCCGGCGCGAGGCGTGAATCATCGATTCAATATTGCGCATCCATGCTGCAATGAACCCGGCTTTGCAGAACGGGGCGGTGGGTGCGGCCAGGATGGCTTCGGGAAGCCGGGCGGCTATCGTTTTGCGGCTGCTGTTTCCGATCGCGCTGATTGAAGTGGCTCTCTGGGCGCCTCTGCCGGTGGGAATCCTGTGCGGGGTCTGCGCTTTGTGGTACATCTCTTGGAATTTGTGGCGGACCGCGGACAACGCACACTCCATGGGATTTGATCTGCGCGGAGTGATGCGCGAGTCGTGGCTGCTGGGCACAACCCTGGCGCTGGCGCTGACGATTCTGGCCGCCGCATACTTCTCCGGCTCGCTACACCGTCTTTGGGGACTGCAGCACCCGTGGTACGCAGCTCTCGGCTATGTATGCTGGGCCTTCGTGCAGGAGTTCATGTTGCAGTGCTTCTGCCTACGCATGTTGCGCGCCCTGGTCTCCCGCGTCAGCGCGTGGATTCTCTCCGGAGCGGTCTTTGCGGTGGCTCATCTGCCCAACCCCAGCCTCACGTTTGTCACGTTTTTCGCGGGAGTGGCCTTCACCGCTATCTACGCGCGCAAGCGCAACTTGTACGTCGTAGCCCTCATCCATGCCGTGCTTGGATTGACCCTGGCCGTCAGTGCGCCGGAGGCGTGGTTCCACGAATTACGGGTGGGGCGCGATTTTCTGCGAGCGCCTTCGGCCATTGCCGCCGATATGCCTCCCGCGCGCTAGGCTTCGTCTTGCTCCTTAAGCGCCTCCAGACCTTTCTTGTGCTTCTCCCCGCGCAGCTCCGCCTTTGTCTTTGCGTCGAGAATTGTGCGGGTTGGCTTGGGCTCGCCGATATTCACCCGGGCGGCATCCTTTACGGCCTTCACTTTGCTGAATACCTGCTTCTTACGCGCCATCGTTTTCCTCACTGAAGGGTGGAGCTGACGGATTCTCTCCTTGAGAGTATTTAATATATATTATTAAACAATAATTATTATTCTGATAGACTGTTCAGTCATGGCAAATTCCCTCGAGAGCGGCTTTCAACAGCTTTGCCACGAAAAGCACTTGGCCGTCACCCATCAGCGGCTGGTGCTTTACCGCGAGCTGATGAAGATGGTGGATCATCCCAATCCGGAGAAGATCTTCGAGCGGGTGCGCGTTGAACTTCCGTCGATCTCGCTGGCCACGGTTTACAAGACCTTGCGCGTCTTTCTGAAAGCTGGAATTATCGGCGAGGTGAGTCCTCATCATGGCTCGCTTCGCATTGAACCAGACGTGACGCGGCATCATCATTTCATCTGTCTGCAGTGTCGCGCTATTACCGACCTCACGCTTAGCGAAGTCGATGAAGCGCCGCTGAAGAGTTCTGTTCCCTCGGGCTACCAGATCGAGCAGGTTTCGATGGAAGTTCGGGGCTTATGCGGGCGCTGTGCGGCGAGCCATCTCTCGGCGCCAGGCGTCTGAAACGTCAGCAGTTTTTCTCAGTAACAAAGTTGCCATAAAGGAGATTCGTCCATGCTTGGTGTCGGAGAGAAGTTCCCGAGTTATTCGCTGACCGCAGTGGTCAGCCTGGAAAAAGGCAAGGAATTCACCACCATCAACGATCAGAGCTACGAAGGCAAGTGGAAGGTTTACTTTTTCTGGCCGAAGGATTTCACTTTCGTCTGCCCTACTGAAATCGCCGGCTTCGGCAAGCACGACAAAGAGTTCAAGGATCGGGATGCGCAGCTGCTCGGCGGATCGATTGACTCCGAGTTCGTGCATCTGGCGTGGCGGACGCATCACGCCGATCTGAAGAACCTACCCTTCCCCATGCTCTCCGACCTCAAGCGTGAGCTCACCTCGCAACTTGGCATTCTCGATCCCGTTGCCGGCGTGGCGCAGCGCGCTGCCTTTATCGTCGATCCGCAGGGCGTGATCCGCTTCGCCTATGTCACCGATCTTTCCGTGGGCCGCGAGCCCAAGGAAGTGCTGCGCGTGCTCGATGCGCTGCAGACCGACGAGCTGTGCCCCTGCGGTTGGCACAAGGGTGAGGAGACTATACACGTTTAAGTTTCTCTGCGATAACTTCCTATCGAGAGGCTGGGCGCGAGCGCAATGCCGCGCCCGCCTTTCATTCCAAGAAAGAGCGACAGGCCCGACCTTATGACGATTGAAGCAATTCTTGAAACTCTTCCCGACTACGCCAAAGACCTCCGCCTCAACTGGTCCGCGCTGGCGAACGCGACCGAGCTGACGGACGACCAGAAGTGGGGCTCGTTCATCGCTGCCGCCTACGGCGCGCGCAGCCCTCAACTGCTGGCCGCGGTGGAAGCCGAAGCCGCCGCCCATGTGAAGCCTGAAATCATCAACGCCGCCAAGGGCGCGGCGGCGATCATGGGCATGAACAACATCTACTATCGCTTTCAACACCTCAGCACCAATGAAAAATATTCGACGCTTCCGGCGCGGCTGCGCATGAACATCATGCGCGGCCATGGCGCCAGTCAGATTGATTTTGAGCTTTGGGCGCTGGTTGTATCGGCGATCAACGGCTGCGGCAAATGTGTCACTGCGCATGAGAAGGTTTTGCTGGAAAAGGGCGTAACCGAGGAACTCATTCTCGCCGCAGTGCGCATCGCCGCCGTGGTGCATGGCACGGCCGCCGCACTCGAGGCACTGCAAAGCGCGTAATCCAGTATGACTACAAAAGAAAGCGGCGGGCCGATGAGCGCCCGCCGTTTCCATTCTCACAGTGTGTCAGATCGAGTAATCTACTCTCCGCAGCCATCCGGCCCGGCGACGGCGCCTACCAGAACCTCGTCGACGAGATAATTCCGTCCCGCCTGCAGGGCCTGTTCGTTCATCTCCGCCAGCTTTGAATTTTTCACGCCGCTCAGCACATCCAGCGCGGTGGTGAACGGGAGGCAGTCGGTCGCTTCGAGCAAGGCTCCCATCATTACCACATTGGCCACCTTGGCCGAACCGATCTGGTCGGCGATTTCAGTGGCCGGGACGCAGGCCACCGTGATGCCTTCGAAGCTCAAGTCCTCGGGCAGGCTGCGCTCGTTATAGAGCAGCACTCCGCCGGGCTTCACGGTTGGCCCGAACTTGCGCAGCGAGGGCTCGTTCATGGCCACCAGCACCTCGGGTTGCGAGACCAGCGGCGCGCCGATGCGCTGATGCGAAAGGGTCACATGACAGTGCGCGCTACCCGAGCGCATCTCGGGACCATAACTCGGCAGCCAGCTCACTTCCATCTGCTCCCGCATGCCCATCTCGGCGATCAACTGGCCGAGCAGCAGCACACCCTGGCCGCCAAAGCCTGCGATCTTGATGGTCTTGGCCTGGGTGTGTCTCCGCCGGGCGTGGCGCTCATCGTCGGTCGGGCGCTCGCCGGAGATTTCCAGCAGTTCGGCCACGCTTTTCTGCGGTACCGCGACCGAGGTGAACTCCGGCTTGCGGTCGCGAAAAACGCCGAGCGGAAACTGCTTGGTGAGAGTCTCGCCAACCCAGCGGCGCGCCGCCGTCGGCTCCATCTTCATGATCGTCGGACAGGGCGACAAAATCTCGACCATGCTGAATCCGGCACCCTGCTTCTGCAATTCAAGCGCTTTCCTCACCGCCTTGCGAGCCTGCATGATGTGCTTGCTGTCGCAGAGGGCCACGCGCTCGACATACACCGGCGCCTCCAGGGTTGAGATCATCTCGGCCATGCGGATCGGGAAGCCATCGTTATTGGCGCGCCGTCCCCATGGCGTTGTCGTGCTGGACTGGCCCATCATGGTTGTCGGCGCCATCTGGCCTCCGGTCATGCCGTAGACCGAGTTGTTGAGGAAGAAGACGGTGATGTTCTCGCCGCGGTTCGCGGCATGAACGATCTCGGCCGTGCCGATCGCGGCCAGGTCGCCGTCACCCTGGTAGGCGACGACGATCGACTCGGGAAGCGCGCGCTTCAAACCCGTCGCCACGGCAGAGGCGCGTCCGTGCGCCGCCTGCACGTTCCCGGTATTGAAGTAGTAGTAGATGAAGACCGAGCATCCCACGGGACTGACCATGATGGTGCGGTCCTGCAGGCCCAGATCCTCGAGCGCATCGGCAATCAGCTTCTGCGCTACTCCATGACCACAGCCAGGGCAGTAGTGCGTCTGGTGCTGGTTATCTTCCTTGCGCTCAAAGCGATCGAAGAAGACCGGCGTTCTGGACTCCACGACCTTGTAGTCACTCATCGCCGCTCCCCCTATACCGCTACTTGCATGCGTGCGAACAACTCCGCCTTACATTCTTCCGCCGAAGGCGCATTGCCGCCCACGCGACCGTAGAACTCGACGGGCTTGTTTCCATTGAGAGCCAGTTTCACGTCCTCGACCATCTGTCCGGTGGAAAGCTCAACCACCATCACCATGGCTGCGGGCTTAGCGGCCTCCGCCAGCGCCTGCGAGGGGAATGGCCAGAGAGAAATCGGACGGAAGAGTCCTGCCTTCACGCCCTGCTCCCGCGCCATATCCACGGTGGAGCGCAAGACGCGCGAGATGATTCCGTAGCCCACCACCAGCACTTCGGCGTCCTCGGCGCGGTAGCTCTCCCATCGGCGCTCCTGGCGTTCGCACTGCTTGTACTTGTCTTCCAGGTGGCGGATGTGCTTCTCCATCAGATCGGGCGTTATATGGATGGAGGAAATCAAATTCTGGCGTGTCTCGAGCGTGCCCTTCACCGCCCAAGGTTTTTCCGGAGCTGTGGACTCGATCAGCTCAAGATCCAGCGGCTCCATCATCTGTCCTATAAATCCGTCTGCCAATAGCACCGCCGGGTTGCGGTATTTGTCGGCCAGCTCAAAGGCCAGCAGGGTCAGTTGCGCCATCTCCTGCACGCTGGAGGGAGCCAGCACGATGTTGCGATAGCAGCCATGTCCTCCGCCCTTGGTCATGGCAAAGTAGTCGCTCTGCTCTGGTGCGATATTACCCAGCCCTGGTCCCGCCCGCATCACGTCGACAACCACGCACGGCAGTTCGGCCCCTGCCAGGTAGCTGATTCCTTCCTGCATCAGGCTCACGCCAGGACCGCTCGAAGCAGTCATCACCCGTTGGCCCGCCGATGCCGCGCCGTACACCATGTTGATCGCCGAAACTTCGCTCTCCGCCTGCACAAAGGTTCCTCCCACCTGCGGAATCAATAGCGCGGCATACTCGGCGATTTCGCTGGCGGGCGTGATCGGATAGCCGTAAAAAGCGCGGCATCCTGCCATGACCGCAGCCTTCACCACGGCCACATTTCCTTTACACAGTTGCCGCATCACGTACCTCAACTCTCTCCACCACCCGCCGGTACACCATGATCGCTCCCGGCTCCGGACAAACGTAGTAGCAGATGCCGCAGCCCGAGCAGAGACCTTCCTTCAGCTCCGCCGTATGCACTCCGTAATGATTCAAATCCGCGCTCAACTCCAGCCCATGCACAGGGCAGGACTCAATGCAAAGACCGCAGCCCTTGCACTCGTTCTGGTCCACATCAATCTTGCCTTTCGCTTCTCCAGCCATGCTTCACCTCACCGCGGCGGCAAAAACTTTTGGCCCCAGTCCCATATCGCGCAAGTGCTCGTTCAGTTCTTCGCGGAACTGGGGATGGGCTATCTGTATGAGTGCTTCGGCGCGCTGCCGCACGTTTTTTCCGTGCAGATATGCCACTCCGTATTCGGTCACCACGTAATGCACATCGGCGCGCGTTGTTACCACCCCGGCGCCGCTCTTGATCTGGGGCACAATACGCGAAACGGTTCCGTTCTTGGCCGTGGAGGAAATCGCGATGACCGGTTTGCCTCCCCGGCTGCGCGCCGCGCCGCGCATGAATTCCAACTGTCCGCCGAAGCCGCTGACAAATCTTGTGCCCACTGAATCCGATACTACCTGCCCCGTGACATCAATCTCAATCGCCGAATTGATGGCGACCACGTTTTCGTTTTGCGCAATTACAAAAGGATCGTTGCAATAGCTGCTGGGCTGAAAATCAAAGACCGGATTGTCATCCACGTACTCGTACCATTCGCGAGTGCCCATGGCAAAGCCCAAGACGATTTTGTGCGGATTAATCTGCTTCCTGGCTCCGGTGATCACGCCCTTTTCGATCAACGGAATTGCGCTCTCCGAGAGCGTCTCGGTATGGATTCCCAGATCCTTGTGGCCGCCCAGGTAAGGCAGGATGGCGTTGGGAATTCCACCGATTCCGACTTGCAGGCACGCGCCGTCGTCAATCAGGGTCGAGACGTGGCGCCCAATCGACGCCTGCACCTCGGTGGTCTGCTCCGCGATCAGCTCAGGCAGCGGATTTGAGCTCTCTACAATGGCGTCGAATTCCCTGACGTGCATGAAGGTGTTGCCGCAGGTGCGCGGCATCTGAGGGTTGACCTGCGCAATCCGGATACGGGCGCAGCGCGCCGCCGTCAGGGTTGTCTCCACCGCAACGCCCAGGCTGCAATATCCATGGCGGTCAGGAGTGGAGACATGCAACAGCGCCACATCCAACTCCACGCTCTTGCTGCGAAAAAGATCCTCGATTTCGCCCAGGTGTATCGGGACGTAATCCGCACGTCCCTCTTCCACGGCCTTGCGCAGATTGCCGCCAATGAACAGCGCATTGTGGCGGAAGCTCTCGGCAAATTCCGGGCGATCATAGCAGGCGTCGCCGAAGCCCAGCAGATGCATAACCTCGACGTTACGAACCTGCTTCGCGCGGTGCGTCAGCGCTTCCAGCAGCACATGGGGATAGGCGGCGTTGCCATGGACATAGACGCGCATGTCGCTCTCAACCGCGCGCATAGCCTCATCGGCCGTCATCAACTTCTTCCTGTACTCAATCTCCCAGGCCATATCTGAAACCAACCTCTCTGAAAGCGAACTTTCGGACGATGCTAGGCCGGTTTTGATTTCGTAAGCTCAGCCAGGCGCGCTTCCCGCACCTTCTCATGCCCGCGGACCGCATGATACATCGCGCGGTCGAAGAACTGGTCCACCATCTGCATCAACTCCAATTCTCCGAAGATCTGAGCGGTGTTCTCCATTGATTCGTGATTCTTCAAGTACTCCCAGAGGTTTTCCTTTACCAGCACGATGCACCACAACAACTGGCTCACCGGGACACACTGCTCGGCGCGCCGGGTACCGACCATGGTGTACCGCCGCTCGATATCTTCTTCTGTCTTGGTCACGAGCCATTGCCCGAGTTGGCCGTAAATGCCAGCGACTAATGTCTTCAACTCATCGGAGGAGACACGGCTGTAATTTGTGCAACGCTGGGAGGTCGCAATTTTCGCTTCGAGCGCTTCGGTAAGTGGCTCGGCGTGCGTCTCAATCAACCGCATCAGTCTGTGGGCTAGGATACTCATCGCTGCCTCCGTCTCTCACCCGCTTCCGGGCGAACGATCACTGGCCTCTCAATAGCCTCTCACACGCGCTAAGGAACCGTATAGTCTCCAGCTTTCCGAAGGCCCGGGCCGTGACTCCAGTCACCTCATTCTGTGACTCGAATCACCGTGTAAACTATTCGCAGTCAGCAACTTAAAATCCCAATCTATTCCGGTTTTCTTGCCTTGAGGGCACTGCTGCCACGGGTAAGAAAATCCGCAGTTGATCCCCCGAGCTGCATGGTTGGCAGCGTTTTCTCTTACGCTTCATCAGAGGAGGGAATGGCGGTCGCACTACGATGGAGTGAGAGATCCTTGGAGGTGGCATGAGCCTGGCAGGCAGATTCCGCGGCCAGCCAGCCAAGCCGCTGTATAATCAGGATCGATAGCGTTGGGATCGGGTGATCGCCGCCCGGAGGGCTTACGCCGGCTTTGCCGGAGAGTGCGCTTCGGGGGGAGGAAAGTCCGAACTCCACAGAGC
>Ga0182030_10012547_pt1 | contig 16959 bp, 17 predicted proteins | sample 812S3MmetaG_FD_121299 | JGI IMG/M metagenome (GOLD analysis project Ga0182030, IMG submission 121299) | Permafrost microbial communities from Stordalen Mire, Sweden - 812S3M metaG (Illumina Assembly) | ecosystem: Environmental > Terrestrial > Soil > Wetlands > Permafrost | place: Sweden...
CGGGTCAACTCCACCGCAGCTGCCTGACGCCTACCGAGCTACGGGTCAGCCGGGCTCGCATGATCGTCCAACGGTGAAGGACTCATCCCTCGCACGACCAACGATCCTGCGGCAACCGGTTCGTGAGACGACCATTGAGGCGTCCGCATCTGGCCACCGCCGGAGCATCGACCGGGTGGCTCATCGCGGCTCACGGGCCCGTGAGCGCGAGTACCACTGAGGGCCCACGTGCGAACATCAAATGGCGGCGGCAGACCGGGAAGCACCTGACGAGTCAGGCTGTTGGCGAACAGCGGGAGACGTTTCATTTGCACGGGCGCCGAAGCTCGGCGATGCGAGAAGGTTCTCCAAAAGGACCTCGCGTGACATAGGCCTGGCAAACAGATACCCCTGGGCCCACTCGGCACCGAGTCCCACCAGCAACTCCCGCTGCTCCGCGGTCTCAACTCCCTCGATCACCGTCGTCCGATGCAACACACCGCATAGCCGGATGATCGTCGCCACCATGCCGTCGGGTACAAGCGACTCGCTCGTCACCAGGGAGCGGTCGAGCTTCACGATATTCGTCGGCAACTGGTACAGGTAGCTCACCGATGTGTGGCCGGCGCCGAAGTCGTCGAGAGCGACCGGGAAGCCCGCATTCCGGAGCGATGCTACAACGCATGTCGCCGCCGCCATATCCTCGAAGGGTGTCGTCTCAATGATCTCCACCATCAGCGCGGATGGCGGCAGGCCGTGCGAAGCGACGGCAGCCTGAAGGCCGGTCAGCAGCGTTGGGTCCGCGACGAGCCCCGGCGTGATGTTCACCGATACCGGAACATCCGCAAGCTCGGAATAGCCCCGCCATACGGACGCCGCCTCCAGCGCAACGTCGAGCACCAGTGCCGTCAGACCTCTGATCAGACCGGTTCGTTCGGCGATGGGGATGAACGCGTCGGGGGTGATGAGGCCAACGTCGTCGTGCGTCCAGGTCGCCAGCGCCTCGACAGCCACCACCCGTCCGGTGCGAAGATCGACGATCGGTTGGTATACCACGTGGATCTCGCGGCGGTCGATGGCCTCTGACAGGTCCGTCCCGATACCCACCAGGGTGTACGCCGATTCAGCGAGCGCGCTGTATTCGCGCACCGTATCCTTGCCGGCGCTCTTGGCAGCATAGAGCGCGATGTCAGCTCGACGCAGCAACTCCGCCCCATCAGGGTCCGTGGAGATCTCCGCACGGGCGATCCCGATACTCGCCCGGAACCGCACGACGTGGCCGTCCACCCTGAACACAGGCCGAAGCGCAGACTGGATGTTGAGCGCGAGATCCAAGGGATCGGCCGAGGTGCCCTCGACCAGCACCACAAATTCATCACCGCCGAGTCGGGCCACGGTTTCGATCGGGCTCGTACATGCCCGGAGCCTCGCGGCGACCTCCGTGAGTCCACGATCGCCCACGGGATGACCCAAGCTGTCGTTGATCGTCTTGAAGCCATCGAGATCGACCAGGACGAGCGCACACGGGCGAAGCTCACCGTGATAGGCAGCCACTGCGTGCTCGAGACGGTCACCAAAGAGGGCGCGATTGGCGAGTCCGGTCAGCGGATCGTGGAGCGCCTGATGCGTGACGGTGGCCGTTAGGCGACGCACTTCGATGAGCGCCACGAACTGACGCACGAGCACCAGCACCACGAGCGCCACGGCACCAATCACGCTTGTGCGGTCAAGGCCGGAATGGTCGGCAAAGCGCGCCACCAGCACGCAGGCGGCGAGCCCGAGGGGTATGTACGGCAGTGCGACCTGCCATGCCGATTGCGCAGCGTTGGCTGCCGTGACCGGAACGGTGTTCTCGACGGGTTGCCGGTCGGCGTCAAATACAGCCGCCACGGCGAGAACGAGGAACCCGGCGGTCCAAAAGGAGTCCAGCCACTGCCATGGGGCGTACTCCTGGACCGTGATCAGATACGTGTACGCGGTGTCTGAGATCGTCAGACCAAGTAATCCGAAGGCGATGAGCGCGAAAACCGGTCGTCGTCGGCCGGCGCGGCCGAGCAGCATCACGGCAGTCGCGCAAAGCGCGACATCAGATAGCGGGTAGGTAACGGCTACCGCCGAGGCGAACAGGCTTCCCTGGTGCGCCGTCAGTGCCTGGCCGATCGACGTCGCCCACGCAGCGACAAGGAGCGCGACGGTGATAATCGCACCGTCCAGCAGGTGCCGATGAAACAGCGATGTACGGTCGGTCGAACGCGCCAGAAACGCAAGGCACGTAAGGCACCCGATCGGGAAGAGAAGAAATCCCACGTCCGGCAGACCGGGAAATGGCTGACCGCCCCCATCCCACTGGTAGCCGGCGACGAGCAACTGGCCCAGGGCCCACGCGAGCGTCCCAAGCGCCATCGCCGACCATGCCAGACGCCGCGAGCCGTGGCCGGCTCTCGCCGCAACTGTAGCCCCGAGGGCCGCCAACGCCGCGGCACATGCCTGAGTGACATTGTCAACTCTGCTCCCGATCATGTCGCCATTCGGCAGCAGCGCCAGATAGAGGCCGATCACAGCTGCCGCCCCCAGCGCAACCCACAGCACCCAGCGACGATGCTCGTGTAGCCACGGGCCAAGCCGGGAGCCGTGGCGGGCCGCGGTCACGGAGGGATCAAAGCTCGATTGCACCATGCGCTACGTATCGGCAGCGCCGTAAGGCGGGTTGAGCACTGAACCGCTCCGGGCTTCATAGAGACCTGGGCTCCTCCAGCTTGATGGAATCGGGGGCACACAAGTACCTCCAGGATTCCCGGGGCGGTTCAAAGCGTGAGAAGGGGGTCCAACTGCGATGTAGGGAAAGAGACAAGCCTCGCCGGAGTTCAAGAAGAGGAACGCCGAGCTTGTCGAGCCTTGGGGAAGATCGATCGTCCAGCGGTTCCTGGCCCTCGGTCAGTCGCTCACCGTTCAGCCGACGCAGAACCCGCGGGCCATAAGCATCCGACCCTTGCCACCCGTCGCCACCCTCGAACATCCGTGCCCTGAGTCAGGATGATGGCGTGAGCGACCTCGATGCGGCCATTGAGCGGCTAGGCAAGCGCGATCCCTCCCGGTCTGAAGCCAGCATTCAATCGGACATTCGCCTGGTGCTCTTGCTGGCCGACCTCGGTCTGGACGACGACGATCTCGCTGTTGACCTAGAGGTTCCTGCGGCTGGTGGCCGGATTGACATCCTCGTGGGACAGACGGTCATTGAGGTCAAGAAGGACCTGACCAAACCCGGGGTTTCGGAGGCCGCCCGAATTCAACTCGGCGGCTACTTCGCCACCCGGATCAAGACCGTTGGCGGCTGGCACGTCGGCATCCTGACCGACGGCGTCCTATGGCAGTTCGTCCAGCTCGGGGAGACGGGCGAGCCGCAGACAGTCGGAGCCCTCGAGGCCGGCTCGGATGGACACGATCCGCAACAGCTGCTGGCATGGCTGCGCGCTGTCGTGGGACTCACGCCCCCCGTACCCCCTTACTCCAGAACTGATCGCCGATCGCCTGGGAGCCCTGAGCCCGTCACATCGGCTCGATGCTGCCCGATTGAAGGAGCTGTACGACACCTGTCGCGACGTCCCCGAGGTGCGGCTAAAGCGCGAGCTATGGGCCAAGCTGCTCCAGACGGCTCTCGGTACGCACTTCACGAATACTGATGACCTGTTCCTGGACCACACGCTTCTGGTGGTCCTCGCCGACCTGGTTGCTCACGCGGTGGTCGGCTTCGAAGTCACCATCATCGATCCGGCCGCGCTTATCTCGGGACGGGAGTTCCAGAAGGCACGGATTGGCGGCGTGGTCGAAGAGGACTTCTTCGACTGGCCACTGCAAGCCGTGGGAGGTGACGACTGGGTCAGGACCCTGGCACGGCGCATTGCGAGCTTCGACTGGTCCGCGGGAGTCGAGCATGACGTTCTGAAGGTGCTGTATGAGAGCATCATCACCCCGAGCCAGCGCCACGCCCTTGGCGAGTACTACACCCCCGACTGGCTCGCAGAGCGAATGGTCAGGGACACGGTCGACTCACCGCTTGAGCTGCGCGTCCACGATCCGTCGTGTGGCTCTGGAACGTTCGTCTTTCATGCTGCACGCCGCTTCCTCGAGGCTGCTGAGGCTGCCGGCCAGGATTCCGGTGCCGCCATCGAAGGCCTGGTCCATAAGGTTTCCGGCGTGGATATCCACCCCGTAGCGGTCACGCTGGCGCGGGTCACGTACCTCCTGGCGATCGGGCAAGAGCGAATCCGCGCCAAGGATCGTCCGGCCTTCAGCGTGCCTGTCTACCTCGGAGACTCCCTCGCATGGCAACACGACGCGACGCTCTTCTCCGGTACTGATCTCGTCATCCAAACCGCCGACGGCCTGGAGTTGTTTGCCGGTGAGCTACGTTTCCCGGGAGCGCTCCTCGACGATGCCGACGTATTCGACCGGGTAGTTGCCGACCTTGCCGACCGCGCGACAAGTCCAACGCGCAAGTACGGCTTCGTTCCCGGAATAAAGGCCCTCCTAAAGCCGATCGGACTGACCGAGGCCGATCAGAAAACCTTGGAAGAGACCTTCGCTCGGCTCTGTGCGTTGCATGATCACCATCGCGATCACATTTGGGGCTACTACGCGCGCAACCTTGCGCGCCCACTGTGGTTGGCTCTAGATGCCAACCGTGTCGACCGGCTCGTGGGGAATCCGCCGTGGCTGACTTACAACGCGATGCCGACCGCCATGCAGGACGCCTTCCGCCAACGAAGCGCGGAGCGCGGACTCTGGTCCGCGGGTCGCAACCACGACTTGGCGGCCTACTTCGTGGCCCGATCTGTGGAGCAGTATCTGAAGCCTGGAGGCCGGTTTGCCTTCGTGATGCCCCATGCCACCCTCAGCCGAAAGCACGCAGCGGGTTTTCGTACCGGCGACTGGTCTGGGAAGACGGTCCATATCCGCGCCGCGTTCGAGACTCCTTGGGACCTCGCCGCGGTGAAGCCCCCCATCTTCCCAGTGCCCTCGTGCGTGGTTAGGGGAACACGATCGACGAGTCTGCCGGTGCCGATGCCGTCGGAAACGATCTCCTTTTCCGGAACGTTGCCAACGACCAACGCCCGATGGAACGATGCGGCCCCGTTTCTGACCGTTGGCGAAGGTGCGGTGCTTGGCTCTGCCGCGCCGCAGTCTCCCTATACAAAGCGCTTTCAGGCGGGCGGAAAAGCCAATCCGCGCTTACTGATCGTCGTCGAAGATGCCGAAGCTGGCCCTCTTGGCACGCCAGCGGGCATGCGACGCGTTCGCAGCCGCCGCGGCCGATTGGACAAGGCTCCTTGGCGGAGCCTTCCCAGCATTGAAGAGACCGTTGAGGACCGATTCGTATTCCCGCTGATACTCGGCGAGTCGATCGTGCCCTTCCGTACCCTTTCTGGCGTTGAGATGCTGGTTCCATGGGACGGAGAACGCATGCTCGACTCGGGCGACGGCTCCATCTGCGACTATCCCGGCCTCTCTGACTGGTGGTCCAAAGCCGAGGCTCTGTGGGTCGAACACAGAAGTAGCAACAAGTTCTCATTTCTCGAGCGCGTTGACTTCCAGCGGCGTCTTTCTAGCCAGTTTCCGATCGCAGCCCGGCGAGTTGTGTATACCGCGTCGGGATCGATCATGGCGGCATGTCGCATAAGCGACCCACGCGCCGTTATCGATCAGAAGCTTTATTGGGCTGCCGTGACCGACGACCGAGAGGCCCTCTATCTGTGCGGGATCTTCAACAGCTCCACGCTGACCGAAGCAGTCGCGCCCTTCCAGTCTCGGGGCCAATTCGGGACACGAGACTTCGACAAGTACGTCTTCCAGCTGCCGATTCCCCTGTTCGACACGGCCGGAACGCTGCACGCGGAGATAGCGACCCTGGCGGCCCGCGCGGAAGCCCTCGTCGCTACGCTTGAAATCCCCCAGGCCCTTGACTTCAAGACCCAGCGGAAGCGCGTCCGCGAGAGCCTTGCCGAGGACGGCGTGCTCGACCTACTCGACAGCGCCGTGGCGGCACTGCTTGGCGACGCTCAGCATGTCTGACACCGCCGCTACCTTCCATGACCTGACGAGGCCAGGTGACCTCGTCAGGGAAGGCACCAGCCGCCACACCCCGCGGCGGACACTCCAGACATGATCGATCGCCTCGCTCACGGCGGGCTACCAGCAGACTGCCAGTAGGGAGCCGAGGATCTGGCCAGGGCCTCCAAGCTTTGCCCGATCTTTGGCCACCTGAGGTGACCCGGCTCGATTTCAGCCGATCAGCCTTGAGAAGCTTCACCAACAACTGATCACAGCCGCCTGAACTCTCATAACGCCGGTTCAACTTTTGGGGACCAGATCACGTGGCTCAGTTTTCGGGGGTCAGCTCAGTTCTCGAAGTTGCCGATGCCGTGATCGTTCCGCCGGAGCACTCACCGTCACAGTCCGAGGACCAAGTCGCGCACGGCCGCCGGTTGGGAGAGGAACGGGTGGTGGCCGGCAGCGAGTTCCACGACGCTGCCCGCCCTGCCGGCGTACTCGCGTTGCAGCTGGGCGGGGGTGCCTCGGTCCTGGGCGCAGATGAGGTAGGTGGAGGGCACGGTCTGCCAGGCCGCTGACTGCACCGACTGCTCGAGCACGTGCAGGCTCTGCCGGGCCGTATGGTCCATCGCCTGTCGCTGAATTTCCGGATCGCAGTCCTGCAGGAACGTCTCGGCCAGGGCATCCTGTCTGACGGTGAACGTGCCACCCACGGGATCGATATCGAGGAACGGGGCGGCCTCGCCGTCGCCGAACGAAGAGAGGCTCTGCCCGACCTCGGGCAGGTAGCTCGACACGAGTAGCAAGTGGCGCACGGTGTCGACGCCCGTAGCGGCCTCCGCCGTCACGATCCCGCCGTAGCTGTGGGCGACCACGACGGTCGGCTCGTCGCTCGCAGTCAATACTTGCCGGACCGCGGCGACATCCTCGGCCAACCCGGGTCCTCCCGCACCCGCCGGCTCACGAGTCTCGCCGCAGCTCGGCAGGGCAGGCGCCTCGGTTGCGACCCCCCGCTCGGCCAGCAGCTCACCTGTTCGGTGCCACCACCACGATCCATCCTTGACGCATGCTCCGTGCACGAAAACGACCCTCATCATGACCTCCTCATCGTGTCTCGATCTGATCTGGAGCAAGAGTAGACGTATCGTTCGTTACGTGAAAATATGACCTTATGGGCAGACAGCGCCAACCGCAGATCAAGCAGCGGCTTCTCGACGCGTGCACCGACTACGCGCTCGAGCACGGGCTCCCTGATCGGCTTGGGCCGTTGGCGGCCGCCGCGGGCACCTCAAGCCGGATGCTGATCTACCACTTCGAGACCCGTGACGGACTGCTCCGCGAGATCCTCGGACAAGCCCGGCAGCGCCAGGTCGAGGTCTTCACCGAGCTCATACGCCTGCGACCCGACGAGGCCTACCCGGTGACCCTGGCCCGCGCATGGTCGGCGATCTCCGGGCCGCAGGGCGAGCCCTACCTGCGCATGTTCAGCCGGCTGCACGACACGGCGGGAGAACCACTCTGGCCTGGCTTCCGGCGGACCGCGACCACTGACTGGCTCGCTCCTCTCGAGGACGGCATGCGCAGCCTCAGCCGACCCGAGCTCGCCACCGTCGTGCTCGCCGTCATCCGAGGCCTCCTCATGGACCTCGATGCAACCGGCGATGCTGCTCGCACTGACCAGGCCTTCAGCGACTTTCTCACCATGATCGACAGTGCCTGAGGCAGCTATCGCTTCAATGACCGAAACCCGCCGAAGGCCTGGGCTCGAGCAGTCGTACCACGAGGAGGATGAGCACGGGATCAAGCTGGCGGCCTACGCCTTCCATGGCGTCGAGCAGGGACGGTACGGCGACATTGGCGCTCTTGCCGAGGTCGCCTCCACCTCATCCCTGAACCGTTTCACGGACCCATCTGTCGGTGGAGAAGAGGTCGGGATCATCCCATGGAAATCCCGTTGATGCTCCGGAGATCGACCGGATCGTCATCCCTGCCGAGGGACGGTGGGCAGCACATCGGCCCAGGTCAAATGGAGAATCTGGACCACACTAGTCCACTGGCGACTACCCGTCAGACCGTCGAAATAGGTCTCATAAACGTCGGCCACCCAGCTCACGCGGCTTGTTAGGCCCGCGGCGTACTCCTCGCGCGCCGGGATCAAGCGCCGGAGTTCCCCGGCAAAGCGGCGCGATGATCCCTGTGTCGGTCGTGACCAGCGTCCCGGACATCGGACCGCGCAGCGTTGGGCGATCTGAGATCCTGCGCGCCGTGACCATTGACACCGACATCTACGTACCTCCGCCCGATGACGAGTTCCCAGAGCGGATTGCAGCAGTCATCGAGGCACTAATCCGGGACGGGATCGCAGCGGGTGCGGAGGCCCTCCGCCCCATCGCATATGCCCGGCGCGACATCGAGCGGCGACGATCGCTTCCGCGGTCCGTGCTAGGAACGGTGTTTCGTCGAGACTCATTCACGTGCCGCTACTGCGGCGGTCGCCTCATCCCCACCCCGATCATGGTGCTACTCAGCAGCGTCTACCCGGACGAGTTTCCGTTTCACCCAAACCGGAAAGGCGGCCTCACCCACCCGGCGATCCTCTCGCGAAGCCCGATCGTCGATCACGTCATTCCAGGCTCGAGGGGCGGCGACTGGCGGTCAATCGAAAACATGGTCACCGCCTGCTGGCCATGCAACTCCCGCAAAGGTGACCTTCCGCTTGCGCGCCTCGGATGGCGACGTCGACCAATCGCGGACGACGGGTGGGATGGCCTGACCGGCCACTACGCGATGCTCTTTCAGGTCGCCGGCGAGCCGAAGGCTGCGTACCACCGCGCGTGGATGACCGCACTCCAAGCGGTGTTGCCTTGACGGGCCCACATCCGGAGCGCTCGACGACAGCCGCAGGGCGGTCCGTTGCTGGATCTTTGTCCGCTGGAGCCGATCTGAGCAGAACTTGCCGGCCGAGAGCCGCTCAACAAGCCCCCTCTGCCCTTGGCCAACCCGAATTATGGCGTGCCGCAAGAGCGCGGTGTGAACCATGTGCGCGAGCTAGCGTAGGCGCCGTCATATGCGACAACTTTGGACCCGACCTTTTGCCCAACTTTTGGCCACCTGAGCCGACCTGACGTGATCTCACGCGACCGCAGACGCCCGAAACAAGCGGTTCTGGCCTGAGCTGACCTAGATCCAGGCGTCTCATAACCCGAAGGTCGCAGGTTCGAATCCTGCCCCCGCTACTTGAAAAGGGTCGCATTTACGGCCCTTTTTTGTTGGTCTGGATCAGACTTCGTGTCGCCAAAATCGGCCTGAATCGGTCTCAGACGGTGTGGGGGGTGTCCCAGACGGTGCGGGGAAGGCGTCCGGAACGGCGCGACCCCGTAAGCGCGCCCAATGAGCGTGCTTCCGTGGACAGGAACCATCGCTGCCGTCGTCGTCGCTCTCGGCCTGCTTGATCCAATTGCGCAAGGTCATGTCGCTGATGCCCAAGTCGTCGGCGACCTGCTTGATCGACTTGCCGCTTAAGCGGTGAAGCTCGATCGCCTCAGGCGAAATTCGGGCGGATACGGCGGATGGGATCTCGGCACTTGAACCTCCTTGCTCGGGTCTTTCGACCGAAGCGATCAAGTGTCCTCGAAAGCGGGGGAATTCCAATTCCACAGGCCACCCGCTGGCTACCTTCGCCATCCTCACGGGTCCGATCGTGGACTTTCCCGACCTGCTGGTGCCTACCCGGACACTGCAGGAGCGCCGGCGCAGATGGTCGTGACCCGTCATCGACCAGACCGGGATCTGCCGCCCCGCCGTCGCGAGAGGTCGCGACGACCGAGCCACGCGCGGGCGCCTTAGGCGCGCGCCAACGACAGCCCGAAGGGCGCAGCTTGCCGATCCGTCGGGATGACTCGCCCCGACTGCGGGACAACCGGGTCGTGAGAGGGCTACCGGTGACTGGTCGACTTCGGCTAGGAGGGCGTGCCCGTCCCGCGGGCGACCGGTGCACTCTTTGCCGAGGCACTAGCGAACCACCGTGACCGGCGGCTCGGCGGGGGAACGCGGAGACCGGGGCGGGGCGAACAACCGCCGCCCCGCCCAGAGGGACACATAGACGAGGCCCAGCATCGCGGGGACCTCGATCAGTGGGCCGACGACCCCCGCCAGGGCCTGGCCGGAGGCCGCGCCAAAGACCCCGACCGATATGGCGATGGCCAGCTCGAAGTCGTTGGAGGCGGCAGTGAACGAGAGCGAGGCGGTCAGCGGGTAGGAGAGCCCGACGGCGCGGCCGAGCGCGAACGCCAGCGTGAACATGACCGCGAAGTAGACGACGAGCGGCACCGCGATCCGCGCCACGTCGAGCGGCGCTGCCGTGATGGCGCTGCCCTGGATCGCAAACAGCAAAACGATCGTAAAGAGCAGCCCCCACAGGGTAAGCGGGGCGATTCGTGGAATGAAGGTCTGCTCGTACCACTCGCGTCCCCGGCGGTGGATGCCCACCCGCCGTGTGACGTAGCCCGCCACCAGCGGGATGCCGAGGAAGATGAGGACGGTGCGCGCGACCTCCCACACAGACACGCTGACGCCCTGGCTGTTCAGGCCGAGCCAGCCGGGAAGGACGCTCAGGTAGAAGTAGGCGAGCGCGGCATAGGCCACCAGCTGGAACAGCGCGTTCATTGCCACGAGCACCGCGGTGGCCTGGTTGTCGGCTCGGGCCAAGTCGCTCCAGACAAGCACCATGGCGATGCAGCGGGCCAGTCCGACGATGATGACCCCAGTGCGGTACGCGGGCTGGTCGGCCAAAAAGATCCAGGCTAGGGCGAACATGAGCGCCGGGCCCACGACCCAGTTGAGCAGCAACGAGAGCACGAACAGACGCGGGCGGGCCCGCAGGCGCCCGAGCTCCTCGTAGCGCACCTTGGCAAGGACCGGGTACATCATCAGCAGCAGACCGAGCGCGATCGGCACCGAGACGGTGCCGATGCTCAGCCGGTTGAGGTCGTGGTTGAGGCCGGGCACCAGTGAGCCCAGCGCGATCCCGGCCGCCATGGCTAGGCCGATCCACAGTGGCAGCAGGCGATCAAGCAGCGACAGGCGGCCGGCGAGGGATGGTGTGGGGCTCACCTCAGAACGCCAGACCGACGACGACGAGTGCCAGATCGACGAGCAGTGCCAGGGCGCCTAGCCCGAGCGCCCACCGCGAGACCGGAGCTGCCGCCTGGGCCTCGGCGATCAGCATCCGCTCGCCCGCGTCGGCCGCGCGCTCGGCCAGACCCGGGGCGCAGTCCCAGCCCTCGGCACGGGCATGGGCGGCCTCTGAGACGAGCATCCGCCACTCGACCTCCTGCGGGAGCGGGTAGCGGAACGGTGCGGGCGGGTGCACTAGGAGGCGGTCGGGCGGCATCACATGCTCCCTGATTGATACATCAACGCTACGTGATGTCTTCGTAGTCGCCATCGGTCCGTTACGCGGCATGGGGCCGCGTAATTACTGGCACAAAGCCCCCGCCCGAACCCGGACGACGGCCCGCCGGTGATCGCCTAGCGTTGATGCGATGCCAGCCACCATCGCGAGACAACCACCGGAACCGACCCGTGCACGGGGGTGTCGTCAGCCCCTTGCCCCGCGGATGCCCGCGGCGAGGGTCGATGCGCTCACCGAGCTCTTCCGGGCGCTTTCGGACCCGGTGCGCCTGGAGATCCTGCACCTGCTGGCGCGCGCCGAGACGCCCGTGTGCGTGTGTGACATCACCCGGGCGATGGGTCTACGCCAGCCCACGGTCAGCCATCACCTGGCCCGCCTGCGCGACGCCGGCCTCGTCACGGGCGAGCGACGGGGCGTCTGGAGCCACTGGCGCGTGCACCCCGACCTCACCGACGCAGGACGGGTGGCGCTGGCGCTCGTCGGATAACGCCGAGCCCCACTGAGCCGGCGACTGAATCGAGAGGCGAATCATGAGTGAACAGGGAGAACCCGCGCCCAGTCCAACGTGCCCTAAGTGCGGGCGCGAGCCCGATTTGGGTGTGGATGAACCGATCACGCACTGCGAGTGGTGCGGTGCCGAGTACCCGATCCCGGGCCAGAACGTCGCACCTGTGGAGGAGCGCGAGGCTGATCCGGACACGGCCGAGCGACAGGACGCGTGATGGACCATCCGCCCGCCTATGCACGCCTCAACGCGTCGATTGGAGCGCTCGCACACGCAGCGCCCGGAGTGATGGCCGGCTTCGCGTCGTTACAGCAGGCGAGCCAGGTCGAAGGCGACCTCAGCGGAAAGGTCAAAGAACTGATGGCACTTGCCATCGGCATCGCCGTGCACTGCAAAGGCTGCATCACCTACCACGTCCACGACGTCTTGCATGCCGGCGCGACCCCGCAGGAGGTGGCCGAGACCGTCGGCGTGGAGGTCATGATGGGCGGCGGCCCGTCGGTCGTCTACGGGGCCGAGGCCCTGGAGGCTCTCGCGCAGTTCCAGGCGCTCACGCCGTGAGTACAGCGGTCATGCGATACGAGGTGGACGCCCGGATCATAGGGCCCAGTCGCTCCGAGCTGGTCTGCAAGCAAAGCCGCATCGGGTTCGACAGTTCCTCCGGACAGAGCGACGAGCTCCTCGGGCCGGCCGAACCGCTGGCGGGCGCATTCGCTGCCTGCCTGCTCAAGAACGTCGAGCGCTTCGCGGAGATTCTGCCCGTTCGCCACGCCGGACGACTCAGCGAGTCATGGCTTGACGGCGAGCAATGGATCACCTATCGTTTATCGTCAATGAACGATGAACCGATCTGCTGTGGACTACCTGTCGCGCTGGACCTGCCCGCCGAAGCAATTGCGGTCGCCGAGGACCTCGCCCGGATCTCGAAGGCGCTCGCCCACCCGATCCGGGTCAGGATCGTGCAACTGCTGCTCGCTCGCGAGACCTGCTTGTGCGGTCAGATCGTCGATGAGCTGCCGGTGTCCCAGGCGACGGTGTCACAGCATTTGAAGGTGCTGCGGGATGCTGGGCTCATTCGCGGGGAGATCGATGGTCCGCGGGTCTGCTACTGCGCCGATCGCGCGGCGCTGGGGCGCCACGCTGAGCTATTAGGGGCGCTAGTGGGCGTCCACCCGAACCAAGACCTGGGGGTAGTGCGGTGACGAGTGTCAAGGTGTTCGACCCGGCGATGTGTTGCTCGACCGGAGTGTGCGGGCCAAGTGTCGACCCGGATCTCGCGCGTTTCGCGGCGGACCTCGACTGGCTTGCGGCCAAGGGCGTCTCGGTGGAGCGCTTCAACCTCGCCCAGCAGCCTGAGGCCTTCGTTACCCATGCGGTCGCTACACAGGCGCTCAGAGAGCACGGCGAGCACGCACTGCCACTGATCCTCGTCGATGAGCGCAAGGTGATCGAAGGCGCCTACCCGACCCGCGACCAACTCGCGCAGTGGGCCGGTGTGAACCGGAGCGCGGGCGACGAGTCGTCGGTCCCGAACGCGGCCCCGGTCGGGGTCAGCAGTGCACCAAGCGACGGCTGCGGGTGCGGCGACGGCGGATGTTGTTAATGAAGACCGATCCGCTCCTTGAACCTGCGACCCGGGTGTTGTTTTTCACGGGCAAGGGCGGCATGGGTAAGACCACCCTCGCCTGCGCGACGGCGGTCGGGCTGGCGAGGCGCGGGCGGCGGGTCCTGTTGGTCTCAACAGACCCCGCCTCCAACCTGGACGAGGTCCTCGAGACCCCCTTGGGGGAGGAGCCCCGGCCGGTCGTCGGCGTCGCGGGCCTCGAGGCCGCCAACGTCGATCCCGAGGCTGCCGCACGCGACTACCGCGAGCGACTCGTCGGGCCCTATCGCGGCGTCCTGCCGGACAGTGCGGTCCGCAGCATGGAGGAGAGCCTGTCGGGCGCCTGCACGGTCGAGATCGCGGCTTTCGACGCGTTCACGCGGCTCTTAGCCGATGCCGAGGCGACCGCTGCCTACGACCATGTCATCTTCGACACCGCGCCCACCGGCCACACCCTCCGGCTGCTCTCGCTGCCGGCGGCCTGGACCGAGTTCATCGACCAGAACACCACCGGTACCTCGTGCCTTGGTCCGCTCGCCGGGCTCGAGCGCCAGCGGGCCGTGTACGCGGCGAGCGTCGCAATGCTGACCGATCCGGAGCGGACGACCCTCGTATTGGTCGCCCGCCCGGAGCCGAGTGCCCTCGCCGAAGCGGCGCGCACCGCTACTGAGCTTGCAGGCGCGGGCATGCGCCGCCAGGTCCTGGCGCTCAACGGGATCTTCACGCTGGCAGACGCGAGCGATCCGACCGCCCAGGCACTCACGCGCCAGCAAGCCGATGCAGTGGCCGGACTCCCGGAGCCCCTCGTGCGGCTCGAGCGGGTCGACGTGCCCCTTGTCGGGTTCGCGCCGCTCGGCGTGGCCGCGCTTGCGGCAGTGCTCGATCCCGAGCGCGCAGCGGCCGATGTGCTGGACGTCGGCGTGTCGACCGTGACCGAGGCTCCGCTTGCCGACCTCGTCGACGAGCTGGAGGCAGGCGGTCCCGGCGTGATCATGACCATGGGAAAGGGCGGGGTCGGCAAGACGACCATCGCCGCCGCGATCGCCGTCGAGCTGGCGCGCCGGGGCCACCCGGTCCATCTGTCTACGACAGACCCCGCCGCCCACGTCGCCGCCACCGTCTCGGAGGGGCTCGACGGCTTGAGCGTCTCGCGTATTGACCCGGAGGCCGAGACGCGTGCCTACACCGCACAGGTGCTCCAGGAGGCGGGCGCGGGTCTGGACGCCGCGGGCCGCGCCCTGCTGGAGGAGGATCTGCGCTCCCCATGCACTGAGGAGATCGCAGTGTTCCGTGCGTTTGCCCGCACCGTCGCGCGCGGGGAGGACGGTTTCGTCGTGCTCGACACGGCTCCTACCGGCCACACGTTGCTCCTGCTCGACGCAGCAGAGGCCTACCACCGCGAGGTGGGGCGCTCGCATGCGCAGGTCCCGCGCGATGTCTCCGAGCTGCTGCCGCGACTGCGCGACGCCGACTACACGAGGGTGCTGATCGTGACCCTGCCCGAAGCGACCCCCGTCCATGAGGCCGAACGCCTTGCCGCGGATCTCGAGCGCGCAGCGATCACTCCCTTTGGGTGGATCATCAACCAGAGTCTCGCGCTCGCCGGGGTGACGGACCCGACACTGTGTGCGCGCGCCGGGCGCGAGCAGGCATTTATCGACGAGGTCCGCGCCCGAGCCGAGCGCATCGCGATCGTGCCGTGGCACGCAGGGCACCTGGCCGGCGCGCGGGCCCTGTACGGCCTAACTGCGGTCTGAGCGAGGACGTGCAATCGCCCGCATCTTGGAGCGCGCGATTGATATCCGTGTGAGCTAGTGGTCGTTCGCCTGGCCGTGAGCCACGAGGCCGGCGCTGTGCCGCATCTCGCCGGGTGCGGACTCGGGGTCCACGTGCACGATCGCTTCGCTGACGTGGTCGATCCGCTCCAGTAGGCGTCGGCGAACGGCCATAGCGATGTCGTGGCCCTCGGCGACCGTCGCATCGGCGACAACGACCACGTTGACCTCACAGCGGATCTCATGACCAACCCAGCGCGCGCGCACCTCCTCGACACCGAGGACACCATCCACGTGCCCGGCCTGGTGGCGAATCTCATCGACGACTTCGGGCTTGATGCCGTCGAGCATTCGCAGCACGATCTCCTGCGCCGATGTCCACACGATGCGGAGAATCACGATGGAGATGATGAGCCCAACGATCGGGTCCGCGAGTTGAAATCCCATCGCGACCCCGATCGCGCCGACGACTACCGCCAGGCTGGTAAAGCCGTCAATGCGCGCGTGATAGCCGTCGGCAACAAGAGCGGCCGACCCGATCCGCCGCCCGGTCCGGATCCAGTAGACCGCCACCCACTCGTTGCCGACGAATCCGATGGCCCCGGCCGCGGCGACGGCCCAAAGCAATCCGGGCGTGTGCGGATGGACGATCCGCTGGATCGCCTCGCATGCGGCATACACAGCCGAGAACAGAATGATTGCGAGGACCGCCAGGCCGGCTAGGTCCTCGGTGCGTCCAAAGCCGTAGGTGAGCCGGAGGGTCGGAGGACGGCGCGAGAGGAGAAACGCGGCGGCGAGCGGAATCGCGGTGAGCGCATCCCCCACGTTGTGCACGGCGTCGGCGAGCAAAGCGACCGACCCGGAGAGCGCCACGACAACAAGCTGCAACGCGGCCGTCGCGCCAAGGACGATCAGCGAGCGCCACAGCGTGCGCAGGGCCTCCTTGCTTCCGAGGATCGCCGCAACTCGCCCAGTGCCCACTCGGTGAATTACCGGGGTTCGGGCCGGTGCTGCTCCGGAGCCCCCGCGATGCGTCTCGCGCAATGATCCGGGATAGGATCGAGGTCCCGTCTCGGCATCCCGCCCAACGAGGAGCGAACATGCCATACGGATATGGCGATCACGTGGATAATGGCTGGGGCGGCGGATGGATCGTCATGCTCGTGATGATGCTGATCTTCATCGTCCTTGCGGTCGCGGTGATCTGGTTCCTCATGGGCGGCCCCCGACGCGTCGGGGGTACTGCGACCGCGCAGGCTCCGCGCCTGACCGCTGAGCAGATGCTCGGCGATCGCCTCGCTCGCGGGGAGATCGACCCCGATGAATACCGCGCGCGACTTGCCGCCCTTCGGGAGCACAGCGCCGGGACGTAGGGGCCCGGCCATGACGCGGCCCGAGATACATGACCGAGTGGCACCTTTTTCCCGATCTTTGGCCGCCTCATGCGACCGCGCGTCACCTCAGTCGATCAGAACTGGCTGAAGCCACCGGTTCTGGCCTCAGATGACGCGTACCGGTCCGTCTCATAACCGACGGTGGAGACGGACTATCCGTTCGCTGGCGCGGTCCTGTAGCGGCGAAAGACGATGAGCGACCAGATAATCTCGACGACGCCGAAGGGCCAGGCCCCAGCGAG
>Ga0182030_10012548_pt1 | contig 16956 bp, 11 predicted proteins | sample 812S3MmetaG_FD_121299 | JGI IMG/M metagenome (GOLD analysis project Ga0182030, IMG submission 121299) | Permafrost microbial communities from Stordalen Mire, Sweden - 812S3M metaG (Illumina Assembly) | ecosystem: Environmental > Terrestrial > Soil > Wetlands > Permafrost | place: Sweden...
CTCCCGAGCCACCAGCGCCACCATTTGATGAGCCCCCCGCGCTTCCCCCGGCGCCACCGTGACCGCCTGACCCTATATTAGAGCCGTTGCTAACTAGCGCGAATTGACCTGACGAACTCCCGTTAAACAAAAGGCTTCCAGTGGTTGAACTAATTGAAATATTGCCTGCTGCGCTACCAGAGCCGCTTGCGCCCCCGATGCCACCGGCACCGCCCATGCCTGTGTTTCCTCCCGTAGCCGAGGCACCAGTTCCGCCATTGCCACCGGTACCCGAAGCCCCAGCAGATGACAAAACTAAATTTACACTAGTGGAGCCATAGTTGATGTTACCCTGAGCGCCCAGACTTAACGCCATTCCTGCGCCGCCGTTTCCACCAGCGCCGCCAGCGCCACCGGCACCGTTGTTTGATGAATCAACGCTGGCCCCTGTACCTCCAGCTCCGCCATTGCCACCGTATGCTCCTGAGCCCCCACCCGAACTAAAACTCTGATTCAAATTTAGCTGTCCAGCCGAATTTATCGTCAAACTGCCCGCGTTGCCTCCGGCACCACCTGCGCCACCAGTACCGCCATTAGTACCATTACCACTGCTTGCGGAAAAACCAGCAGCACCGGAGGCACCTGAGAAACCGGCTCCGCCATTACTAGACACGCCATTTAAAGTAATGTCAGATTGAGTACTGCTAATCGTGATGTTGCCACCAGCTCCGCCCTTAGCACCGGCACCTCCGATGCCACCAGCAACGCCACTCGCCCCCGCAGCTGCAAGTCCACCAAGACCGCCACTTTGACCATCAGCATTGATCGGCTGGGCCTCAAAAATCGTGCCCGCCTTTATGCTGATTATGCCGCCGCTGCCTCCCAGCCCTCCGGCACCGCCAGCGGCACCAGGCGCTGCACCAGAATTGTCGGCACCATTAGAGCCTAAGCCACCATTTGAATTGATGCCACCGCCATCGCTGAAACTATTCAAGGCAGTGATCGAAATATTGCCTCCGTTTCCACCTGCCAAACCATTACCTGAGGTGGCCGTGAAGCCACTGGCATTTATTCCATTGAGGTTGCTTATCGATGAAGCAGAGAGGGTCACGCTGCCGCCATTATTGTTACCACCTGAACCCGCCACCGCCGAAGCATTACCGCTTGTGTCAATCGGATTACCATTACCGGTGATGCCGGCCCCACTATTACCAGCAACAATAGAAATTGCAGCTCCATTAGCGATGATGCTTTCTCCAAGGCTGACGGAGCCTGAAGCATTGGTCGAACCCGCAGTTAAGCTTCCACTCAAGACATTGCCAGCTGCTCCCATCGTGAGAGAGCCAACAGGCAGAGCTGTATTAACAGATAGCTTTGCCCCGCCAGTCAGCCCGACCATATTTACCTTACTAAGGATAATTGAATTCGGAGCTATGATAGTAACGCTTCCAGCTCTGCCTGTGCCGCCAGAGCCGGTAACAACAGTGATGTTGCTCAGATTTATATTGCCACCACCATTAGCGCCAGAGTAGGCAGCGAGCAAAACGTTACCGCCATTTGGGTTAACACCGCTGGCAGTATTAATTGAAGCTGCCGTGAGGCAACCGGGACAGTCGATGCTACCGCCGAGCCCAGCGCCCGACAGAGTAAGTGTCTCGCCCGGAGAAAGCGGAGAAGTAAGCGTGCCCGAGCTAACGGCAAGCTTGCCACCAGCGACAATGGTAATATTATGCCCATCTGTAAGCAGTGAAACGCCTGAGGGAAATATAACATTGCCACCAGCAAAGATTGCCAGGTCTTCGGCCGGGCTAGAATTTGGTACAACCACGTCACCGGTCAAATTGAAAATCGTTGGATCGCCGCTGAAATTTATAGCACCAATATTTGTCGCGCCGGAGCTAGCACCAACAATTCCAGTGCCCGCTACCGCATTGACCAATCCACTTATGTTATTAGCTACTACGTTTAGATTTCCGGCGCCCGCGTTTAGATTGAGCACCTGGCTCAAGATATTGCCTCCGCTGATATTGAGGTAATTTCCCGCGCCTGAGCCAGTGGTCGAGATATTGATGTTGCCAGCAGCGGCCAGTCTTCCACCCGAATTAGCCACGCTGAGATTGCCTGTCGGGCTGTTGATGTTCAAATTAGCGCTGGCGGAAATAGTGCCGGCGTTGACTAGATTGCTGGTGACCAGGGTAAGGCTGAGCTTAGGCGAGGCGTTTGTAAGTCCGAGAATTCCGCCGGCAGGAGCCAGAGTAGACAAAAGCGCTCCGTTTTGATTGACGATACTGCTAGCCTGTATCAAAGCGTTGGTCGTACTGGAATTTGTCGACAGCGCGTAAAGATTGCCACCATTTATAAGATTGCCCGAAAGATTCAGCGCCGTGTTTGAAGCAAAGTCTCGCACAACTGTCACAGAATGTGGCACAACCAGAGAGCTGAGTTGGGCGCCGGCGGGAATAATAAGAGAGCCGCCAATAGCAGAACCATTAGCACCGATGAGAATCGATTGCCTGCCGCTACTAATCACCTGGTTAACGGCGGCAGCTTCAGCTGGAGTCAATGACATTCCGGCGGTGACGAGAGTCGAATGTCCGCTCAACTGGATATGAACCGGAGCGGTGCCGGCCGGAACGATGACATTCTTGCTAGTTGAGGCTAAATTCAGATTGCCGGACACAAGGGTATTGGCAAACACAGCTTGAAAGGGGGCGAGCAACAAAGTGGTCGCCAACAAGCCTGATACCAAATATCTTGCTTTCGTTTCGTTTTTTACAGCCTTGAACATAGAAGATCGTCTCCATTATGAAATGATGGCTTCGAAACCCGCTCTTCCGATTTCGAAGTCAGCCAATGCTCTCATAAATAGATACATCTTGTATATGATCGAATAAACTAAGAAAACGTTACGTTGCTGAGGCCTGGAGCCAATGGCAAAGCCGGCGGTCAAGCAAATACCGACAAAGACATTAGTCTACAGTGCCATGGTAGGACGTTTTGAAACTGCTGAACACATCAGAACATTCAATACTGCCACCAAGCCCCGAACCGGAGAGCGCGGATTCAAAGATCTGCTCATCTCGACGAGCTCAAGGTCGTTGTCTAATGCCCCAGAGCAGAGCGTGCTCTCGCCAAAGCGACAAAACCGGTTTAGTCGCCTAATAAAATAGAGATCTCAAAGACAAGACCAGACCCAGAGCATCAAAACCGGCTGTAGCGGCAGGCGTAAGTAAAGCAACCACACAGGTAAATCTGGAGTCAACTGCGGGTGCAATGCCATGTTTATATTAGCGGGAAACACCGCAACAAGAAGACAAAGTAAACCCCACACAGCCGGACGGCGCAGCCCAGGAATTAGCAAGCCGAGAGCCCCGGCGATCTCGAATATTCCACTGACATAAACGAGCTCTAGCGGAAACGGCAAATATGCCGGCATGATTTTGCAAAACACTTGCGGTTTAACAAAATGCAAAAGGCCGGCAGCCGCGAAAGCCAGAGTACAAAGGCTCCGCGAGATTGTAAGCTTTAGTGATTTGGTCTCAGTCATAACGATGCGGCAGCTAAATAACGCAAAGACGTAGTCAAATAAAGAAAAGACGTGCCAGTCAAATAACACAAAGATGCGCTAGTCATCTTGAGCTTTCTCAGCTTTTTTCTGCTTGCGTACTTTCTCTTTCTCGCGCGCCTTAGCACGCTGCTCTGCCGCCCGAGCCTCACGCTCAGCTTCGGCGCGCTCCTCTTCTTTCTGCAAACGCTCTTTCTCTTTTACTTCCAAATAATATTCATAATTACCTGGACACAATTTTAAGCCGCCATCAACAATTTCCACAATTCGATTAGCAATTTTCGAAATAAAATGACGGTCGTGCGAAACGACAATTACAGTCCCCTCGTATTCGTTTATCGCTTCTTCGATCATCTCTTTTGCTGGAATATCGAGGTGGTTGGTAGGCTCGTCGAGAATGAGGAAATTAGCCGAGCCTGTCATCATTTTCGCCAATGCCAGTCGGGCTTTCTCGCCACCGCTTAAATCACCCACACGTTTAAACACAGTCTCATCGCTGAAAAGAAAGCGACCGAGTAAGCCACGTATTTCAGCATCTTTCCACTGCGGCACTTGCTCAGCAATCGTTGCCAAAACAGTTTTTGTTAAATCGAGAGCTTCTGCTTGATTCTGTTCAAAATACGACGGAATGATGTTGTGAGTTCCGATCTCCACAGTGCCGTCTGTCGGTGTTTCATAACCGGCAATCAAGCGCAAGAGGGTCGACTTGCCCGAGCCATTCGGTCCAAGAAGCGCGACGCGATCGCCACGTTCGACAAAGAGATTTGCGCCAAGAAAAATCACCTTATCGCCATAACTGTGCGACATATCTTTTATGGTGAGAACTTCGCGCCCGCTGCGCACATGATCGGGGAAACGAAAACGCAAAGTGCGTAATTCAGAGTCAGGCGCGTCTACAATATCCCACTTCTCCAATTGTTTCTCGCGGCTTTTTGCTTGCGTACTGCGATTGGCGCTGGCACGAAAACGATCGATAAATTCTTGCTGGCGCTCAAGCTCTTTCTGCTGGCGCTCATAAGTCGCTTCTTGCGCCTCGCGCTGCATTTGCCGCGTTTCCAAATAGGTAGAATAATTGCCGAGATAAGTGGTGCTGACGCCACGCTCTATTTCAACAATGCTTGTGCAAATGCGATCAAGAAAGAAGCGATCGTGCGAAACAATTACCATAGGCGTCGAGAGCTTACGCAAATATCCTTCAAGCCACTCGATTGTTTCCAGATCGATATGGTTGGTAGGTTCGTCGAGCAGCAGCACATGAGGATCTTGCAGCATCACTTTGCCAAGGCCAATGCGCATTTGCCAGCCACCGCTATACTCGCTGACCAGGCGGTCGGATTCGGCAAGAGTAAATCCGATTTCAGGCATCAGCTTATCAACTTTCAGCTCGAGTCCATAACCGTCTTTTGCTTCGAACTCATGCTGCAAGTTATTTAAGCGGCGCAGCAGTTTGTTGCTCTCCGCTTCTGATGCCGTTTCCAATTTTGTATGAATGTGATGAATTTCTTGTTTTAACTCATGAACTTCAGCGAAGGCGCGAAGCAGTTCTTCATGAACTGTATTGCCGGTCACAATGTCAAATTCTTGACTGAGGTAGGCAATACGAATGCCCGATTGCTTGATCACGTCGCCAGAGGTGGGCTCGATTTGTCCCGTGATGATTTTGAACTGTGTGGTTTTGCCCGTGCCGTTGGCGCCGACCAGCCCAAGCCTGTCACCGGCTTTGACCTCCCAATTTATGTCGCGCAGCGCTTCGCCATTGGCAAAAACTTTTGATATGTGATCGAGTCGTAGCATGATGATAATTCGCTTCTGATGTAGATGGTTTGTGACAGCCGTGCGGGCTGAATTAGAGAAATTGCTGCGCCGTGATGGACAGCAATTTGGCGCAAACACCGTGCAGGCAAGAGCAGAGACCTCTCAGAGGGCACGCCTACTGGAGGAGCCCGCAGCAATTTGCTAGCAGCGGCGCATAACCAAAATCTATTATAAAACGAGAATCGGCTACATATAGCCATTCGTTAAGTATGACGACTAGTCTTCGTCGTTGTTGTTCTCATCTTCTTCGTCTTTGTCGACGACGCGGCAGGCAACAAGGGCGGTGCCGGCGCTCAGTACGCCCAGTCGGCGCGCGGCTGCGTGTGACAGGTCAATAACTTTACCGGAGGTGAACGGTCCGCGATCGTTTATTACCACGATGCACGAACTACCGTTGCGCTTGTTTGTCACTTTGAGCCTGGTACCAAATGGCAGGGTCCGATGGGCTGCCGTGAGCCGTTCTTTTTCTAAGACTTCGCCGGAGGCTGTTTTTCTGCCATAGAACTTGTGATGATAGTAATCGGCCATACCCGAGAATTCTTTTGCATTGGAACTGTCCTTTGCTCGTGACACGGCTTTAGCTCTCGGATGTGCCTTGGTTCTGGCGTCAGAGGCAGGCACAGCGATAAAGCTCGTGCACGCCAAGCTGAAATATACAAATGCCGCAATGCGCATATAGTCTGCCTCTTCGCTCAACCGTTCAATTCTGACCGGTCGCCGCGGAACGATCCTTGGATTTTTCTAAGCTGCCAGCTTAAAGAAATCCAAGGATCGCCGACGTCCAATTGTATCGAACGGGGGATACACACGATTCCAAGGAGAAGGGCGAAGTTAGCAAACGATCTCTCATCAAACTCAAACTGATGTCATCCAAGCAGCTTATGTCCAGGAATATTTTACGGTTGATTTATTCGGTTTGCGCGGGATGTGTTCTACACCAAAACAGGGGGAAGATCCAATGGATCCCAGAGTTTTAGATGCACGAGATTCAGTAGCGTTGACAGATGACAAAGGTGCCCCGAGTGCGTGGCACGATGAGGCGCGAGCCTTTATGAGCCAGCGTCCGGACAACACAGCCGCTGCCACCAGATCCAGTGACACCGTCACTGAGCGTGTGGCGCCCAAGGCGGAGAATGTAGAAACACCTGAAGTGAAAGAAGCCTATAAGTCAATGCTGGAAAAGACAAAGGGTGTAGACCCGGCGACGGTGGCAGACAGCATGAACCTCTTTGCCGATCTGGCAGCGACAGGCGCCAACGTATCGAAATTTGGCGACTCCATCAAAGATAATGGGGTGGCACCAAATACGGTGAAGGCAGACGTAGCCCTCAATCCGGAAGCTGTTCAACCAGAAGTGGCACAGGCTTATACTCGTCTTTTGCAGAGAGGCTTCAATCCAGTCTTGATCACAGACGTACTAAACGTAGCCGGTGACGTTGCCGCAATTGCGATGAGCCCGGCAGGTCATAAGTTGTTTGAAGACATCAAATCGTTAATCGGACATATTTCCGGCTAACAAAAGTGGGGGATGCTGAGCGCCCGTCGCTCAGCATCGTTTGTGGGTGACCGTGACTTGAGCGCTGCGAGCTTGTTGCAGCGCTCAAGCTCCGGAAATTACGGGGCTAACCGAATGACGCGCAAGCAATTCGGCAATACCCGTTTGCATTATTTGACATCGAGAGGGGGCTGCTTCGATGCTGGAGACCCGGGACACAACAAATTCAATACTGTCTTCAGGCAAGCCTGATGCGACAGAGGCGCTGCTGAAAGAAGCAATGGAGTCAATGAAAGATCGCTTCCACGTGGTTGGTGATCGTGTTGAACTTCTAAATACGAAATTAGCTTCTCCTCCCGATGGAGAGAAGATCGGACCGACAGATCCAAATGGCGACCTGAACATCACTCTGATGGTGCGCTCAAAGGCCAGCGACAAAGAGATGGATCAAACCCTGGCAGATATTGCCAATCACAAACGAAATCCCTTGAGCGACGCCGAGTTCAATGCCAGGTTCGGAGCCGATCCTCAAGCAATGCAACGGATACTCAAGTTTGCCGACGACAACGGTCTCACCGCTGGCGAAGTTGATCCGAACTCCGGCAGAATCCTATTAAAAGGAAAAGTCAAAAGCTTCAATGACGCATTCAATATTGAACTGACTGACTTCAAAGGCGCAAAGGGAATCAGTCGCGAACGCACCAGCATAATTTCGGTGCCGACAAACATCGGTCAAGACGTCGTTGGTATATTTGGTCTGGAAAGTCATCCACAAAATCCGCAGGTGCAATCAGACGCCATACGCTACGAACCGAAGGGCTTCGGGCCACGCGTTCCAGTGGGTTATATGCCTGAAGATGTCGCCAATGCCTATCAGTTTCCGAAGGATTCACAGGGCGAAGGACAGGCAGTGGCTATCGTCGAATTCGGCGGTGGATTGGATTTGAAAGATAATGCTGCCTACTACGACAAACATCATTTACAGTTACCAAACATAAACATAGTCAGCATAGATGGCGGGCAAAACAATGTCGGGCAAACCGCTGACGATGAAGTGGCGTTGGATAGTCAGGTTATAGGTGCCGTCGCTCCCGGTGCCAAACAGAATTTGATGTTTGCGCCGAACTCAGATCAGGGCTTTGTTGATTCAATAACTCAGGCAACTTTTGCCAAACCTGGCGATACACCGAACTCTGCGATTAGCATCAGCTGGGGCGCACCGGAGTCGGCTTGGACCCCGCAAACACGCGACAATCTCAATCTTGCCTTTAAGAAGGCAGCATTAAAAGGAATCTCTGTTTTTGCAGCAACCGGCGATAAAGGCGCGATGAATGGTACGAATCGCTTTACCACTGATTATCCGGCGTCCGATCCCTACGTCACCGCCACTGGTGGCACAGAGTTGCGCCTGAATCCTGACGGCACAGTCGTGAAGGAAACGGGTTGGAGCAATGGTGGCGGCGGTATCAGCGAGCTGACTCCAGTTCCGTCGTTTCAAAAAGACTTGCCGATGCCGGTGAATGCAAATAAAGACGGCGTAGTCGGCCGCGGCGTTCCTGATATATCTGGTAACGCAGCTCCTGCAACGGGCTATCGCATTCGAGTTCACGGCTTCGAAACAACTATCGGCGGTACCAGCTCAGTTGCGCCGCTCTATGCAGCACTGGTCATGCGTATGAATGGTGCGCTTGGCAAAAACGTGGGTTATCTGAATCCATTCTTCTACCAGCATGGCAATTCAGACATATTTAAAGACATCAACTCCGGCAACAATGGCGGATATGAGGCGGGCGCCGGCTGGGATGCGGCGACTGGATGGGGCACCATAAATGGTGTCGCCTTGCAAGATTCACTTAGAAAAGATCTGAACAGACCGTTCGTTTAGTTCGCAACGCACAAAAAGTTCGCTACGCACAAAAAGCCAACTAGTTTTCCCTGTGCCAAGCTGACTCGGAACTAACAAATAAAGCCTGGTCACTGGCTTCCTTCAATGTTTTCTGTAAATCAGCCGAAGGCTTATCGAATTCTGGATTGCCCAAGTAGTTGACGCTAGCCGCATAAGCGGCACCACTGGCTGGTACAATAAGTTCATTTTGAAGCCCCTCGGTGGTTTGCATAAACGGCTTCCCATTGTTATCGGTGCCGAATGTGATGGGGTTTGGGATACTTATTCTGCGGTAGGCAGACTCAATATCCTTCGCCATCTGAGGATTTTTCATAATGTCCTGCGCCGTTTTTGTCAGGCTGTCGATATTGCCATCTAATAGAGCACCCATAAGTTGCTTTGCTGCTTCTTGGGTTTCAGCAGACAGTGGTTTGCCTGTTGAATCTTTGATTTTCGGATCCGCCAGAGAAGCTGCCAGGTATTCTTTGGACTGCTGTACCGAGTCCACTCTCAGTTGATCGGCAGAGCGGCCGTTAACTTTGTCGCCTTTTACATCAATGTCGATAGGCGCGCCGCCGTCTTTGGCGTTGAAAATTAAATGTTCAACTTCACCATCTTTTCCGTAAGAAACTTTTGCAGAGCCAGATTGCTCAAGATCTCTAGCCATTCCCTGCAGGTAATTGCCATCCTTCATCTCGTGGATCTCTTGCAGAGCGATCCCACCTGCACTCGCATTACCACTTCTAATGTCATTGACTTTGTCAGCTAGAGATTTTGCATTCGCTTCTTCTATTTGGGAAGCGCTTAGTTGATGGAGCCTATCACCACTATAGGGGAGGAGCTCGTTTTGAAAGGCACTGTGCGCATCGTTGAAGGCACTGTGCGCATCGTTGAAGGCACTGTGCTCATTGTTGAAGGACTTCTGCTCTTCGTTGAACGGATGGCTGAATTTTGACGGTTCGGCCTTTTCCCTCTCAGCGTCTCCTGACATCTCGATTACCCCCAATGCTTATCCTTTGGCTTTCTACCACGGAAAAGTCATAATTAAACGTCATCGAGCAGAGACAATGCGTATGAATGAATAGTGTGAGACGAGAAGATGTTGGGATTTTCGGTTCAGGCGAATTCTAAGCCACCAGCAGTAGTGGCATCAAATCGGACGCCCAGGAGGCGTCCCTACCGAAATGCGGTATGGTCTAGCGGGTGACCATTTAGCGATCCTGTTAAGGAGCGCAGGAATGCCACCACTTGCTTTCGTTCTTCAGCGTTTAGCGGTTTTTCTACCTGGTAGTCAGACATAATTTTTACAACGTCATCCAGCGTAGCTGCGGAGCCGTCGTGCAAATAAGGATAGGTCAAAGCCACGTTGCGCAGCGTTGGAACTTTGAATCTGTGCAGATCATTTTTTGAATAGCTAATATTTGCGCGCCCGTCGTCTTCCTTTGTAAGATTCGACTTTGTCGCGAAATAATCTTTGCTGTATCCCATCAGCTCATACGAGAGACCGCCCAGAGCTGGGCCGGAGTGGCAATCATAGCATTCATGCTTTTTGAAGACTTCAAAGCCGGCCTTCTCATCCGCATTTAACGCATTAGCATCTCCGGCCAAAAACTTATCAAATCGGCTGCCCGGAGTCAGCAAGGTTTCCTCATAAGATCCAATCACATCGCTGACACTACGGGCGGTGACACCGTCGGGATAAAGTTCTTTGAACTCGGCGATATAGTTATTGTTTTTGCGTATGCTCTCAATGACTTGCTGCCAGTTAGATGCCAACTCGTTTGGATCACTTACAGCAAAATCGACTTGCGCGCGCAGGTTTTTAGCACGTCCATTCCAAAACTGCCCGATGCTATACGCCGCGTTGAATACGGTCGGAGCATTCAGCGTTCCGGCTTTGCCACCAACACCGACAGACACTTTCAATTGATCGCTGCCACCTTTATCTAGCGCATGACAGCTGGCACAGGACACGCTGCCATCACTGGAAAGTGTCTTGTCTGCAAAAAGTTTTTCACCAAGCGCAGCTTTGCGTTGATCCGGCTTCAAAAAATTCTCCGCCGGAATAGCCCGCAGGTCAAAAATCTTAGCGCGTTTCTTAATCCACGTTACAAGGCGTCGCTGCTCCGTTTCGCTCAAGGCAGCATCCCAATGCAATGACAAATATTGCGCGGGCGGCATGTTGTTCTTTGCCATTGCTGAAGAGAGCTTTTGAATATCCAGAGCAGTAAAAGGAACCTTGCCGGAAAGCTTGTCACGATCCAGAAGAAAAGAGTGCTGCCCATTAGTAATATTTCGGTGAATAATTGCATCGGCTATGGGAAAGCCAAAATAAAGAGGATGTACAGCCAGGTCGTTCGTATGGCAGTCTGCGCATTTCTTGACCATAATATCCGAAACGGCTTTGAATTCAGTGCCGTCATCGGGCGCCGGATATGTGCGCTTTATCAAAAGATTGGACAACGGCAAAGTCATCAGTAGCAAGACAACAGCGACAACGGTCAAGCAGAACTTAGACATAGAAACCGTCACATTCGATTAAAGATTTGCTCGCGTCGCAAAGCATTAAGATCCAATCCATCCATCTAACAATTTCGCCCCCTGCCGAAACACAAGCAAGTCAGGCTGGCGCTATTATACAGCAGCTGCGTTCGCGACTGCATCTTGAAGCATCTGCCAATTCATAGTCTGGTCCAAATGGCTCGCCGGTGCAAAGACAAGTGAAAGTGGTGGTAACTTTGTCGATATGCTGCCAGGGGTTCTCACCGCCTTCAAGCCGACCCAATCCATTTTTACCCCGAAGGTAAGTGCAAATTTCGGGAGCGGCTCCTGATTGCTTGCCTGATTGCTTGCCTGAGTGCTTGTCTTGCACTAAATCGCTTGACATAAACAGTTCACTTTTGTTGCAGGGCTTTCAGAATCGTTCGCTCAATAGCAACTTTGCTCAGCTGAACTTTGTAGGCATTTTGCGCCAGCGGTGTTGCATGTTTGAGAGCGAGCTCTGCAGCTTCACGGGCTAGGCTCTCTGTAATCTTTTTACCAGCCAGTGCGTTTTCAGCTTCCCTGGCGCGCCAAGGCACTGGCGCCACAGCTCCGACAACAACACTTGCTGTTTTGCAAACATCACCATTCATATCAAGTGCAACAGCGCAATCGGCAATCGACCAGTCGTAAGACTCTTTTTCACCAAACTTGAGATGGGCTGAACGCAGCTTCTTATCGGGAATGCGAATGAAAGTTATCAGCTCATTTGGGGCAAGTGAATTTTCCTTTTGCACATCGATTGAAGGTCCATTAAAGAAATTCTCGACCTTGATGTTTTTGGTTTTGCCATCCGCGCCTAAAATATCTATAGATGCGCCAAGCGCGACAAGGGCCACGGCAATGGTCGAAGCGTGTACTGCGGGACATTTTTGATTGTCAAAAATGGCATGGTATTTATTTTCGCCATCAATCGCGAAACAATGCGAACCGCCTTTTTTCAAGCAGTCGAAATCAGCAGAGCGAAAGTACCAGCAGCGCGGTCGCTGCAAGAGGTTGCCACCAACGGTCGCCACATTGCGAATGTTTGGCGTGGCAATGTGCGCCGCGGACTCAGCAAGTGCAGCAAAGCGCTGGCGAATGTCCTTATTATTTTCAATTTCGCTAAGCGTAAGCAGCGAACCAATTTGCATACCTTTGCCGGCTTCGAAGCTTGCGCATTGCAAAGCAGGTAGGCTGCGAATGTTGACCAGGCAAGACGACTTCAGCACTCCTTCTTTCATCAAATCAAGCAGATCGATGCCACCAGCTTTGATGATTGCCGAGTTTGGCATGATGCCATTTCGGCTAGCCACAGTAAGTTGCGGCGCGGTGCAAGTGGCAGATTTAGCGGCTTCCTGCGCTGTTTTTACCTGAAGCCACTCAAATTTATTCATCATCAGTCTTGCCCTCCCTTGCTCAAAGCGGCAAGAACTCTAGCAGGAGTAAACGGCATTTCGTAAAGCCGCACACCGGTTGCATTGTAAAACGCGTTGGCGATGGCAGCTGCGACAGGCACGATGGACGGCTCGCCGATACCATGCGCATCGGTGTTGCTGCGCCCAAGATATTCTTCAAGAAGCAGCACTTCTATTTTTGGAATTTCGCGCGCACCGGCAATTTTGTATGACTCCAAATTTGAATTGACCACCGTGCCGGTATGTTTATCGACATGCCGATGCTCAAACAGAGCCCAGGACATACCCTGAATCACCCCGCCATTCACCTGGCTCTCAATCGCGATCGGATTGAGCGGGCGCCCCGGACTGTGCACTGCCACCACGCGCTCAAGATAAATGCGCCCGGTCTGCGTATCAACTTTCACTTCGACAAACTGAACACTGCTCAAGCGGCCGAAGCCCATGCGTCCCTTTTCAAAGCCGCCGTAATCTTCCGGTCGGCTGGCGACAAAGCTGACATGCTCTGATTCGATTTCGTCAACAAGCTCTTTCCAGGCGACGCTCTTGGTTTTATCATCGCGTGAGAAAATTTTGCCGTCGCGCATATCCAGATGTTCGACATCGATGCCCAGTTTGGCCGACGCCAGAGCAAACAGTTTCTCTTTGGCTTTGAAAGCAGCTTTGCGCGCCGCCGGCGAGATAGATCCTGTGGTGACACTGCCACCCGACGCTGGTCCAGTTGGAAAAATAGTGTCGCCAATATGCACGGTAACGTCAGTTGGTTTGAGGCACAACTCTTCAGCCACAATCTGCGCCAGAGCAGTGCGAATGCCTGTGCCGATGTCTTGCACGCTTGAGAAGATCTCCACAGAGCCGTCACCGGAAAGACGAACTTCGCAGGAAGAATCCATACTGACAAAGCGCGGCCATTCGCCTTGCGCTACGCCGTAACCTGTTTTGACAACGCCCTCATCGCTGCCCGCGGGCTTGCGTTTGGCCCAGCCGAACTGTTTGGCACCAGCAGCTCGCTGCGCGCGACGCGTGGCGTTGGGGTCGATCTTTTCACGCAGATCAAGCGGATCAAGCTTTAGCTTATCGGCAAGCTCATCGATCGCTTGCTCAACGGCGAAACAACCTTGCGGCTGGCCCGGAGCACGAAAGGCACAAGCTGGAGATTGATGTGTCAAAACATCATAATGTTGCGACGCAAAATTGTCGCACGGATACAGACTTTGAGCCGCCCAGCCCACTCCGGCGCCAAGACCGGCGCCCGCAGTTCCATATGATTCAAGTCTGATCGCGGTCAAAGTTCCGTCTTTCTTAGCACCAACTTTCAATTTCTGAATTGAATTTGGACGCTGGCCGGCAGCCGTTTGCTCTTCCTTGCGATCTAACATGAGCTTAACTGGCGCCTTAGCCATTTTGGAGAGATAAGCCGCCGCCAGCCCATGGTTGCCCGGTCCAAACTTAGCCCCGAAACCACCGCCCATAAATTCGGTTATGACTCGTACTTTGCTCTTGGGTAGATTGAACAAGCTGGCTATATCTGAGCGCAAGGCTGAAGTGCCCTGGGTGGAAGCATAAACAGTTAAACCATCATCGCGCCAGTCGACCAGTAATCCGTGTGTTTCCAGAGCGCTATGCATGTGCATTTGCGTTCGATACTCGTGCTCGACAATCAAATCGGCTGCAGCAAAACCAGCATTGATGTCGCCGCGGTCTCCGCCCATAAGTCCCTCAGTTTCAGGTCCACGCATATTGCCTTTTTGCGCAAGCCCTTTCGGAGCGCCGCCACCGCCGCCGGTGCCATCCTGCTCTATGGCGCCAGGAAAAACGAGCGGTGCATCAGACTTCATCGCATCGTCAAGATCCACGACAAACGGCAAAACCTGGTAATCAACTTTAATTAGCTTGACGGCTTCGGCTGCGGCGCGCTCTGTGGTGGCAGCAACGGCAGCAACGGGCTGGCCGACATATTTGATTTTAGGGAAATGCTTCTGGTCAAACGACAACCAGGCCGACTCAGCCTTGCTTTCCTCAGAAGCTTCGCGCGCAGTGCCCAACACTCGCGTGAGAATTTGCACGGCTCTAACACCGGGATATTTGGCCGCAGCGCTGGCATCAATTGAAATAATGTTGGCGTGTGCGTGTGGAGAGCGCAAGAGCTTGCCATAGAGCATGCCCGGCAATTGAATATCAGCAGTATATTTCGCCTTACCGGTGACCTTCAGATGTCCATCAAGCCGCGGCGTCGATTTGCCGATCACCGAAAGATGGGCGTTTACCGGCAACGCCGGAGGTTCATCAAGCGGAACTTCGCGCTCGACCTCTGTGATTTCAACACCATAAATTCCCACCGGAACTTTTATTTTTTTTGTCAGAGGAACATTTGCTGCTGGTTTAGTCGTCGCAGCAGGAGTTTCATCAGCCATTAGACTTGCCCCCCTTGCTCACGGCAGCCGCTTCCAAAGTTGCTTCGAAAACTTTCGGATAGGTGCCGCAGCGACAAAGATTGCCACTGCAGGCAGTGCGGACATCATCGAGGGTTGGTGTCTGATTGCGCGAAAGCAAAGCCGCGCAGCTCATAATCATGCCGGGTGTGCAAAATCCGCACATCATCGCATCTTTGTCAATGAATGCCTGTTGCACAGGGTGAAGCTGCTCTCCCTGAGCCAGCCCCTCGATAGTTGTAATTTCGCGGTTAGCCACATCGATAGCCAGAGTCATACACGAGCAAACCGGCATACCGTCGAGCCAGACAGTGCAGGCGGAGCAAGCGCCTCGATCGCAGGATACTTTTGTGCCGGTTAAACCGAGATGGTTGCGCAGGGTTTCTGCCAAAGTGGTGGCAGGCTCGACCTGTACGCGCTGGGTAACTTTATTGATTTTGAGGTCCAGCGGCACAGCCCCAGGACCAACCGGCGTAGCGCCAGCAGCAGAAACTTTGTCGGCAGCAATTCCAGCCAGCGCGGTAAGGCTGGCACCCTTCAAAAAGTTTCGCCGCGAAAAGCCTGAACTTTTGTTTTTCTCAGAATCGACATCGTCGTCATGCATATTATGGATGTGAAACCTCAGGTCAATTTATCGTAATCAAAAAGCGATTGCTCAGCGAAGGGCCGCAAATCAAACTCTGCAAACGGCACAGGTGATGCACTGCAGGCAGTTCTTAGTAAGCGCTAAGAGTAACAGATTAATGCCGATATCGCTGCTCATGACTTCTCCAGTTCCGCTTAGCACGGGGACAGAATCGCCACCTGGCAAGGGCAAGTTTTAGGTGAGGTTTATTAAAGCGCGTCAGGACAAGCACTCGACAACCGTCCGGGTGAGTGTGGTAAATACGCAGCCACCTTAACTAATTTCAAGGCTGCTGGTGTCCAACAAAGTCATGGCGAGTGTACAAGCGTATGGGGCAGCGAGAGATAGTCAAGGCAAATACTCCCGCAGGGCAATTGGCATCAGCTGGCGAGGGCGCGTTACAGGCAGAAAGCAAGCTCATTCGGCGGTTCGAGAATGGAAATGAGCAGCACCTGTAATGCCGAAATTGATAAGGGGTACGGGTATGTTTAGCGAGATTGAGCGCAATTCGACGGCTGAGAGAGTCGATACGACGCTTGGAAATGACAATAAAAGCACATCGTTGTTTTTAGAAACGATGGGGAATGGCGCTTCGTCTCTGGTTTCACGCACAGCGTTTAATGTGCCTCAGGGCTTCCCAGATACAATGCCGCCAGCCTTAAACGACACACCGACTTGGCTAAATCCTACGCCTCCGGCGCTGAATGACATTCCTTCCTGGCAGAATCAAGTGCAGCCGGGTGTCGATGACAGACCGAAATGGCAAAGAAAAGTATCTGACGGCCAATCAAGCACCATCTTTAACCCAGCTCCTCCGGCTGTCGATCAGGGTAAGCCCTGGCGCGCAGGTTGGGGCGAAACGGCTCCTGGATTTCCCGGACAAGTTCCTACGCCGGCTCCAGATAGCGGTAAGCCCTGGCGCGCAGGTTGGGGCGATGTGGCCCCCGGATTTCCCGGACAGCTGCCGACACCGGCTCCGGATAACGGCAGACAATGGAAGCAGAACTGGGGCGATGTGGCCCCTGGATTTCCCGGACAAGCTCCCGCAGCACCGGTAGACAGCAATAGCCCCTGGAAAAATAGCTGGGGCAGCTCGCCCCCCACTGGCTTTCAGGTGCCACAAGCGCCGGACGCTCAAGTAGGACGCGCCAGTATCGACACCACGGGCAGTGCCGGCAACCTAGGACCTTTTGGTTCTCACCCGTCGCCATGGGGCTCATCC
>Ga0182030_10012553_pt1 | contig 16952 bp, 13 predicted proteins | sample 812S3MmetaG_FD_121299 | JGI IMG/M metagenome (GOLD analysis project Ga0182030, IMG submission 121299) | Permafrost microbial communities from Stordalen Mire, Sweden - 812S3M metaG (Illumina Assembly) | ecosystem: Environmental > Terrestrial > Soil > Wetlands > Permafrost | place: Sweden...
CGTTCTAAAGTGCTTGCTGGGACATGCGGCACTTTCATTTCGACACGGTGGACGAGATCCGGCAGGCGGCGGCCGACGCCGGCGCACGGCACATCGCCTTTCTGGACGACCCGCGGGCGATTCGCGCCACTCTCGCGCAGAAAGTCACGGTGGGCAGCCACATGGCAGGCAACGCCATCGCCATCCACCCCATGGAAGGCTGCGACAGCGACGCCGATGGGCGACCCTCCGAGCTTACGTGGCGGCGCTACCAACGCTTCGCGCGTGGTGGCGCCAAGCTCATCTGGTTCGAAGCTACGGCGGTGTGCCGCGAGGCGCGCGCCAATCCACGCCAGTTGTGGATCCACGCGGGCAGCGTCGCCGAGATCGCGCGCCTGGTGGAAATGGTGCGGCGTACCCATCGCGAAACGTGGGGCTCCGACAACGACCTGCTCATGCCCGTGCAACTCACCCACTCCGGCCGATTTTCCTGGCCGAAGCGGATCGTCGCGGTGCACAATCCTCTGGTCGATCTGAGAATTCCCACACCTCCCGATCAGCCCGTGATCTCCGACGGCGAGCTGGAGCGCATGGAAGACCAGTTCGTGGAGGCGGCACGGTTGGCGCTCGATGCGGGCTTCACCGCGGTCGACGTGAAAGCCACACACGGCTACCTGGCGTTCGAGCTGCTCGGCGCCCGAACGCGCGCGGGCCGCTATGGTGGACCGCTGGAAAATCGCGCGCGCTTCCTGCGCAACATCATCTGCAAAATCCACGCGGAGTTCGGAGAACGCCTGCTGATCGCGATGCGCCTGGGATGTTACGAGGGCCTGCCATACGTGCGCGACGCGGCCACCGGTGAAGGTGTGCCCATGGACTTCGCACTCCCTTATGAGTACGGATTCGGCGTGAATACCGGCAACCCGCACGCCATCGACCTGGACGAAGTGAAGCGCGCCGTCGCCTGGTTCCGCTCCGATGGCGTCGAACTGCTGAGCGTCTCGCTCGGCGTGCCGTATTTCAATCCGCACATCGGCCGGCCGTTCGAGAAGCCCGACGAGGGCAACTACGAGCAGCCGGAACATCCGCTCATTGGCGTGGACCGCCATTTCTTCGTGACCGGCGAATTGCAGCGAGCGTTCCCCGATCTACCGATGGTCGGCGCCGGTTATAGCTGGCTGCAGAAATTCGCGTTGAACGCCGGCGCGTACAATGTGCAGGCGGGCGCGGCGCGATTTTTCGGCATGGGACGCAACGCGCTGGCCAATCCCGATTTCGCGCGCGAAGCGCTGGAGACCGGCGCGCTCTCCGAACGGCGAGTCTGCAAGACGCTGACGTATTGCAGCTACCTCATGCGCCAGAAGAATCATCCACTCGGCCAGTTTCCCACCGGCTGTCCGCCATTCGACAAGGAAGGCTACGGCCAGATCATGAAGACGGCGCGCGATGCCGCCAGAGGACCCAAGTGAATCAGCTCTATCTCCGCACTCTCGATTTCGCCTCGCAACAGATCCGCGCCCTCATCGAACGCGACCCCGATTTCTATCCCATGTACACACAGAACGGGCGCTGGCGTCATGAGCTGGCGGCATGGACCCACTGGTGCGACGGCTTTCTGCCGGGCATCATGTGGATCCTCCACGCGCACGGCGATCCATCGTGGCGCGCGCCGGCCGAGCACTACACCAGGCGGCTCGCCCCCCGCCAGTTCGACCGTGACGTTCACGACTTGGGATTCCTCTTCATGTCGACGTACGGGCGGTGGTACGCGCTCAGCCAGGAGGCCGCGCTGAATGCCGTGTTGATTCAGGCCGGCCGCACCATGGCGCTGCGCTTCCGTGAAAAGGGCGCCTACCTGCGCTCTTTCGTGGCGGAGAATTCGCTGTTCATCGACATCATGATGAACGTCGGAATCATTTTCTATGCGGCGCGCCAGACCGGCGACCGCGAATTGTTCGACATCGCCATGCGGCACTGCCTCACTACGCGGCGGGTGCTGGTCCGCGGCGATGGCTCCACTGCGCATGAAGGGTTGTTCGACGTGGAGACGGGCGAGTTTCTGCGGCAGACCACGCATCAGGGATATCGCGGCGATTCCTGCTGGTCGCGCGGTCTGGCGTGGGCGCTCTACGGCTTCGGCACGGCATATGGGTACACCCGCGACCCGCGATTTCTGCGCACCGCCGAAATGTGCGCCGCATTCTATCTGGCGAATACACCCGCGGATGGCGTGGCGCTCTGGGATTTCGACGCCCCGCTGGAGACTCGCGATCTGCTGGATACTTCGGCGGCGGCCATCGCGTCGTCAGGCTTGTTTCAATTGGCGACCCTGGTGGGCGATCCATCCAAGAAGACGTATTACGACGAAATGGGCCACCGCATTCTGACCAGCCTGTGCGCGCACCATTCGGCGGAAGGCGATCCCGCATGGGAGGGAATTCTCAAGGGCGGTGTGTATCATATTCACAAGAAACTGGGCGTGAACGAGTCGGTGATGTGGGGCGAGTACTTCTTCGTGGAGGCGCTCGACCGCGCGCTGAGACTGACGGCGTGACCCCGGCTCAGACAGTGGCGCAGGCAGATTTGGTGGCCGGGGACGTGGCGCAGACACTCGTGTCTGCAGCGCCGAGACTCCTCTCGGCGCTTCCCGCGCTTGCTCTAACTCCCGAAGAGGATCGAGACGAGTCTCCGAACTCCTGAAGTCGCGCCGCAATTTCGATGCGCCATGGAAATTAGGCTGATAACATGCTTCGCGGAAAGAAGAAATTTGGCCGCCGATGAACGCCGATAAACGCCGATTCAGAACAGCAACTCTTCCTATCGGCGTTCATCTGCGTTCATCGGCGGCCAATAATGTTTTTCTGTTGCTCGAGGTGGGCTCACCGCAATTCCCACGACCTCAGGAGTTCGGAGTCTCGACCCGGCAGGCACGAGTGACCGCACCGCCGATATGACCCCGAAATACGCCTGGTATCGCGAGCTCAACCGCTATCAGTGGTTCGTCCTCCTGGTCTGCTCCTTCGGCTGGATGTTCGACCTCATGGCGCAGCAATTATTCAGTCTGGCACGCAAGCAAGCCGTGCGCGAGCTGCTGGGCGGGCACGCGAGCGAGGCCGCCGTCGCGCAACAGGCCGGATTCGCCACTTCGGTGCTGATGGTCGGATGGGCCGTCGGCGGCATCGTCTTCGGCATTCTCGGCGACCGCATTGGGCGCGTGAAGACCATGGCGCTGACTATCCTCTTCTATTCGCTCTTCACCGGCGCCAGCACCTTCGCCACCGGCATCTGGGATTTCAACCTCTACCGTTTCCTATGCGGGCTCGGCGTGGGCGGCCTGTTTTCGGTGGGCGTATCGCTGGTGGCCGAAGTGGTGCCGCCGCGTGCGCGCCCCTACGCGCTGGGCACGCTGCAAGCCTTCTCGACGGTGGGCAACATGCTGGCCGCATCGATCGGCATTTTGCTGGGATCGTTCGAGCGGTCGGGCGCGATCGTCGGCGCATGGCGCTACGAATTTCTGGCGGGAGCGATTCCGGCGCCTTTGGCACTGCTGGTGTTCCGCAAGCTGAAAGAACCCGAGGCCTGGATGAAGGCACGCGCCGCAAAAACGCCCATGGGATCGTGGCGGGAATTATTCTCCGCACCGCCTTGGGGACGGAACGCGGTGGTGGGGCTGCTGCTCGCGGTCGCCGGCGTGGTGGGGCTTTGGGGCATCGGCTTCTTCAGCTACGATCTGTTTCTGCCCGTCCTGGAGAAGACCTTCCGCGCGCAGGGCTTGAGTGGCGCGGCGCTCACCGGCAAGACCACCACCTGGATCGGCATCACTTCGCTGTTTCAGAACTTCGGCGGCTTCTGCGGCATCTACGCGTTCACGTATCTCACCCATTACATTGGCCGCAGGAAGGCATTCGCCATCGCTTTTCTGGCGGCGATGGGCATCACGGCTTACACCTTCTGGAATCTGCGCGCCATCGGCGATATCTTCTGGATGGTCCCGCTGATGGGGTTCGCGCAACTCGCGCTATTCGGCGGGTACGCCATCTACCTGCCGGAGTTATTCCCCACGCGGCTGCGGTCAACGGGCACGAGTTTCTGCTACAACATGGGCCGGTTGATCGCCGCATTCGGCCCGGTGGGGCTGGGATACCTCACCAGTTCGGTATTCGCCAGCCGCGCCGAGCCGATGCGCTACGCCGGCGTCGCCATGTGCCTGGTATTCCTGCTCGGGCTTGCGCCGCTGCCGTTCGCGCCGGAAACCAACGGCGTGCCGCTACCGGAGTGAGTCCGCTTTCGTGGCGCAGGCACTCCTGCCTGCCGGCGCCGACACTCTTGTCGGCGCGGGCGAGCGCAGCTCGCCGGGACAAGCTAAAGCATGTCCTACATCGCAGCAATACGGCGCCCCCGCTGGATCCTGACTTCCTGTACAATACAGCCATCCGGGATGCTCATTACCAGGAAACATCTCTCGCGGCGGACGGTTCTCCGCGGGATCGGCGTGACTCTGGGGCTGCCGCTGTTGGACGCGATGGTGCCGGCACAGACACCGTTGCGCCAGACGGCGGCCGATCCGCGACGAGTTTGTCTGGCGTGCATCGAGATGGTCCACGGCGCGGCGGGCAGCGCCGAAGATGCTTCCAGCCGGCACTACTGGAGTCCGGCGCAGGATGGCGCCGATTTCGAATTCTCGTATTCCCTGGAACCGCTGGCGGCCTTCCGCGAGTACATCACGATCATCAGCGGCACGGACGCGCGCCAGGCGGACGCGTTCGAGCCAACCGAAGTAGGCGCCGATCACTTCCGGTCGAGCGCCGTCTTCCTTACCGCCACGCACCCCAAACAGACCGACGGGCCCGACGTCCGCAACGGCGTCTCCATCGATCAACTGTACGCCCAGACCATCTCCGAAGCCGCTCAGGATACGCCTTGTCCCTCGATCCAATTGGGCATCGAGAGCATCGACCCCACCGGCTCGTACGGTTTCCGCTACAGCGCGGCATATTCGGACGCCATCAGTTGGGCGTCTCCCACCGCTCCCCTGCGCGCCGAGATCAATCCGCGCGTGGTGTTCGAGAAGCTGTTTGGGGCCGCGCATCCCGCAGCCGGCAGCGTTCTCGACGGAACGGCGGAGAGCGCGGCGCAATTGCGGGCCGCCGTCGGCCCAGCCGACGCGCACCGCATCGAACAACACCGCGCAGACGTCCGCGACGTGGAGCGCCGCATACAGGCGATCGAAAAGTACAATGCGAGCGGCGAGAGACGAGCGATTCCCACGGCTCCCCTGGGCGTGCCGGACTCCTGGGAGGACCACATCAAGCTGATGTTCGACCTGCAGGTGCTGGCCTTCGCCGCGGAGATCACGCGCGTGTCTTCTTTCAAGATGAGCCACGACGTCAGCAATCGGATCTTTCCCGAAAGTGGAGTCAAAACGCCGTTCCACTCGCTGTCGCACCACGAAGAGAAGCCGGAACGGATCGCGGAGTTCGCCAAGTTGAATCGCTATCATGTCGGGCGGCTTCCGTACTTCCTGGAGAAGCTGAAGAGCACGCCCGATGGCGACGGCAGCCTTCTGGATCACGCGCTGGTCCTATATGGCAGCCCCATGGGCGACTCACATTCGCACAATCATAAACGCGTCCCGCTCTTCCTTGCCGGCCACGCCGGAGGAGAATTGAGGGGCAATCTGCATCGCCTCTGCCCATCCGGCACTCCGCAGTCCAACGCTTTGCTCACCGTGATGCACAAGCTTGGCGTCGACGTCGAGCAAGTTGGCGACAGCACCGGCGAGCTCGCAATCTGACTTCGCGGCTGTTGCGCCGGAAGTCCTCGCCCAGGACAATTGTGGGGCGGACGCCCTCGTCCGCGGCCGACCCCCTGGTCGGCCTCTCGTTGGTCGCAGCCGACTGATTCTTCATGCACGGACGGGACGATGGCGTCCCGCGCGGACCAGGGGTCCGCCCCACCAAGTTATTCGGAATCCCGACTGTGGGAAAAGTATGCGGCACTGAGCTTCAGGCTGCCTCCACAGTTCGGGAGACTCCTCAGGCCCGATGCGTGGACCGCTCCCTTCGGTCACGGCTCAGAAAGGGTGTCCACGCCACAGCCTCACTCGATCTTGAGGGCGTCCACCGGTGAGATCGACGCCGCGCGGCGGGCCGGAACGATAGCGGCGAGAAAAGCGCAGATGGCCAACGCACCGGCAGCCATAGCCAACGCCGCGGGATCCCAACTGGCCACTCCGTACAATTGCGACGAGATCAGGTGTCCCGCGCCGATGGCGAGGGGCACTCCGAGCGCCAGCCCGACCGACACCCGGATGGCGGTGCCGCGGAGGACCAGTCCCACCACGCTCACCCGGCCGGCGCCTAACGCCACTCGTATGCCGATCTCGTTCTTACGCTGCGCCACGCTATAAGCCGTGACTCCGTACAATCCGACCGCGGCCAGAATCAGCGCCACCACGCCGAACAGGGCCGCCAGGCTGGCGACGGCGCGCTCCTGATCGAAGCGCATGGCCACCTGCTCCTGCATGGTCCGGACGCCGGTAATGGTCAGGTTGGGGTCCACCTCGGCCAGCACTTTCGTCAGCACCGGTTCGAGCGCGCCCGGGGATGCATTGGTGGCGAGCATGATGCCGCCGATGAAGTGGGAGCGCAGTTCGACCCGCTCCATGATGTCGCCCTTGGCATACTTGATGTTCTGCGCGAGCGGCACAAAGAACATGGGACGCGCGGGGCGGCTGAGAGCGAAACCCGCAAACTTGGCATCGCGCACCACACCCACAATCCGAAACGTCGTTGCATTTTCGGGCGCATCCAAACCGAAGTGTTGATCGATCGGGTCTTCACCCGGCTTGAAGAAGCGCTTCACGAATGCCTGATTGACCAGCGCCACCGGCGGGGAGGATTCGTTGTCGGCATCGCCGAAATGACGCCCGCGCAATACCGGGATGCCAAAGTTCTGGAGATAGCGCGCGCTCACACGGTCCCATGAGGAGCCGTCGTCCTCGCCCATCTTGGGCGCCGGGTGGCCGGCGACGAAAATCATTTCACCCCAGTTGTTGGTGAGCGGATTATAGAGCGCCATTCCCGAGCCCTGCACGCCGGGCAGTCGATTGAGGCGGTCCTCAAGCTGGCGATAGAGCGCGCTTAACTTCGGGAAAGTGTACTCCGCCGGAGGGCTGTTGAGGCCCACCACCACGCGACCGGTCACTTGAAATCCGAAATCCTGTTTCTCGAGCTTATCGAGGCTGCGAGCCAGCATCGCTGCACCGGCGACCAGCACCACCGAGACACACGCCTGCACCGCGAGCAGCGTCTTGCTGGCAAAGGAAGAATGCGAGCTAACGCCGCGGCCCGATCCGCGCAGTACTTCCGCCGGGTCAGTGCGAGTGGCGAACCAGGCGGGCGCCGCTCCAAATATGACGCCGGTGAGAAGCGCCACGGCGAACGAGAAAGCCAGGACCATCGGCGACGGCAGAGTGCTGATGGGTAAAAAATGGGAGTGCTGAAAAGCCAGGGCGAGCAGCAGACGGGACGCGCCGGCGGCCACCGCGAGCCCGGCGATGCATCCGCCGATGGCCAGCAGCACGCTCTCCGTGAGGGCTTGCATCACGATCTGCCCACGCGTGGCGCCCACTGCCAGCCGCACGGCGGTCTGGGTACGCCGGGTGGCCGCGCGGGCCAGCAGGAGGTTGGCCACATTGGCGCAGCCGATCAGCAGCACCAAACCGCAAACCGCTAGCAGAATGTGCAGGCTGGTGCCGTATTCTTCTTTCATCTCCGCGACGCCGGCGCCGGCCGGTACCACGGCGATCGATTGCTTGGGCAGCATGTGGATCACGTCGGGCATCCAGTTGGAAGGATAGTCGGCGTCGTGCTGCATCCACTGCCGCAGGACTCCCGTGAGACGCGGCGCCATTCCGGCCACCGACGCGCCGGGCCGCAGCCGTCCGATGACGCGCAGCCAGGCGGACGCGGCATGCCGCAGCAGAGCGCCGTCACCGTTGATGGTGGCCTCCTGGTACACCGGAATCCACATGTCGGGAGGATCGCCGCGGAGGGTTTCGCCGAAGAAGCCGGGAGGAGCCACGCCGATCACCGTAAAGGGATGGCCTTCCACAATGAAGCTCGAGCCCACTACTGCAGTGTCGCCGCCATACGTGAAGCGCCAGGCGTGATGACTGAGGACTACGACCGGTTGAGCGGAGGCCGTGTCTTCATTCGCCGTGAAGAGGCGTCCGCCGAATGCGGTGACGCCCAGGGTGGAGAAGTAATTCCCGGTCACGTACTCGGCGCGGAGCGGCTTGGCGGCGATGTCCACGCCTTCCCGCCGTACGCTGAGGCGACCGCCGCCGGCCTGGAAGGCAGCCACCTCCTCGAACTCGGGAGTCTCGGCTTTCAGCCGCTGGTAGAAGGGAAAGGAGAACATGCCCCAGCGGTCCTGCGGTCCGCCTTCCACGCAGCAATCGTCACCGTCGCCAATGCGATAGAGCGTGGCGGGGTTGGAGACCGGCAAGGAACGGAGCATGATGGCGTCGATGAGAGTGAAGATTGCAGTGGTTCCGCCGATCCCCAGGGCGAGGGTGAAGATCGCCGCCGCGGCGAAGACCGGGGACTGCCGGAATTGCCTGAGGGCATAACGAAGATTGCCGAGCACCGCGCCGTTCAGTCTCATGTCCAGCTATACCGCCGCATCGCGAAAAGGTTACGTGTGGCAGGCAATCCTGCCTGCAGGCGGCCTTTCAGGCCGCCGTTTTCGATACGCGGCGAGTTCTTCGGGCTTCCGTACCGCCCCTTGGTTGTAGACGAAGCGGGAGAGAGTCGGACTGAACCCCAGGGTCCCTTTGGGACTGGAGCCCACGGCGCCGAAGGCTGAACGCCGAGAATCGCCAAACTCACCGGCAGCCTTTCACAAAGCCTTGGCCGCGCCCACCCTGCGCTCTCACCGACAAGACGCCAAAGGAACTTGTCGGGCAAGATTGAAAAGGTTCGCGGGGACGGCGGGCTGGAAAGCCCGCCTGCAGGCAGGATTGCCTGCCACACAAACGCAGCCGAATTTGTGTGCAGAGGTCAACCTGTAGTACACTCAGAGTTTACTCCAGTGGTTCCGACACATCCCGTGTGTTCGGGCTCCCAAAATTGAGGTTGCAATGCACGCGATTCTAGAAACTGGCGGAAAGCAGTACCGGGTAGCTTCCGGTGACGTGATCCGCGTCGAGAAGTTGGCCGGCGATGTCGGCACGGAAGTCGAGCTGCCAACCAAGGCCGCCTTCAACGACGGCGGTGAACTGGTGGCTGGCGGCACTGTAAAGGCTACCATCCAAGGTGCCGGCCGCGGCGACAAGATCATCGTTTTCAAATTCAAGCGGAAGAAGCAGTACAAGAAGACCATCGGACATCGCCAATCCTTCACCGAAGTGAAGATCGGCGATCTCGTGGTTTAGGTGACGTATGGCACATAAAAAAGGTCTAGGCAGTTCCAAAAACGGCCGCGATTCCAATGCACAGCGGTTGGGCGTAAAGGTTTTCGGCGGCCAGCTGGTTCCCGGCGGCTCGATCATCGTGCGGCAGCGCGGCACGCCGCTGAAGCCCGGGCTCAACGTGGGCTGGGGCAAGGACGATACTCTGTTTGCCAAGGTGACGGGCACGGTCGAGTTCAAAGATCGCGGCCGTCTGGGCAAGTTCGTCAGCGTGAAGGCCGCCGAGTAAGTCGCCTCGCGGCATCGTTTTTAGAGTTTCGGGCCGCCGGTTTCGCAGGAGACCGGCGGCCTTCCTATGTTTGAACCCGGCATTCGCTGGGAGGCACTCCTTTGTTCATCGATGAAGTTCGAATATCCGTGAAGGCCGGCGACGGCGGTAATGGCTGCATGGCTTTCCGGCGCGAGAAGTACGTCCCCCGCGGCGGTCCCAGCGGCGGCGACGGCGGCCACGGCGGCGATGTGACGCTGGTGGCCGATCCGCACGAAAACACCCTGCTCAAGTATCGCTATAACCCCGAACATAAGGCCGAGCGCGGACGCCACGGCGAGGGCAGCAACTGCACCGGCGCCGTCGGCCATTCCGTCGAACTCGATGTGCCGATCGGGACGGTGGTGTACGACGAAGCGACGGGCGAGCGCCTGTTCGATTTCACCGAGCCGGTCAGCGATTCGTAGTGGCGAAAGGCGGGCGCGGCGGCAAGGGCAACGCGCGCTACACCACCTCGACGCATCAGGCGCCGACCGAGCATCAGGCGGGCTTTCCAGGCGAAGAGAAGCGGCTGCGGCTGGAGTTGAAACTCCTGGCGGACGTGGGACTGGTCGGCTTTCCGAATGCCGGCAAGTCGACGCTGATCTCGCGCATTTCCGCGGCGCGGCCGAAGATCGCGGCGTACCCGTTTACGACGCTCGAGCCGAATCTGGGCGTGGTGCAGATCTCCGACTATCGGAGTTTCGTGGTGGCCGATATTCCCGGTCTAATCGCCGGGGCGCACCTGGGGCACGGGCTCGGAATCCAATTCCTGCGTCACATCGAGCGGACACGGCTGCTGGTGCATTTGGTGGACGTGTCGGACGCCAGCGGGCGCGAGCCGGTAGAGGATTTCGAGACGGTGATGGAGGAGCTCAGGAACTTCAGCGAGGACCTGGTGGCGAAGCCCATGATCGTGGTGGCCAGCAAGATGGACGCGGCGCAAGCTGTCGACCGGGTGGATGCGCTGCGGCAGATGGCGGAGACGCGCGGGTTGCCGTTCTTCGAAATATCGAGCGCTACCGGGCTGGGAATCGAGAAGTTGAAGTTTGCCATGGCGGAGCGGGTGCTGACGGCGGCTTGACGGCCCGCCGTGCGGTTTTCCCCGTCCGGCGATTGAACCCGCGGTGTTGGATTCCCGCTCGTGTAGTCGATTATCCGACTGGACTGGGACCTTCGCCGTGGGGTAGGCTTCAGCCTGTGGCGGACTTCAGTCCGCCTGCCACAGGTTTCACATCGTCCGGCAGGGAGGGCTCAAGCCCTCCGCAGACTCAAGTCTGCCCCACAAGAAATCACCATGCTTTCCGACGCAGTTCCCCACCGCCGTGCATGGAGCACTTACAGTTATGCTTGGGGGCTTCAACTCCCCACGGCCCGCGCCTCGCTCGCGTTGTCGCCTCGCGCGTTGTTGTCTTCCCGTTACCCTATCCAACCCTTCAGGCGCGGCCTTGCGACCACCCCTTCATGGCTCGGGCCCAGAGTGGTTCTCATTTGACAAGCCTTCCCCCCGCTCCGTATCATAAAACTTCACGGAAAAACCTTTTTGGGCGCCTCCCCGGAGCCGCCCTGATACGTCCAAAATGACATCTGTCATCTGCTCCGATCTGGCACACAACATATGATTAAAGTCGAGGGTCTTACCAAGCGATACGCTCGTACTGTCGCTGTCGACAACATCTCCTTCGAGGTCGAAAAAGGGCAAATCGTCGGCTTTCTCGGCCCCAATGGCGCCGGCAAAACCACCACGATGCGCGTCCTCACGTGCTTCCTGCCGCCCACCTCGGGTACCGCCAACGTCGCTGGATTCGACGTGCTGGAGAACCCCATGGAGGTCAAGAAGCGCATCGGATATTTGCCCGAAACGCCGCCCCTTTATCCGGAAATGGAGGTCATCGAATACCTCGATTTCACCGGACGGCTGAAGGGCATCTCTTCCGCCGACATCAAGCGCAAAGTGGATGAGGTGGTTAGCCGCTGCTCGCTCGGCGACGTCAGCAAGAAGCTCATCGGCAAGCTTTCCAAGGGCTACCGCCAGCGCGTCGGACTCGCCCAAGCCATCATCCACAACCCCGACGTTCTCATCCTCGACGAACCCACCTCCGGCCTCGACCCCAAACAGATCATCGAAATCCGCGACCTGCTGAAACAGCTCGCCGCCGATCACACCATTATTTTCAGTACCCACATCCTCACCGAAGTGGAGCAGTCCTGCGAGCGCGTCATCATCATCAGCCAGGGCAAACTGGTGGCCATCGATTCGGTGGCCAACCTCACCAATCGCCTGCGCGGATCGGAATCCGTGGCGCTGGAGGTGGAATCGCCCGGCGGTACGCCCAATCCTAGCGACGTGCAGGGTCGGCTCGAACAGGTCCCTGGCGTGAGCCGCGTGGTGCTGAAGGAATCCAAGAACGGCAAACTCCACTTCGAAGTGGAGAGCCTGCAAGGCCGCATCATCCGCGCCGAGCTGGCTCGCACCGTGGTCAACGCCGGTTGGAACCTGAGTGAACTCCGCGCTGTCGGTCTCAGCCTGGAAGACATCTTCCTCGAACTCACCAGCACCGAAAAGAAAAAAGCAGCACCGGCGGAAACGCCCGCTCCGGAAGGAGGCAAGCAATGAAGAACGCGCTTCTGATCTGTTTCAAGGAATTCAAAGGATATTTCACTTCGCCGATCGGCTACGCGGTAATGGCCTTGTTCGCGCTGATTTTCGGCTTCGGGTTCTACACCGCCACGCGCGACATGGTGCAGATGGGCTTCCGCGCCCAGATGATGGGCCAGCAACAACCCATGAGCGTGAACGACATGGTGATCCGCCCGCTGCTGGGCTTCGCCGGCACCATCGCACTCTTCCTCATCCCCATGATCACCATGCGGCTGATCGCCGAGGAAAAGCGCAGCGGCACCATCGAACTGCTGATGACCTCGCCCATAACCGATACCGAGATCATTCTCGGCAAATGGGGCGGCGCCGTACTACTTTATATGTGCACGCTGGGGATGTCCGTTCTGAATATCGCCATGCTCTTCCTGTGGGGCAAGCCCGATTGGAAGCCGTTGTTGGTGGCTTACCTCGGCTTGCTGCTACAAGGCGGCTGCCTGCTGGCGCTCGGGACCTTGATTTCCACCATGACCAAGAATCAAATCGTCGCCGGTGGCGTTACCTTCTTCGTCAGCCTGCTGCTCTGGCTGCTGCAATGGTTCACAGCTTACGATTCGACTCCCGGCTTGCAGATCCTGAATTATCTCTCCATCGTCACCCATATGGAGAACTTCAGCAAAGGCGTGATCGATTCCAAAGACGTCATCTTCTATCTCTCCTTTATCTTCTTCGCTTTATTCTTGACCAAGCGCTCGATGGAATCGCTACGGTGGAGGGCATAACATGGCAGCCAATTGGATGAAGGCAAGACAAACCAAATACTGGTCTTACGCCGGCACTTACATTGTCGTAATCATCGCGGTGCTGTTCGGCGTGAACTTCCTGGCCAATCGCTACGACAAGTCGTACGATTCCACCGCCAACAAGCAATTCAGCCTCGCCGACCAGACCATTAAAGTCGTGTCGGAACTGAAACGGGACGTCCACGTCACGTATTTCGGCGGCAATGAGACGTTCACCGGGGCCCGCGATCTGCTGGACCGCTACTCCGCGCTCTCCCCTAAGTTCCACGTTGTATATATCGATCCGGAGCGCAAACCCGCGCAAGCCAAGGCAGCCGGATTTCGTCCCGACGCTCCCGTGCTCGTCGATAGCGGCGTTCGCAGAGAGGGCGCCAAGAGTCTGTCGGAAGAAGAAGTCACCGGCGCGCTGATCCGCTCGCTGAAGTCCGGCGCGCGCAATGTCTGCGTCCTCGACGCCGCGCATGAGCATAGCATCACGGACGATGGCAACGGCGGATATTCCTTCCTCAAGAAACTGCTGGAGCGGGACAACTACACCGTAAAGACCGCCGATCTCAAACCCGCCGCTTCCGATGCCGGCAAGCCCGTTGCCGTGGGCCAGGCGCCCGTCACGGCGTCCGTCGAGATCCCCAAGGATTGCACGGTTCTCATCGTCGGCGGTCCGCAGCTCGATTACCCTGCCCCGACCGTGGCGGCCCTGAAGGCCTTCGAAGAAGGCGGCGGACGTGAACTCATCATGCTCGATAGCGTGATGCATATCGGCAAGGACGAGCCGCCGGCCGAGAACGCCGAACTGACGAAGGTCCTCGACGAGTGGGGCGTCACCGTGAACAAGGACTTGGTTCTCGACCTCAGCCGCATGGGCGAAATCCTCGGGCTGCCTCCCGAGGTGCCCATGGTACTCACTTACGAGTCGCACCCCATCACCCAGCCCCTGACCCGCCAGCCAACGGCGTTTCCGCTGGCCCGTTCTCTCACCACCAAGTCCGGCGGCAAGGCGAGCGTGTCCAAACTACTCGGCACCACCGAAGATAGCATCGCCGTCACCAGCATTGGCGCCGGTGGCGCCATCGATGCCAAGCAGGGCACCAAAGGGCCGCTCACCCTGGCCGCGGCCGGCACGTACAGCGGCGCCACGCCGGGCCGCTTCGTAGTGGTCGGCACTTCGCTCTGGTCTCAAAACAGCCTGCTCGGGTCCCGCTCGCTGGCCAATCGCGACCTGCTCGCCAACATGATCAACTGGCTGGCCTCCGACGAGGACCTCATCTCCATCCGTCCCAAAATGCCGGAAGATCGACCGCTCAACATTAGCGCCAACAGCCTGCGGTCCGTCTTCTGGCTGAGCTTCGTGATCTTCCCGTTCGGCGTCGTGGCGATTGGCATGGCCACCTGGTGGAAGAGGAGATAGCGCATGAAGCCGACGGGTCTCCTCATTGCCGTCGCTCTCCTGGCTGTAATCGGCGGCGGTATCTGGTTTTCGAACAAGAAACAGGGCGCCACGCCTGCCAAGTCAGCGACCGACACGACCAGCAAGCTCCTCACGATTCCCGCGGACCAGTTCCAGGAAATCCGCATCAAGAAGCTCACCGAGACGCAGGATCTGAAGCTCGTCGATGGCAAGTGGCGCATCGTCGAGCCCAAACCGCTGGCAGCCGACCAGGACGCAGTCACCTCGATGGTCACCAGCCTTTCCGCTCTGACTGCCGACAAGACTATCGACGATAACGCGACCGACCTCTCCGCGTACGGGCTGAACACGCCTACGCTAGACGTGACCATTACCAAGAAGGACGGCAAGACTGCCGGCGTGCTGGTCGGCGATGCTACGCCGACGAACTCCGGCAACTACGCCAAGCTGCCCGGCAGCTCGAAGGTCTACACCATTGCGAGCTTCGTCAAGACCGGGCTCGACAAGAGCGTCAACGACCTGCGCGACAAGCGCCTGCTCACCTTCGATTCCGATAAGCTTACGCGCGTGGTCCTCGCCGCCAAGGGCGCGCCCATCGAATTCGGCAAGAACGCCCAGAACGAGTGGCAGATCCTCAAGCCGAGCGCGCTCCGCGCCGACGCTTCCCAGGTGGATGCGCTGGTGAGCAAGCTGAAGGATGCCAAGATGGACCCCGCCATCTCCGATGACGACGCCAAGAAGGCCGCGGCTGGATTCGCATCGGGCACGCGGGTTGCCCTTGCCACGGTGAGCGATTCCGGCGGCGACCAGACTCTCGAAGTGCGCAAGTCCGCGGACAAAACCTATTACGCCAAGAGTTCCGCCGTCGAAGGCTTTTACAAGCTCCCCACCGATACCGGCGACGCGCTCGACAAGGGTCTGGAAGACTTCCGCAATAAGAAACTCTTCGAATTCGGCTTCAGCGACCCCACTAAGATCGAGCTAAAAAACGCCACCTACCTCAAGAGCGGCGATAAATGGATGTCCGGCGCGAAGACCATGGATAACGGCTCCGTGCAGACCCTCATCGACAAGCTCCGCGACCTCACGGCCACGAAGTTTGCCGACAAGTTGGCCGGCAATCCGATATTCACGGCGACGGTGACCTCCAATTCCGGCAAAAAGGTCGAGAAGGTGACCGTCTACCAACAGGCAGCCGACTATTTCGCGCAACGCGAGGGCGAGCCCAGCATCTATGTATTAGATGTAAAGGCTGTGGTGGATCTGCAAGCTGCGGCAGGCATGGTAAAAGAGGCCGCGCCCGAGCCCGCCAAGAAGAAGTAGCTTAGCCGACAGGGAGAATTTTAATGACTGAGGTCGCATGGCCTCGCGGCGCAAACTCTCAGTCTGCGCGCGGAAAGAGCTCGGCACGAGTGCCGAGCCCGCAGGCTGAAGCCCGCGCCACATCGCTAACGTACGCTGGCGGCATCGCGTCTGCGAGCTCCTCAGCGCTCTCGGCTTCCTCCGCGCTCTCCGGTTTTGAATTTGCCTTTTCTCAGCGCCTCTGCGTCTCAGCGGTGAACAAATGAACGCCCTCCTCACCGATCTCTACGAGCTCACCATGGCCGCCGGCTACTTCGACACCGGCAAGATCGCTGAACGGGCCGTCTTCGAACTTACCGTCCGCCGCCTGCCTCCGCACCGCAACTTCGTGCTCGCCGCCGGACTCCCGCAGGTGGTCGACTACCTTCTGAACCTCTCCTTCGCCGACGACGAGATCGCCTACCTGCGCGGACTGCCGCAGTTCCAACACGTCTCTTCCGCATTCTTCGATTACCTCCGCGAGTTCCGTTTCACGGGCGACCTCTTCGCTGTCCCTGAAGGCACCCCGCTCTTCGCCGGCGAGCCCATGCTCACGCTGCGGGCGCCGATCGTCGAAGCGCAGATCCCCGAGACGTACCTGCTCTCGGCGCTGTCGTTCCAATCTCTGATCGCCACCAAGGCCGCACGCTGCGCCCAAGTCGCCGGCGGCCGCGCGGTAGTGGAATTCGGCACGCGCCGCGCTCATACGCCCGAGGCCGGCGTGCTGGGCGCGCGCGCCGCGTACATTGGAGGCTGCGCCGGCACCAGCAATACGCTCGCCGGATTCCGCTACGGCATCCCTGTGGCGGGGACCGTGGCACACTCCTGGGTGATGTCTTTCTGCGGCGAGAGCGAAGCTTTCCGCCAGGTGCAACGCATCCTGGGCGAGTCCGCCGTCCAACTCATCGACACTTACGACACCCTCAAGGGCGCGCAACAGGCCGCCAAGACCGAAGGCCCGTTCTGGGGTGTGCGGCTCGACAGCGGCGACTACCCCACGCTGACCCGCCAGGTGCGCACCATCCTCGACGAGGGCGGCCGCCCCGACGCCAAAATTATGGTCAGCGGCGATCTCGACGAGTATCGCATCCGCGACCTCC
>Ga0182030_10012556_pt1 | contig 16949 bp, 17 predicted proteins | sample 812S3MmetaG_FD_121299 | JGI IMG/M metagenome (GOLD analysis project Ga0182030, IMG submission 121299) | Permafrost microbial communities from Stordalen Mire, Sweden - 812S3M metaG (Illumina Assembly) | ecosystem: Environmental > Terrestrial > Soil > Wetlands > Permafrost | place: Sweden...
TATTTTTTCACCGAGAATGTTGGTGATGGTTATTTGGGCGGGCTCATTTGTGGGCGTGGAGAGGATGAGGGTGAAGGAGCCTGCGTTGGGATTAGGGAAAGCAGACAGGGTAGTCGCCTGGGGATTAGATATGTTGCTAAAGCCAAGCCACGCCCCAGGAGTCATTAAACTAGCTTTACCGTTAAAAGCTCCATCTGAGTAAGCAACATAAGGTGTGCCGCTACTGTTTAGAGCAATGGTAGTGTAATAGGCGGTTCCCGCCGAAAACCCGGCACTTCCAACATTTACCCAATTGCCGCCATTATATTTCATTACTGTAGCCATATCAATGTTGGCGGCATCCTCGTAGGCCACATAAGGCGTTCCGCCGCTGTCAATTGCTAGGGATGTGAAAAAAGTATTACCGGCAGAAAAATTTACGCTCCCTACAGGCGTCCAGTTACTGCCATCGAATTCCATTACTGTAGCTGGCCCCCCTGAATTATTATAAAACGAATCATCACCATAAGCCATATATGGGATACCGCTTCCGTTAATTGCTAAAGACGGCCAATCAGCGGCTGCAAATGAGAACCTTGGGCTACCTACGTTTATCCAACTGCTTCCATTATATTTCATTACAGTTGCCTTCCCCCCATCATCTATACCGCCAATAGTATCATCCGCGTAACCAACGTAAGGTGTGCCGCTACCGTCTATTGCAATGCTTATCCATTTTACTATGTTAGCCGAGAACCCCGGACTACCTACATTTACCCATCTGGTTCCATTGAATTTCATTGCTGTCGCTTTATAACTATTGGCCGAATCTGAGTAAACTATATAGGGTGTACCACTCCCATCAATAGCTATGGACGTCCAATTTACTCCTCCTGCAGAAAAACCTGCGCTGCCTACGATTACCCAACTGCTTCCATTGAATTTCATTACTGTAGCACCCGCATCAGGCGTGGAACCGTCCTCGTAAACGACATAAGGTGTGCCACTTCCATCTATGGCAATGGAAAGATAATTCGCCTCTGCCGAAAAATGAGCGCTACCTACGGAGTCCCAACTGCTACCATTGTATTTCATTACTGAGGCTAACGGGCTAAACGCATTTTGAAAAGCAATATAAGGTTTTGCCCATGCCGTCTATAGCAATTGACGTCGAACCAACACTCCCTCTTGTGAACCCGGGGCTACCTACAGACTCCCAGCTCTGTGCATGAGCAATACTGTAAATAAAGAGTACGAAAATGAAGAGAGAATATTTCGCGCTGTACATAATGCTGATTTTAAACTATCTGCTGATATATACGCAAAATAAAATATTGTGTTTATTGAAAAATATAACTACCTCACGACCACCTTTGTACTTTCCACACCCTCCCCACTAATAGCCGTTAAGAAATACATTCCCGGCGGCGCATCTAATTGTACGGTTGTTTCCTGATTAGTTGGAACGTTGTATTCTTTTATTTTTTCACCGAGCATGTTGGTGATGGTTATTGGGGCGAGTTCATTTGTTGGGGTGGAGAGGAGGAGGGTGAAGGAGCCTTGATTGGGGTTTGGGGAGATGGTGAGGGAGGTGGGGGGGTGGGTGGTGTTTTTGACGCCGTTATGAATAGCTGTATTTAGTTTCATTAATGTAGCTTTTCCGCTATTGCCAAAATCCTCGTAAACCACATAGGGCGTACGACTGCTGTTTATTGCCATGGTGGTCCAGTTAACAGACCCTACCGAGAACCCTGCGCTGCCTTCGATTACCCAAGTGCTGCCATTTAATTTCATTACCGTAGCCGGGCCGGGAGTGATAGTATTAGTATTATCAGAGAAAACAACATAAGGAGTACCACTATTGTCAATGGCTATAGAGGTGCTAATCGTCATTGGTGCGACCCCAGCCGAGAACCCGGCAGCGCCTACGGTTACCCAACTGCTGCCATTGTACTTCATCACTGTAACAGGACCAAAGGCTTCCACGTAAACCACATAAGGTGTACCGCTGCCATCTATGGCTATGGAGGGTTCCTCAACAGCCACTGCGGAGAACCCAGGGCTGCCTACGGGTACCCAGTCGCTGCCGTTGAATTTCATTACCGTAGCTTTTTCGCCATTGGCTTCATCCTGGTAAACTACATAGGGCGTGTCATTACCATCTATGGCTATGGATGTGTACTCTACCTCTGCTGCGGAGAACTCGGCACTACCAACTGTTACCCAATTGGTGTCATTGTATTTCATTACTGTAGCCTGGTTAGTACCAGTAGACTGATCCATGTAAACCACATAAGGTATACCACTGCTGTTTATGGCTATTGAGGTGTATTGCGCAACCCCTGCCGAGAGCCCCGGACTGCCTACCGTTACCCAACTGCTTCCATTGTATTTCATTACCATTGCTTTATACCAATTGCCACCATCTTCGTAAACCACATAGGGCGTACCGCTATTGTCAATGGCTATCGAGGTGTAATCCGCTTCGCTCGCGGAGAACCTGGGGCTGCCTACATTTACCCAACTGGTGCCGTTGTATTTCATCACTTTGGCATGGCCATAAATGCTATCCTGGTAAACCACATAAGGTGTGCCGCTGCCGTCTATAGCTATCGAAGTCCAAGTGGCAGTATCAGCCGAAAATCCTGGACTCCCTACGTTTACCCATGTTTGTGCACGGGAATTGTTATAAACAAAAATCGAAAAAATGAGCAGAAGAATTTTAGGCTGGGGCATATCTCAGTGTTTTTTTACGAGTAAATAAATGACAACCTTAACATAAAGATACATTTATATTAGTACAAAGTATAAGACAAAAAAGTAAAAGTGTAATTTTACATGTATCTATTCAGATTTTTATTAAGAAAAAAACCAAAACTCATGTGGAGATAGCAATCCCCTACTTCACATACCCATACTCCCCTTCCATTTTTATTCCTTTGCTTTATTCTGAGCTTCCTGCGCGCGGAGCTCTACCCTTCTTATTTTACCGCTAATTGGGTCTCTTTAAAGTTGTCGCGAATGGGACAGCCCGCTACGGGGCATGAATATGTTTTTTGAATTTGCAGGCTACAAACAGATAGCCCGCTCCGGGGCAGTCCTTATTATTATCTTGTTCGTTTTTTCGAGGATTTGCCTATATCAGCACTGAGTATTGCTCAAAGGGCTTTTAATAAAGTGGCTCCTGATGGGTATTGAAAATACGGAGAATATAAATACAGGCTTCATCCAACTCATATAAAATAGTAAACGGGAAGTGATCTATTACGCAATAGCGTACGCTATCATAAGCTAATGATGCGGCGAAAGGAAATTTTTTAATCTTCTTAAACGTAGTATTTACTTGTTTTTCAAATCTTTTGCCTAATCCTTTTTGCTGTAGTTGGTAGTAAGCAGCTCCATTTTGAATATCCTGTAAAGCTAATGAGTAAACTTTTATTTTTCTGGACATGCCATAATGTGTAAAGAAACGCAGGTGGATTACTCAATATTGAGGGTTTTACGCGCATCATCCCAATCTGTAAAGCTGTCCGGATTTTCCTTTATCTGTTTACGCGCCTCATTTACCAATTCAATTTGCTTTTCAGTCAATATATTTTTCTGCTTCGTGTTTTCAATGGTAAAGCCAAGATTTTTAGCTAAATCCATAAAGAAAGCAATTTTATTATCAGGAATATTAATAGTCAATTGCTGCATGATACAGTTGTTGTACTGAAAGGCAAAGATAAAAAAAATGCACCGAAATTCCATACCCATACTGAATTTCAGGAAAGTCAATATCCTAGCCTTATGCTTATTTTATTCATTACTAATTTGATGTTAATGAACATTTTGCCGCCTTCCTAATTGGACTGCTGTTTATCTATCCAATTGAGGGTTTGTTATTTTTTCAGTGTTCAAAAATCCCTTCTTGTGCCATCCACAGAAAAATCCATTACTTCACATACCCATACTCCCCTTCCGTTTTTATCCCCTTTGCCTTTCGCTCCGCTTCCTGCGCACGCAGCTCTACCCTTCTTATTTTCCCGCTGATTGTTTTGGGGAGTTCGGTAACAAACTCTATGAGGCGCGGCATTTTGTAGGGCGCAAGGTTTTTGCGGGCAAAGGCAAACAGTTCTGCTGCGAGGTCCTGCCCGGGATCATAGCCCTTATTGAGGACGACAAACGCTTTTACCTCCAGGCCCTTTATAGCGTGGGGCTGCCCACTACGGCAGATTCCTGCACCCCCTCATGCTCCAGCAACACACTCTCCACTTCAAAAGGCCCCACCCGGTAATCAGAACTTTTAATCACGTCATCATCCCTACCTACAAACCATATGTAGCCATCCTCGTCGCGGTATGCTTTGTCGCCGGTATAATACAAACCATGCTTAAAAACAGTCTTCTTCTTTTCTTCATCGCCAAAATAATCGCTGAAAATCCCATTGGGCCTGCCGGTATCCATCCTTACTTAGATATTTCCCTCTTCGCTATCGTCCATAATGTTGCCGTCCTCATCGGCTATTACCACATCATAGAGGAATGTAGCCTTGCCCATAGAACCAAATTTCACTTTATGCCCCGGCAGGTTAGCCACCACACAAGTGCTTTCTGTTTGCCCAAATCCGTCGCGTATCAACATCCCTGTGCCTTTCTGCCATTGCTCTATTACCTCGGGATTGAGCGGCTCTCCTGCAGCCACGCACTCCCTGAAACTGAATTGGTAAGACCTGAGGTCTTCGAGAATGAGCATACGCAATACGGTAGGCGGGGCGCAAAAAGTAGTGACTTTATGCCGGGCCACCTGCGCCAGTGTTTCGGCGGCATTGAACCGCCCCGACTGGTGATACACAAATATGGTGGCGCCTATGCTCCAGGGCGCAAAAAAACTACTCCAGGCAAACTTCGCCCAACCAGGTTGTGATACATTGTAATGAATATCGCCTTGCCGCAACCCTATCCACGATGCGGTAGTCATGTGCCCCAACGGATAGCTCAGGTGCGAATGAATCACGACTTTCGGCATACCCGTGGTGCCGGAAGTAAAAAACAGGAATAAGGCATCGTCAGGGCCGGTGTCTGCGGCGTTTGCATAGTCATGCTCCTGCTCAATATCCTTCAGCGAATACCACCCTTCCCTTTCACCTTCGGCAATTATTTTAATGGCAACGGCATTACCAGAAAGAGTTTCCGCTTCTTCAATTTTCGGTGCATTATCCTTATCTGCTATCACTACTTTCGGCATTAGCTTGCCAAAGCGATATACAATGTCATATACACCAAGGATAGTTGCGGCAGGTATCATGCGAAAACCTCCCTTTATCGTTGCCAGTATCGCCAGCCAGTTGAGCGGCTGCAAAGACATCTGTGTGAGCAACACATCGTTCCTGGTAGCTCCTTTGTTTCTCAAAAAATTCAGCAATTGATTGCAAAGCCGACTGGTTTGCATAAAAGAATAGCGCTGTACCTCGACGCCATCTGTCCAGAGCAGCGCAGTGGCATCGGGCGTGTCTTTCACATGGATATTTTCAAAGACTTCTGTTACCCAATTGAATTTGCGAGGCTTTAGAATTTGCAGTTGCCTTAACTCTTCAAAATTTTTATCTGCTATTAGCTGGCGTATTTCCCGATATAAGTGCTTCATAGCTTAAAGTTAGCTTTTTGTGTGTAGAGTGGCGTAGGAAGGATAACAAAGAATTCCTGAAACTCAGCCAGCATTTCTTAACATATCAGCATATTTGTTGGGCAAAGGGCTGTTTTCTATAGCCATAGCGGCTTTTTCTACGTCATACCCGAAACGTATAAATTCTACCTGTATAGATTCCTTTATGGTAATACTCGCGTCTTCGCCGATATGAAGCAACACATAACAGCCTCTTGGGTCGCCATCTTTAGGCTTGCCTACGGAACCGATATTTATGGCGTGGCGATAATGTGTTTGCTCTTCTGCTTGTTCTACAATGCGGTGATAGGGCTTGTGTGTATGCCCGAAACACATAATATCCGCATCAGCATCTTTCATGATCCTGAGCAGGCTCTTTTCTTCCCTGCCCTCAAAAAGGTATTCATTGATCCGGCGCGGGCTGCCATGAACCAGCAACAAGTTCAGCTTGTCTTTATTTAGTTGAAACTCTATTTTAATGTGCGCTGGTAAAGTACCCAGATAGTTTCTTTCTTCTGTATGTACTACCTGGTTTGTATAAGAAATGGAGACTTTGCCCATTTCCTTTTCATCGTCGGTTTTGTAGGCGCAGCCACAGTCATCGCTGCTTCTGCCTATGCCAAAATCATAATTGCCTGCAATTGTGGGTATGCCTCGTTTCCTGATTGTATTTATGACCTCATTAGGCCAGATATTATAACCTACCAGATCGCCGAGGCAATAAATCGCGTCAGGCTTATTCCTGTCAATATCGGCAAGGCAGGCTTCCAGGGCAGGGAGATTGGCGTGAATATCACTGAATAAAGCAATTTTCATTAGTTAGTTTTTACGGTTAGGTATTTCCAGACAGGTATTGCTAACGCAGCACCTGCTATCGGTGCGATAACATAAATCCAAAGATGCTCCAGATGCCCGGAAGCAATAGCAGGCGCGACAGACCGTGCTGGGTTCATAGATGCACCACAGATGGGGCCGGCAAACATGGCTTCAAGCGCTACAACCGACCCAATTGCCAATCCTGCAAACATACCCTGTTCCTTGCTGCCTTCTGCTACATTGACTATAACCAACATTAAAAAAAAGGTCAGTAGCAGCTCCAGGATGAAGGACTGTACATCAGAGCCTGCAGGTATGGTAGCGCCTAAAAATCGATTTGCCGGAAAAAGAAATTTTAATGTAAAGCTTGCCAACAGCGCGCCGACTAACTGGCTAATGATATATCCCGGTAATTGTTTCGCGGAAAACTTTCCGGCGATTGTGAATGCAATACTTACGGCGGGATTTAAGTGCGCACCAGATATATTGCCAAGACTGTAGATCATGCTCATGACAATGAGTCCAAAGGTAATGGCTATGCCCACATGAGTAATTGTGCCGCCGGATTGCTCATCAATTACGATCGCGCCTGTGCCGCAAAAAACAAGTGCGAATGTTCCTATCAGTTCTGCAATGTAATTTCTCATTGTTAATGTTTTTAGCAGCAGCCAGATCCCGGTGCACAGCAATTAGGTTTACGGGCAAATACAGTAATGCTATAAATTCCGGTTCCTCTATTTTTAAATTCATCAATTTCTGCCGGGCTTAAGTAGGTGCTGAGAATGTCGTCAGGGATCGTTATCAATTTCTCTTTCTGAATTGTTACAGACTCAAAGCCTGCCTCTGTGATCAGGCTCATGTATTCATTCTTCTGAATAGCGCCACTTACGCAGCCAGCATACATTTCAGCTGCTTTCTGCAAATTACCCGGCAGCTCGCCAACAAGCACAATATCGGAAATGCTAAAATGACCATTGGACTTTAACACCCGGAATATATCTTTAATCACATTCTTTTTATTCGGCACCAGGTTAAGCACACAGTTGCTTACAATAACATCTGCTGCATTTGCAGTAACAGGCATTCTTTCAATATCACCAAGCCGAAACTCCACATTGTTAAAGCCAAGTTTATCTGCATTAGCCCTAGCCTTCTCAATCATGGCCTTTGTAAAGTCAATGCCTATTACCTTGCCTGTCTCACCGGTTTGCGAGCGGGCAATAAAGCAGTCGTTCCCTGCCCCACTCCCCAGATCAATGACCACATCCCCGGGTTTGATCTGGGCAAATTGAGTAGGCAACCCACAACCAAGACCCAGGTCGGCATCGGGATTATAGCCATCCATGGTTGTATAGTCCTCGCTCATGATGTTGTACACCTCAGTGCTACAGCAGCCTGAGCCACAGCAAGAGCTGGCATTAGTATCCTTATCCTGCAAGGCTATTTCGCTATATTTCTGCCTTACGAGTTCTTTTAATTCCAAGTCCGTCGACATATGATTCGCTTTTTTAGTTTATCTCTTTGTTGCAATCAGCAGCATTTACCTTCTGTAATTATTTTCACCTCAACAAAAAACTCATTAAAAAACTGCTGGTATTGTTTCCATACTTTGGGGTTGATGCAGTAGCATACACTTGTACCTTCTACAGTGCCCTGTATAATCCCGGCGTTTTTAAGCTCTTTCAGGTGCTGGGAAATAGTTGGCTGGGCAAGACCTAATTCTTCAGCCAAGTCGCCACAGATGCAGGCATTGGTTTTAATAAGCTGCTGGAGGATGGCTATACGTGCCGGATGGGCTATTGCCTTTGCCATATTAGCCAACTCATTTTGCTTCTTTGTAAACAGATCCGTTTTTGTTGCTCCCATATTCAATGCTTCATTGCAATATTACGATAAATAGCCCAACTCCAAAAATAATTTCACTATTTTGTAGCTTCAACTTAATTGAATGAACCAGCATGATAATAGCGGCAGCACAAACTATACCATTTGAACACAATACAGATGCCAATATCCGAAGCCACTTGCGACTGATAAAGGCGGCCGCTGAAGAAAATGTACAGTTGATCCTATTCCCGGAAATGTCATTGACCGGCTATGAAAGAGAAATGGCTGATGAGCTTGCAATTGCCGAGCATGATCAAAGGCTTGAAGGATTAAAAGAGATGGCTGTTTTTCATAAAATGACTATTATTGCGGGTGCGCCTATCAAAATAAATAATCAACTTCACATTGGCTCTTTCATTTTCTTTCCCGACAATACCGTTTCTATTTATACCAAACAATATTTGCATGACGGAGAAGAAAAATTCTTTTCGCCCAACTTTAATTTCAATCCGATAGTGGAACTGGGAAATGAAAAGTGTTCATTGGCTATTTGCGCGGATATTGCCAACCCGGTACATCCCCGGAATGCGGCTGAAAATAAAGCAACATTGTATGCAGCAAGTCTGTTCTATACGCCCAATGGAATTGCAGAAGCTTACCAGCAATTAGCGGGCTATGCCCAAAAATACGCCATGAACATACTTATGGCTAACTACGGAGGGCCATCTTATAATTTGCCATCGGGAGGACAAAGTGCGTTTTGGGACGACAACGGGAACCTGATTGGCAGGATGGAAAATGATGTTGAAGGATTCCTGATAGCCGATAATTGTGATGGGATATGGAAGACAAAAGTGGTTACGATCAATTAGATTTTTATGGAAAATAAATTCACCATACGCCTGATCACGGAAAGCGACATTAGCGCTGTGCTGGAAATTTATAAGCCGTATGTACTAGATACGATTGTATCTTTTGAGTATGAAGTCCCATCATTGCAGGAGTTCACAGAACGGGTGAAGACAATTACTGCTGAATATCCGTGGCTGGTTTGCTTAAAGGACCACCAAATCATTGGTTATGCTTATGCTGCGAAACATAGATACAGAACTGCCTACCAATGGTCGCCAGAGTCAACTATTTATTTGTCTCCCGGATTTCATGGCAAGGGCTTTGGACGTAATTTATATGAAACTTTATTTTCCATTTTGCGTCTGCAAGGCTACTTTAATGTTTTTGCCGGAGTAGGGCTGCCCAATGAAAAAAGTGTGAGGTTTCACAGAGCTGCCGGTTTTGAGGAAATAGGCATTTTTAAAAAAGTCGGGTATAAACTGGGCAATTGGCATGATACGAATTGGTTTCAACTCAAATTGGCCGAACATATTCCACACCCTCCCACTCCTAAAACGATTGAAGCTATCCGGACTAGCCCTGAATTAAGTTTCATTCTTAATTCAGGAGTCAGTAATTGAAATTGTTACCCTCCCCGCGACCCTCTCCCACCCTTTCCTTTATTAGACGGTGTGCTTGATGGAATGTAAGAGCCTCCGGACGGGATAATAGCGCCTCTAATATGTATATATGGATAAGGGTCTGTGGTGGCATTTGATGTAATATAAATATCATTTGTAAATGATCCTTCATCTCCATGAGCTGCGAAGCTCACCGTGATCAAACCTTTTTTTCCTGGTTTTATAGACTTGCCTGGCCACTTACAGGATATATTCGCAGATTCGCACTTCATAGCGGTAATAATGAGTGGCGCCGTGCCTGTGTTCCTGATCTCAAATTGGTTATCTATAACTACTCCAATAGGTATGCCCCCAAAATCATAAGAGGTATCGTTGTTTATAAATGTGAGTTGGGGCGCGGTTACAACAGCCCCTGCAGTCAGGGCTGGCTGGTCCTGGGCATATACAGTGCCAAAAAAAAGAAAAGACAAACAAATAAAAACAAATGATTTTTTCATAAATATTGACTGACTTCAGAAGGATAAAATAAAAGTAAAAATATTAGAATCAACCGTAACATTCATATTTACATAAATCAAAAGTAAAATTTTGTTCCAAAATCATTTATTATTAAATATACAAATCAACAAAAAACATCTGCCTGTCACTAAAAACCATTATCTTTGCACTCCCAAAAAAAACGAGGGGAAATCAATTTTTAACAGCCGGAACATCATCGTATGAGTCCGTACAAAAGTAAGCATACCATTGGAAGATCAAGCAATCAATTCGGAAATCACTGAGCCAACCCAGGATGAATCCGCACAGAACACTGCCGCAGCACCTGCTGATGCAGCACAAACACCAACAGCTAACGAAGAACCCAAAAACGACACCGTTGCTGAAAACGAAGTAGCGCAGCCAACAGCTGAAGCACCTCAAAACATTACCGCTGACGAAGCACATGAAGCTGCACAACCAGTAATGGAAGGTGTAGAGGAGGGCCAGCCAGCAGAAGCTGCCCGCACACGCGCACCCCGCCATTATTATGAAAACGTTCCGGACACATCTCATGATGATTTCGACTGGAGCGTTGACAAACGCAATGTGGCGAGCTACAAAGATGACGAACGTAAAAAATTCGATACTCTTTATGGCAGCACTTTTAAAGCTATCGCCGAGTCAGAATTACTGCTGGGCGCTATAGTAGGCCTGACCAAGACGGATGCGATTATCAACATCGGTTTCAAATCAGACGGCCTCGTTTCCCTCAATGAGTTTCGTGACATGCCCGATGTGAAAATCGGCGATGAGATCGAAGTGATGGTGGTGGAAAAAGAAGACAACCATGGTCACCTGCACCTGAGCCGCAAGCTTGCAAGAGCAGCCCGCGCATGGCAGCAGATCGTGGATTTCTACAAAACCGGCGAAGTGGTTACCGGTACTATTACCTCCAAGACCAAGGGTGGCCTTATTGTGGATGTCTATGGCCTGGAAACATTCTTACCTGGTTCCCAGATAGATGTGAAGCCCGTTACCGACTATGATCAGTATGTAGGTAAGACAATGGACTTCAAGGTAGTGAAGATCAATGAAACAATCCGTAATGCGGTGGTTTCGCACAAGGCGCTTATTGAAAGCGATATTGAGCAACAGCGCAGCGTGATCATCGGCCAGCTCGAAAAAGGACAGGTACTGGAAGGTACAGTTAAGAATGTTACCGACTTCGGTGCATTCATCGACCTGGGTGGTGTTGACGGATTACTTTATATTACAGATATTAGCTGGGGCCGCGTAACGCACCCAAGCGAAGTGCTGCACAATGGCCAGAAACTGAACGTAGTGGTTCTTGACTTTGATGACGAGAAAAAACGCATCAGCCTTGGCCTGAAGCAATTAACGCCTCACCCATGGGACAACCTACCTGCTGAGATAGTAGAAGGCGCTCATGTGAAAGGTAAGGTTGTAAACATTGAAGATTACGGTGCATTCCTGGAGATCATGCCCGGCGTAGAAGGCCTGGTGCACGTTTCAGAGATCACATGGTCTTCACAGCCTATTAATGCTAAGGAATTCTTCAAACTTGGCGAAGAGCATGAAGCTGTAGTAGTAACCCTGGATAAGGACGAACGCAAAATGAGTTTGTCTATTAAGCAAATGTCTCAGGACCCATGGGATACTATTGAAAATAAATTCCCGATTGACAGCCGCCACACAGGCACTGTTAAGAACATTACTCCTTACGGCGTATTTGTAGAACTGGAAACTGGAATAGGCGGCATGATCCACATCAGCGACCTGAGCTGGATAAAACGCTATAACCACCCGAGTGAGTTTGTGAAAACCGGCGATAAAATAGACGTGGCTATCCTGTCAATAGATAAGGAGAACCGCAAGCTGGCTCTTGGCCACAAACAACTGGAAGAAGATCCATGGAATACATTTGAGACGGTATTCCCAATAGGTTCTATACACGAAGGCAGCGTAACCCGCAAGGATGAAAAAGGCGCTACTGTACAATTGCAATATGGCCTGGAAGCCTACGCTCCCGCACGCCACCTGCGCAAGGAAGACGGAGGCAATGTAGAAGCCGAAGAAACACTTCCGTTCATGATCATCGAATTCGATCGTAACGACAAGCGTATTATGGTGTCTCATTCCAAAGTTTGGGAACAGGTAAAAACTGAAGAGAAGGAAGCTGCAAGAAAAGAAGCTACCGCCGAATCAGAAAAAACCAAGAAAGCAGTGAAAAATATACAGAGCAAAGTAGAGAAGCCAACTCTTGGCGACCTCGGCGCGCTTGCTGCTATCAAGGACAAAATGAAGAAAGCAGAAGATGATGCTGCTGAATAATGAGCTGATTTGATAATGAGCTGATGATAAAAAGGAGTCACCCATAAAACCGGTGGCTCCTTTTTTTTTCGAGCAAAAAAATAGCTACCTTTAAGTATTATCAGCTTATCAGCTAATAATCAAATCAGCTAATCATTATGGCCTGGGAAGAAAAAGATAATTCACTTTACCGCAGTTTTACTTTTAGTGATTTTGGCGAGGCATTCTCCTTTATGACACATGTGGCGTTGCTCGCAGAAAAACAAAACCACCACCCAACCTGGACCAATACGTGGAACAAGGTGGAGATATGGCTGAGTACACACGACAAAGGCAACAAAGTAACTGATGCCGACCGGAAGCTGGCAGCAGCCATAGATAAAATAACCGGAAAATAAAGCAGGTTGTATAAGGAACGATGACGAAATAACTTCCATCATCTTACTCATTCTTTTCCATTTTTACTTCGTTGTAAAAGTCTTTAAATAATTCATTATTCGCAGATTTTACGCCTTGTAAAAAAGAAAAATAACTTCGCAATATGATGGAAGTTATTTTGTCAACGTTCCTAACCTACTATTCTGCAGAATGGTTCTTATGAACTAACGTTTGCGGGAAGCGTAAAGCTATGCCCCCGTGCACCAGTCCCTTATACCCCATACCTACCTCAACAAACCCTGCAAACTGCCGACCTACCCTGATGCCAAAAGGCGTAGCCTGAAACCCATAAGCCCATGGGCCTGAATTATCTGCCTCGCCGGGTTGTAATGTCTTATTCTGAAACATTGTGACACCGTAAGACACAGCGCCATAAAGTTTTACCCTTACACGTGCACGGCGGGTATCTAAATAAGCAAACGTAAGCTCAGGAGCCACCGTAACAAATATGCCCCATGTCGGAATATCCTCATAACCTAAACCTAAACCTATGGTAACATTCCGGGTAAGATAATACCTGTAAGTGATAGCTGGCGCTCCCCATGAAGAGGTAACAAGGTTTCCATTCGAATAATGGTTGGCAAAAGAATAATCGCTATAATAACCATAACCTATTGCTATTTCACTTTTCCCTTTCTGGGCATGCAGCCGGGGCATAAAACAGATCATAGTCAGTAGAAGACAAAAAGCAAATATTTTTCTTTGCATCGTAAATATGTTTTTAAAGCTATTAGAATAATGGATTACGCGACTTAAAGATATAGTAAACTTTTATTTCCCCAAACTATATGGCTACTTTATGGCAGTTTAAAATTTGGTTCAAATTGCTTTACGATCTGGGTATACTTTAAAGCGGAATCCATTTTGCCAATTGCCTGATAAGCTAACGCCAATTCCGCATACGGCTTTTTATTTTCAGGAATAGAGATTACTGCCTTTTTAAAATTTGAAATTGCTGAGTCATATATATGCAAATAATAGTAGCAAACTCCTATATTTCCATAATCGCCGACATCATTAGAATCAATTTGCTGGTTTCTCTTAAATAACCAAAGCGCCTGCCTGTACTGCTGCGTCTGAAAAAAATAGGTCGCGGCGTTATTGAGTATGTCAATGTTTTGAGGAGCTAATTGCACCGCGAGCTGTTCGTGTATAAGGGCAGAGTCAAACATTTTTTTTCTGAGAAACAATTTCATCAGCCCGGCATGGGCTTCTGCATTCCCCTGGTAAGCTATTATCGAGCTTTCAAGGTATTCCATAGCGTCATTAGACATATTCGCTTTCTCTTCGCCACTTAAGTTTTTATTTTTTAGATTTCTTATTATTTCATTCCCCGCATAACTCAGCAGCCGACTGTTGCCCGGGGCATTTTTAGCGTCGGTAGTGAACAGTGTATAATCGTCTTTCCAGTCATTGTTTCGCGCAATGGTGATGCAGCTAAAAAGCAAAGACACGGGAACCAATACCATCAAAACTTTTGGCTTCCCTATCATAGCTATTCCGGCATCAACTTCTTCTGTGTTTTTTACGTTCGCAAGCCATCTCTCAACCGCTAGCGCCATGAGTAAGCAAAAGCCGACGGAGGCAAAGAATGCAAAACGTTCTGCAAAAATTTCTCCCATCAGGAAAGGAATATTAGAAAATAAAGAAAGGGTAATGAGGAAAAATAAAAGACTAAATGCCCAGGGATCCCTTTTTACTTTGATCTGTCTGTAAATCCCCAAAATAATCAGGAACGCGTATATCGCCAGGGAAAGAAGCGACCAGGCATTGCTAAAACTAACAAAGGGAATGGTATTATATGAATAATTGCATAGCAGCGGCCATGGTACAAAAAGCAGCTTGATGTAAAAACCCAAAGCCAGCATTTCAGTAGCCAGTGCAGTCGCCGATGCAGGTACATCTACCAATTGGTTTGCCAAGAAATCAATAGCGGCATTGCCGCCGGATACATATGACGCCTTCAACACTGATGCCCGGATTACAATAAAAAGGAATGCCACAACTACAGTTGTGATCGTAATGTAAACACTACGTTTTTTGCTTTTGTCCAGGTAAAAGAAAAAGACAAGCGGTATTACTACTATAAAAGTGATCACTGTTTCTTTGGACAGAAACGACAGGAAAAGCAGGGCTGCGCCTGCCAGCAATTTCATTATTTTACCATTCTGCGCGTAATTTATGAATAGATTCAACGAACAAAAAACAAAGAAAAAACAGAGTAATTCATCCCTGCTTTTGATATTGGCTACTACCTCTGTATGTATGGGATGTATGGCAAATAGTAAGGCAGCAATAAAAGCAGCGACGGTCTTTTTCCGATCAAACAACTTATCGAAGAACCGGAAAAGCATGATAACACAGGCCATGTACAATACTATATTAAAAAAATGCCCAGCGGCAGCACTATAACCAAACAATTCCTTTTCTATCGCAAACATGACCAGAGAAAACGGACGATAAGTATCCACAGAAAGATTGCCATAGCCTTTAAGGTGCGGGGTGATAAGCAGCGACGGAATCGCCTTGATACCCTGCCCTACCAGCTTATTTTTGGTGATGACCAGCCCATCGTCCATAGCATAGCCGTTTTGTAAAGTATTGGCATATAGAAGGAACGACAAAAAGCCTAAGACGAAACAGAGCTTTGCTGTACGGGAAACTATTTTTTTCGGTACATGGCTACTTTTCGCCTTTACCCCGATACCTTTTGAGAGTAAAGGTTTTTTATTTGCTACTTTGGTCATTACTCATTGCTATAAAATGAAAAATTTGCATTTTTAAAATTACCGTGACCGACCGAAACATTTCCAGAAGAATGGCAAATATAGCATGAGCTTTTCTTTGCAGGGTGTTGCTACGGGTAGGAATATTCAATATTTTTAATTTTAGATACGCATTACAAAGGAGGTAATATTTAAATTTAGATTCTTAATATGTATCAATATCCATTGTGGCTAGAAACGCACTCTTATTTTTTTATACATTTACTGCAAATACAATCAATTTATTCTAACTCAAAAATTAAAGATATGGGCAATTTTGTAATAGTTTTTTGGGTCTTCTTTGTTGTTCTATTAATTATTATTGTTTTGTGCGACTTGAAGTATAATATGCTTCGAGATGACAGCGCTGCCGATAGCAAGCCATATAGTTGGTCACGTGTGCAGCTGGCGTGGTGGACATTGATCATAATTTCAGCCTTTGTAACAATTATCTGCTGCTATCCCGGCCATGAGATACCGACGCTCGATTCTTCTGCACTTATATTATTGGGAATAAGCACTGCTACTACAGCTACATCGCGAATAATTGACATGTCAGATAAGAAAAACGCGGGCGTTTTGGCTATGATCCAGGATCAGCCTTCCGAAAACTTCTTCCTGGATATTCTCTCCGATGGCAACGGAGTATCTATTTCGCGGTTGCAGACAGTCATTTTTAATTTAGTTTTTGGTGTTTGGTTCATTTCATATGTCCTGCTACATTTTTTAAACCCTTGTGCAGCATTACACCCTGCCATCGCAACCTGCAGTAATGAGCCCTGGAATTATATTATGCCAATTGTCTCTCCAAACAACCTGGTATTATTAGCCATAAGTTCCGGCACTTATGCTTTCATGAAAAGCAGTGAGAATCCACAAGCTCCTGCTGCCGCAACAATTCAAGCTACAAAAGCTACAAATATTCAAACTGCAAATGAACGGACTGATTTGTAAACAATCGGTTATAGGCACACCGGCATATTGCCTGATATTTGTGATAAGAAGCCCCGCTTGCAAAAAAGTCGGTAATACAAGCTATCGTCTTGAAAAGGAATAACTGCCTAAATAAATTGCTGTTATACCAATTAGACAATAAAAGTCGGCATGATTTTTGCTATAGTTAAGTATGGCTATTCTCCAAAAAATCACTGTCAAAGAGACACCGGAAGAACTTAAATTATTACTTCAAAAAGCTACA
>Ga0182030_10012557_pt1 | contig 16949 bp, 12 predicted proteins | sample 812S3MmetaG_FD_121299 | JGI IMG/M metagenome (GOLD analysis project Ga0182030, IMG submission 121299) | Permafrost microbial communities from Stordalen Mire, Sweden - 812S3M metaG (Illumina Assembly) | ecosystem: Environmental > Terrestrial > Soil > Wetlands > Permafrost | place: Sweden...
CACGCGGCTGATCAGATCGACAAGGTACTCGATATAACCGCGCTTCCGGGCGTTAAGTTTCTTGCGCAGGGGGCCGCTGAGGGAGCGATTTTCGTGCAGAATCACGGTGATTTCCTGGTCGCGCGCGCGCACGATCAGGTCAATGTGGCCGACGATGGTTTGGCGAAGCCTCTCGCGCGGGTCGGCGATTTCCTTGGTGCGGGCAAGCACGGTCTCATCCAGGATATCCATTCCGTAGTTCTGGATTTCGTACAGCAGGCGGTCCTTGCTCCCCACGTGATGATAGAGACCAGCCTTGGTAAGGCCCACGGCCTGCGCGATATCCTGCATGGAAGCGCCATCGTAGCTCTTGGCGTAGAAGACACGCGCGGCGATGCGGCAAATTTCACGGAGCTTCTGCTTGGCTTCAGCAGCTTGGGGCATAAAGGGTTACTTTAACGTCAAGAAGGCGCAGTGTAACACAAAAGAGAAAGCCCGGCAGTGGTTTTCAGGAAGCGCCGAATGCATTCGCGGCGAAAGGCGGGCGCCATCAGACGAAGGTGCTGGTGGGCTGGGCATTATCCCCCTCAGGGCCCGGCCCCAAGAATGACGCTTGGGCGTTGAGGGCCGCGGGGAACTTTTCCTGCGGGCTGCGTGTGTAGCTGCCGTTGGGTTGCAGATAGCGCGCCTGGGCTTGGTCGGCAAGGTAGACGTCGAGAATCTCTTTCAGCCGCTGCACCAGCCGGGAATTTTCCACCGGGAAGATGATCTCCACGCGGTGGCTCAAGTTGCGCCGCATCAAGTCGGCGCTGCCCAGATAGACTTCCTCCGCTCCGCCATTGAAAAAATAATAGATACGGCTATGCTCGAGGAACCGTCCCACGATGCTGATCACCCGGATGTTCTCACTCACGCTCGGGACGCCGGGGCGCAGGCAACAAATTCCACGCACCAGAAGGTCCACTTTTACCCCTGCCTGCGAAGCCTGATAGAGCAGATGGATCATGGGCGGATCTTCCAGGGCGTTCATTTTGAAAATAAGGCGCCCGTCTCGCCCGTTTTTCTGATGCTCGATTTCGCGCTGAATCAGTTCTACCAGCCTCTCACGCATATTGACGGGGGCCACCAAAAGTTTCTGGGGCTCCTGCCGGGCGGAGTAGCCTGTCAGCGCGTTGAAAAAGTTGGTGGCATCGGCGGCAATCTGTTCGTTGCAGGTCAGAAGACCCAGGTCCGTGTAAAGGCGCGCGGTGACGGGATTGTAATTGCCGGTCCCCAAATGCACGTAGCGGCGGATGGCATCGCCTTCGCGACGCACCACCAGGGCGATCTTACTGTGCACCTTCATGCCCACAATTCCATAGATCACGTGCACTCCCGCATCTTCCAGCTTCCGGGCCCACTCGATATTGCTTTCCTCATCGAAGCGCGCCTTCAATTCCATCAGGACGGCCACCTGCTTGCCGTCTTCCACGGCGTCCAGCAGAGCGGCGACTATGGGGGAGTTTCTCCCCACACGGTAGAGGGTCATTTTGATGGCGAGCACGTTGGGGTCGCGCGCCGCCTGACGCAGAAACTCCACCACCGGCTGGAAGGAATCGTAGGGGTGGTGCAGCAGGAAATCTTCCTGGCGAATCAGGCTGAAAAGATCTCCCTGGCAGTCCGTGCCCAGACTGGCGGGAACCATCGGCACAAAGGGTTTGTCCTTCAGGTCCGGCCGGTCGATGGAATAGAGTTCCATGAACCGCTCGAAACCGAGCGGTCCCTCCATGCGAAAGACATGCTGGGGAGGGATTTCGATCTGGCTGGTGAGGATGGAAAGAATTCTCTCCGGCATATCCTGCGCAACTTGCAGGCGGACGACGGCCAGGAAGCGGCGCTCACGCATGGCCTCCTCAATGGTCTCCAGCAGGTCGTCGCTTTCCAATTCCTGGACCGCCACTTCTGCATCGCGCGTCACGCGAAAGGGGTAAGACTCCACAATCTCCATGCCGGGGAACAGCGGGCGCAGGTTGGCCGCAATCAACTGCTCGAGCCATACAAACTTGAAAACCTTCGCTCCCAAAAGGGATGCGGGGGGATTTTCGGAGGCGGCCTTTACCGGGACCAGTTGGGGCAAGGTATTGGGAACTTTGACGCGAGCGAAGTGCTCCTCCCCCTTAGGGTCACGCACGACCACGGCCAGATTCAGGCTGCGATTCGAGATGTGGGGGAAGGGGCGTCCGGGATCGAAGGCCAGCGGCGTCAGCACGGGAAACACGTGCTCCTGAAAATAGGCATCCAAGGCGGCGCGCTCCTCGCCATCAAGGGAGGGCCAATCGACAACGCTGATGCCCTCCTGCTCCAAGCCCGGCTGAACTTCCCGCCGCCAGATGTCACGGGCTTGCGTGGCAATCTGGAGAAGCTTCTCCCGGATCAGTTGAAGCTGCGCCGCCGCTGTCCGTCCGTCGCGCCCGACCTCCGCCCGGCCGCTCTCCACCTGCTTCATCAATCCCGCGACGCGAACCATAAAGAATTCGTCCAGGTTCGACCCCAGAATGGCGAGAAACTTCACCCGCTCGAGCAGCGGGTTGTCCGGGTCCCCAGCTTCCTCCAAAACCCGGCATTGGAACTCCAATAGGCTCAACTCGCGGTTGATATAAAGGTCCGTGCTGTTCAGCGCGGCATCGTTTTGGCTCGCTGGCGACGCTTCCGGGGCCACGGGGAGGCCTGCCTTGGATTCCGCTGCGTCAGTGCGCCGGGGATGGGATTTGGTAGCCATAAACGCTCACATTCCTTGATTTCAGGTAACACGACAAAGCGGGGCGGCAATCAACCCCGGCGCCTGCCTGCCGCTAACACTCCGCGACTCGGAGCCAACAAGATTAACGGAGAAATGTTTCATGGAGGTTACCAACCTCGCTTATCGGAACCTTTTTTGCGGGGGCATGTTACCGGGGAGGATACATCCTTTCGAGCGCAGACAAGCCCCTTCTGGCGCAGGCCAAGTCCTATTCGAGACCGCTTCCCTGATCTCTCTTTTCACAATCGGGTTTCCTGACTTGCTCGGGAAGCCCTATAATAACACGCGGTTACCATTTATGTCTGCCTCTCGAAGCAAGCTGCGCGCGGCCTACGCTGAGTGCCGGCGGTTGGCGAGTCGGCATTACGAGAATTTTCCCACCGCCTCGTATCTTGTCCCCCGCGACAAGCGCGACGCGCTGGCGGCGGTCTATGCCTTCGCCCGCTACGCCGACGACGTTGCGGATGAGCCGGGGGTCGAGAACCGTCTGGAAAAGCTGGCCGATTGGCGCGCCCAGCTCGCGGACTGCTACGCGGGGAAAATCGACCATCCGGTTTTCCTCGCGCTGCGCGACAGCGCGGAGCGATTCCGCCTCTCGCGCCAGAACTTTGAAAACCTGCTGCGCGCGTTTGAGTCGGATGTGGTGGTGAACCGCCATGCGGACTTTGCCTCCCTGCGGGCTTACTGCGCGTGTTCCGCCAACCCCGTGGGGCGGCTGGTGCTGGAACTGTTCGGCTATCACGACCCCCACTTGTTTGAGCTTTCGGACAACATTTGTACGGCGCTCCAGCTTGCCAATTTCTGGCAGGACGTCGCCGTTGATTTTTCCCGCGACCGTGTCTATCTGCCGCAGGAGGATATGGCGCGCTTCAACTACACGCTGGAAGACCTGCGCGCCGGGCGCTTGAACGACCAATGGCAGGAATTGCTGGCCTTTGAAATCGCCCGCACGCGCGAGCTTTTCGAGCGGGGAAGAGGTTTGCCGGAGGAAGTGCAGCCCAAACTGCGCACGCAATTGCGCCTGACATGGCTGGGCGGGACGGAGATCCTTTCAAAAATCGAAGCCGTTTCCTATGATATCTTTCATCGGCGGCCTTCGCTCAGCAAGTGGGATTTCCTGCGCCTTTACCTGCGGGCCCGGCGCGCTCCCCTGAGGGCGAGTGCCGCGCACGCTCCGACGGTTACGATCCCATCATGAACGTGTCCTCAAAAAATCCGCGTTTCACCAACGCGCGCGTTACCAACTTCTATTACGCCTTTGTTTTTCTTCCTCCGGAAAAGCGCCTTGCCATCGAGGCGGTCTATGCTTTCGCACGGCTGGGGGATGATGTCGCCGACAGCGGCCTCGACCCGGCGGAGGCCGCCGCCGGTCTGGCGCGCTATCGCCAGGCGCTGGAGGCGTGTTATGCGGAAGATTCGAGCCACCTCGACACGCCGGAGTTGCGCGCTCTGGCGGAAGCCATCGAGCGATTCAAGATTCCCCGAAAGCCTTTCGAGGACCTGATTTTGGGCCTGGAAATGGATTTGAACGGAGAGCGCTACGAGACGTTTGAAGACTTGGCGCTGTATTGCTACCGCGTGGCCTCGACCATCGGACTGATTTGCATCGAAATCTTCGGTTATCAAAACCCCCGCACGCGGGATTACGCCGTAAACCTGGGAACGGCGTTACAGCTCGTCAATATTCTGCGCGACGTTCAGCGGGACGCCCAGCGCGGGCGTATCTACTTTCCCCAGGAAGATCTGGACCGCTTCTTTGTCCGGCCCGCCGAGTTGCTGGCCGGCGTGTACAACGATGCCTTCATTGAGTTGATGCAGTTCGAATGCGACCGCGCCCGGCATTACTTCGATTTGGCGCACCAGATGCTTTCGCCCGAAGACCGGCGGTCGATGAAGGCGGCGGAAATCATGGCCTCGATTTACTGGGGTATCCTGAAACGCATCCAAAAGCGCCGCTACAACGTCTTCGGGAAACGGGTGCGCGTCCCGCGGCCACTCAAACTCTGGACAGCGCTTACGGTTTACCTCGGTGCGGAGTGGCACAAATGAATTTTGGATTTTAGATTTTGGATTTTGGATTTCGGGCTCAGGATTGACGTGATGCCCTCGGAACCACAGCGGGCCAAGTCGATGCTTTACCAGTAACAACGCCCAATCTAAAATCTAAAATCCAAAATCTAAAATGCCTTTCGACGTTCTCATCATCGGTGGCGGGTTCGCTGGCCTTGCGGCGGGCGTGGCGTTGACCGAGGCAGGCAAGCGGGTTTGCCTGCTCGAGCAGAAGCCGCATCTCGGCGGACGGGCTCGCTCGTTTCGTGATCCCACCACCGGCTCGGTGGTGGACAACGGCCAGCATCTCTTCATGGGCTGTTACCACTCGACGATTCATTTCCTCACGACCCTGGGAACTCTCGACCGGCTGCATTTTCAGCTTGACCTCGCCGTGCCGTTTCTGGACCGCGACGGCCGGATCACACGTCTCGACTGCCCGGACTGGCCTGCGCCATGGCATCTGCTTTTGGGGGTGCTGCGCTCGGGGAGCTTTTCGTTCGGGCAGAAAGTGGAAGTATTGCGTTTGGGGAAGGACCTGCGCACCGCCGGGCAGAAGTCCGCTCCCGCTCCCGGCGAAAGCGTTACGGCATGGCTTGGCCGGCGGGGACAGTCGGAAGGCCTCCAGCGCAATTTCTGGGACTTGCTCTGCATCGCGGCGATGAACGAGGACCCTCGCATTGCTTCCGCGCAGCTTTTTGCGCGTGTCCTGCGGCTGGCTCTGTTTTCCTCGCCCGCCGACTCGCGGCTCGGCATCGCGCGCGTGGGGTTGAGTGAGTGCTACACCGCCGCGGCCGCGGCTTTCATCGAAGCGCGCGGCGGCTGCGTGCAAACCGGGCGCGGCGTAAACCAGTTGCTGATTGCGGAGGGCGCCTGCCGAGGCGTCGATCTGGCCACCGGCGAAAAGATCGAGGGGGTTCCGGTGATTTCCGCCGTGCCGTGGCATCAGTTCGCGGCCGTGCTTCCCGGTGATTTGCTGCGCACCGAACGCTTTTTTGCCGCCGCCCTGGCGCTTCGACCCGCGCCCATCATCTCCATCAACCTGTGGTTTGACGCGCCCATTACCGATCTCGAGTTTGTGGGCTTGCGCGGAACGACCATCCAGTGGCTTTTCGACAAGAGTCGCATTTTGAGTGCAGACGACCACTATGTTTCGCTGGTTCTGAGCGGCGCGCACGAGCACGTCAGCCGGTCGAAGGAAGAACTGCTGGCCATCGCTTTGCGAGAATTGGGTGAAATGCTGCCGGCGGTCCGCAAAGTAAAGCTACTCCACTCGCTGGTGATCAAAGAGCGCTACGCAACCTTTTCGCCCAGCCCGGAGGCTGAGCCGCTGCGGCCGCCGGCACGCACTCCCATTCGCGGCCTCTTCCTGGCGGGCGACTGGACCGCCACCGGCTTGCCCGCCACCATTGAAGGCGCAGTGCAAAGCGGGTACACTGCGGCGCGAGAATTCCTGCAAGGCAGTTAGCCCGGGGTTTCCACCACGGGGCTGGAAGGGCGGGGCTTTACAGGCTGCGGAAAAACTCGAAAGCACTGTCATTCTGAGGAGCAGCGGCGGCGAAGAATCTCGCATTGCCTTGAAAATAAACAGAGCCAGATCCTTCGCTCCGCTCAGGATGCCAGCATTAGAGCGTTTTTCCGCAGCCTGTTTAGCCCCGCCGTTGTGACGAGGTTCCGGCCAGACGGGGTCAGGTCCACTGACTGATGGCGCTGGTCGCCCTTTACCGTGCGGCATTTGAGGAGTTTCTTCCCGCCCAATCGGTCGCATGATCGGGAACGACGACTTGCGCGAAGGGTTCGTCGCGGCGCAAGATGATGTGGCTGCTTTCTCGCCGCTTGACGTAAAACTCGGCCTTCTGGAGAGCCCTCAGGCACTCGCGTCCGGAGACGCGGGGTAGTTTGCTCATATGGCCACCACGAGGACCTCAAATCTCTCCTCGGGCACTGGCAGGCCATCTTCTTCGAGGGCTGCGATGTAGCCCCGGACAGCCTCCTTGATATTCTGAGCCGCTTGTTCCTTGGTTTTACCTTGGCTAACGCAACCCGGCAAAGACGGGCACTCCGCCACCCAATAGCCGTCTTCACCCGGATAAATCACAACCTGTCGCATTTCGCGCCTCCTCGCACACATCCACGTTATGACGCTCTGACTGCGCCAGCGCGCCGGTTCTCGTAGAGGGGAAATTTCTCTGTCAGCAATTCCACCTGGCCGCGTACGCGCTTGATGATAGATTCATCTTCGATGTGGTTCAGGACTTCGGCGATCCAGCGGGCGATTTGCCGCATCTCGGGCTCTTTCATCCCGCGCGTGGTGACGGCGGGCGTCCCCACGCGAATGCCGCTGGCCACGGCGGGCGGGTTGGCGTCAAAGGGGATGGCATTTTTGTTGACGGTAATGCTGGCGTGCTCCAGGCTATCCTGCGCTTGACGGCCGGTGACTTTTTTGGTGAACACATCCACCAGCATCAGGTGCGTGTCCGTTCCGCCGGCGACGATGCGGAAGCCCTCGGCCGCCAGCGCTTCGGCCATTACCTTAGCATTGGTAATAATCTGCTTTTGGTACTCGGCGAATTCCGGCTGGAGGGCTTCCTGGAAGCATACGGCCTTGGCGGCGATCACGTGCATCAGCGGCCCGCCCTGAATGCCGGGGAAAACGATCCGGTCAAGATCTTTGGCGTACTGCTGTTTGCAAAAAACGGCGCCCCCGCGCGGCCCGCGCAGAGTTTTGTGGGTGGTGGTGGTGACGAAGTCGGCGTGCGGGAAGGGGCTGGGGTGCAGACCGGCAGCCACCAGTCCGGCAATGTGCGCCATGTCCACCATCAGCACCGCCCCACACTCGCGCGCGATGGCGGCGAAGCGCGCGAAATCAAGAAAACGCGGATAAGCGCTCGCCCCGGCCAAAATAAGCTGCGGCCGATGTTCCTTGGCCAGCCGTTCAAGTTCGTCGTAATCGATGGTCTCTGTTTCCTTGCTCACTCCATAGGAAACGATCTTGTACATCTTCCCCGAGAAATTCAGCGGGTGCCCATGAGTCAAGTGGCCGCCATGCGCCAGGCTCATGCCCAGTAGGGTGTCGCCGGGTTTCAGCACGGTCATATAGACGGCCTGATTAGCCTGACTGCCGGAGTGGGCCTGGACGTTGGCGTGCTCCGCCCCAAAAAGTTTCTTGGAGCGCTCAATCGCAAGATTCTCCGCCATATCCACATACTCGCAACCGCCGTAGTAGCGCTTGCCGGGCAAGCCTTCGGCGTATTTGTTGGTCATGACGGAGCCCAGGGCTTCCAGCACCGCCTCGCTGACGAAATTCTCCGAGGCGATCAATTCCAGCGTGCGAGCTTGCCGGTCGACCTCCAGGTCGATGGCACGCGCGATTTCCGGGTCCACCTCGTGCAGCGGGCGTGAATGAGAGCTTAATCGGGCGTTCATGAATTTTTCCCCCTATGAGAGTGTGCGTCGATGGCGTCGATTCTTTCCACCCGCCTTTCGTGCCGTCCCCCTTCGAAAGGCTTGGCCAGTCGGGTGTCGATGATCTTTTGCGTGGTCGCTTCGTCCAGCAGCCGGCTGCCTAAATTGAGGATGTTGCCGTGAATCTTCACCCCAATGAACGATGCAGGGGGCGATGATAATGCTCCCCATGTATTCTAACGGAGGAGCGCAGGCGGCGCAAACTGTACTACTGGACATCTCCAGCCAAATAAGGTCGCTAACTTCCGCACCTACGCACTCGACGCCTTGGCGCCTCCGCTCCTGAAGGCATATCCAGAGGTTTTGTCGGGATTACTTGCCGGGACGTCTGGTTATGACGGTTTGCCCCGATGGATGGCTAGCCGGGACTTCTCACCAGGTTTGGGCGACGCATGGAAGGGCGGGGCTTCAGCCCCGCCGAAATCGCGGCTCCCGCCCTCTATTCCTCCCGCACCCCGCGCAGCTTGCGGCTGCAAGCTGCGCGGGGTGCGGGACTTGGAAATAATCGGGACGGCCTTGCAACGGCGGGGCTAAAGCCCCGCCCTTCCAGAGTCGTGGTGGGAAATCCGGGCTAGCAAGTAGGCCATTTTTACCTTTGCCATGGCCGGCCATCGTGTTATACTAGCGTAGGAGGCTGGGACAGAGAATGGAAAGTAGAAGGGGCTTCCGTGTTCTGAGGCAGAAGTTCGTTGATGAGGTCAGCCCGCGTAGCGGGCGACATGAGGTCAAGCTTGTCCAAAATGCGCGGCGTTCAGGGAGGGATGGCCTGCGGCTTCGCCGCTTGCTGTGCGGAAAGGCTGGGCCTTTCCGTCGTGCGAGAACACCAACCAACCTCATCCGCTCCGCCTGGAAGGCGTAGCCTTCCAGGCGGAGCGGATGAGAAATAATCATGGGATTCGGCGCGGAAAGGCGGAGCCTTTCCGCACAGCGGAGCGGCAGAGCCGCGTGAACTACTCAGGACGTTCGCTAATTTGGACAGCCTTGACATAATGTCGCCCCTGACGGGGCTTCGGAAATTCCGCGTCCGCTATAGCGAATTCTGCAACGAACTCCTGACTCAGGATACTAGACAGCGGGAAGAAAGCACCCTGACTTCGGATTCCTGATCCTTGAGGGCATTCTCTATCTGGATGAGTCTATGAAAACACAGTATGTTAGCTGGGAAATGGGGGTAATTTCGATGCTCGGAGAAAAATCCAAGTGCTTGAAAACAAGAGGGTTGTTCTTATGGGGTTCGGGAACGAGGCGCTGGCGCAAAAGATGTTAAAAATGAAGATAGGTCTGGATGAGTCGTTGAAAACAAAGGGGAAAATAAAGTGCTCTGGATGAGTAGATGAAAATAAACGACTTAGCCCTTATAGGTTTATGATCCATTGAAAGGAAAGGGGATAGCTGTTGCTTTTGCCGGGAAACCCGTAATTTCCCTCACTCCTGAGCGGCCGTACGAGATCCTTCGTGAGGCTCAGGATGGCAGCCGCAGCGCCCGGAGGAATCCAATGCTACCCCGGTTTTCACCTTGGACTTTTGCGCCTGGCATTTTGACTTGTCCTCGCCGAGCAGGGCGGGTTTCGTCATATCGTGCGGGCGCCCGGCGTGTATACTGAGTGATGTAGAAATTGCTGCATGGGGGCGGAGTTTCCGGCGCATCATGAAAGTCAACGTACTGTTTTTCGGTGTTACCCATGACCTGACGGGTTGCGCGCAGGAACAGGTGGAACTCCCCGAGGGAGAGAATCTGGAGGGGCTGCGGCGTCTTTATGAGACTCGTTTCCCCCGCCTGCTGTCGGTCGGAGGCTCACTCCTCCTCGCGGTCAATCAGGAAATCGCCAAGGGCTCCACCCCCTTGCGCGACGGCGATGAGGTGGCGTTCATGCCTCCGGTAAGCGGCGGCGCAGGGGGGGACTTCTTTCGCATCACGCGCAGTCCGATTTCCGCATCTGACCTCGCGCCGCAGCTTCGCGCGGCGAAGGACGGAGCGGTGGTGATTTTCGAAGGGATAGTACGAAATCATTCGCGCGGCCGCGCCACGCTCTACCTGGAATATGAGGCATACGAGCCGATGGCGATTCGCAAGATGGAAGAAGTGGGGTGCGAGGCGAAACAGAAGTTTGCCATCGATGGCGTGGGCATGATTCACCGCCTCGGCCGCCTGGAGATCGGCGAAACCAGCGTCGCCATCATCGTCACTGCCGAACATCGGCGTGCCGCGTTCGAGGCCTGTCAGTACGCCATTGACCGCCTCAAACTGATTGTTCCGGTCTGGAAGAAGGAATTCTTCGCGGATGGCGCCGTCTGGTCAGAAGGGGAAGGGAAGACGCGCGTCGTGATTGAGCAAGGCCGTTAAAGAGCAGGTGTAGCGCGGACCTGTTTTTTAGGTCCGCGGCTTTTCCTTGTCCATCGGGGACGAGCCGCGGACCTGAAGAACAGGTCCGCGCTACTCTTTCCTCGGCCCGAGTTTCCGCCGATCATGGGCAGCCGCAAGGCTGTCGATGCTCAGCATGAAAGTGCCGGAGAGTTTTTCCGCAGCTTTTAGGTGGATGGAAATCATGTCGGATTATCTCAGCGCGGCGGTAGAAATCTCCAGGGAAGCAGGAGCTCTCCTCGCCGAACTATTCACTCAGCCTCTGGAAATAAGCTACAAGCGCCGGTCAGACCTCGTCACCCAGGCAGACCGCCGCTCCGAGGCGCTTATTGTCGGGAGTTTACGCGAGCGTTTTCCCGATCACGCGATTGTGGCCGAGGAAGGGGGAAATCATCGTTCCTCCTCCGATTATTGCTGGTACGTCGATCCGCTGGATGGCACCACGAATTACGCGCACGGCTTCCCCGTGTACTGTGTCACCCTCGGCCTCGCCTACCGCGGCGAGGTGATTGCCGGGGTGGTTTACGATCCCACGCACAACGATATGTACACGGCCGAACGCGGCGCCGGAGCGTATCTGAACAACCAGCCCTTGCACGTTTCCCGCACGGAAAAACTGAGTGAGAGCTTGGTGGCTACAGGTTTTCCCCCCTTCGCCACAAATCACGACTTGAATGTTCTGTTCTATTTCCGCCTCACCGAGCTTTCCCACGGCATCCGGCGCGCAGGCTCGGCGGCGCTCGACCTGTGTTGCGTTGCGGCGGGCCGCTTTGAAGGCTTCTGGGAACTGAAGCTGAATCCCTGGGACAAGGCCGCAGGCACTCTCATCGTCACGGAGGCCGGCGGCCGAGTGAGCGATGTGCGGGGGGGGGCCTTCAACCTGCTTGGCGACGATGTGTTTGTCTCCAACGGCCTGGTCCACGATCAGATGCTGGAAGTTTTCGCCACCGTCCTTGCCGAGCGCGCAACGTAGGAAACGTAGGCATGAAGGGGGTTAGTGTTTACCCGGAAGCTTCGGCTTGGCGGCATCTTCCTTTTGCCTGATCGCCTTGTTGGCCAAGCTTCGGATGACTTCGGGAACATTGCGGTTGAGGGAAAGCCCCTTCAGGTCTCTGTCGTTAATCCGGGCAATCAGAGGCATGGTGACATCGATGGGGGCGCGGGGATTATTGACGAGAGCTCTCATCACCACGTAGGTTTTCATGAATTTACGGTTCCCGGCGATCAGGCGCAGCACTTCCTCGGAAACATTCTTGGCGGCGGCATAGCCCTCGGCTTCCGAGTCAGATATCTTGGGCGACTGCAACACCGCTCGCGATATGATCTTATTTGAGTCTCGAACCAGGAGGGAGCGCGTTTCCAGGTTGCCGGTCAAGGCTGCCTTGATCTTTTCCACCACAGACATGCGATTGATCTTCTCGATCAGGGTTTCGCGGTCTTTCGGGGTTAGGTCATGGTCACGCTTGGTGACTTCGGGCGGAATCTCCTCTTGTGCGCCTGCCACTTCCTCGACCTTCGCACCTGCCGCCAACTTGGCAAGAATCTCAACCGCCGTTTGTTCCTCAACAGATTTAAGGGCAGCCTCGGGCGGAAGTTTGGCGGGTGATTCGTTCGCGGCCTCGGGTGCAGAAGGCGGAGGAAGGGGTTCCGGCGGGGGCTGGCCGGGCGATCCAGCCGCTGCCTCCTCCACCGCTGGTTTGGGTTCAGGCTTTTGTTGCAGCAGGTGGCGGGCGTCGGCCGGTAGACTGGGATTCCAAAGCAGTATTTCTCTCAGTTCTTCGCGCTCGGTGAGGAGGTGCTCCGCCGCGAAACGTAGAACCTCGGGCGCCGTCCGCGGGCTGGCCATAACCCGGTGGACCTCCAGGCGGTCCAATCCCCGCAACGTTTCGAGCGCCTTCGCCCGCAGGTCGGCTCCCGGGGCGGCCGCGAGCAATGTCAGGATTTCGATCTTATCTTCGGGGGGCAAAGGCAGACTTCCCTCTGCACCCTTACGGCGAATCACCTCGGGCGCCTTGCCGAAGCGGATTAAATCCACTAAGCGTTCGGAAATACTCGGACCTCACGGAGCGGAGTTTTTCACATCCTCGCGCGTCAGATGAAGGGACTTCACCTCGCCGCGCTTGCCCAAAGGTTTTAGCGTTTCGCCGTTCAAGGTGAGGATAACGGATAGCGCGTTTCCCGTTGTCACGTCGAAAGACTTATGCGCCTTCAGAGTATCCACTTCGTTGGGATTCATCACGCGCTGGAGCACCGTCTTGCCGTCCGCATCCACGGCCACCCAGGCGCGTTCCGTCGCCGCCACTTGCAGTACCAAGTCCGTATCGGCGGCCGGTTTGGTCTCGAGCGGATTTTCCGTTGCCGGGCTGGGCTGCGCCGCAGGGCTTACCCCTGCCCCCGGTCCCCCCTGGGGATTGGGGGTAGGGCGAGGGATCGTGGCGGTGGTGGGGACCGCTCCCGGCGCCACCTCGCCCGTGGCGGGACTCACGCCGGCGGCCGCTGTGGCATCGCCGGAAGTTATGGGGACAGGTACGGGCGGAGGGGCAGCCGGTTTGGGGGTCGCAACGGGAGCAGGCGGGGGCGGCGTCGGGGCCTCTGCGGCTCGTGGCGAATAGCGGAAAAGGATATAGCCCCCTCCCAGCAGAACCGCCGCGACCACCGTCGCAATCAGCGGAGTTCGTGCCCCCGGCCGGCCGGAACTGGCTTTGCCCGAGGGCATCCGATGCAAGTCAAAATCCACCTGGGGCCGGGCGGCTTGCTGGAATTCGGCCACCACACGCTCTTCGTCCAAACCCAGATAGCGCGCGTAAGTGCGGATGAAACTGCGCGAGAAAATCCCCCCGGGAAGCTTGGTGAAATCTTCCCGTTCAATGGCCTCGAGAAAACGCAGGCTGATCTTCGTGGCGGAAGAAATCTCTTCCAGGCTCACGCCTCGCATTTCTCGTTCGCGCCGAAGATTCTCGCCGAAGGCGGGCATAGATGGGCCTTGTTCGCTCCTTACAACTCAAGCGTCCATCATCATATTTTCCCGCGCATAACAGTGTCAATTGCTTTAACAAGACGCCCCCGGAATTTCCCCCTGGGGGGTACTCCTGATAAAAGGGTTGAAAAGGCCGCCTCAATGGTTTAAAAGGTCTATACGCTCATTATCCGGCGATAGTTTGGTAACTTGATGGGTAAAGAAGAAGAAATCAACGAACTGAAGCGCCAGGTCGAGCGCCTCTCACTCTTTCACGAAGTGGGGAAGGCGCTTTTCTCGACGCTCGATTTGCAAAAGATTCTTCAGACCATCATGGAAAAGATCAGCGACTTGCTCGAGCCGGATACCTGGTCGCTGCTCATGCTGGATGAGGACACGCAGGAGCTGTACTTTGAGATTGCCATCGGCGCCGGCGCGGAAAAGCTCCGGGATGTCCGTTTGAAACTCGGTGAGGGAGTGGCGGGATGGGTGGCCCAGCACGGCGAGCCCGTCCTGGTTGAAGACACCCACAATGATCCGCGCTTCACGCATAAGGTGGATGACCTGACGCATACCGAGACGCGCTCCATCGTCTGCGTACCCATCAAGGCGCATGACCACGTGCTGGGGGTCATCGAACTGGTCAACGCCCTTGGCAAACCCAGCTTCGGCGCAGATGATATTCCCATTCTCAAAAGCCTGGCGGACTATGCCGCCATCGCGCTTGAGAACGCCCGCTATGTGCAGCGCATCCACGAGCTCACCATCACCGATGACTGCACGGCGCTTTACAACGCCCGGCATCTCAACTTCGTCCTGGACACGGAGATCTATCGTTCCAATCGCTACGGGTACGAATTTTCCGTCATTTTCATTGACCTGGACCACTTCAAGCAGGTCAACGATGTGCACGGACACCTGGTGGGCTCCAAACTTCTCTGGATGATCGGCGACAGCATCAAGGCTCACCTGCGCATGATCGATTACGCTTTCCGGTACGGCGGCGACGAGTTCGTGGTGCTGCTCCCCCAGACCCCCAAGGAGAGTGCCTTGATGGTGGTGCGCCGCATTCGCGATCTGCTGGTCGACCGTGTCTTTTTCCCGGAAGAGAAAATGAATATCAAGGTCACCGCCAGTTTTGGGGTCGCATCCTTCCCCGTGGATGGCCGCACCCGCAAGGAGCTCCTGCGCAAAGCGGACGAGGCCATGTATGTCGTCAAAAACAGCACCCGCAATAACATCGCCCTCGCCGGCCAAGGCATCGCCGGCTAAGAGGGTTGCGCCGTCCTCTTTTTGAAGTGAGTGACAACCCGGATCTCCGCCAACCACCCGCTCTCCACTCGTGCATGCCGGGCTCGAACGATTTCCGCTTTACGTGTGGAGGTGTCGGGAGCGCCCGCCGCGAAGGCCCTTGGCGCTACGTCGATGCAAAGTCTTTCTACAGTCGCCCCGAGGCGCGTGATACACTCATTACAGACCTCACGTCCCCTCGCAGATGAGGCAAGGATGGAAAACAAATTGGGGGCTGGACTGCATGCGCTTGCCGAGGAACCGCGGGCGAGCGAGCAACCGGCGGACCGCCCCTCGCGTACACCCAAAGTTCTGCTGACGAGTATTTGCCGCCCTCTCGGGCCCGCTCACGGAGACGCTCCGAGCGTGGGCTACGAAGTGCTCCATGGACAAGTCACCCGGGCGCAGGGTATTTTCAGCCCCCGCTCCGTAAATTTCACCTATGGGCTGGATTACATCGCTGCCAACCTGGATGCGCCCGCCGTGGTGTTGCAATATCCGTCGCATCGCGAGTTGATACGCGAGCTGAAGAAGGGGCCGGACTATGTCGGCGTTTCCTTCAACCTGGTATTGTTCCAACGGATGAAGGAAGTGGTGGCCCTGGTGCGCAAGCACGCGCCGCGCGCCAAGATCGTCCTGGGCGGGTATGGAACGGTTCTGGACGACGCCACGCTGGCCCCTTATGGCGACTACTTCTGCCGTGGCGAGGGCGTAGCGTTCTTTCGTGCCTTGCTGAACGAGCCGCCCCGTCCCATGCCTTACGATCATCCCCTGGTGATGCTCGACTTGAAGGTTTTTTCCGTGCCCATGGACCGTACCGGCGTGATCTTTGCCGGACTCGGCTGCCCCAATGGCTGCGACTTCTGCTGCACGTCGTATTACTTCAAGCGCCACCACATTCGCCTGCTTCCCACCGGCGACGATATCTTCCGCGTCGTCGAGCGCTACCTGGAAGTGGACCCCTACATGAGTCTGGCGATTCTCGACGAAGATTTCCTGCTCGCCAAAGACCGCGCCACCCGCATGCGCGAACTGGTGCAGGCACGGGGCACGCCCCTTTCCATTTTTGCCTTCGCCTCCGTCAAAGCCTTAAGCCGCTTCACTCCCCAGGAACTTCTGGAAACCGGAATCGACGGGGTTTGGGTGGGGTTCGAAGGAAAACGCTCGGGCTATTCCAAACAGCAGGGCAAACCCATTGAGGAATTGATTCCCGAATTGCGCTCGCACGGCATCACCGTGCTTTCTTCCATGATTCTAGGCTTCGATTATCACACGCCGGAAATCATTCGTGAGGAGATGAGGGAATTTCTGGCGTTGCGGCCCACCTATGGCCAATTCCTCATTTATGGACCCACGCCGGGCACGCCTTTCTATGATCGCGTGATGCAGGAAGGACGCCTCCGCCCGGAAATGGCGGCGGACCCCGAACGGTATTTCCACAACTGCGACGGCTTCACCTCCATGGTGGTACATCCCACGATGAAGCCGGGAGAGATCGAGGCCTTGCAGCGCGAGTGCTTCGACACCGACTTCCGTGTGAATGGACCTTCCATCCTGCGATCGGTGGAAGTCTGGTTCCAGGGTTGGAAGCGCTACCACAATTCTGATTCACCCTACCTGCGCGCCAAAGCGGAGCGCTGGGCGTATGAAGTCCACAATGCCTGGCCGCTTTTCCGTGTGGCGAAGCGCTACGGCCCGACGCCGGAAGCGGCCGCGCGATTGGAGGCGGAAGTTCTATCTGCCCTTGGGACTCCCCCCCTGAGTTCGCGTGTGCGTTCGTGGCTGGCGCCCGCCGCTGCCGCCTGGACGGGCTTCACCCTGCGCCACGACTTGTTCCAACACCCCAAGCTGGTCCGCAACACTTATCGCTCCACTCCCTGGGCGCTGCGTTCCGGAGAACTCGGGTCGCTGCGCGTCAGCTTGGAGCGCGCCTTGCACAGCACGCTGGTGAAGATCGAAGGCGCCCTGGACCGTGCCAGCGCGAGACGCCTGGCCGCCGGCATCCGCGCCCATCTGCACAATAACGATGCGGACGTCAAAGTCGTGGTGGCCGAGGGGACGGCCAACCC
>Ga0182030_10012558_pt1 | contig 16948 bp, 16 predicted proteins | sample 812S3MmetaG_FD_121299 | JGI IMG/M metagenome (GOLD analysis project Ga0182030, IMG submission 121299) | Permafrost microbial communities from Stordalen Mire, Sweden - 812S3M metaG (Illumina Assembly) | ecosystem: Environmental > Terrestrial > Soil > Wetlands > Permafrost | place: Sweden...
CCAAATAATAACGGTCCAAACGCTTTGAAAAACGGGGTGGTTGGTGGCATCTACCCCCTAAGCAAACTCTATTCCCTTTGCTTCCATTACCATTCAAAAAACGCTTATCTTAGTGCCATTCGTAACAGGCATCTTTTCTTGCCAGCTCTTCGCCTTCTTTCGCAGCAAATTTCTCCCTATTATCTTATATGGCCTAAAAAACTTATCTTTTTAAGCGTTATAAGCCATATAAGCCGTTTAAGGCTACCGCGTTTCATTGGGCTGCCGCAAAATGGCGGCCTTATGATTTCTCTAGATTTTGATTCTTCTCCCGAAACCAACGAAAACCAACCAGCCACAACGCCGCCGCGTGTTCCGCGACTCGCGTCGCTTGATCACCACATGCCGCACGCCAGGGATGCTGACGGTCCGCCCATCCACCACTTCGACGAACTCCTCTTCTTCCTCGATGACCCGCCGCCCGGGGCCTTCTCGAACGACAAAACCACTTTGAGCGAATCGACGAAGCAATCCGCCACGAGCACCTCCTCCCCGCCCGGACGGAATTCCATCGAAATGTCCTCGCCGTACGATCTCAGACCACCCCATCCCACCCCGTAACGGAATATCACCATACCCCCCCGCCTCCTATGGTTTCAAGGGCTTCACCTCGTTCCCAAACTCCATTTGGGAACGCACTTGCTGAGGCAACTCCATTGCCGATTCCAGCGGATCCCGATCGAGCGGTGCGGGACCGGGCTATGGAATTGCGCCGACAATGGCGTTCCCAAATGGAGTTTGGGAACGAGGAAAACCACGCCTCTTTCCACTCTTGAGTTTGGCCGAGACTCTCTTCATCTTATCGATTCACCCACATGAACCCGCGCAAAGTATTGATCATCGGCGGAACGGGACACATCGGCTGCTACCTCGTGCCACGACTGGTGCAGAGCGGCTTTGAGGTCCACGTCCTCGCTCGCCACGCCAGGCCCCAGTATACCGATCCCCGTCTCGGATGGCCGTCCGTGCAGTGGATCATTGCCGACCGCGGCCCGGAGGAGAAATCGGGCGCATGGGCCGACCGGATGCGCGCCATCGACGCCAGCGTGGTTGTCGATCTGATCTGCTTCCATCCCGAGCAACAGCAGGTCATGTACGAGGCCTTTCGCGGCCGCATCGATCATTTCCTCCACTGCGGCACCATCTGGTCGTATGGCGCGGCTGAGCACATCCCTTACGAAGAAAGCCATCCCCGGCGGCCGCTCAGCGACTACGGAAAGAACAAGGCCGCAATCGAGGCGTTCCTTTTCGAGAAGTTCAAGCGCGAGGGATTTCCCGCCACGGTCATTCATCCGGGCCACATCAGCGGACGCAAATGGCGCCCGGTCGATCCGCATGGGGCGTGGGAGAACCTGGACATCTACAACCGTCTCGCCACCGGCCAGGAAGTGGTCCTGCCCGACGTGAACGCGATCCTTCATCATGTCCATGCCGATGACGTGGCGCAGCTTTTTGAGCTGGCCATTCAGCAACGCGAGCGCGCGCTGGGCGAAGCCTTCAGCGCCGTGGCCGCGCTGGCAATGTCACCGGCCGGTTGCTGCCGCGCCATCGCCCGCATGTTTGGCCGCGAACCCAATCTCCGGTTTGTCCTCCTCAATGAACTCGATCGCCACCTGTCCAAGGCCTCGGCGCAGTGCATGCGCGATATTGTGATTCATACTACCGCCTGCAGTATCGCCAAAGGCCAACGCCTGCTCGGTTATCAGCCCCGCTACACCACGGAGCAGATCTACGCCGAATGCCTCGACTACCTGCTCGAATCGGGCCAGCTAAAAGTGTAGCGGCGACAAATTTTAGATCGCCCCTTTTGGGGCTACTGATGTAACCGCGTAAAAATAAAATTTCGCGGAGAACAAGGAACGTTCCCAAGTGCAACTTGGGAACGAGGAAAGAATCCCGTTAATCTTGTTAATCCTGTCCAAAAAATTCCCCTGCTGTCCTCCGCAAAAATTCCGTTAATTTGGAAAAATTCCGTAATTCCGTCAAAATTCAGCGACATGGAAGGCACTGTCGCCCGGAGGTCGACGGCTACCTTGGTGCGCAGGCGAGAGAATGGCTCACGCGGTATCTTGAGGCAGGCACATAACCTGCGGTCGCTTCTTGTATCCTGAACGAGAAATCCCTATCCTACTTGTTCCCCATGAAAACCGTCGGAAAACAACTGCAGGAAGCGCGTCTGGCCAGGAACTGGACGCCCGAACTTGCCGCGCGCGAGACCAAGATCAAGGTCGACCGCCTGCGCGATCTCGAAGGGGACGACTATTCCCACTTTACGAGCCCGACCTACGCCCGTGGTTTCGTCCGCACCTACGCGCGCGCGCTCGGGCTGGACGAGTACAAGATCCTGCGCCAGCTCGATAACAAGCTTCCGGACGACGACTCGGCCAATATCGTCACCGATTCCGGCGTGGCGTACCTGCCGGAAACAGCGATGCCTCCCCGCGCGGCGCACCGGGATTATACCGGCCTCTACATCGTCATGGGTCTCGGGGCCGTAGTGACACTGGCCATCGTGTTTGTGCTTTTCGAGGCCTACCGTGTCGGTGAGCTTTCCAACTGGTTCGCGAGCAGCCCGGATACCGTCGCTACTGCAACATCCGGCACGAACGCCGATGGCACACCGGCGAGTCCCACGGCGGTTACGGACAACCGCGCCAAGCCCATCGATTCCAACACGCCCCCGCCCATTGTTGAAGCCACCAATGCGCCCACCGATGCCGCTCCCGTCGCTCCCGGTCTCACCAGCCCAAGAGCCCTGCCGGTCAATCCTTCCGACCTTGGAATCGGCGGTACCAATACCGACGCCGCGCCGATGCAAGCTGTGAAGGCGTTGCCGGTCGATCCTTCCGAACTGACGAATGGGGTCCCGGCGACTCCGGATGGTCCCGCGTCCGGCGTGACGAAAGCGCCGCCTCGCGCGCTGCCGGTCGATCCCTCCGAGTTGACCAACGCGGCTCCGGTGACCGCCGGCGCGACGACTACGGTGGCGCTCAACGCTCCTCCCGCCGCGCCGCCGGTTCCACACCCGAGCAGCACGGCCCGGCAATCGAACAGCGGTCCGGTCATGGAGCCGTCCCTTCCGCCCGTTGCTCCAGTCACGGAATCGGCTCCTGCCACACCAATCGCTCCTGCGGTCACGACAAATGCCGCGCCACAAACCACTGCCACCCCCCCCGCTGTCAACAAGCGCCTCGTGTTGACCGCCTCGCAGGATTCCTTTGTCCGCGTCACCAACCTGGATGCGCCTGATGCCGACAAGCCGCTCTACGCCGGTGTTCTGCACGGTGGAGATTCAGTCGGGTTCGACGGGCACAAGTTTTCGATCAATGTCGGTGTTCCTTCCGCGGTCGGGATCAAGCTCGACGGCGTAAACTATGGCCCGCACAGTGACCAGGCAGCGCCGGAAACCTTCACCGTCCAATCCCACCAGCCATGAGGACCTGCGGTCGGCAGTAAATTGAAATGAAAAGCGCAATTGTAGAGACCACACCCAGGAAAACCGTCGCATGGAGTGCCACGGCTGCCTTGCCAATCGTCGCCCGGCGTGCGGCGGCGCCCCATATCGTGAAAGTAGGGCTCGTGTCGCTTGGATGCGCGAAGAATCTGGTCGATTCGGAAATCATGGCGGGCCACCTGCACAAGGCGGGCATGGCGTTGACGCCGAATCCGGATGAAGCCGACGTGATGATCGTAAACACCTGCTCCTTCATCGACGCCGCAAAGGAGGAAAGCATCGGGGCGATTCTCGATGCCAATCGAGATCGCGGGATGCGCCGCCGCCATCGCGCGCAGAAGCTGATTGTCGCCGGTTGCATGGCGCAGCGTTTCGCCGGAGAATTGCGCACCTCGATGCCTGAGGTGGACGCCTTCATCGGCCTGGACCAACTGACGCAGATCGCGCCGATCATCGAGGGCCTTCTGGCGAAGGAGCGCGCGGACTCGTCCGACGGCCTGGGGGAAAATTTCGTCACGCTCCAGCCGAAATTCATTCCCGATTTTGACACACCGCGCTTCCGCCTGACGCCGTCGCACACGGCCTATGTCAAGATTGCCGAGGGCTGCAATCATCCCTGTTCGTTCTGCATCATTCCGCAAATGCGCGGACGCCATCGCAGCCGCACGGTCGCTTCCATCGTGGCCGAGGCCCGGGTCCTGGTGGCTGAGGGCGTGAAGGAACTGAATCTCATTTCGCAGGACACGACCTATTTCGGCATGGATCGCTGGGAAGAAAAGGCCGGGCCGCGCGCGCTGGTCGATTCGTCGCGGGGTGATTCGCTGACCTGCCTGCTGCGTGAGTTGCAAAAGATCGCAGGAGATTTCTGGATCCGTCTCCTCTACACGCACCCCGCCCACTGGAGCGACGAACTGATCCAGACCATCGCGGAGTGTCCCAAGGTCGCGCGCTATGTTGACATGCCGCTTCAGCATATTTCCGATCCAATGCTTGAAGCGATGCGGCGCGAAACGTCGTCGCAGCATATCCGCGACCTGATCAAGCGCATCCGCGCGGGCGTCCCCGGCATCGCGCTGCGCACAACGTTCATCGCCGGCTTTCCGGGCGAGACCAGGGAGGATTTCGAGACGCTGCTCCGGTTCATCGAAGAGACCCGCTTCGAGCGGCTCGGTGTTTTCCGGTACTCCAGGGAAGAGGGCACGCGCGCGGCCAAACGCGATGGGCACCTGACTTCGCGCGCGAAGGAATCGCGCTGGAAAAAAGCGATGGCCTTGCAACGCCGGATCGCCCTGGAACAAACCGTCGCGTCGGTGGGAAGAAAGCTACGCGTCCTGGTGGAGGCACCCGGCGTGGCCCGAAGCGAGGCGGATGCGCCGGAAGTCGACGCGCGCGTCTTCGTGCCGAAGGACCTGCCTGTCGGTAAGTTCGCAGAGGTCACCGTCGTCGCCGCCAATGAGTACGACCTCGTTGCAGAATAGTTTTGCGACCAATCACTTGCCCTCGTTTACCCGTTTTCACGTGATTGACATTCGGCCTCTCCGTTCCTTAATCTGCTCCATGCGTTGGATGCCTTTGATCGCACTGGCCGCTTTCCTGCCGGCCGTGTCGGCTTTTGCCCAGGACGAGACGCAAACCGCTCCGGCAAAACCAGGGAAGACTCCCACTCAACTGCCCGCACCCAAGGCTGAACCGGAAAATCCGCAAGCCTACGCCGCGCCGGCGCCTCACGAAAAGGAGGGACCTTCCGCCGCCGATGTCGGGCCGGCGCAACAACATTTCGTCCGGGCTTCGACCACGGATGATCTCGCCGTGACGCAAAACGCGGACAATAATTCACTGAAAATCCACGAAAAAATCGCCCTGGATAAGCGGATTTCGGTTCCCAAGATTCACGACGTCCAGAACGACGGGCCTAACGGCGGCGGCGATAATCACGCGCTGAAATACGAGGTGACTTATCTCAACTGGGGCGCGGTGACCGATGAACAGTTGATGGCGCGCCGGGGTCACTACTTCACGATTACGTGGGACAACGACGGGCCCAAAGCCGACTTCACCGCCCGGTTTGAATATCGCGAAGTTAAAAGCAAGGAAATCGTTCGTACCTTGACGCAAAAGATGCCCGCCGTTTCCGGTTCGACACGCTCCTATTTCGCCGTGGTGGACAAAGCTTACCTCGCCTACGGACCCGTGGTCTCGTGGCGATTCACCGTCCTCAAGGGCGACACTGTTGTCGCCGAGGCCAAGTCCTTCATTTGGTAACCGAACCAGGAACATCCCATGATCGCCACTCTCTTTGCGCAGGCCGCCAACATCGCCCCGGTCGAAGAAAAAATCGGGCTTTTCCAGATGATGCAGCGGGGAGGGCCGTTGATGGTTGTGCTTTTCGTCTGCAGCGTCGTGGCCCTCGGCGTTTTCATCGAACGGCTTTTTTACTACAAGCGTTCGCGCATGAACGTGAGCGAATTTCTCGCCGGAGTGCTGGCCCTGGTTCGTCGCCAGAGTTATGCGGAGGCGATCTCGCGTTGTGAGGAAGGCCACGGTCCCATTGTTTCGGTGGTGCGCACGGCCATCTACAAACGCCATCTGCCTCCCGCCGAATTGCGTGAGGTGGTGCGCGAAATCGCCCAGATGGAGATTCCGAATCTCGAAGCCAACATCTCGCTGCTCGGATCCATCGGTTATGTGGCGCCGCTGGTGGGGCTCTTCGGCACCGTTCTCGGGATGATCGATGCCTTCGTCAAAATCAATCAGACCAACGGCACCGCCTCGGTGGGCGAGCTTTCCCAGGGGATTTACCTCGCGCTCATCACGACGGCCGCCGGCTTGGCCGTGGCCATTCCCTGTTATCTGGCGCACAATTTTCTCGTGGCCCAGGTGCATAGCCTCGTTGCCGACATGGAACGGGCCGGAATCGAGACGATCCACACGCTGACCGACCTGCCCCGCAAGGACATGATCTCGGTCCCCTTCACCCCGGCTTCCGATAAAGACAGAGACAAAGAGCCGCAGGCTAAAAAGGCGTAGAACTCAAAACGGCAGCGGGAAGCGGGCGGTGATTTTTCGGACGTGATCGCGGATGGCGCTGATTTTGTCGGGATCTGCGCGGTGCTCCACGGCTTCCTCGATCAGGTTCGCGATGTCGAACATCTCGTCCTCTCTCATGCCGCGCGTAGTGACGGCGGGAGTGCCGAGACGGATGCCACCGGCCTTGAAGGGGCTTTGCGTGTCGTAGGGAATCGCGTTTTTGTTCACCGTGATGCCGGCCCGGTCGAGCAATTCCTGTACTTCCTTGCCGGTGACGTTCTTCGGCTGGAGATCGACGAGCATGAGATGATTGTCAGTGGTGCCTGAGACGATGCGGAAGCCGTTTTTCTTCATGCCTTCGCAGAGCGCCTTGGCGTTGCGGACGACCTGCTGCTGGTAGGCCTTGAATTCGGGCTTGAGCGCCTCGCCGAGCGCAACCGCCTTGGCCGCGATGACGTGCATCAACGGGCCACCTTGCACGCCCGGGAACACCTGCGAGTCGATGTCTTTCGCGAACTTTTCCCTGCAAAGAACCAGGCCGCCGCGTGGACCACGCAGGGTTTTGTGCGTGGTTGTCGTGACGAAGTCGGCAAAGGGAACCGGCGACGGATGGACGCCCGCGGCGACGAGCCCCGCGATATGCGCCATATCAATAAAGAGCAACGCGCCCACTGAGTCGGCGATCTTGCGCAGGCGCGGGAAATCGATGATGCGCGAGTAGGCCGATGCGCCCGCCGTGATCATCTTCGGGCGGGTTTCCTTCGCCTGGATTTCGAGCGCGTCATAATCGATGGTCTCGGTTTCCTTGTTCACGCCGTAGTGAACGACGCGGTAGAAGCGGCCCGAAAAATTCATCTTGTGGCCGTGCGTGAGGTGCCCGCCGTGCGAGAGGTCCATGGTCAGGATCAGGTCGCCGGGCTGAAGCATCGCAAAGTAGACGGCGGCGTTGGCCTGCGAACCGGAGTGAGGCTGGACGTTGACATGGTCGGCGCCGAAAAGTTTCAGGGCGCGCTCGATGGCCAGTTCCTCAACGACATCGACGTGCTCGCAGCCGCCGTACCACCGCTTTTTTGGATAGCCCTCGGCGTATTTGTTGGTGAGACACGAGCCCTGCGCTTCCATCACGGCGCGGCTGGTGAAATTCTCCGACGCGATCAACTCGATGTTGTCGCGCTGGCGGTCGTACTCATTCTGCACCGCCCGGAAAATATCGGGGTCAGCCTCCGAGAGGCTCGGCTTGTGCGAGGAAAATGCGGCTGGCGTTGAGGGGTTCGATTTGGGGTCCATAGCGTGTATCGGGCTGTCGTGAAGGTCGCCAGTATAGGCGGTATTGAGCCAGGCCTCGAGGATTTCCTTGAGGCGTTTGCCGCGGATTTCCTGCGAAGCGATGCAGAGAATATTGGCATCATGTTGCTCGCGGCTCAAGCGCGCCATTTCAACATTATGGACCAGCGCGGCGCGAATGCCGGGTACTTTATTCGCGGCCATGCTCAGGCCGAAGCCGGTGCGGTCGATGACAATTCCGCTGTCGGCCTGCCCTTGGGAGACGGCCTTCGCCACCCGGGTGGCGATTTCTTCCGAGGTGCAACCGCCCAGGTCTTCAAAGGGATGGCCGTTCTGGTCGAGCCAGGAGCGGACCTGCTCCTTGAGTTCCGTGCCGTCCGTGTCGGCGGCAATGGCCACCTTCTTCAGGGCGGTCACATGCGTTTCGTCGTGAGTCGAACGCAGTACCAGGTCGAGCAGGCGGGGCAGCGCGGTCTGGATCTGGTCGCGGCATTCTCGGTACATGTCCCTCGATTGTCCGATTGGATCAGGGACTTCGCGTTCCATCACCGGCATCTCGGTCTCAAATTCGCGCAAGAGAAAAGTCTTTTCGGCCGCCGATGGGAAAAGAAGCAGCATCGAATCGAGGTGCCCGTAGGTCATGACGAAAATAAAATCGGCTTTGCGCACCAACTCCGCCATGAGCGGCTTGCTCCGGATATTCCGGATGTCGATGCCGATTTCCGCCATGACTTCGACGGAATGAATGCTGGGTGGCTGGCCTCCCACCGCGCCGATGCCAGCAGAGGTGACTTCGATGTCGCGCCGTCCCCGGACCAAATCGGCAAAGAGTCCCTGCGCCATCGGACTGCGACAGATATTGCCGGTACAGACAAAGAGGACGTTTCTCATGCAGGGTGGGGAGGAGAAGATAGAACCTAAGTCCAATAACCATGCGAGCTTTTTTTACTGCACGGATGAGGGGGTCTGTGGCGGGGCCTTCGCCGTGGCCGTAGTCTGGGCCGGGATGAGGCCCAGGGAAAGCCTTATGGCCTTGAGGCTGTCGAGTGCGGTGATCAGGACCACGTCATGGATGAGCGGAAGGCTCAGGAGAACGGGTTTATTCTTGAGGGAAATGAGGTAATCGTCCCATTCGGGGTCCTGTCCCTCGACCAGGGAAGCTTCGCTCAAGCGATGGCGTTCAGCCGATTCCTGAATCACATCGAGAATGCGGTTGTTGCGGATCAACACCAACGCCCCTTTTTCGGTACGATCATCGACGGTCAGGGCGATGTCGGGCACGATGGGATGATTCCAGAGGTCGGTGCCATCGGCCTGAAAGACACGGGTCGTGATGTACCGCAGCACTTTCCCTGAAGAAAGTTTCTGTTCCTTAAACACAGCTCCTTTTCCCGAAGTCTCCCGGCCTATCAGGAGAGCTCCATCAGCTTTCAACCGGGCAGCCAACACCTCTGCCGTTCCGGCGGTTTGATGATTGATTAGGACAATGATGGGGCCGTGAAAGGGATGATCCGGAATCCTGTAGCCGCGCAAGTGGCTTCCATCGGATATAACTGGGAGAAATTTAGACAGGGAGTCATCGTCAGGCGCAAAATAATCGATGACCTGCTCCGCCCCTGCGATATCCTCCTGCCCGGCATTGCTGCGAAGATCAAGGACCGCTCCGCCGAACGGATAGCGCCGGGGAATATTTCGCAACTCCGTCCCAAGATCACCCCAATTCGTTTTCGGAGTGAAGGAAGCCAACCTCCAGTAGATGATATCGTCCGGCAACGTCACCGTGATGATCGGCGTCGGTGCGGGGCTGTCGCCGGAAACAAGGCTGAGCCCGCCGTTGGAACGGGCGATGAGGTCGCTGAGGTGATCGCCCTCTTTATATTGAAGCCCGTTGAAATCGGGATACTTCGCCTGGAGGATCGGCAGAACCTCGGCCAGCGGGTCGGGGGCGGTGGGAGGTGACTCGGCAGGCGAATCGGCCCGGAGAGCCGAGCCGGTCAGGAGGAGCAGGCTTAGTAAGGTTAACTTAAGGATATTCATTCGAGGGTCAGTCGCGCGGCAATATCGCGCCGGTACTGACTTCCCGCAAAATGAATTTTCGCCACGCGCTGGTAGGCCAATTCCCGGGCGGCCGTAAGATCAGCGGCCCAAGCCGTCACACTGAGCACCCGGCCCCCGTTGGTCACGACCCGCTGACCCTCTTGTTTTGTCCCCGCGTGGAAGACGCATGTACCGGGTATATCGAGGTCGAGGCCCTCAATCGGCACGCCCGTTTCAGGCGTTCCGGGATAACCGGCCGTAGCCAGCACAACGGTCACCGCATGTTTGGCGTTCAACCGAATCTCAAGCTTGCCGAGTCGTTGTTCCCTTACTGCTTGGAAAATTTCGACCAGTGGCGTGTCGAGTAGCGGCAGCAGCACCTGGGTTTCGGGGTCGCCGCCGCGCACGTTGAATTCGAGGATGCTTGGGCCGTCCTTCGTCCAGATAAGGCCGATGTAAAGGATGCCGCGGAAATCGATTCCTTCCTTGCGCAACGCGGCCAGCACCGGCTCGACCACCTGCGTGGAAATCTGCGCCTGTAATTCCGGCGTGGCAAAAGGCGCCGGGGCATAGGCGCCCATCCCGCCCGTGTTCGGGCCGGAATCGCCTTCCCCGAGCTTCTTGTGGTCTTGTGCGATTGGCAGAATGAAATGGGAAATACCGTCTGTCAGAACGTGAATAGACATTTCCCGTCCGGCTGAAAATTCTTCGATGACCATCGCCCGGCCCGCCTCGCCGAAGATGCGCTGGTCCATGATGCGATCAATGGTCTGCGCCGCCTCGCGCGGGGTTTGCGCAATGATGACTCCCTTTCCGGCAGCGAGGCCGTCTGCCTTCAAGACTTGCGGATAGGCATCATGTTTCTGGCTGAAGGCATAAGCCGAGAGCGATTCGTTGAAACAAGCGCCGGGAGCAGTAGGTAGATCATGCTTGAGTAGAAAATTTTTGGTGAAGACCTTGCTGCCTTCTAAGCGCGCGGCGGCGGCGTTCGGGCCAAAGATCGGCAGGCCGGCTTTTTCAAACCGATCAACCACCCCGGCGCAGAGCGGTGCTTCCGGGCCGACAATCGTCAAATCCGGTTTTTCCTTGAGCGCCCACGCAGCAAGACCGTCCAGATCGGTGGCGCCGAGGGGAAGATTCGTGCCGAGTTGCCCCGTACCGGCGTTGCCCGGCGCGGTGAAAAGTTGGAGGTCGGGATCATCCTGGCGCAAACGCCAGGCCAAAGCGTGTTCGCGGCCACCCGATCCGAGCAGAAGAATTTTCATGGAGACTTCAGCACATAGACGGTGGGTTCGGAGGGAAGCATGGCGCGGTTGACCACGATTTCGTCGGAATTGACTTTGCGCACCGGAAATTTCGTGGCCGTGAGATAATCGTCCAGCGACCGGAGAGACAGGCCACCGGACAGGTCAGTCTTATAGTTAATGGGGATAATCATTGAGGCACCAAGGTCCTTCGCGATTTCGTTGAAGTCGCTGACGGAAAGTGCCTGCAGCCCCACCGGGAGAAAAATGACGTCCGCGTGTCCCAGTTCTTCCTTTTCCTGGGCCAAAAGCGGCATGCAGATCTGCCCGAGATAGCAAAATTTCACACCGTCAAAGGTCAGGGTGAAAGCCGTGTTGGCGCCGCCACGGCCAGAGGGATCTTTTTGCAGCGACACGCCATAAAAGGGAATGCCATTGGCCCGCTGCAGTCCCACGGCCATGACGCTGCGGAAGATCAGCGGATTGCCAAAAATCAGATCCGCCGCGCAGTGATCCGCCGCTTCGTTGGTGACGAGAACGAGATCAGCTGACAGGTGCTCGGGGAATTTGTTATGGACCGGTTCCGGGCCGAACGGGTCGATCGCAGCCCTGATTCCGACGGAGGAGGTGAGGTAAACGAATCCATGACCATACCAATGGACATTCACTCCTCCAGCTACCGGCAGGGGAGTGTTCGATGCGTTTAGCTCCGCCGGGTTGACCGGCAAAGCGCGCGGCGAAACCGGTTGAGTGTTGGTTGCGGGCGGGGTCTGGGCTGCAGTCGGGATAAGGCCTAGAAGGAGGAACAACAGGATGGGATGGAGACGCACCAAGTCAGCCTAACAGATCAAATGCTTTGGAAAATGAAATTGTGCTGCGGTGCTGGCCTCGCTGCCAACTCTTTGTTCCTGGATTTTACGAACAAGTAACTGAAGAGCTTCAAGCTGCACGTGAAGGAGTCCTGCCACGCCCGGCGCATCGGTTCTATCAACCAAGCCCCTGCCAGGCAATTCTTATGCGTCAGGCATATAATTATCCCGTTGAAGGATCGGGATGACAGAAACAAAAAGGGCATGACCTGCGCGGACGAGTCATGCCCTTCTTTTGAGGATAGGGCAGGCTTAAGCTACCGTGGCAACTGGTTCATCGGCGGCTTGCAAGGCTTTGGTCCAGCTTCCGAAGAAGCGGGCTTTGCAGGCTGCGGCGAAGAGCGCCGGGTGCTGATGACGGATTTCTCCGCTGTGCAGGTCGCTGCCGGCCAAACGCAGCTGGCGAATTTCCTGAAGCACCAGTTCCCGCGTCCAACGGCGACGGCGGCGGATTGCGCTGTAATCGATCCCGGCGCGTTCAACGGCTGCGCCCCAGTTCCCGAAACGGCGGCGGGCGGTGGCGATGAGGGGATTGGCGGTTTCGTCCATTCTCTTGGAACTGAGGTCGACGCCTTCGTCCTTGAGACGGCGGATTTCGGAAATGATCGAATCATCGTCCCATGAACGGTAACGGTAGATTTCCTCCGGGGCCAGGCCGGCTGCGGTGAGGGCGTCCTTCCACGAGCCGAAATGGTTAGGCCGGATCGAGGCATAGACCATGGGGGCATATTTGCTGAGCATCATGGATCGGAAGGAGAGATCGACGCCGTCCTTTTCCAGGCGTTTGATGGTCTCGACAATCCGTTCTTTTGACCAATCCCGGTATTTCCGGACTGAATCGTACGGGATGCCAGCGGTTTCGACGGCTGCACGCCACGTTTTAAAGTAGCGGATGCCAGCGGCCAGGAGTTCCTGATAGTTTTGACGCATGAAATGGGAATAAAGAGGCTTTCCCAATTCCTGCCAAGAGCGGATTTCCTCAGTCACGAGTTCCTTGCTCCAATTTTTATTACGTTGTTGGGCCATAGTATTATTAGTTTTATTACTATGTAGGCGATTTTCGTGCCAAACGCAAGAGTTAATCGAAAAACATGGCCGTTACAGTCGTGTAACGATTAATTTTTCTAATCTCAGCATTGCGATATTTCATGCGTAGATGGTTGCTATTATTATCCTTTATGACGCAATTGATAGCAATACTGATCGAATTTTTTGCGGCGTAAGCAGACTCATGCATTCGACGGGCGTATCGCGCCAGCAGGTTCGTTTTAGACAAGGGGAGCAAAACAGCGCATGGGTGCGGACTAGAACATCCGCCCCCGAGGGCTTGGTCTTGCGCCAATCGGTGGCGCCGAAAAGCACCACCGTGGGCCGGCCCAAGGCACCGGCGATGTGCGCAGGACCCGAATCGGTGCTGAGGACGGTCTGGGCGCGGTCAAGGACTGTGACCAGCGCGCCGATGGGCAGTTTGTCGCGAAGATCGACCAGACGCCCTGGTGCTTCCAGAGGAAACCACGGCCCTTCTCCCACGACAACGAACCGGCGTTCCGGCATTGAATCGATCAGCTCCTGATAATAGCGCCAGGGCCAGAGCTTCGTCCGCCACCGCGAATAGGGGTGGAGCGCGATGTAAGGGCCGAAATCCTGGAGCGCGTCGGGCAGCGGCGCGCGGGCGGTAAGCTGGAAATCGAGCCGTTCGACGGGGATGTCCAGGTGTTCGAGGCAGGTCAGGTAGCGCTCGGCGGCGGAGATGGCCGTGTCGGCAATGTGCTCGGTATAGATGGCGCGGGAACCTTCGCGGGCGGACAGCAGGCCGAGCCGGCGCGGGCTGTTGGCGGCCCAGGTCATCAACGCGCTGCGCAGAAGTCCCTGCAGGTCGATCGTCATGTCGTACTTTTCCGCCCGCAACCATTTGCCCCAACGCCAGATTTCAGGGATGCGGGCGGGCGAGGTCCAGCGTGAGCGTGGGTAGGGGATGGTCTGGCGGAGGCACGGATGGCCCTCGAGGATATCCCGCAGATTATCGTTCACGATCCAGTCGATAGACGCGGCGGGCCAGCGCCGCTTCAAGCCGGTGAGGACGGGCAGGGCCTGGACGATGTCGCCCAGCGCGCTTGGTTTGATGATGAGGATTTTCATCGGGATTTCCTTTTTAGAGGCAATTTCGTTCCGGAGAAGCCTTAAAAAACGATTCCTTCTTGTTGTCCCGGCCGATTCAGTAAACAAAAGAAATGAGACGACCTTTTTCACACGAGTCTGTGTTGATCGGCCCTCCTTCGCCATCACCTTGAAATCCGCCTTGAATTTGCTCCAGATCGAGGGTTGAAAATTCACCAGATATTTGTCGACTGAAATCGCGCAGCTTGTACCGGAGGAATGCCTTCTCTATTTTAACTTCACGATGAAACCCAGCTCCCGGATACGATTCACCGCGCCACGATGGTTGCTGCCAGCGCTCCTGCTCGGATTCATGGCTGTGCAAGCCGAAGCCAAGTCCCCCAAGTTTCGAGACATTGCCGACACCGTGGCCGCGAACCCGATTTTGACGAAGTTCGCCGCGATGATCCAAGCCTCGGAGCTCGGCACATTTCTCAGCAGCCGGGGACCGTTCACCGTTTTCGTGCCGACCGATTCCGCATTCGCCAAGCTCCCGCCGGGGATGCTCGACACGCTGCTCCGGCCTGAAAATAAGGAGCGGCTTCAGGACATCGTGCTCTTCCATATCGTGAGTGGAAAGAAGCTGACGGCAATGGATCTCAAGGCGCTGAAGACCGTGCTTTCGTGCGAGGGAGATCCACCATCGCCGCTCATTCTTAAGACGACCCGAACGGGAGCCCAGTTGGTATTCAAGGCCAAGATCGTGCACGCGGACATCAAGTGCCAGAACGGCATCATCAACGAAATCGACACGGTGCTGATGCCGCCGGAGGCATCGCTGCCTCCCATTGCTGCGCCTCAGCCGCCTGCTTCGGCGACGGCCTCCACGACCAATGCCCCGTCAGCCAATCCAACAACCGCTACGAATGCTGCCTCCGCTGATACGAATGCTCCACCGGCCAATCCAGCAGCCGCTACGAACGCGGTGCCCGCAAATACGAATGCCGCACCTGTAGTTCCGGTTGCGCCCGTTGCCGCTCCGGAAGCAACGCCGCGCTAAGGAGGTAGCCGTCGGACCTGCGGGCGACGGCGCAGGAAGACCCGCGCTCGGAGATCGCGGGCTACCACTTTACAGCGTAGCCAGGTTTTGTTTGAAGACGGCCTTGAGCAGGTCGAGTCCCTTGTCGTCATCCCCGGCAATGGGAATGATCTCGCGCTTCACGCGACGCTTGAATTTTTTCAGGTTCTCCGCGGATTCGGGAAGGTCCATTTTGTTGGCGATGATGAGATAGGGCCGCTCAGACAGTTCCTTCTGGTAAAGACTGATCTCCGTGCGTAGCTGGGTGTAGTCGTCGCGCGGGTCGCGGCCTTCCTGTCCCGACATGTCGATGACGAAGAGCAGCATCCGGCAGCGCTCGACATGGCGCAGAAATTCGTAGCCGAGGCCAACGCCCTTGTGCGCACCCTCGATCAAGCCGGGAATGTCGGCCACGGTGACGCGGGCGAAGTCGGGATATTCAACCACGCCGATCATCGGTTCCAGCGTCGTGAAAGGATAGGGCGCGATCTTGGGATGCGCGTTGGAAAGGCGGGAAAGCAGCGTCGATTTCCCGGCATTCGGATAGCCGACGAGCCCGGCATCGGCGATCGATTTCAGTTCGAGCTGGAACTGACCGCGCTCGCCTTCCTCGCCGTTCTCGTAGCGGCGCGGAGCCTGGTTGGTGGAGGACTTGAAATTCATGTTGCCGCGTCCGCCCCGGCCACCGGCACAAATCACAAATTTGTCGCCCGCCTTGACGAGATCGGCCACCGGTTCGAGCACGGCGGGATCTTCCGGGACGGCGGCGAGATCATCGGGGCTCTTCCGTCCGTCACCATATTCGTCCTGCACCACGGGAATCACTTCATCGGGAATGCGGCTGACGACGGTGCCGGGCGGAACGGTGATGATGCAGTCGGCGCCGGAGCGTCCCGACATCTGCTTCTTGCCGCCGTTCTGCCCGTTCCTGGCGAACTGGTGCGGCGCGTACCGATAGCGGATCAGGTTGTTGACGTGAGGATCGACGACGATGACGACGCTGCCGCCGCGACCGCCGTTGCCACCGTCGGGACCGCCGTCGGGCATGTTTTTTTCGCGCAGGAAACTGCAGGCGCCGGGCCCGCCGTTGCCAGCTCGCGCGACAATGCGGACGCGGTCAACAAACATAGAGATAAAATGGTAGCCGGCGCGCGACGGTTTTTACTGCCGTGCGCAGCACCGTCCCGCGATGCGGGACGCCGGGGGGGTTAAGCCGCGACCGGCGCGAGGACGTGCACCTTGCGGTTGATGCGGTCGAATTTGACGACACCGTCCGTGAGGGCGAAGAGGGTGTGGTCGCGACCGATGCCGACGTTGGCCCCGGGACGGAAGCGGGTGCCGCGCTGGCGAACAATAATGTTGCCGGCGATGACCCCCTCGCTGCCGAATTTTTTCACGCCGAGGCGCTTGCTGACGCTATCGCGTCCGTTGCGTACGCTGCCCTGACCTTTTTTATGCGCCATAGTGGTTCTCCGATTTAGACTGAAATTTTGGTGATCTTCACGCGGCTGAGCTTCTGCCGATGACCGACGGTGCGGTGATAGCCTTCGCGGCGGCGGTACTTGTAGGCGATGACCTTTTTGGCCTTCACTTCTTCCACCAACTCGAGGCCGACGGTGGCCCCGCTCAGGAGCGGATTGCCGAGGGAATATTTATCGCCGTTGCCGACCATCAGCACGTCGGAAATGGTGATCTTCTTCGCGCCTTCGGCGGGAAAATCGACCAGTTCGATATCAAGGGTTTCCCCTTCGGTTACTTTGTACTGCTTTCCACCTGAACGAATAACGGCAAACATGAATAGCTCCTTTAATTTAGCGAG
>Ga0182030_10012559_pt1 | contig 16947 bp, 13 predicted proteins | sample 812S3MmetaG_FD_121299 | JGI IMG/M metagenome (GOLD analysis project Ga0182030, IMG submission 121299) | Permafrost microbial communities from Stordalen Mire, Sweden - 812S3M metaG (Illumina Assembly) | ecosystem: Environmental > Terrestrial > Soil > Wetlands > Permafrost | place: Sweden...
AAACTGCGGATGGTTTCCAGCGCGTCGCCGAAAAAGTCGAAACGTACCGGCATGTCCATGCCCGGCGGAAATAGATCGAGAATGCCGCCGCGCACCGCATAGTCGCCGGGCTCGCGCACGGTCGAGGCGCGCGTGAAGCCGTTGAGCTCCAACCATTGCACCACGCCCGCCATGCCGAGCACATTGCCGGGCGCGACCGACAGCGCGTGCGTGGCGACGAATTCGCGCGCCGGCACGCGCTGGAGCGCGGCGTTGACTGTTGTAAGCAATACCGATGGCCGGTCGCGCCCCTTTACCCGTGCCAATCGCGACAGCGCCGTCATGCGCTGGGCCACCACGCTTGCATTGGGCGAAACCCGGTCATAGGGCAGGCAATCCCAGGCCGGGAATTCCATCGTCAGAATATCGGGCCCGAAAAATGCCAGCGCGCGCGACAGCGCCTCCATTCGCTGGCCGTCGCGACAGATCACGCACAGCGATATCGCCGGTGCGTTTGCGCGCGCAGCGATCGCACGCGCCAGATCCGCCAGCACCTGCCCTTCGGCGCCGTCAGCGACCTGCGCCAGCGTGAGCGCCTTGCCGGGCCGCAATAATTGCGCGGGAGATGTCGCCATTACTTGTTCGCCGTCCCAGTATTATGGAAATCGCGCAATCGGCGAAACAGCGGCGTGTCATAATCGGGCGGCGGCATTTGCGCGCCGCTCACCCAGTCGAACACCTGCTGATCGCGCAATTCGAGCAGCCGCTCGAGCTCGCCGAGTTCGACTTCGCTCAACACCGCAATCTGCGCGTCGGCAAAACGGCCATAAACGATGTCCATCTCACGGATGCCGCGATGCCAGGCGCGAAACAGCAGCCGGCGGCGGCGCGTATCCAGCCGGTCGCTCGTAATGCCAGGACCGGCAAAAGGTTCATCCATGTCGCCGTTCAAATGCTTTGCTCCAACGCCAAAAACCCGGCGCGTGCCGGGTGCGGGGTTTATATAGCGGCCTTCGCGAGGAATGTCAGCGGCTTACTTTGCACAGGCCCGGATTGCTTCTGCATTGCTTCCTCAGGGCCCGCAAGCCAGCATGGACCCATGCGGCCCGATGTGCTCAGCCCCCTGTTCGCTTCGCTTACCAGCCTGCCCGGCGTCGGGCCGAAGCTGGAAAAACTCTATGCCAAGCTGCTGGGCCGCGAGGCACCGCGCGTCATCGACCTGCTGCTGCATCTGCCGTCCGGCGCAATCGACCGCCGGGCGCGACCGAAATTGAATGAGGTGCGGCCGGGCGAGGTCGTCACCGTGGCAGTTACCGTGTTGGAACATCGCGCGCCGTCGCCGCACCGCGCCCGAGCGCCCTATCGCGTCGTCACCGGCGACGATACCGACGCCACTTTGACACTCACTTTTTTCCACGCGCGCAAGGACTACCTTGAAAAGCTGCTACCGGTTGGCGAGTTGCGCTATGTCTCCGGCATTGCCGAGGTCTACGACCGTAATTTGCAGATGGTACATCCCGACCGCGTCGTCGACGAAAAAGGCTTTGCCGATTTGCCGCTGGTCGAGCCGGTCTATCCGCTCACCGAAGGTCTCGCGCTCGGCAATATGCGGCGCGCGATGGATGGCGCGGTGGCGCGCCTGCCCGATTTGCCGGAATGGCAGGACGAGGCCTGGATTTCACGCGAGCGTTTTCCAGCGTTCACGCAGGCACTGCGTCACCTGCACCGGCCCTCCGAGCCCCATGACATCGCGCCGGAGAGCCTGGCCTGGACGCGGCTTGCTTATGACGAGCTTCTTGCCGGGCAACTGGCGCTCGCGCTGGTCCGCGCCCATATGCGCCGCCAGGCCGGACGCGGCACGTCCAGCGAAGGCCAAATGCGCGCCCGCATTCTCAAGGCGCTGCCCTACTCGCTCACGCATTCGCAACAACTAGCCGTCAACGACATCGTCAACGACTTAGCGTTGCCGCAACGTATGTTGCGGCTACTGCAAGGCGATGTCGGCTCCGGCAAGACCGTCGTAGCCTTGATCGCGGCCGCCGCCGCGATCGAAGCCGGCAGGCAGGCCGCCTTCATGGCACCGACCGAATTGCTAGCGCGCCAGCATCTCAACACCATCGCGCCGCTGGCCGAGACCGCCGAGATCCGAGTCGCTATATTGACCGGGCGCGAACGCGGCGCTCAGCGCACGGAAATTCTTGACCGGCTGGCGATCGGCGATATCGATCTGTTGATCGGCACCCACGCGTTGTTCCAGGAAGATGTCGCGTTTCGCGATCTGGCTCTGGCCGTGGTCGATGAGCAGCATCGCTTCGGCGTGCATCAGCGCCTTGCGCTCACGCAAAAAGGCGACGCGGTCGATGTACTCGTGCTCACCGCCACGCCGATCCCGCGCACTTTGGTGCTTACTTATTTCGGCGACATGGATGTATCCGAGTTGCGCGAGAAACCCGTTGGCCGCCAGCCGATCGATACTCGCACTGTCCCAATGTCGCGTCTCGAAGAGGTGGAGGACGCAGTCGGCCGCGCGCTCGAAGCCGGCCAGCGCGCCTATTGGGTCTGCCCGCTGGTGGAGGAGTCCGAGAAAATCGACGTCGCCGCGGCGCAAGCGCGCTTCGAGGAATTGCGCGCGAAATTTGGCGCGCGCGTCGATCTGGTGCATGGCCGCATGAAAGGTGCCGAAAAAGACACCGCGATGGAACGTTTTGCCTCAGGCAAGACGCAGCTCCTGGTCGCCACCACGGTGATCGAAGTCGGCGTCGACGTGCCGGAGGCCACCATCATGGTGATCGAGCATGCCGAGCGGTTCGGCCTTGCGCAATTGCATCAATTGCGCGGCCGCGTCGGACGCGGTACCGGACACTCGACCTGCCTATTAATATACAAAGCGCCGCTGGGGGAAACCGCCAAGGCACGCCTCGCCATTCTGCGGGAAACCGAAGACGGCTTTCGTATCGCGGAGGAAGATTTGCGCCTGCGCGGCGAAGGCGACTTGCTTGGCACCAGACAAAGCGGCATGCCCGGCTTTCATGTCGCGCGCATTGAAACGCACGGCAAATATCTCGGCGCCGCACGCGACGATGCGGCGCTGGTGCTCAACCGCGATCCGGGTCTGGCGAGCGAGCGCGGCCAAGCGTTGCGCCATCTGCTCTATTTGTTCGGCAAGGACGAGGCGATCAAAATGATCAGGGCGGGCTGAGCGGAACGTTTCCGCTCTCGGCAAGCACCGGCTCCGCGGGCGCAACCGTCGTGCGGCGCAGCGCCCGGTCAACGGCCTCAAGCACGCGCTCAACGCTAAGCTCGTCCAGACAGGCGCTGCGGCTTTCCAGATGACGCTCGCAACCCAAAAGATCGCAAGGCATGCAGGGCAGCGGATTTTGCACTACCCAGGCATTGCCGCGGTTCTGGATCGTGCCGGCGCGCGCCCAGGCTTGGTTCAAGCCGCCGATCGGCCACGGCCCGATGCCATGCGGGCTCACTGGCCCATAGATCGCCACGGTCGGGCATCCGGCGCCGGCCGCCAGATGTGTCATCGAGGTGTCGGGCCCGACATAGACAGCGGCATTCGATAAAAGTTGCGCCAGTTCACCCCAGTTCAAGCATCCGTCCACGCGTTTGACCGGCGGATGCAGCGGATCCCAGACTCGATCGAGAAATTCCTTTTCCGCAGGTGCCGGTCCGCCGGTCGCCACCACGTCAAGCCCGCGCTGCCGCAAGGCCTCGGCCAGCGCGCGCCAGCCTTCGTCGGTCCAGCGCTTGTTTTGATACATCGGATTGGCATGCAACACGGCATAGGCGCCGCGCGATTCGATCGGCGACTTTGCCGGCAACACAATGTCCGGCCGCGCGTCGATGCCGAGCACGGCGGCGAGCTGAAGCAGGTCCTCGACACGGTGCAATTCACTGTCGGTGACCACACCGCGGCTAAGCAGCCACGGTTTCCAGCGCGCATTTATTTTCGGCACCAAACCGGCGCTGAATTTTCCGACAACGCCGGCGATAAATGTCGGCCGGTCGCCGGTTTGCGTCGACAGCGCCACATCGTAACGCCGCCACAGTCGCATGATCAGTCTCGCCATCACCGCCGCACCCGGCCGCTCGGGTATGGCGATGACGCGCTCGATATCCGGATTGCCGGCGAGAATGCCTTCGGTACCGGAAAACACCAGCATGTCGATGCGCGCGCCGGGAATGCCTTGCCGCAAGGCGTGCACCAGCGGGGTCGTCAGCAAGACATCGCCGAGCCGGCGCATGGTGACGACCAGCAGGCGCGGATTTGCCGGCAGTTTGATTTCACTATTCACGGCAAATCCCCGCGCTTATTTGACGGCGGCGGTGTCCCGCGCGGCCTGCGCGGCTTTTGCGGTTGCCGCGAGCGTGGCAAGCTTCTTCTGCGCGTTATTGTCGGGCTGCACCATGCCGGCGGAGATCAACAGGGTCATCGCGCTTTCGACCGAGATGTCGAGAACGATCAAATCCTTGCGCAAAACGTAAAAGAAAAATCCGGTAGTCGGGTTTGGCGTGCACGGCATGAAGGCGGACACATGCTCGCCCTCCGGCAGCCGCTCGGCCACGTCGCCACTCGGCGGCAGCGACAAAAACACCAGTGACCACATGCCGGGTGCCGGAAATTCCACCAACGCCACCTGCCGGAAGCTCGACCCGGTTTTCGAGAACAAGGTCTCGAAAATCTGCTTCATGGTCTTATAGACCGGACGCACGATCGGCATGCGGCTGAGCAGGTTCTCGCCCCAGCCAACCATGGTGCGCCCGACCAAATTGGCGGTGAGAAATCCGAGCAGCGTCAAAACGACAAAAGCGATGACCAGACCGGTGCCCGGGATCGGCCAAGGAAGATAAGTTTCCGCCCGGTAGGCCGGTGGAATGAACGGCCGGACCAGATTGTCGACCCAATTGATGAACGACCAGGTCAGCCAGGCGGTGACCAGTACGGGCCCGGCGACCACCAGCCCGGTGAGAAAATAATTGCGCACGCGCGCGGCGAGGCCGGCCGGCTGCGGGCCCGCCTTCACGCCATTGGGGCTCACGGGATTCTCCGGATTCTTGTCAAAATCTGTCATGGAGCCATCCTATTCCACCGTGACAGATTTCGCGAGGTTGCGCGGCTGGTCGACGTCGGTGCCGATGGCCGCGGCCGTGTGATACGCAATCAATTGTACCGCAATGGCATAAACCAGAGGCGTCACGGCCGAAGCCATTTCCGGCAAAATCAGGGTCACCAGTGACTCGATAGTCGCCTCCTTTGCGCCTTTAGGATCGGTCACCAGGATGATCTTGCCGCCGCGCGCGGCGACTTCTTGCATATTCGACACGGTCTTCTCGAACACCCGGTCATATGGCGCAATCACGATCACCGGCATGGTCTCGTCGATCAAGGCGATGGGCCCATGCTTGAGTTCGCCGGCGGCGTAGCCTTCGGCGTGAATGTAGGAAATCTCCTTGAGCTTGAGTGCGCCTTCCAGTGCAATCGGGAAACTGGTGCCGCGGCCGAGATAGAGTACGTCGTGCGCCTTGGCGAGGTCATGCGCCAGCTTCTCGATCTGCGGCTCAAGGGTGAGCGCTTCGGCCATGTGCCGCGGCGTCTGAATCAATGCACGCACCAGGTTCTGTTCGTCGATGTCGGACAGTTGTCCACGCGCGCGCCCGGCCGCCAGCGCCAGACAAGCCAGCACCGCCAATTGGCAAGTAAACGCCTTGGTCGAGGCGACGCCGATTTCCGGACCAGCCAGCGTCGGCATGATCACGTCGCTTTCGCGCGCGATGGTCGAGGTGGTAACGTTGACCACCGACAGAATGTGCTGCTTGTGCTCGCGCGCATAACGCAAGGTTGCCAGCGTGTCGGCGGTCTCGCCCGACTGCGAAATTAAAATCGCCAGATCGCCCGGCTCAAGCGGCGTGCCGCGGTAGCGGAATTCCGAAGCGATATCGATCTCGACCGGCATTTTGGCGAAGCGCTCGAACCAGTATTTCGCCACCAGCCCGGAGTAATAGGCGGTGCCGCAAGCCGAGATCGATAGCCGTTTGATCTTCGTCCAATCGAACGGCAATTCCTCCGGCAAATCGACCCGCTCGGTGACCATGTCGATGTAATGCGCCAGTGTATGGCCGACCACTTCGGGCTGCTCATGGATTTCCTTGCCCATGAAATGTTTGTGGTTGCCTTTGTCGACGAGTTGCGCCGAGGCAGTGGACTTGATGATGGCACGCTCGACCCGGCGGCCCTGCTCGTCGTTTATCTCGACGCCGGCGCGCGTCAGCACCGCCCAGTCGCCGTCTTCGAGATAAGTGATCATGTCGGTGAACGGCGCTAGCGCGATGGCATCGGAGCCGAGATACATTTCGCCCGCGCCGTAGCCGATGGCGAGCGGCGAGCCCTTGCGGGCGCCGATCATGAGATTGTCTTGGCCGGCAAACAGGAAGGCGAGCGCGAAGGCGCCGCGTAATTGCTTGAGCGTCGCCGCCACCGCCTCTACCGGCGACTTACCCTTCTTCATCTCGTCGCTCACCAGATGGGCGACGACCTCGGTGTCGGTTTCGCTGCCGAATTTGGCGCCGCCGGCGATCAGCCGCTCGCGTAACTCACGAAAATTCTCGATGATGCCGTTGTGAACGACGGCCACGTGTTCGGTGGCGTGCGGATGCGCGTTGCTCTCGGTCGGGCGGCCGTGGGTCGCCCAGCGGGTGTGGCCAATGCCGATATTGCCGCCGAGCGGTTCTTTCTCCAGCTTGGCCGCGAGCGCCGACAGTTTGCCCTCGGCGCGCCGGCGGGCCAGCACGCCATGATCGAGCGTCGCGATACCGGCCGAGTCATAGCCGCGGTATTCGAGACGCTTGAGCGCCTCGACCAATTGCCCCGCTACCGGCGCAAGTCCTAGAATTCCGACAATCCCGCACATCCGAGTGGACGGCCCCTACCTTGTCGTATTGCTTTAACCGGTGCCGGCAAGCCGATGGAAATAAAAACGCATTTCGCCGTGTGACAAACAGCGCCTAGCTTAAAGCCCGCTACTTCGACTTGCTTTTAATCAGGGTCTCGCTCAAGCTTTTGCCCAGGGTCTTGAGCTGCCGCAAGCGCTTAGCCCAGCCTTCCTTATTGAACTGCTCGCCACGGCCAATCGCCAGCGCATCGGCCGGCACATCCTTGGTCACAACGGAACCCGAGCCCACATAGGCACCGTCGCCGATCTTGACCGGCGCGACCAGTGCCGAATTCGACCCGATAAAGGCGCCCGCGCCTATATCCGTACGGTGCTTGGCGATGCCGTCGTAATTGCAGGTGATGGTGCCGGCGCCGATATTGGCGCCCCGGCCCACCCGGGCGTCGCCGATATAGCTCAAATGATTGGCCTTGGCGCCGGCCTCAATGATGGCCTCCTTTACCTCGACGAAATTGCCGATATGCACCCCGTCCCCCAGTTGGGTGCCCGGCCGCAACCGCGCGAACGGTCCGACGCGGGCACCGGCGCCGACACGGGCGCCTTCCAGATGCGAGAAGGCGCGGATGGTCGCGCCATCTTCAACCGTCACGCCTTCGCCGAACACCACATTGGGCTCGATCGTGACGTCCTTGCCGAATTTGGTGTCGGCGGACAAAAATACCGTCTGCGGCGCAATCATCGTGACACCGGCCTCGAGCGCGGCCTTGCGCAGACGGTCTTGCAGGATTGCCTCAGCCTGTGCGAGTTGCGCCTTGGTGTTAATACCGCGCACGTCGTCCTCCCCGGTTTCGATGGCGACTGCCTTCAACCCCATATCGCGGGCAATGGCAACCGCATCGCTGAGATAGTATTCGCCCTTGGCATTTGCATTGCCGATGCGCTCCAGAATGCCGAGCGCCTTCGTGCCTTCGAGCGCCATCAAGCCGCCATTGCAAAAGGCGATCTTGCGCTCCTCGGCGCTGGCGTCGCGGTCTTCCCGGATGGCTATTAATTCGGTGCCCCGCCTAATGAGACGGCCATAGCCCGCCGGATCCGCCGGCACAAATCCAAGCACCGCCACCGCCGCGCCGTCGCTCAGCGCCGCACGCAGTTTCGCCAACGTCTCGGCGCTCACTAGCGGTGTATCGGCAAACATAACCAGAAGATCGGCAGCGCCATTCGCGATTGCTTTTTTTGCAACCAGAACCGCATGCGCGGTGCCGCGCCGCTCGCACTGTTCGAAGATTTTCGCCTGCGGTGCGACGCGTTGGGCCAGTTCCGCCACGGCGTCGTGATCGGGGCCAACGACGACGGCGATATCGGTGACGCCGGCCTTGGCAGCGGAAGCAAACACATGTTCCAGCAAGGTACGGCCGCCAATTTTGTGCATCACCTTCGGCAGCCGCGATTGCATGCGAGTGCCTTCGCCGGCGGCGAGCACGATCGCAATGCAGGTTCGTTGCGCCATCTCGTTTTGACTCAGTGTTGCCGGATTTGAGGTCCAGATAGTCAGGCGGACTAATGGAGACAAAGCGTGCGCCTGTATAGGCCGTTCGCCGGCAACGGTGAAAGCCAGCATTGCCGGATTCTGCTAATGTTTTCAACGACGTGATTCGCGCCCGCCTGGGTTGCCCACGAGGATTTCAATGGCGAGCTCAATTGAAGCGCCCGAACCGGATTCGCCGGAGGCCCGGCTGCTCCGCCGCGAGAAACGCGCCTTCTGGCGCTTGACCGCCTGGGGTGCCGGCGCTGCCGTGGCGCTTTCCGCGCTTGCGTTCACAACGCAAACCAAGGGCGGCAGCGAACGTTTGGCGCTGGCGATTGCCGGCGCCTCGCCCCAAACCGTCGATATGGCGGCTTTGGAACGGCGCGTGGCCGAAAAAGACGCCGAAACCAAAATGCTCGAAACCCAGATCCGAGCCGTCGTCGCCGACCGAGACCGGCTCGGCGCCCGTATGGCTAGCCTCGAGCATAGCCTCGACGACGTCACCGGTTCGATCAAACGGCAAGCCGCTATTACCGCGGCCGTGACCGAAGCTACTGCCGAAGTGAAGGCCGCCACGGCGCCGGTTGCGCAAGGCCCAACCGCGGTCCGTACAGAGAAATTCACCGCGCCGCCACCGGCCATCGCGGCTCCCCAAGCTGCTGCCCCTGTCGCGGAACCGGTGCCGCTGCCGCCGGTCCGGGTTGCGGCGGCGCAGCCCAATGAGCCCGCAGCGGATGCGCCGCGAAAGCCTGAATTCGGGGTCGATCTGGGCGGCGCGCACAATATGGAAGTGCTCAACGCCCGCTGGGCCGCGGTGAAGGCAAATTTCGGCCCGCTATTGAACGGCCTCTATCCGCTCGCCTCCCACGATCAACGTCCCGGCAGCACGGAATTCCGGCTGTTGGTCGGCCCCGTTGCCAATCCCGCTGCCGCCATGGCGCTCTGCACACGTTTTGCCGCCGCCCGCGTTACCTGCCGCACCGCCAAATTCGATGGCGAACGCATGGCGCAACGCTGATACCGTCGCCCGGCATGAAGCTGTTTTTGCCGAGCGCGCGCGCCACCAATATCCTGCTGATCGTCGCCTTTTGCTCGCTCGGCTACGCGCTCTATATCCGCTACACCGCGATCGAACAGTCTGCCGTGGGGCTGGCTTGCGATGCCGGGCTTAATACCTGGCTGTGCATGTCGCGTCACATTGCCATCATGCTGTATCAAAATTCGGTTTTTGGGGTGGCGGCGGTACTGGTCGCCGCGCTTAATTTCATGCGGCCCTCGCTCGTGCTGTTTGCGTTGGCATTAGCGATCGCGTGCCTGGGTATCGTGCTTTACAATATTGCGCTCTCGGCATTGGCGATTGGCTTGCTGGTGGTCAGCCTGGCACGTCGCGCACCCGAGCCAGACTGACCGCGAGCATCGCCAGCGCCGCGCATACCCACAGCGATTGCCAATTCGCCAGCGTTTCGTTGATGACGATATAGGGCACCGACAGCGCGAGCATTCCCGCGCCCAGCCATTCGGCGGCGCCGCCTTGGCCTTGCGGGCGCGGCATCGTCAGGCTGTGCATCAGCAGCGGCACCGACGCCGCCAGCAGCGGCGCGAACGGAAAATCCCGGTAGCGCGGATCGAATACCAGTCCGAGCGCCACCAGGATCGCTAGCAGCATGGATGCCATCATGACGATGCCCCCGGCAATGGCCAGCGGATCGCGTACGCGCTGGCCGAGCGGGCCTATGAGGCGCGAGAATCTCGGCAATGGCGTTTCTCGCATCATCGCCGCGCTCAGCGCCGGCGGCGCTAGCAATGCGACAGCCGCAAGCGACAATGACCGCAGCCAGCCGCTAAAGCCCAGACTTTCAAGCGGCACATTGGCAATAGTCCAACCGATCAGTAACCCGCCGGCGAGCGCATTGGCGCTTACCGCCAGCCACAGGCGCAACGGTACCGCGCCACTGCGGCGCGCAACCGTGGCCACTCCGAAAACCAGAATGGCGAAGGCGATGCCGCCACCGGCTTGTAACTTCCAGCGCGGATGATTTGAAACCGCCTCGCCCCATTCGAATTTGCGCATGTGGTCGTCGTTGAACAGACCCCAATGCCCGCCGACGGTGCCTTCAAGCGCGCGCTTCCATGGCTGGTCGAACGCCTCGATCACATTGACGCGGACATTGTCTCGTTTGGCCAGTGCCAGCACGTCCTGGATGACTCGGGCCTGATTGGCGGGCGACGGCAGCGCGCCCTCGCGCATGCGCCCGGCGCTCGGCCAGCCGACCTCGCCGATGATCACTTCCTTGTCTGGGAAAGCTTCGGCCAGTTGACGGCGGATCACATATACATGCTGGGCGGCCGCGCGCGCCGGAATTGGGAAGTCCTCCCAATAAGGCAAGATGTGAATCGTGATGAAGTCCACGGCCGCCGCAACCTCGCGGTTGCGCAACCAGAATTCCCACACATCGGCATAGGTCACCGGCACATGGACCCGCGACTTGACCATGCGAATGGTGTTGGCGAGGTCGATCCCGGACATTTCACCGCGCAGCAATACTTCGTTGCCAACCACGACCGCCCGGATCGTGTCCGGATAGCGATTGGCGAGCGCGATCGCGGTCTCGATCTGCACCTTGTTCTTCTCGGGATGGTTGGACAGCCAAAGACCCTGCATCACTTTGAGGCCCAGTTTTTGCGCGATACCGGGGACCAGTTCGAGACCCTGATCGATCGAGTAAACCCGTACGCAGTCGGTCAACTTGGCGAGCTGGCTCAAATCCTCCTCGATCTGGGCGGCGGGAATTCGGGTGTCAGGATCGAATGGCGTCTGCGAACCCCGGAACGGGGCATAGGACACGCAATAAAGCTTCTCGCCCGGCTTCAGGGGAGCTCGCGGCATACTGACCGGGTGGCCGAGCCAAGCCCAAACACCGGCAATAACCACCGCCGTCAGGGCGAGGCAGGCTAGACCAAGGCGCATCGGGGGACCCAAATTTAGCGATTCAGCCGGGATTGCGGTTTGCCCGACCGCTTATAGCGCGGTTCGGACGCCGCCAGGCCAGCCCGCTTTAAGCAAACCGCTGCTATCTGCTGGACAAGTCAGGCCCAGTCGGGCCAAGTTTTGCCCTTGAGGAAGCTGGGTACTAGCCGGGGTTTCGGATTTCCAACCAAAAACAAAACCTGCCAACCGGCGTCAAACGCCGCAATAGCGACCTAATCCGGCGGCAAACCGGACCGGGTTTCGGGCGGGCTCAATCAACACCGGCGGGAAGATGGCGTTAGGTCTCAAGCGAGGTCGGATTTTGTCGCGAAGGGTATTGGCCGTGCTTTGCGCGGCGGCCTTTAGCTCGATGGCCACCGTGGCGTTTGCTCAAAACGGCAATCCCAAACCGCCAGAAACGCCTAAAGCGCCTGCCGACGTCGTCAAGGAAGGCCAGAAAAAGATCGACGAAATCGCCGAAGCCGCCAAGGTTCTTACCGGACCGGCCGGCAACCCGGAATGCGTATGGCTGGGCCGGCGCGTGGTTAGTCTGTTGTGGCGGGACGATCTCGACACCGCCTTCCGCCACCTTGATTTATATGACCGCTTTGGCTGCCCGAGTGCCCATATCCAGGCAACTTTCCGCTGCCTGGTGCGGCAGGGAAACATCGATCCCAAAGCCCAGGAAACCTTGAACGGGCGGGTTCATGCCTGTTGGCTCAACCCAGGCTTACCGCCAACCGACCCGGTCGCTGCCCAGGCGCCGGCAGCCTCCGACGGAACAAGTCCCCACTGATTGCGTTATATTTTCGAAACGCTTTTCTTCGCCATGCACCTGACAAGGAATTGCCATGTGTATGTTCTACTTGAACAGATACCTAATACCGAGCTACGCTGCGGTGCAGCAGATCAAGCTAGGTTGAGCCCAGGGGACGGGTTCGAGGATCTGCCACTCTGCCCCACTTGGTATTGAGTCTATGCGCACCGTCGCTGCCGTGGTCGCCCTCGTGGTGTGCGTCCATGCCGGGTTGTGGGCTCTGGTCCGCGACCATATAAGCGCCCCGAACTTCGACGGTCAGCTCGCCAGCGTTTCCTATGCGCCATTCGAAGGCAACGTCCATCCAGACGCTGGCGGCTTGGCCAATGCCGAACATATCCGCGCCGATCTAAAGCTGCTGGCGCCGCTGACGCGCGCCATACGCACCTATTCGGCCACCGGTGGCGTCGAACTGGTGCCGGCGATTGCGTCCGAGTTCGGTTTGCGGGTAACCCTCGGCGCCTGGCTCGACAAGGACAAGAGCCGCAACGAGCGCGAAATCCGCTCGGTTATCGATCTGGCGCGCCGCAACAGCAACGTATCGAGCATCGTGGTCGGCAATGAAACGGTCTACCGCGACGACGTAAAAATCGCCGATCTCATCCAATACATACAGCGCGTCAAACACGCGGTATCGGTGCCGGTGACCACCGGCGAAATCTGGAGCGTGTGGCGCGATCACCCAGAACTGGTCTCGGCGGTCGACTACATCGCCGTCCACATGCTGCCCTATTGGGAAGGCGTGCCCGCAAAGAGCGCGGTCGATGCCGCCATCGGCGGCTACGAAACATTACGCCGCCTCTATCCCGGCAAGCGCATCGTGATCGCCGAATTCGGCTGGCCGAGCGCGGGCTATAATTTCAAGGACGCCACGCCTGGCCGCATCGAGCAGGCAGTGGTGCTGCGCGATTTCGTTTCGCGCGCCGAAGCCTTCGGCATCGATTACAATATTGTCGAGGCCATCGACCAGCCATGGAAAATCTTCGAAGGCGGCGTCGGCCCGTATTGGGGAATGTTCGATGCCGCGCGCCATCCGAAATTTAGCTGGACCGGCACGATCATCAATCCCGATCATTGGCGGCTCGCCGGCATTGCATTGCTAGTAAGCGTTCTGCTGTCGATGCCGATCCTGGCGACCGCCGGGGTGACAATTTGGCAGGCCGCGACGCTTGCGGCCGCAGCCAATGTGGTCGGCGCCTGGTTTGCCGCGGTGTTTGCCTACTGGAACGGACATTATTTCGTTCCGGGGGCGGCCTTCGCGCTCGGCTTCGGCACGTTGTTGCTGGTGCCGTTGATCATCATCGCACTTTCGCGTGTCGAGGAGATCGCCCAAATCGCTTTCGGCCGCAAACCGCGCCGGCTCATTAACGCACCACCGCTGGTACCCGAAATAACGGCGCCCAAAGTCTCCATCCACATCCCGGCGCATAATGAGCCGCCGGAAATGCTCAAACAGACGCTCGATGCCGTCGCGCGCCTGGATTATCCAAATCTCGAATGTGTGCTGGTGATCAACAACACGCCCGATCCGGCGATGTGGCTGCCGATCGAAGAGCACTGCCGCCTGCTGGGCGAGCGCTTCAAGTTCTTGCGCGCCGATAATGTCGAAGGGTTCAAGGCCGGCGCGCTGCGGCTCGCCATGGAGAATACGGCCGCCGACGCGGCGGTGATCGGCATTATCGACGCCGACTATGTATTGGACGCCAACTGGCTCAAGGACCTGGTTCCGCTGTTCCGCGATCCGAGCGTCGGCCTGATACAGGCGCCGCAGGATCACCGCGACGGCGAGCGCAGCGTGATGCATCAGGCGATGAACGGCGAATATGCCGGTTTCTTCGATATCGGCATGGTGCAGCGGAACGAATACAACGCCATCGTCGTGCACGGCACCATGTGCCTGGTGCGGCGCGCCGCGTTGGAAGCTGCCGGCGGCTGGTCAAGCGACACGATCTGCGAGGACACCGATTTGGGCCTTACGCTGCTCGAACTGGGCTGGCAGGCGCATTACACCAACCGGCGCTATGGCCACGGTCTGTTGCCCGACAATTTCGAGGCCTACAAGAAACAGCGCCATCGCTGGGCCTATGGCGGGTTCCAGATCCTCAAGAAACATTGGCGCCGTTTCCTGCCCGGCGCGAGCCGCCTCACCCGCGATCAGAAGCGCGAATTCGCGCTTGGCTGGCTCAATTGGCTCGGCGCCGAAAGCATCGGCGTCACCGTCGCCATCCTCAACATCCTCTGGGTACCGGTCATTGCGTTCCTCGACATCGCGGTTCCCGACCGCATTCTCACGATTCCGATCCTGGCCAGTTTCGTCGTGTCGGTCGCCCATTTCGTGACGCTCTACCGCATTCGCGTGCGCACCAACGCCGGCGGCCTAGTCGGCTCGGTTTTCGCCGCCATGTCGGTGCAGTGGACCGTGGCGCGCGCCGTCGGTTTCGGCGTCATCAAGGACCATCTGCCCTTCGTGCGCACGGCCAAGGGCGGGAACCGCCGCAGCGTCGATTTCCACGCCTTCTGGGAAGCGGTGCTGGCCGGCTTGTTGATTTCCAGCGCCCTGGTGTTGATTGCCACCAACTACAAGCAGATCCGCGAGATCAACATCTTCGCCGTCGTGCTGTTGATCCAGAGCCTGCCCTTCGTCGCAGCCGTCAGCCTGGCGGTGATGGAGCGCACGCGGCTCAACGAATTCGCCTATTGGCGCACGCTCGATCGCCGCTTTGCTGAGCTGTTGGGCCGCCGTGCGCCGATTGCCGCCACCGTGATCACCACGGTCCCGGCGCAGGTGGTGCAGGCGGTACAGATCGTCGCGCAAGAGCAACACGAATTGGTGCAGTAGACTTCTTATTGCGGATTAAGCCGGCAGCGCGGTCTCGACCAGTTTCACCCAATATGAGGTCCCGAATGGGATCACCTCGTCGTTGAAATTATACGAGGGGTGATGCAACCCGGTGCTGTCGCCATTGCCGACCCAGATGAAAGCGCCCGGCCGCGCTTCCAGCATGAATGAAAAATCCTCCGCGCCCATCATCGGCGGCAGCGAAGCATCGACTTGCGCGCCGCCAACGATTTGCCCGGCCACAGCTGCGGCAAAATCGGTCTCGCGGTCGTGGTTCACCAGCACCGGATAATTGCGCTTATAGGTGAGCTTGGCCTTGGCGCCGTAAGCCGCCGCGGTTCCTTCAACGACTTCATGCAGGCGCCGTTCCAGAAGATCGCGCACGCCGGCGTCGAGGCTGCGCGCCGTGCCGCGCAAGCGCACCGTTTGCGGGATGACATTGTCGGCATTGCCGGCCTGAAACATGCTGATCGAAACCACCGCCGATTTCAGCGGATCGACATTGCGCGACACCACCGACTGGATGTTGTTGATGATCTGGGCGCCAACCAGAACCGTATCGATGCCGAGATGCGGTCGCGCCGCGTGGCCGCCGACGCCCTCGATGTCGATGATGACGTAATCCGCTGCCGCCATCATTGGGCCGGAACGAATCCCGAATTGGCCCACCGGCATGCCCGGATAATTGTGCATGCCATAGACTTCGTCGATGCCGAAGCGATCCATCATGCCGTCGTCGACCATAGCCTTGCCGCCGGCACCGCCCTCTTCGGCCGGCTGGAAAATCACTACCGCGGTGCCGGCGAAATTGCGCGTCTCGGCAAGATATTGCGCGGCGCCCAGCAGCATGGCGGTGTGCCCGTCATGGCCGCAGGCATGCATTTTTCCCGGCGCCGTCGATTTATAGGACAGGCCGGTCGCCTCCTCGATCGGCAGCGCGTCCATGTCGGCGCGCAATCCAATGGTTTTGCCTGTGGTCTTGCCGGAGGCGCCCTTGCTGCCGCGAATGACACCGACCACGCCGGTGCGCCCGATACCCGATACAACCTCGTCGCAGCCAAAGCTCTTGAGCTTGTCGGCGACAGAGGCTGCCGTGCGGTGTACGTCGTACATCAGCTCCGGATGGGCATGCAGGTCGCGCCGCCAATTGGTGATCTCGTTATGCAGGTCGGCGACGCGGTTGACGATCGGCATGGTCATCTCCAGGCGGCGGCACAACGCCGGCACACCGGGGATAGTCTAGCAAATTGCGGGCTTTAAGCGAGTTCAACAATAGGGTAAGTACGGCGCCTGCGCCTATTGACCGGGCCAGGTAGCGCCCGTAAACCGCGCCTCGTGGGCGCGTAGCTCAGCTGGTAGAGCACACGACTTTTAATCGCGAGGTCCCGGGTTCGAGTCCCGGCGCGCTCACCATTTTGCCCTGGTACTTTTTAAAAGCGCCGGATCGTCAGCTCACAGCGCGTTCTGCTGCTGGCCGCATTCCTTGCATCTGTATTTCGGGCGGGTCTCGCCGGGGGCGGCCGTCACTTTATTGACGACACCGCATTTTCCGCATTTGGCCTCGATGCGGGTATCGCCCTTTTTAATGGCCAGGGATTTCTTTTCCATCGCCTCGCGCACCAGCCGCTCAGCCTCGTCGCGCATCGCTTGTTTCGACATATATGCCCGCCTACCCTCTAAGATTACGGCGCTTCTCTAGCAGGGTTCTTGCCAAAACGGCGCGGGGCATTCAAGCGCATTGATTGAGCAAAACCGAGCGCAAGCCTTCTTACTTCTTAACAGAGCAAGATCGTTCCTTTTAAACAAATGGTCTAAACCGTGTTCGCGCGCCGCGTTTCCCACAGTGCATGGACAGCGGCTGCGGTGAGTTACGTGCCGTTTGCAGCCCCGGTCACGCCTTTTTCCCCACGCGCGCAGTCA
>Ga0182030_10012560_pt1 | contig 16947 bp, 13 predicted proteins | sample 812S3MmetaG_FD_121299 | JGI IMG/M metagenome (GOLD analysis project Ga0182030, IMG submission 121299) | Permafrost microbial communities from Stordalen Mire, Sweden - 812S3M metaG (Illumina Assembly) | ecosystem: Environmental > Terrestrial > Soil > Wetlands > Permafrost | place: Sweden...
GCTACGGTGCCCGCTACCGCAAGGGGCTTCCTATCAGCAGCAGCATTGCCGAGACCGCGGTCAACCAGGTGGTCAGCCATCGAATGGCGAAGCACCAGCAAATGCGGTGGACCGATGAAGGTGCACACCGCCTGGCGCAGGTCAGAGTTGCGGATCTCGATGGCGAACTCTCTGTACAGCGACTTGCCGCATTGGCCAAGCCCGCCGCGAACTCGTCGTACACGCGCCAGGCTGCATGATTCACGATTCGGCCTCCCACGGTTTGGTTCACTCTCATTATCTGATGTACTTCAGCCTTCGAGGCCCACAGCCTTGGCGATCGCTCGAAATCTTGGATGGCCGCGGATTTCGTCCAGGCGCCGACCTACCTTCAGCAGGACGATATGAAAATCGTGCCCCGCGTTGCCTTGCGCGAGGCATTCGAGCGCCTCCGGCACGCGGCCTAGGCCAAGGTACGTCAGTGCCCGCGCATAGGCCCACGCGTTTTGATCGGACAGTTCCTCAATCCGCCGCAGCACATCGAGCGCACGGTCCTTCCTGCCCTGCGTTGCATAACAGTGGCCGAGAGAGCCAGGAATCATCGGCGAGTCAAGCGCGCGCTTGGACGCCGCCTCCAACATTTTAATCGCGGCATCTTGCTCGCCATCTGCCTGCAGCACCCTTGCCAGCACCCAATGGGCGCGCAGCGAATTAGGATTCAGGCGCAGCGCTTCGCGTGCTTCGTCCGCGGCATGTTTACCCCGGCCCGCCAACATCAGCACCGTGGCGAGATTCGCGCGAATAGCCACCGACTTAGACTCGAGCTGGTGTGCGCGAGCGGCCTGCTTGATTGCCTCGGCGCAACTTCCCTGCTCTACCAGCATCAGACCGAGCCACTGTCGGGTGAGCGCATCATTCGGGTAGAACTTGAGTATGCGCCGAAACTCGCTCTCGGCGCCGCGCCAATCCCATTCGTAATGCCATTTGACGAATGCTAACGCCGAGCGCGCCTCGGCGAGAGTTTCATCGCCCTCGAGCGCATTCAGCGCCGCAATTCTGGCTTTGGGCGTGTACTTGGCCGCATCAACGGGCCCCAGCATAGCCAACAGCGCATAGCTGGCCGCGAGGCCCGCAAAAGCCATGGCGTACTCTGGGTCACTCTCCACCGACTCCCGGAAGCAGGAGATCGCTTTCTCGACGGCGGCCCGGGAACGTCTTCCCAAGTGATAGTGACCCGCTAAATAAAGTTTATAAGCCTGCAAGTTTTTCGTATAACGCTTGGCCAATAACTTTCGCTGGCGCTTTGCAATCCACAACGCCACAGCGCCGGCAAATTCCTCGGCACAGGCATCCTCGATCGCCAACGGCTCGTCGAGTCCGTACTCTAAAAGTCTCCGACCAGACGGGCGCGGACTATTCTGGGTCGAGAATGCAACGATTGTCGATGCGGTTTCATTTTTGGTACGATTGCCGCAACGCAGCAATTTGTGACGGAAAGCTCTTCATCTTCCTGGCGACCGGCGGGAAGATATTTTAAGATTTTCGCAGGGACATGTATTTAGGTTACATGCGGCAGACGCTAATCGAGACCCTAATGGCATCGACAAAAAAAACGTCCCTTGCGGAAGTCCTGCTCGTCCAAGAGGAGCGCCTGTCATTTCTACCAGCAGGAGGCCTCAGCGGGGGGTTGATCCGCGAAATCGATTGGTCCAAGACGGCGCTAGGGCCGGTCGATGGTTGGCCTCAAAGTCTGCGGACATCCATCAGCATCTGCTTGAATTCCCGATTTCCCATGCTCATTTGGTGGGGCCCCTCGCTCGTCAAATTCTACAACGACGCGTACATCCCCATGCTCGGAGCAAAGCATCCGTGGGCACTGGGACAGCCGGGACGGGAGGTATGGCCCGAGATCTGGCACATCATTGGGCCGATGCTTGAAGGAGTGATGAAAAACGGAGAAGCGACCTGGTCTGAGGACACCATGCTGCCTTTGGAGCGCAGAGGTTTCATCGAAGAGTGCTACTTCACGTTTTCTTACAGCCCGATCAACATAGAGAACGGCGAGATCGGCGGCGTGTTCACGGCGGTCAGCGAAACCAGTGCGAAGGTGATCGGCGAGCGCCGCCTCGACACGTTGCGCCAGCTGGGCAACTTGGGATCGAGTGCCAAGACGGCGGCACAGGCGGCGTCGTTGGCCGCACGCATTTTATCGGCCAATTTAAAAGACCTGCCCTTCAGTTTGGTATACCTCGTCGCGCCCGACCAGAGCCTTGTGTTGGAAGGGATGGCTGGTTTTGATCCGACGGAATGCCGTGCGCCTAAGAAAATTGAGTTAAGCGGCGGGGCGTCCGCCAGCGCTCTATTGCTGCGAGACGCTTTGGAATCAGGGCGCCTGCTGGAAATCGAAGACCCGATCGCGTTGACCAGCATCTCGCCGCAAATCTCTTCATTGGAATCCCCCCAGCGGGCTGCCGCTCTTCGCATTGCGATGCCCAACGACGACGGTCGGGGAATACTTATCGTTGGAATCAGCCCGCATCTCAGCCTGGACGACAAATACCGGTCGTTCTTAGGCCTGGTCGCTGGACATTTGGGCAGCGCTATCTCCGCAGCAAATGCCTACGAAGCGGAGAGAAAGAGAGCGGAAGCCTTGGCTGAGATCGACCGAGCGAAGACGACTTTTTTCTCGAATATCTCGCACGAGTTTAGAACACCGATCACCCTTATGCTGGGCCCGCTCGAAGAAAACCTCGCAGATCGGAATCCGGAAACCGCACGAAATCGAGAACGAGACGAGATTGCCCACCGCAATGCACTTCGCCTGCAGAAACTCGTCAACACATTACTGGAGTTCTCGCGAATCGAGGCTGGCAGGGCCACGGCGTCCTACCGCCCGACGAACCTTGCCAAACTGACGGAGGAACTGGCGAGCGTCTTTCGCGCATCGATCGAGAAAGCGGGTTTGAAGTACTCGGTGCGAACATCCGATATGAGCAACATAGCCTATATCGACCGCGAGATGTGGGAGAAGATTGTTTTGAATCTTCTCTCGAACGCCTTCAAGTTTACTTTCGAGGGCGAGATCCAGGTGTCGCTGACTGACTCGGCGCAGGAGGCAATTTTAACGGTAAGAGATACGGGCGTGGGCATTCCGGCGGCTGAACTCCCGCATTTGTTTCAGCGTTTTCATCGGGTGGCGGGCACGGTCGGGCGCACTCAGGAAGGCTCAGGAATCGGGCTTGCCCTGATTCAGGAGCTGGTCCGCCTCCACGGAGGAGCCATCGCGGTCGAGAGCGATGTGGGCATGGGCACAATCTTCGAAGTCCGCGTGCCATTGGGAAAGAGCCATTTGCCTGCGCAGTACATTCTCGAAGGCGAAGATCAGACATCGACCGGTACGTACGCCCTCGCTTCCGCGGCGGAATCGGAGCGGTGGCTTACCAATACCGAGTCATCGAGCGTTTCTACGCTGACGACCGCGAGCATACAGTCTCGCATTTTATTGGCGGACGACAACGCCGACATGCGCGCCTACATCAAAAGTCTTCTGGCAGACACGTGTGACCTCGTACTGGTGAGCAATGGCGAGGAGGCGTTCACTGCCGCATGTGATCATCCACCCGATCTCATCTTGAGCGACGTCATGATGCCGAGGCTGGACGGCTTCGAACTTATTGCGCGACTTCGGCAGAATGCGCCGACTAAAGACGTGCCGGTAGTTCTTTTGTCGGCACGGGCCGGTGAGGAATCCCGCATCGAGGGGCTTCGTGCCGGAGCCGATGACTACCTCGTCAAACCGTTTTCCGCGAAGGAACTTCTGGCCAGGATTGAGACGCATCTGCAAATCGGCCGATTCAAGGCGGCGGCGGCGCGCGAACGCGGCAAGCTATACGCGGTGTTCGCGCAAGCGCCCGTCGGCATTGCGCTGCTCGAGGGGCCCGAGCATGTCTTCTCGATAGCCAACCCGGTCTACTGCGCCATGCTCTTTGGTGGACCGCGCGATTTTATAGGGCAGCGGGTCCAGGATGCCGTCCCTGAATCGGTATCGCAGGGCTTTGTCGCGTTGTTGGACCGGGTCTATCGCACCGGCGAGGCATTCGTGGGCAATGAAATGCCGATTGACCTGGTGCAGCAGAATGGAACTCGCAGACGACTCTATTTGGATTTTGTCTATCAACCTCTGCGCGATACGAACGATCACGTGCAAGGTATCGTCGCCGTCATTCACGATGTGACAGAGCGCGTCGCAAACCGAATGGCGATCGAAGAGAGCGAAAAAAGGTATCGCACGCTGACCGAATCGCTGCCCCAATTGGTATGGACGTGGCGCGCAGATGGGCAATGTGATTACCTGAGTCAGCAATGGCTGGATTACACTGGTGCCGAAGCACAGCAACACTTCAATCTTGGATGGCTCGACAGCGCCGTGCACCCGGACGATCGCGAGCGCGTATACGCTCATTGGATGGGCGCCGTTCGTGGTGAGCACGGCTACGATATCGAATTTCGGATTAGAGGCCGCGATGCCACCTATCGTTGGTTCAAGACCCGCGCGACTCCCCTGAGGGATTCCGCCGGCCAAATTTCCTCATGGTTCGGCACGTGTACCGACATGCAGGATCGCAAAGAGGCCGAGGCCACGTTGACGTTCGAGCGTAATCAACTCGAAACCATCTTCCAGCGCTCTCCCGCGGCGATGGCGCTGTGGATAGGACCGGATTTCGTGTTTGAAAGGGTCAATCCGCATTATCAAGCGATATTTCCCGATCGCAAATTGTTGGGCTTCCCCTTCTTGGTCGCCTGCCCGGAGTTCAAGGACCAGCCATTCCCCGCACTCTTGAAACATGTCCTTGAGACTGGGGAGGCATTTAGCGGTCGGGAGGTGCTGGCCCAGCACAGCGATTTTGCGGGCGGTCCGCCGGTGGACCATTACTATGACTTCACGTATTTGCGAATCAATGATTCCGAGGGTAATCCTTACGGTGTGTACGATCATGCGATTGATGTAACCGATCGGGTGCGTGATCGACTCTCCTTGGAAGACAACAAGCAGAGATTAGAGAAACTGGTGGCCGATCTTGAGCTGGAGCGAGATCTTCGCGAGCGCTTTGTGGCGACGCTATCGCACGACCTGCGAACGCCACTGCAAGCCGCGACGATGGCGGCTCAGCTTATCCGCCGAAAACTCGGTGACAGCGAGGTTGCACAACTGTTCGCGGGGAGAATCGTCGAGAATATCCGCCGAGCGGACGACATGATCCGCAACCTCCTCGACGCCAGCCGACTGAAGGCCGGCGAGCGGTTGGCGATCGAAGCTGAGCATTGCGAGTTGAACGAGATTGCGGCCGATACGCTAGCGGACCTTGCTACGCTGCATGGCGATCGATTCACATTAATAGCGGAATCGCGAATTGAGGGGCATTGGAGTAAAGGTGAGATTCGCCGGGTGCTTGAGAACCTGTGCGGGAACGCCATCAAATACGGTGACCCCTATAAACCGGTCAAGGTGACGTTGGTACAAATCGCCGACATCGTCACCATCCAAGTTCAGAATGAAGGAAGTCCCATCCCGGCGGCCGACCAGGAAAAGCTATTTCAGCCCTTCAGGCGTATTGAGGCCGGCCTGGAGGGCAGACCCACCGGCTGGGGACTGGGTCTGACGCTGGTAAAAGGTATCGTGGAGGCGCACGGCGGTCAGGTTACCGTAAACAGTAAACCAGAAACTGGCACGGTGTTTACCGTCACGCTGCCTCTTGATTCCCGTATCCCCTCACAAAGCGGCCGCAACTGAACAGTTGTGTTACCGCATCTCATTAATCGAACCACACGCCTGTAATGGCTACGGTTGGCCGGATCCGCCGGCTGATCCATACACTTGGCCATTCGCGATCGTTTGTCGGGCGAGCTCACCTTTGCCTTTGCATTCGCCTGATCAGGGTCGGCAGTTCCGTGCCCAACTCCTTTTGGATACTCGTGAGATCCGGCAAGTCGTCGCCTCCGGTGGGCATAATTCTTTATATTAGTTCGTGCGGAAAGACCTCCTGGCATTTTCAGGATCGCATTTCGGGGGAGCATAGACGAGATTCGGGCGATACTCCCACTGCACATCGCCTTGCACGGGATGCGCTAGGAACTCGGGGTCCGTTACTTCGAAATGATAAGTCAGGGTGGTGCCACTCGCATCGGGCGTCAAGCGCTCAGTCAAATGCTTCTTGGCAGCCGATGGAACGCCGTAGCCGTTGCCCATGGCATGGGGAGCAAACAGTATTGTATCGATGTACAGACTCCCTTCTTGCCACTGGCCAATCGAGTGCCCCTGAATTGAGGCCGTGGCTCCCTCGTGGCTGTTCATGTCCATATGAATAGTCCGTTGGGCACTATCGAATTCTCCATCGATCAGAATCACCCCGTCTCCCAGTGTGATGCGCTTCAGATCGGGCGTGATCATTAAAAAGGGGGCCGGCGTCGGCACGCAGGCAGTACCGGGATGCATTGTCTTCTCGTCGAAATGCTTGTACGCGGCTTTGCCCTTTATGGTCAGCGCCAAATTGTCGCCATCGAGCGCCTTTTCAAGCTTCACTGAGAGTCGCGTGACCCACACTCCCTCGAGTCCTATTGCCTTGATCCCAACAGGCGGTGCCGCACCGACGTTCGCCAATTGAGCCAATTCACCTTTCCGTTCAAACAGAGTGACGTCGCCCCGCTTGATTAGAGTGGGCAGAAGCGCTTTCCTTTCTGGGTCTCGGGCGGGTCTACCGGTCACCGCGACGGTATCGCCAGGATGAAGCGAGGCGGGAGACCAGCCTAAGCGGCCCAAAATCGAGGGTGGACTGCACTCCACTTCCCACTCAATCAATTGCCCCGCCTTGTTCGCTTGAGATAGGAAGATATAGACATGGGGATTGGACCATTCAAATTTGCTGACCGTGCCAGTCACGGTAATGGTCTTTTTGTCATCGTAGATCGCTGCGCTGTGGTGCGCCGCTGCGCGGCTTGCCATGAGAAAGGCGGCCACGCAGCACAGCGGCAGCGCTAGGGCCGCGAAAGGAGCGACGCGAAATCTATGCGATGGCGGCACTCGATCAGCAACTACCGGGCTCATGGGGAGATGTCCTTATTTGGCGAATCGATGAGTTTACCGTTCCCATGCCGGACTACTTAGCCGCGGACTTGATCCGCAAATATAACGGGATCGCCATAAATATGGGAAAGATCATGTCGATGAACCCGATGATCTGCGCGTAGGAAGAAGCATTAGTTTGCAACTTCGTCTGCGCCGTGAGAAGTGCGGCAATTTGACTGCGCATTACTCCGGCCTCTGCAAGATCTTGGCGGAACTCAGCGTTGTCACGCTCTGCACGACGTTGAAATTCGTGTTCACTCACAATTAGAAACACGAGGCCGATTATCAAAAAGGCCATGGGGAAAATCATCGCGAATCGGTTGTTCAAAATCTGTCTCCTTGAGTACCTTTAGGCCTGTAAGTTATTGCGTATTCGATGTGAAGCAGTCCTTCGGCATCCTGCACGAGTATGTCGCGAAATGTGGCGTGCCAGCGGGTGTCGCGGTCGGAGCACTCCGCCCGCGCCGTCACTTCTTTTTGGCACTTTTCTTCTTGCGAGGAATCCTGGCACCGGCCTTGCGGGCCTCTGACAGTCCGATCGCGATTGCCTGCTTGCGACTGGTGACTTTCTTGCCGGAGCGCCCGCTCTTGAGGGTGCCCTGTTTCCTTTCATGCATCGCCTGCTTGACCTTGCGTCGGCCAGTTGACTGTTTAGCGGCCATTGCTACGCCGCCTCAGCGCTTGATTGCAATTCCTCTTTTCGAGCCATCAATTGCTCGCCCAGAGCCTGAAGGTCCATGTTGGATTTCTTGGCCTCGGCAAACATGCCGCCCGGCTGCTCCTCCTCTTTCGCATGATGCTTGATCATTTCCGACAAAACAGTAACCTTGGCATCAAAGTAATCGTCGCTGGCGGACATGCCCTGGATTTCAGCGATGAGGTTTTTCGCCCCCGCGTGTTCGACGATGGCCTCATGATGCATATCGGTGTCGCCCGTCGCCTCCAAGAATGCCGGATAGAAGATTTCTTCTTCGATCGCCGTGTGCACCGTTAACGCGGCGCAAATGTCCGCGGCCAGTTGTCGTTTCTTGTTTGTGTTGCCGGTCTTTTCAAATTGCGAGAACCAGCCCTCGACTTGACGGTGATCGGCCTTCAGGAGCGCAATCGCGTCCGGGGTTTTTGCCTTGGAAGATGCGGATGAACGTGCGAATTTGCTAGCCATGAACTGACTCCCAATGTTGCGGTTTTGGGAGATCTTGACCAAGCGACCGACCTTGTCTCTATCGGCATTCACCCCGAAAATGCGTCAGGCATACGCCGATAGCATTCGAGCATTCTGAGATAAGCCATCGAGCATATTGGGTTTCGGGTCCGGTACTAATTTTTGCGTATGTGGTCAATGATGCCCAACCCGATGCGAATCCAAGGCGAAATCCAAGTCCCGCCCCACGTTGCCCCGAACTTCCCGCAATACCCGCACGATCCTCTGGCTGGCATCGCACCATCGCGACAGAGAGGCGACATACCGGTCGTTAAGCAAACGGTTGAGCTGACGACGAATGAATTCCCACTGATGCGGGCGCTGAATCTGATACACATTGCCCTTTTCGAGTGCGGCGCCCACTTCAGTGAGGAACGCAAAGCTGCAGGGCGCCCCCACCGTACGAAATAAGCTGAACAGCCGCGCGAATGCGATATTGACCAGCGCCGCGGCCGCAAAGGACCGACCTCTCTACGCTGCCGCACTCGACTGAGAGTTACCCGCTCGACGGCTATCTTATAGCCACGGGTCCAAATCGCGATGCTGCGCATATCGACGAGCCGCAGGATCTCGTCGGCGAGCGTCACCACAGCAAAGCACACCGCCTCGAGTTCCTGGCGAAATTGTCGTCGCGATGATCTTCGTCGCATCCTTTCCTTGGACAGCTCAGCGCACACCGGCAGGTGTCGGACAACCCTTAACCGATGCCGTGTGTCGCGAGCGTGAGGACACCGCCAGTTGTCTCGTCGCGACCGAAGTCGAAGCCAATCTGGATCACGCGTCGCGACTGACTGTCGATCGGTGGAAATATCCATTTCCGAGCTGCCTCGATGGCGAGGCGCGTAAAATACCTGCTGTGACCGATTCGATTCGCCGAGGCGGCGATCACGGAACCGTCCGGGTCGACGATGATTCGCACCCGTACTTTGATATGTTCCCTGATCCTTTGACGGGCGCTGGGCGGAACATCAGGCATCACCTCATGCACAGCCGATGTTGAAGCGGCCAGGTCGCTCCGGCTCGACGTTGGAGACAACGCGCTATCGTCAGGTTTCGGGACGTCCGCCACGGGTGCGCTGGCGCCGGGGGCCTGTGACAGTGTGCGTTCCAGAGCCGGAGAGCGAGTAGACGTACCATGTGATCCAACCATCCGCACTCCGGTCCAACCCAGCGCGAAAATCACGGCCGCTCCTAATACTGCGTTGAACAAGGCTCGCCGGTGCGGGGCCTGCGCCGCAAACGGCGCCGGCCTCGTCGCTTCGGCAGCCGCCTGCGAGGGCGTAATACGTGGCGGCGGCTCGGGCGTCGTCGATTCCAGCGCGACGATCGCCGCGGGCTGAATGGCCGCCTCGGGGACAGAACTTGCGCCTTGGCCGCCGGCCCAATTCAGGAGCTCCGTCGCACTGGGTCGGTTCTGCGGGCTGTGGCTCAAACAGGAGGGCACGATGTCTTTGAATGCCGGCGAGAAGTCGGGCGGCATCTCGACGGCCTCGCTGCGTTCGCCCCAGCCCGAGGGCGGTGCACGGCGTGTGAGAGATTCATATAGGCATATGCCAAGCGCCCAGATATCCCCAGCAGTGGAATCGCTTCCTTGCCGCGCTTCCGGAGGATCGAATTTGGTGGGGGCCTTGGCGCTCATCGTGCCTTCGCCGACGCGACGGATAGTGTCGCTTGCCAGCTTCAGCTGCTCTCCAACCACTAGAATGTTTTCTGGCTTCAACTGGCCTTGCACCAGATTTTGGCCGTGCATGAATGCGAGTGCGTCCAAGGTCGGCCGCAACATTTCGAGCGCCTCTTCATCCGTCAGGGCACGACGTTGCAACACCTGCGCGAGAGTCTGATCGGCGTACTCCATAACCACATACTGATAGGGGAAGCCATCCAGCTCGCACTCGCCCCACTGCAGCAATCTAAGCAGGTGCGGATGAACGATACCGCCGGCCCTCTCCCATTGCGGCAGCTGTGACTGCGCCAGGACGTGATCGGTAGGAACAAGCTTGATCGCGACTACCGAAGAGCCCAACGCCGCAGACTTGGTCTGGAATACACCGCTGTGATCCGAACAACCGAGAAAGCGACCTAAAGGGAATACGTCGTGGATGACGTGTCCCTGCCACCGCGTCCAGATATCACTCATCAATTCAAGTGGTTCCACGCTCATATGCCCTCCAGGGCGCAGTCGAGCATAAGGGAGGGGCCAGTCTTAACTCGGCATTGACGGCAGCGTGTACTGTCGCCTTCCCACGACATCACATGCCACGACCGACCATGTGCTCATCAACGGCTGGAACGATACGCCGTGCCGGGCACTCTGTGATGAGCGCCAGCGCTCGGAATCTGCGAAAAGTCACGAGAGCGAGAATCCCCTAAATGGCCATCCGACCCGCAGGCATCCGGCTCCAATCGGACTCAGTGCTGCCGGTGGCCAGTGGCGTTGAGCAGCATCGCCGCCAATCACGTTCAAGTCGCCGCCCGCGGCGCCACGCGTGACGGTCCGAGAGTATATGACGTGGGTTGTGGCAGGCGTCCGTTACTTTCAGCATGAGGCCCTCGCTCGGCGAGCAATCGTTCCACCCTGCCATCGTTCTAGGCAGCGCAAATTCGGCTCCCGCAATCGGATCGCGTGGCCATCAACGGCTAAACGCAGACAAAGACTTCAGACGCGCATCCCGATTCGGAGTTTGATCATTCGGCCCCAACCACTCCATCATGGACTTGCCGCTTTTGGAGTTTTCCGCAATCACCTTCAGGGCCACCAAGGTGGGAGTGGCCAGAACAATTCCGGCGATTCCCCAAAACAAGCCGCCAAACCACAACGCCAAGAAAATGAGCAGCGGATTGACCTCCATCCGTCGGCCGACCAGCAAAGGCTGCACGACTTGTCCCTCAATCAACGAAATCAGAACATAGGATCCGGCGACGGCGAAGACGTGGCCTAGGTTGTCGAATGACACGAGTGCCACGCCTGTGAGCACTAACAATGTCGTACCGGGACCCGCGTACGGGATGTAGTTGAGGAGTGCCGCCATCGCGCCCCATAGATACGGCGTCGGCATGCCACATGCCCACATGGCAAGGCCGGTGGCGAGTCCTAAGCCCAAATTGATGAAAGTGGTAGTGCGGTAAAAGAACCCCACCTCCTCGCGTACCTTGTCGATAATGTTAAGCACATAGGAAGCATTTAAGTTATCGGCAAACGCCGCCACCATCCTCGCCATCATCGGCGGCCCCCCGGTAAGCAGAAATAACGTCACGATGACGAAAGTCAAAATACCCGCTGCCGCGGCACCGCCTATATCGACGATCATCATGGGTGCGCTCTCCCCCGGAGCGCCAGCCGCGGGCGGAGCAGCAGGGGTTGCATGGCCCTGGGCCCCCATGTTCCCTGCGTTATTGCGGAGGTCCTCGAGGCGGCTCATAAACTGGGCGGCCGGAATGACCTTGCGCTTGATGGTGTTCAGGGTTTGGGGGGCTTTGGCAAACCATTCCTGCGTCGGGGTCCATGCCGCGCCGACCGCACTACCGATCGCTGTGAGTGCAATGATCACGATCAACGCGGCACTCACGCTTCGTGGCACGCGCTTGTCGTGCAATGCCTCGACCGGTCCCGACAACAACAATGCGAAAAGCAACGCCAACGCGATAGGAATAAAGGCGACGTGAGCAACATATAGCAAGATGCCGATGCCGCCCCAGACCAGGACTTTTCCCGCAGTGACAGGCCGATGGCGAGAAACGTGGGCATCGCTCACAGGGGACGGAAGTATTTTCGCACTCATGATGGAATCTCTCGTGGGTGTTGAATGGCCGACATCGAAAGGCGGTATGAACTGACACTCAGGCACCGTACGCTCGCCACGTTAAGCGAGTCCCGACGATAATCCCCAACGTTTGAGGGGCTGGGGCTCCTCGTGACCATCGCCCCCCCATATCAGCTCGTGCCGCCGGGAATCATGCGGCCCATAAGCCGATCCGGTCTACGTGAGAGAACGACCGATCTGCCACCGGATTTGTCTCACGCCGTGGGTATAATGTTTATGAGACGAATCGAATGGGCCGTCTGACAGCAGCGCGCGGTCGACGCCGACGGCGCGCGCCGCGGCGCTATCCGACCTGGCGCTCGATGCGCTGACTCACCCGAAGTGCCGGCGCGGATCTCTATGAGTTATCCACAGGAAGCCGTTACCCTTGGCAGGTTTCGGTAAACACCCCCTGTGTTCCCGAATGCCAAAATCCAAAGCAACACGCGCCGTCTTTCATCAACGACGTCATCTCCGCGCCACGCGCGTTGCCTATCGCCCCACGGACTAAGCGACTCGACAACGCGCGGCGCCTATCTCATCAACAGCTACATGCAGTCGTTGTGCAATACCCCGGTCGCAGGACCTTCGACGCAAGGAATCGCCTTTAGGTACTCATATATTGCTCTGATGTCACGCTCTTCAAGGCTCTGAAAAATGGGCCATGGCATAACTTGCAGCAAGTCTCCATTGAACGGCTGATTCTTTGGAAAACACGTGGTGCTCATCGTCACATCTGATTCGCAATTAGGATGTAGGTGATCCAGGTCAACTCCGGTCCGCATGATTTCCAGAAATTGGTAAAAAGTGCGGCCACCGACAGGAAGACCCGTTTTATCAGGGGTGAGATTGCGCGAGACTATGTCTGGCGTACCGGGAATGAGCGAGCCGAAATCTCGTCCGCCCCCAAGATAAACATTTTGATTAACGACCTTCGGCGGGTTTCCCTTAAAATAAGGGTTACCTCCGGGGGCGTATTCGGTGGCAGGACCGGCGGAATGGCAATCGTTGCAGCTGGCCACGGCATTCACCAGGTAGCTTCCGAGCCCAACCAGGCGCAGATCCTTGCCTGCCAAACTCAGCGGCACGGGAGCAATCTCGAGGCCGCGCCTAACTCGGCCCCAGTCATCGTCGGATCCACGGTCATCGGCACGCACGACACCAGGGGTCGCCCACGCCGTGAGCAATGCCATGGCCGCGCCCGCAACTAGCGAGTTGCGGCTTTTTCTCCAAATTTCGGTTGTCATAAAAGCTCCATTTTTCAGTTTGATGTTGAGTGGAATCGCTCGATGCCACGCGTTCCGCGGGCTCTTAACCATTATTTTCTCAATTGCCGCTAATTGCTTGGACTTTGCGACGAAGCCCAGGGTTTTGCATCTGAAGGTCGAAAAAGCCACGCAGCAAAGGCGGACGCTAAATCCGCGGTGAAAAAGGAACTGATGATTTGGCGATCTTGGGTCCGCATCTGACCAGCCCCTCGATTACACATCAGGCTAGCCACGCAGTCTCTGCGAGCCTTATCCTTGCCCGCACACTCTCAGGGGCTCAGCATGCTTAAGATATATTCCCTCCACACTCCATCCCCACAAGTGTGGCAACCAGGCAGAGAAACGATCTCGAACCCGACCTGGATCGACTTGATAAACCCGAGTGACGAGGAGCGCGAGCACGCGGCCGGTCTTCTCGGCGCGAAGCTTCCCGCCCGCGACGAGACCAGCGCCATCGAGCTTTCGAGCCGTTTCAGCTCGGCAAACTCCGTACTTCGCCTGAACATCCCGTTGTTCGTGCGCACCGACGGCACCAAAGGACCGATGACCCCGTTGGGGTTCGTGTTGACCCCCATCATGCTTGCGTCCGTGAGGTATGCCGAGTCAATATCTTTCAATCAGGTGGGTGCTGTTATGAGCGGGGCCGATGCACCCCGCAGCGGGACCGATGTTTTCATTGCCCTGATGGAAGGCATCGTCGATGTAGCTGCCGATCGGCTCGAGGATTTGGGTAACAAGCTCTCTAATCTGTCGGAGCGCGTATTCACCGATTCGCGCGAGGCGCGTTCCAAGTTGCGGCGGGCACTCTTGGAAGTAGGCTTGATGCAACGTCAAGTCACCCAGATCCGCTCGGCTATGCTCGGCGTATCTCGAATCATCATTTACCTGTGCGATTCGACGCCCGCATGGATCGACTCTCAGCTACATGGGCGATTCCGCGCCATTCAAGGCGATATCAGTTCTTTGAGCGAATTTCAGCAGCAGCTCAATGACCGTCTACAATTCATGCTGGATGCCGTCTTGGGATTCATCAACAACGATCAGAACGACATTATGAAGGTGCTGACGATTGTGTCAGTCGTGACCGTCCCTCCGATGATCCTGGCTGGGATCTGGGGCATGAACTTCAAGTCCATTCCGGAATATGACTGGCCTCATGGTTATGCGTTCGGGCTCTCCATGATCGTTCTCAGCATGCTGATTCCGCTGATCTGGTTCAAGAGCAAAAAATGGCTGTAGATCCGGAATTGCCCGAGGGCTTCCCGCCATAGATCAATGGCTTGTCGGAATGTCGACCGCAACGCCGACCTGGCCGCCCAGACTCGGTGTCGCTCCATATTTTCCGCCGAGAACGCCGAAGGATAAAGCCACTCCATCGCGAATGCTGAATTCACCGCCCAGCATCGCCTGAAGCTGCGTTTTATCGTGGCCCGCGCCGTCGGAAGCGCCACCGTAGAGTTCCGCGCCCACCGTGAGGCGAGAAGTGAGGTCGTGCAGCAGCGATACGCCGCCCGTGTACACCTGGCCGCGCCGAGTTTGGATGCCGACCGCGCCCGTGCTGGTATTGCCCGCGAACAAGAGGCCTAAGTTCCAGTTGATTCGCGTGGCCTCAGACAAAGGTTTTTGCATGGCAAAGTTGAGCCAGTAGTCGGTCAATCCCGATCCCAGCCCATTTGCCGAATCTCCTGTCGGGAACTCGACATAGAAACTTATGGCATAACTCGCGTTCAACGGGTCCGAGTTACGTGCGGGAAAACTCCATTTGGCCCCGAGATTGGTATCGCCAACGCCGCCTGAATTACCCGCTCCCGATGCTCGCTCGATATTGAGGTAGGGAACATCCAGATCCAATTCGAGCTGACTGAAGGGGCTGAAGTTGATCTTAAAGTTCGCAGTATTTTGCCGCTTGTCGGGAAATTGTGAGGATTGCAGACCGTCGTATTCGTCGAAAAGCTCAATGTGAATCGTTTTGATGGGCGCTATCGATGGATCATCGGTGTAGAACGGCATTTGCGCGCGCGCGGGATTCGCGAGGCTACAACAAATCAGCAGTATCGCCGCCGCTAAGATTGATTTGCAACTGGAATGCGCCCCCATCGGCTCATGATAACCGACCTTCTTAACGGGCCACCCGGGGCTCAGTGATTGGCGCCACAAATGAGCAGTTTCCGTCCGGCGTTGACACAATTGCGGCGCAGTTGGACCCACTCAAGAGAAGGTCGTGGATGGGCGGACCATGCCAGGGTGCCAGCGCTTTCAGGAAGACATTCAACCTCAAAGGCAGGAATTTCCTATTCGAGTAAACGGCAAAAACGGGAACTTGCGGGGACTCCCACTTCGGTAAAAGCCGTATGAGTGCACCGCTCGCGAGCGCTTCGTCACAGTAGGTGGACGGAAGTAGTCCGATGCCGTGACCCCGGTGCACGAAGGTGCTGGCCGAATTGAAGTCGCGACTCGATATCGGTCCAGAGACATGGACGCGCCACCTTTTTCTACTGTTGATCAGGTCCCAGTCTGACTCGTTATTCCTGGCGTTGAGCATCACACAGTCGTGCAGTTTAACGGCGCCCGGCACAACGCCGGCGCTGTCGATTGCCGCAGCGGCGGGTCTGCGTTACTGCGGGCTACGCCGGCTTTACATGGCTTTATAGGCGGGCAGGCCGCCCGGATCGGTACTCGCGCGAGGCAACAAAAACCGGTGAAGCATCTCGCGCAGTTTTGCGGAATCGAGCGGTTTCGACAGGAATTCATCCATGCCCGAGGCCATGCACAGATTCACTTGATCGCTCATGGCATTCGCCGTCAAGGCGATGATGGGGATGCGCTTGCCCTCGCCCTGCATCTTGCGGATCGACCGGGTGGCCTCGTAGCCGTCCATCTTGGGCATCTGCACGTCCATGAAGATCAGGTCAAACAGCTCGCGTTGAAAAATTTCGATGGCTTCGAGGCCGTCGGCGGCGACGGTTACCTGGCAACCCAATTTTTCCAGGAAACGCTTGGCCACTTTCTGGTTGACGACATTATCTTCTGCGAGCAACACTTTTCCGGAATATCGCACGGCGGAAGATTCGGCGGTCAGAACTTCCCTGGTGACGATCCGCTGTGACGCGGTCGTGGAAGTGTTTTGCTCGGGGGCGAGCACACGTTCCACGCATTGCAGCAACTCGTGGCTGCGGACCGGCTTGACGAGATAACTGGAAAAACCGATGGCCTCCAGATCGCTGGCACGCTGCTGATCCACGGAGGTCAACATGACGAGATGCGCGCTCGACAGGTCCGGATTGCCCTTGATTAGCCTGCCGAGTTCGGCGCCATCCATCGGCGACATGCTCTGGTCGGTGAGTACGACGGTGATGGGCTCCTGGGCGTCCCGTGCTGCCTGCATCAGATTCAACGCCGCGGGACCGCTCCAGCTTTCTCGGACATCGAAACCGGCGGCGGTGAGCGTCGAGACCAGCACCCGGCGGTTGGTGGCATTGTCGTCCACCACCAGCAATCGGACCGCGGACCGCGACATTGCTGCAGCGGGGCTCATCAAGCGTGGGCCCGCGGCATGCTCGGCTCTTTTCAACGGCA